>Ga0116144_10003585_pt1 | contig 15330 bp, 9 predicted proteins | sample AD_UKC035_MetaG_FD_89746 | JGI IMG/M metagenome (GOLD analysis project Ga0116144, IMG submission 89746) | Active sludge microbial communities of municipal wastewater-treating anaerobic digesters from USA - AD_UKC035_MetaG | ecosystem: Engineered > Bioreactor > Anaerobic > Digestate | place: USA... | reverse complement strand
GCCGGATGGTTTGGAAAACAGCCAACAGCGCTTTGGGCTCTATCGCTGGCACATCCTGGATCCGATCCGCTTTGAAAAGGAACTCAAGGTAACCATCCAGGCGCTGGGCTGGCGTTCCGGCAGTCGCTATCTGCCGCTGCAGGATGATATCGCCTCAGTGGCGTTCTGGTATCAGAAAGAACCGCATGCGACCTTCCCAAGCCTGCCTGGAAAAGATGAACTGGAAGTGAAATAACCCCCGAACAGCACCTTGCATTTAACTGGCGCCTTGCCCAGGTAGTCAATCTATCGATCGACCACCAGGGCAAGGTTTACTTTGTAAATCTTTATCGCCCTCTTGACATATTTTGCTTGTTCCTTTTATATTTTTTCTTTATTATTAGAATGTGCCGATCATCGACCAATTGTCCAATTAATACAAAATCAGCAAGCATTCCAGCTTTGGGTGCTGACTACAACAACTCCCACACTTCAGTCCAACATTTGAATCCGTCGTCAATCGGGATTATCCAATGAAAACAAGCAATCGCCATTTTTTATCATTGTTGTTCCTTCTTTTATCGGCCTTTGCAGCACCCGGATCCGGCGGCCCGATGCGCGGTGTCTTTCAGGGCACTGTGGTCGATGAAAATTCCGATCCCCTTCCCTTTACGAACATTTTAATCCGAGAGCTGAACACGGGATGCGTGACGGATAACAGCGGCCGTTTTGCTTTGCGGTTGCCACCCGGCAGGTACAACGTGCGGATCAGCTACATCGGTTATAAATCCACTGTCGACAGTTTGAATATTCTTCCGGATCGGACGATAGAGCGCAAGTATGTGCTGACGAGTACGGCCTTGCAAATCGGTGGTATCCAGGTAATCGCGGACGAAGAGCTTTTGCCCATCTCACCGGAAACCCAATCTCGCATTCATTCCGGCGAAATTGAGCACATGCAGGCATCGAGTCTAAACGATGTCATGGAATTGACACCGGGAGTGGAGACCAGCAATCCGACTCTCAACACGCCGGAACAACTCTCGATTCGCGGCGGAGATGGTGTCGGCGCGCAATTGGTGCTGAATGGTGTGCCGATTACCAACAATGCCAACATGCAGATTGGTATCGGTTACTCAACTGCCAATGGCGGCTTGGATTTGCGTTCGATTCCGGCTGAAAATGTTCAAGAGGTAAGAATTATCCGTGGAATTCCCTCAGCCCAGTATGGCGATCTTACAGATGGCGTGATGGTGGTTACCACCAAGGAATCCGCAGAAGCCTTGCGGATAAAATTCAAATACAATCCTCATCTCTATGAAACCAACATCAGTGCCGGAAAAGCTATTGGACCATGGATAGTGAACGGCAATCTGAATGTGGCGATGTCCGAGCACGATGTGCGCGTGGAGGGCGACGGCTACACCCGTATCGCCGGAGAGGTCGGTCTGTCGCGCAGCAATGAGCGGTTTGACCTTAAAAACCGCGTCACCGTTACCCGCACATTGGATGAAAGCAAGGAAAAACCGGGATACGCGCTGCGCGAAGCCTGGTATAACCGGGATATCAACGTCAAGTGGACCACCAACTATCGCCGCCATTTCTCGCCACAGCGGCGATTATCAGCCACTGCCTCGGCCAACTGGACACGGCAAAATTCTTTTAAACAACAGCTGGTGTCGCGAGACAATCTGGTCATGTCCGACCGCACCACAGAAGGCACACAGGAAGGCCGCATCGTTTTTGGCAGTTACCTGGGGGAAAAATGGATCAAAGGAAACATCTGGAACTTGTATAACGACCTGCAATATCAACATCGAATCGAGAGCGGTCGATTCATCCACACGTGGAGTGGCGGATTGACGGCGCGAATGGATCTCAACAACGGGGAAGGCATCGTCGTTGATCCGCTCTACCCGCCTTCTCTATCAGTCACATCGCCCCGTCTGCGCCGATATGACGAATTACCGGTCTACCCGATCGTCAATCTCTATCTTGAAGACAAAATCACTGGTCGTTTATGGAAGCCCTTTACCCTGCAGATCGGTGCGCGTTACGAAGCCTATCGCCCACACGGAATGAATATCGCTGGATTGTGGTCGTCCAAGCCCTTTATAGAATCGCACAATGGCAGTTTCTTGAATCCGCGGATCAATTTTTCGATGAGCCTGTTGCCGACCACCCAGATCCGGGTCGGATTCGGTCAGACATCCAAATCGCCGCCGATGGGCATGATCTTTGCCGAGGACAATTATTATGATATCGTAGACACGGTGTCGGTGGTTGACCCCTTGCAGCCGGAAAAAAATTTCTCTTTGATCACCACAACCATTCTTCCACAGGCGAATCCGACTCTGCAGGGCTACAAACAAAAAAAATACGAAATCAGCCTCGACCAACAGATCGGCAACTTTGGGCTCTCTTTGACCGCTTTTGGCAACGAATCGAGTGATATGTTCGATTCGAAAGGGATTCCTTTTTTGCTCTTTAAAAGAGAATTCCCCAATTATCCGGATCTCTCAACTGCGGTGATCAAAGACACGCTCATGGAGAGCAACACCCGCTACCTGAACAACCGCTGGCACCACATTCGCGGCGTGGAATTTTCACTGACCACTCGCCGCTTGCCGGTGATCGACACTGTGATCAAACTGGATGCCGCCTATCATGATCAGGAAAGCGGAACGCAGGATGATCTCTATTTCGGCAGTCGTCGTTACAGCCCGGAACTCGGATTGGATGTCCGCCCTTTGTATCACAGCAACGGCAAAAAATATAAAGATCTGTTGATCAATTATCGATTCGATATCCAGGCCAAACCGCTGGGGATCTGGTTGACGTTGCACGTGCAGCAAAAGGTCATTGAGATCAACGGTCCCCTTGGCCAGGCCGATTCTTTGGCGGTGGGCTATTTCGATGGTGCCGGCAACACGATCCTCATTCCGCCGGATTCGAAAACCGATCCGATCTATATCCGTCTGTGGGACCCGATTCAGGACTATGAATGGATCGATGAAGACCGGCCTAACAAGTGGCTGGTCAACCTCAAGGTGAGCAAAGCGCTCTGGCGCGGTGCTGAAGTGTCGTTTTATGTCAACAACCTTTTCAATCACCGGCCGCTCTATCGTCGCAAGAGCATGCCGTCCACTTCGGTCTATTACGAACGCAGAAATTCGCCGATTTTTTATGGCGTCGAATTCAGCACTCTTCTCGATGAGGTGTTTTGATGCGTTGGTTCATCACAGCTGTATTGTGCATCGCAACCATCTGGTTGGGCTGTTCAGATCTTCTGGAGCCGGAGGAAATGCCCGTTGCCGTCGAGCGGCACACGCCGTTAAAGATCTATCTCCAGGATCAAAGCGGTTACATGCAGGCTCTCTACGGGACAGACGGTGTGCGCGGGGCCCAGGTTCTGCTCAAATCCAACCGTTTGCAGCAGGAAAATCGGTTTACAGCTGACACAACCGGATTGGTCGTGGCTTATGGACTGATCTCCGATACCTATCTGATTTCGGCCAGCCGAGAGATGACACCGGATGAAATGGAGCAGATAACCGGGCAGGCAACCGCCCAGATCAGGCTGATCAATGCCACCAAGGGATTGATCGACCTGCGGGCGGATCAGGTCGATGCGGTACAGGTGCCGCTGTTTGCAGTTGCCGGCGGTTCACCGCTGGTGATCAGCGAAATCTACGGTTGCGGCCCGCTGGGATCGGGGCTCTATTTCCACGATAAATATGTGGAGATTTTCAATCAGAGCAACGAAACGGTCTATCTCGACAGTTTGCTGATTGCGGTTGTTTATGCGAGCTCATATACGGGCGAAAATTTTATTGACGATCCCGAATATGTTCACTCGTCGAATGTTTGGATGTTTCCCGGCAAAGGCAGAGATTATCCCCTTGAACCCGGACATTTTGCCGTTTGTGCCGCGGACGGCATCGATCACCGCAACAATGCGCCCAAAAGCGTCGACCTTTCCGGAGTGCGCTTTGAGTTTTACAAACGCGACGCTCCCGATATCGATAATCCGGCCGTACCCAATATGCAGCGGATTCTGCAGGATTCGGGATACGATTGGCTGATCGGCGGCGAACAGGATGCATTGGTTTTGGCCAAAATTTCAGTCGATTCACTCGGTTTTCGCAATGGCCGTCTTTTGATTCCCTATACGCATATCCTCGACGGAGTGGAATACCTGGAAGATCCTTCGCGTCTGGATAAGAAAACCCTGAATCCGCAAATCGATGCAGGATCAACCGGCGGCATCGAGTTCTATACCGGAAAATCGATGGAACGGATTGCGGTGCAGGTCAACAATCGATTCTTGCTCAAAGACGACAACAATTCATCTCTGGATTTTCGTGTCATCGACCATCCAACACCAGAGTTTCACCACAGCGAATGAGCGGAAAACAGCGGAACAAACCAATCGAAAAACAATATAGCCGATCAAAAATGAAAAAAATCGCGATTTTGCTCTGTTTGGCCGCATGGTTGCCGGCGCCAGGCCAGATTCTGCAGGTTCCCATGAATCCGGCGTCGCTGATGACCACTGAGATCGCCGAAATCAATCCCTATCGCTGCGCCGATAATCCGGCATTTCTGCTGCTCGATCCAGGCCAAGAAGCCCTGACTCTGCGGTCGCAGTTTTACCAGAATGAAGGCGCTTTTCGCTCTTTTTTGACGCCGGATCAAGTGCGAATTTTGCAGCAAAGCGCGTCGGGGAAAAAACACCTCAGCAAAACACAAGTATTCAGCGGTGCCTTCGGATTTCAAAAAGAGATTCGCGGAGGCTGGGACTGGATTGCCAGCAAAGACATCACCAGCGGAAATCCGTTTTTGCTCGGCGACAGCACATCCGGCGACACGCATTATGACGGCATTGTCATGAATGCCGCCTATGCACAGCGAATTGGACGGGCATTCCTGCTTGGAACCGAGATCGACTATTTTGTCGACGAGGGGTTGAAAAAAGTCTCCCCCAAACCCCGCTCCCAACACCGCGAAATACAAGCAAGTGTGGGTTTGGGTTGGCTTTTTTCCCGCAGCCTGCAATTCGGCCTACAATCATCGCTTTTCGACCGCAGCGAAGAGATCACCTATAGCGAAGATAAAGAGTCGATGGACCGTGAAACCATCCTCTTTAAATTTCGCGGTTTTGATTATCCACAAGTTCTGCGCAAAAAAACAGAAACCCGCTTGTCAGAACACCGAGGCTACACCAGCGGTGCCTCCATCACCTGGTCAAAGGCTGAAAACGCCGTCATCGTTGCAGAAGGCGGCTGGGGGCAGGAGAAAATGACTGTGAAGGACAATGTCCTTACGCCTCTGCCGGAAGGCTACTGGCAAGCCAAGCGCTGGCATGCATCGTTGGAGGCCGGCTGGGAATTGAACGATCAACATGGCGTGCGCCTGCACACGGCCCTGGCTGAACGCCGGCTGTGGGCCAGACACCCCCTCTACCGCGTGCGGCTGCACAAAAATCGCGAGCAAACCGCAGAATCGATCCTTGCCTGGCGCTATGCCCACTCGGCGCTGTCGCGCTTTTCTTTCGAGGGCGGGTGGATTCGACACAAACCGGAAATCCAGGACTATTACAGCGACATTGCCCTGCAAACCAAAACCGATAGCTGGCTGTTGCAGATCGGCTGGCAGCAAATCTGGACAACAGAACTCTGCACAGCATTTCGCCTGGGTTATGAAAACGGACGCAACAGCGATCCGTTCTATTTCGCAGGCAGCGAATCCGACATCTATACCGACTATCGCATTGCCGATTTGCTCTATCTGATCAGCGATTTTTCACGGCAATGGGGGCAGTTGACGGTTGAGATCACCCCAAAATCCGGCGGAACCATTGCGCTGCAGGCCACAGCAATGGTTACCGAACCGATGGGCACGACAACCTTTGGAGGGCAAGACCGCCTCGATATCGATATCAATTTAATTTACACTCTGCCGATTCAATGACCAACGCCGGAGGGATTGAGCAGGGGCAAGATCAAAAAAAAGGTGTGCGCTTTTTGTGTTCACCAAGCAGTGCAATCTTAAAGAAAGGAGCTCGATATGAGGAAATGGCTACTTTTTGTGCTTTTGGGATTTGTGAGCACCACTATCGCCTTTGCTGCTACATGGACTTCTGTTTCTGAACCGCTTATCCCGGAAACATTGAACGACATCTTTTTCGTAAGCGAAACCAACGGTTATGTGGTAGGCAACACTGGTGCCATCTATTTCACTGCGGACGGCGGTGAGACCTGGAAAAAGCAAGATTCCACTGTCAAGAGCAATCTATTGAAGGTCTTTTTTGTCGGCACCCAAACCGGCTGGGTTGGAACGAATGCGGGCAGCATTTTGCTGACCACTGACGGCGGTCAGAACTGGAACGAAGTGAGCTTTGCTAAAGCCGCACCCCACATCACCTTCAGCTATTTTCGCAGTCTCTACTTTGTCGATAAAAATGTGGGTCATATCATCGCTGGTAAATCCAAATTTCACTATGTGATGAAAACCACCGATGGCGGCCAGACATGGGCGATCAAAGACTCGCTTGCCGACAACTCCACCCAAAACTGGTACGACATCGAATTCTATGGAGAAGGCAAAGTCGGAGCCATTGTCGGCGACAAGATCTATACTCAGCGCTACACCCACGACGGCGGCGAAACGTGGGCGGCCTCGGATACGATCAAGGACGTCAACTTTCGCGATCTCAAGGCTGTACGCTGGCTGAGTGAAACCGACGTCATCGCCGCTGGCGAGGGCAACGATTTCTGGTCGACCCCGACGCCTTTTTACAAATCCACAGACGGCGGCCGCACCTGGGCACGAGTCGATCAACATCCAGCTGACAATATGGACCGGGCCAAGGACGCCTACTTTTTCGACAGCATGCGCGGCATTGTCGTCGGCAGCAACGGTTTCAGCAAATGCTTCACCAGCAAAACCAGCGACGGCGGCGAATCCTGGACTGCAGAGATCCTGCCATTTGACTTCGGGTTACAGGCCATCAGCGGCGTTGGTGCACATATGTGGGCGTTGGGCACTGCCAACCATTTCTTGCGCACAAGTGACGGCGGCGGCTCGTGGGAACTGATACCGCTCAAGGTACCGTCCACCATCCAAGCATTGCAATTCGCCGGAGACCGCGGCTTTGCCGTCGGACGTTACAGCGACGTATTGACCAGCACCGATGGAACCGGCAAAAAATGGAATTTCACGTCTCATGCCGGTATCTGGGACATGGGCGCAGCGGATTTCGTCAGTGAAAAAGTGGGGTATCTGGTCAAAGAAAACCGCCACATCCTCAAAACAAAGGATGGCGGTGAGACCTGGCAAACCGTCTTCGAACCAGTACCGTTCAACTCGCGCAACAAAGTCGGCGGTATCGATTTTGTCGATGCAGAGACAGGATATGCCTGGGTATCGCTGAACGATTATGCCGAATACCACATCTACAAAACCACTGACGGCGGCGAAAACTGGACTCAGGTGGACTCGACCAAGGGACCGGGATATCTTTCCGGAGGTATCGGTTTCTTCGACGCCGATCACGGTTTCGCAGCCGGTCCGGATCGCTGGATCCGCAGCACCACCGATGGTGGTTCGACCTGGACAACCGACACCCTGAAACATAACTTTCCCAGCCATATATCGCTCAAAGCCGATGCCAATGCGGTCTGCGTTGTCGATGAAGACAAAGCGATCATCGTCGGCGCAAAATTTATTTGTACGACCGGCGATAAGGGCAACTCGTGGTCCTATGTTAAACACGGTGTTGCAGACATCGACTCGAGCTTCACTTGCGTCGCCTTTGCCGGTCCCGATCTGGGCTATATCGGCACTTCGAAAGGCGTTGTTCTCAAAACAAGCGCTCATGGTACGCAGATGACAAGTGAAACGATTGATGGCGCACCCTCCCTGACTTCCGCTGCCATCAATCCCGCAAAACAGATCCTTTTTGGCACAATGGACGGCCAAATCCTCCTGAATGACACCGGCACAGGAGTGGCCGATAAACCGGCCGTACAACCGGTGCGGTTCAGTCTCGAACAAAATTACCCCAACCCCTTCAATGCATCGACCCTGATCAAATTCGAGATTGCCAGCGACTGTCCCGTCAAATTGCAGATTTTTGACACCCTGGGCCGTCAGACCGCAACTCTGTTGGATCAATCGATGAATGCGGGGAAGCACAGCATAACCTATGATGCAAACGATTTGCCCAGCGGCATCTATTTCTATCGGTTGCAGGCAGGACAACAAGTACAACTGCGCAAAATGACTTTGGTAAAATAAACAAAATCTAAATCGAAACGCTGGATGTCGCTGCCAAAGGGCATCCGGCGTTTTCATTATCCAGGAGATTCAAAATTCCATGAAAAAACGCACCGCGTTTTCCGGGCTGCTCTTGCTGGCTCTTGGCGCAGCAGTCGCGGCACCGACTGTCAAACCGCCGACAAAAAAACACACATCCGCTTTCGCCATAATTGTTGACAGCGAGACCTACAACCGCATCGGCAAGGCGGTGGATCGCTATCGAGATGCCGTGGAAACAGACGGCCTTTCTGCTTACATCGTCATCGGCGAATGGAAACGACCGGAGGAAGTCCGCCAGAGCATTCTCGACCTGGCAGACAAACAGCCTCCCCTTGAAGGTGTGGTGCTGATAGGTGATATCCCCATCCCCATGATCCGCGACGCCCAACATCTGACCTCGGCTTTCAAGATGGATCAGGACAATCCCAAGCGTTTTCCGATGATTGAATCTTCAGTGCCATCGGACCGCTATTACGACGACTGGGATTTGCAGTTTACCTTTATCAAACAGGATTCAGCCTATCCCCTGCTTTTCTACTATTCGCTCGATGCCGCCGGCCCGCAGCGCATCGGCAAAGAGATCTATTCGGCGCGCATTCAACCGCCTGTCGATGATGAACGCAAATACCAGATGATAGCAGACTTTTTGCTGCGCGCGGTTGCCGAAAAAAAACAGCAAAATCCGCTCAATCATGCATTGACCTTTGCCGGGCACGGCTACAACTCGGAATCGCTTTCTGCCTGGGAGGGCGAACTGCTCACACTGCGAGAACAATTTCCCCGCTTGTACCGATTGGGGGCAAAGATAAAAAATCTCTACCACACCATGGACAACGAGTTGAAAGAGATCGTCCTGCTCGAACTTTCTGATCCGGAGCTGGACCTGGCGATTTTTCACGCACATGGTGCTGAAGATCGGCAATACCTTTTAGGTGAAGCTCCTGCTGTCTCCATAGATCAACGAGTCGAATCCATCCAAGCCTTTTTGCGCAGCAAATTGCGCACGGCTGAACGCCGCAAACAATCGATCGCTGAGGCGAAACTCTATTACATGCAGCAGTACGATATCCCGCTTTCCTGGTTTGCCGGCTCTTTTGAAGATTCCGTGCAAGTGGCGGATTCACTGGCCGAGGCGAAACTCGATATCCATATTTCCGATATCGAAAAAATCGCCCCTGGCGCGCGGATGATCGTCTTTGACGAATGCTTCAATGGCGCGTTTATCCGCGATCCCTATATCGCCGGTTCCTATCTGTTCAACGACGGCCGGACGCTGGTCGGGATCGGCAATTCGGTCAATGTGGCGCAGGACGTCTGGGCCAACGAATTGATGGGTTTGATCGCTTACGGTGTCCGAATTGGTCTCTGGCACCGAACCCGATCCTATCTCGAATCTCATCTTTTCGGAGATCCGACTTTTCATTTCACCGCACCCGATGATAACGACTGGAATCGCCGATGGCTGGATCATTTCTCTGACAGCAATTTTTGGCGTTCACAGCTCGATTCCCCTGAACCCGAATTGCGCAATCTGGCGGTCACTATGTGCGACCGCATCGAGGGCGAAGCGTTTACCGACGAACTGTTAAAAATTTATCGATCCGATCCCGCTTTCATCGTCCGCATCCAGGCAATCAGGCGCCTGGCGCATCACCGCAATGCGGCTTTTATGGATCTCTTGCCGACAGCGATCAGCGATCCCTGTGAATTCATCCGCCGCTGCAGCGTGGCCTGGATGGGCGACGTCGGACGCGAGGATTATCTGCCGCTGCTGGTGCGGCAGCTGCTCATGGATCCCTCGGCGCGCGTCTCCTTTCGCGGCAAATTTGCCATGGAAAAGATCGATATTCAAAAGGCCACAGAGCTCTATGCCTCGGAAGTCGATGCCATGCCGGACATCGCTTCCAAAAATCGGCTGAAGGACATACTCGTTCGTTCAGCCGAACGGTCGCAAGAATGGTTGAGCAAAGACCTGTTGAACCGCCTGCAAAACGATTCCCTTGAAGTGCGGAAACGCATCGGCGCAGTGCGCACCTTTCGCAACTATCGCTTTCAAAGTGTGCCGCCGGTTCTGATCCGGATCGCCGGTGCTGCGAATGAACCGGAAGTGCTGCGCGTCGCCTGCCTGGAAGCGCTGGGCTGGTACACGCTCTCGGCTTCGCGTCAACCGCTGATCGATTTTTGCGAAAAACTGTCACAGGATTCTCTGGCACCTGAAACGGTGCGGCTGGAAGCAATGAAAACCCGCAATCGGCTGATCCAGGGCCCGAACGATTCGATCACGCCCTGAAAGCGTCGTTCCCCCCCGCGGCGCGCGGGGGCTTTCTTCTCACACCTCTCGTTCCCAGCCTCCGGCTGGGAATGCAGCCCGAATCCTCTGCCGCAAGAATCTGCGGGCAACAGCGGCAGCGAATACGAGGCAAAGCCTCGAAAACGGGGTTCCCAGGCAGAGCCCGGAAAACAGAAAAAATGCCCTCGCAGCGCGGGGGCACCCTCTCAAACCATCTTGTACCTCACATTCATACTCTCGATCTTGCCGGAAAAAATGCCCCCGCAGCGCGGGGGCACCCTCTCAAACCCTCTTGTACCTCACATTCATGCTCTCGATTTTGCCGGCAAAAATGCCCCCCGCAGCGCGGGGGCACCCCCTCAAACCATCTTGTACCTCACATTCATGCTCTCGATCTTGCCGGAAAAAATGCCCCCGCAGCGCGGGGGCACCCCCTCAAACCATCTTGTACCTCACATTCATGCTCTCGATCTTGCCGGCAAAAGTGCCCCCCGCAGCGCGGGGGCACCCTCTCAAACCCTCTTGTACCACACATTCATACTCTCGATCTTGCCGGCGATGTGGGTGTTGTTGATCAAGGTGCCGCCAAAATTGTAGCCGTTTTTGGCAAAGGTGATATTCATCCACGGGGATAGGGCACGGGCAATCGTATAAAGGGTTTTGAAGGAGCGCGCCTGCATCTCTTCTTCCATGCGCTGCAGCAGGTGCAACGCCAGCTTGTGGCCGCGAAAGTCCGGCAAAGTTGCAAAATCGGTCATCTCGGCATTGGCGGATGCCGGATCGGTTTCAGCCGAAGATGCGGCGATGAGCTTGTCGTCCAAAAAAGCGCCGAAATAGATGACATGGGAACGCAGGGTTTCTATGAGATAGTCGGGATCGAAAATCGGAAACGGGTAGCTGGGAAAAACCTGCTGATACAATTCGGCCAGCGCCTCGCAATCATATTCACCCAGCACACGAAAGACAAAATTCACAGTCGGCAAGTCGGGATCGGTTTGCATTTTGGCACGGGCGATCCGAAGGATCTCGGCGATCTGTTGTCGTTCATCCTCGGAAGTCTGGCGTCTCTTTTTTTTGAGATACTTGGACATGAAATAGGTGCCGGTATGGCCACGAAAAAATCGAGGAATGAACGCCTCTTTGATAAATCGGTGCTGATGAAACGCCTGCACCGCCCAGGTCGGCACTTTGGCAAAGATTTTACCATAGCTCTTTTCCTGGGAAAAAGCGTCGACTTTGGTGATGATTTCGGGATAGTCGGTGTGATCCATTTTGATCAGATAGAGGCGATCGTTCTCCTTGCCGTGCTGGACAAGCGAGCGATCGATTTTTTCAATTTTATCCATAGGACTTGTCCTCTTTTTGCACCTTCCCGTCCCGCAAAAGGGAGAGCGGGACAAAAAACAAGGCCGAGGTCACGATTCCATAAAAACTGGCATCGAGGCCAAAGGGCTTGGGAAGTGCTGAAAAAATCAGCACCAGCGTCAAAGAGCCGCCGGCGATCATGGCGATGAGAGCGGCAACAGAGTCGCTCTTTTTCCAGAAAAATGCGCCCAGAGTCGGGATAAAAAGCCCGGCGACCATGAACGAATAGGCGTGCAGGATGAGTTCCAGCACGGTTTGAAACGAACTGGCGATAACAAACGTCAGAACGCCGATCACCAGGGTAGCGATCTGCGACAGCCGCATGATCTGTTTCATCGAGGCATCGGGCAACAGCCGACGGTGAATGATGTCGTTGACGAAATTGCTTGACGAAGCGATGAGACAACTGTCGGCAGTCGACATGATGGCCGAAAAATAAGCAGCAATCACCACGCCGGTGATGACGGGTGGCAGACTGTGCTTAATCAACAGGGGCAAGCCCATCTCGGCTTCCGCGCCGGGAAAAAGAACCCGCGCCATCATGCCCAGAACGACTCCGGTAAAAGCGAGAACCGGATATTCGAACAAGCCGGCGATGAAGCAGGCACGCTTGGCGTCCTTTTCGGTTCGACAGGCATAGGCGCGCTGGTACAGAGTCATGCCGATGAACCAGATCGGAACAATGGTCACCATCCAGTTGATGAACTGAACCGGGCGCAAAGCCGTCAGACGAAAATAATGAGCGGGCAAAGCTTCACGCATCGCTGTCCAGCCGCCGACGTGGAATAGAGCGAAAGGAATCGCCACGAGCAAACCGCATAGCAAAACGATCCACTGAATGGTGTCGGTATAGATCACCGCCTTGATGCCGCCGAGCACGGTATAGCCGATAATCACTGCAGTCATCACCACCAGCGAAAACATCAGCGGATCGACGGTTCCGCCCAGATCCGCGAAAAGGGTGGCTGCAGCCAATTTGGCACCGGCCATGATCTGGCCGCCGGTAAAGCCGAGATAACCGATTCCGGAAATCACGGCCGCGGCCATGGCCACACCGTTTCCATAGCGAGTCCGTAAAAAATCGGGATAGGTCAGCAATCCGAGTTTTCGATCATTGTGTTTGATCTTGGGAATGATCAGAACCGCTGCCATCCAGGCACCCACCAATCCGCTGAACAACAACCAGCTGCCCGACACGCCCATCAGAAAACCCAGTCCGCCCAATCCGATGGAAAATCCTCCACCGACATCGGTGGCAACTATCGACAGGCCGACATGCGTGGCCGATATTTCCCGCCCGCCCACATAATAGTCCTCGCGATTTTCATTCTTGCGATAAAAATAAAAACCCACTCCAATGACGAGAATCATATAGACGGCGAAAATTAGATAATCGACAAAAACCACATGCGCTCCAATCAGTCTGTGTCCGTGTCACCGTTGCCGTTTCTCCGGATCAGGCGGGTATTGCTGTCCGGTACCAGGGTGATCAATTCGCTTTCATCGGACAACAGCTCGGATATACCCAGTGGTGGATCCGACTCGGCGTCGTCCAGTTTGAGCTGCAATGAACAGGATTCGCAGTTGCGATCGCAAAAGATTGGTTCATAAGAGTCGGGTTCCTTGTAGGTGGTGATCACACCTTCATAATTGCGCAAAACCACCTTGTGGGTCGACCAGGAGATCAGATAGTTGGGCATTACCGGGATTTTACCCCCTCCACCCGGCGCATCGATGACGTAGGTTGGCACGGCCAGCCCGCTCGTATGCCCGATCAGATTCTCGATGATTTCGATACCCTTGCCGACCGGCGTACGAAAATGAGACAGCCCTTCAGACAGATCGCACTGGTAGAGATAGTAGGGCCGCACCCGGTTCTTGACCAACTGGTGCACCAGTTTTTTCATGATGCGGGGGCAATCGTTGACACCGGCCAACAGCACGCTCTGATTGCCCAGGGGTAGACCCGCATCAGCCAATTGAGCCAGCGCCAGTCGCGAGGAAGCAGTCAGTTCGCGCGGATGTTTGAAATGGGTGTTGATGTATAAGGGATGATATTTTTGCAGCACCTCGGTCAATTGCGGCGTGATGCGATAGGGCAACACGACCGGCATCCGCGTACCCAGCCGGATGATCTCGGCATGGTCGATCGCGCGCAGTTCACCGAGAAGCCAATCCAGCGTTCGATCCGACAGCATCAGTGGATCACCACCCGAGAGCAGCACATCCCGCACCTGCGGTGTCTTGCGAATGTATTCCAAACCCTCATTCAGGATTTTGCGGCTGGGGATCGAATCGATGTCGCCTACTTTGCGCTTGCGTGTGCAGTGCCGGCAATACATCGAACAGATATTGCTGACGTGAAAAAGAACGCGATCCGGATAGCGATGGGTGATCTGCGCTACCGGGCTGTCCTGATCCTCGGCAAGCGGATCGCGCAGGTCATGGGGATCGATCATCAGCTCGTCCACGCCGGGAAAAGACTGTTTGAATACCGGATCGAGGCTGAAATCCGTTTCGTCGATCAATGACAAATAATAAGGCGTGATCGACATGGGGAATTTTTCCACCGTCTCTGCCAATTTTCGCCGTTCCGACGCACCGAATTGAATGCCGAGGAGCATTTCAAACATGTCGATATCGCGCACAGTATGGCGAATGTGCCAACGCCAGTCCATCCACTCCGCCTTGCCGGCTTGTGGATCCAACTTTTGGGCGATTTCCTGTTGTCGAGGATTAAAAATGGGCATAGCAAAACTCCTGTTTGACGACAAGGGCAAAAGGTTGCCACACGATGGGGTCGATAAGATCTAATGGCTGGATGCGATGCCAGGCAACGAAAAATATTGAATAAACGAGCTGAAAAGAAGAAGGATTTGATCAGAGGAAACGAAGCCATAACTTCGGAACCCGGAGCGCAACACAGCCGCTATCCCGAAGCTGGATTCAGAAATAGAAAAAGGGGTAGATGAGGGTGACAGAGATGGAGATGAAATTGTCCGGCAAAAAAATCAGCATAATATCGGATCGGGGCTGTTTGGAATTTGCCCCGGCCGTCTCCCCACTCACAGGGTGGCGACTTTCCTTTCTCGATTGTTCATTCGAATCGCTTCATGGTCTTTATGTCTTTTATTATCAATGATGTAGGTATTTTAAGCCTAAATTGCAAGAAAAAATTCTATTATTTTGGCATTCTGCCGATTCATTCCGAAAGATCGAACCAGCTCTCTACAGGAGTTTGGTAGTCACTTTCGCGATGGTGATGGAATTCGTTGGTTCGCCGGGAATAGACATACTCTTTTTCCCACTTTTCGCCGTGTTTGGTGATTTGATGCAATGCATCGATCAGCCGGTCGATCTCCTCTTCTGTCGTC
>Ga0116144_10003582_pt1 | contig 15333 bp, 11 predicted proteins | sample AD_UKC035_MetaG_FD_89746 | JGI IMG/M metagenome (GOLD analysis project Ga0116144, IMG submission 89746) | Active sludge microbial communities of municipal wastewater-treating anaerobic digesters from USA - AD_UKC035_MetaG | ecosystem: Engineered > Bioreactor > Anaerobic > Digestate | place: USA... | reverse complement strand
CAGAGGGTAAAGGACTATCTGCAAAAAGATCATCACCATGTCGAACGAACATCTCAATAATAATAATAATAATAATGACATTGGAAATATGTCATCTCTATCTTCCAGTAGTAATATAGATCAACAACCAACGTTTATACCATTGAGTGAAGATCGATTATGGTTCCCATTGGGTAACAGTACACGAATGAAAAGTAGTATGAAGATGAGTGCCTTTTCCACCAGTATCAACGCTGACACAATGGCATTGAGTAATATTAACACCTATTGTCATGAACAAATCATGGTGATGTATCCTGAAGTACATCTTATTATTAATGAACTTCAATTCATGTTTGGATCTGTAAAAACCTTTTGGCCACAATTTATCTTACTTCGTAACATGACTACAGAACAAAGAGAATCATTACTGAACCAGTTCACAACGGATATGAAAGAAGAAGCTACTCGAATGTTTACCAATGCTAGTAGTCCATGGTCAGTGGAATGGCATGAAGTGTTAGATACAACTAATCCACCACCTACTCAACATGATATTGTTGTTCCGTTTTTTATACCTAGTGAATCCAAAGTGATTTTCTTAGTATGTCCCAAGTACGGGATTAGCTTCTCTAAGTAAAAAAAAAAAAAAAATATTACTAATAAAAAAAAGCAAATGGATCTATCGATTATCCCTTATGATGATCGTACTCAACAACATCTTGTGAATAGTCAGTTACCTGATTGGTTACCTAAACATGAGTTTTTGATGTTAATTGTTGCTCCAGCAGGGTCAGGTAAAACGACCCTTTTGTTAAACATGTTATTACGTATCTATAAACAATACTGGCATCAAATCTTCTTATTTTCACCAACTATCCATAACGATGGGAAATGGGAACATCTTAAGAAAGAGAAACAACTTTTACTTACACCAGTAAAGAAAGGATTACATGAACAATATGTAACAGGTCAAGGGATACAAGGTAGTGGTGGTGGTGGTCATCAAGGAGATAACAATGAAAAAGAAAATGAACGTTTACCCCAATGGATGAAAGAAACTGGTAAAAACACTAAGAAACAAAACGATGAAGTATACACCTACCCTGAAACGTACGGTGGTAGTAGTAGTAAAAAGATGTTGAGTAAAAAGAGTATCTTTTCAAAAAAACATGGACCTCCTGTGATTCATAAACGACCCCATCAAAAAGAAATGGAAGAAATGAAACGATTACGTCAAAACCAAGAAGTAAACATTGATACCATCAAGAAGAAATACTTAGAGTATCAAGAACGACGTGAAACGTTGTTAACTCAACTACAAAAACCTTTAACACCGATGGAACTCCAATTATGGGAAGACCTTAAAGACAAACTGTTTAAAACAAGAAAGAAAGGAATTGTGGATCAAGGTAATGAAGAACAACAACGACTAAAAGAAGAAGAACAACAGAAGAAAGAAGGAAAGGATCGATCTAAAAAAGCCAAGAAGTTAAGAATGGTATCTGAACATGAAATGTTTGAAGAATATAATGAAGAAACATTACAATCTATCATGGAACAAAAAGATGAACTGGTTAAAAAAACCAAACAACAAAGTCATAGTAAAGATGGGTTAAAATGGATGACTGAAGTAGAAAGATCAGTGTTTGTGTTTGATGATATGGTAGGATCGGGACTCTTTAGTAATAAGAGACAAAACGCATTCAAACGGTTAACCGTAAGACGACGACATTTATTTAGTAGTGTGATTGGAGTGACTCAAGCGTATCGTGAAATACCTAAAACAACACGGACTAATGCCAACGCGATCATTTTATTTCATATTGATAATGAAGAAGAACTTAATACCATCTATGAAGAGTTTCCTATGGGATTAAAATGGCATCAATGGATGGCTGTAGTAGAATGGGCTACTTCAGAACCTTATTCATTTATCATGTTCAATACTCAACAATCGGATCCTAATCAACGTATCGTGAAACAATTTATACAACCACTACCTTTAGATTGGATCAAACAAACATTTATTTAAAATAAAAGAAATGCTACAAAGCATCTAAAGCATCAGGGTATCGAAAAGAAGATGACCCTGATGAAACAGGTAAAACTGACCAAGCATTTGAAACAGACGCCATTTGACTACGTTCAACAGACGATAAAGGTTGTTGTTGATTCACATACCTTTCTAAACCTTCTGTCAAATAATGACATTCACTATCAACAAAGAACAACGAAGTACGACATAGAGGAGATGGTTGTTGTTGCTGTTGTTGTAATGTAGGTGTAGTTGGTTGTGGTTGTGGTTGTGGTTGTGGTTGTGGCTGTGGTGATGGTGTCTGTAAAGGTACACCCGTTAAAGCAGAAGGGATATTGGATTCTTCGTAAGGATTATCTGGATCTTCACCGGTCATAATAGGACTATATTCCAGCTGACCAATTCCAGTAACCACCATCTCTTTCAATGATAAAGTAGGATATAATGAACACAGGGATACTAAATGATCACGATAAAAGACAGCCATACGAGCCAAGTAATCGAAACGAGAATGCATGTATTGATAACATCCAAAGGGATAAGTGATGAAGGTAGACACATCAATCTCACCTTTAATATAATCAAACTTAAATGACTTCTTCAATAAAAACGTTACAGTTTCTCCTACATCCGTCAGTCTTTTAAAAAGTAACATTCTGGAAGGGATCGCCAAATGACGTAAGATATACAATTGAACAATGTTATCCCAATCGTCTTCCATTTGTTCACTGTATTGTTCAGGTAATGAAGGGCAAGATGTTGATGATGACGTTGCCTCTAAAAACGTATCAGCACGACAGGTCCATTGTTTCTGTAATAAAGGACATTCATCAGACGAAACAGAAGTTGCTTCATCGAGTCGATCAAATAATTTTTTGGCAATACGGTATAATTTCGGGAACGATTGGACACTGTGTTGAAACCACGCTACAACTCTAGGGTCAGGGGATCGTAAAAATGTCGCACACAGTAAATAAGCATACGCATTAAAATGAATCCAACAACTATTTTCACGATTTAATGAACATCCTTTACCCTTCACGACCTCTTGAACCGTAGTACCCTGCTGTGGTTCTGGAGTCATATAACGGTAAGCATACGTCTTGGGCGCCAAGGAGACAAACTGATGAATTAAAGCATCCCCAGTTTCACTCTCCCAGTCACCTAGAAACAACCCTTCTTCTACCAACTTTTGTTCATTTTTAACCTCATAGACAATACTATCAGTATCATGATACACCACTTTATCGCCACACTGTTGCATCGCTTTCCACAGACGTAATCTAGCATGAGCTGTCACAAAAGCAGCAACCGCCACATTCTTCGTTTCCCGTTTTAAGTAATTGACCACGTCGGCAATTTGGAATGGACACGTCATCCCACCGGATTGACGAATGAACTCCCGTTTCTTCTGTTTTACCCACCCTTGTTGAATTTGAGTATTCAGACGAAACACATCAGATCCATGTTTTAAAATTTCACGAGAAATCATGTCATTGCGTTGACCAAATTTACCCCACAATGAATTCAACATCAATTTGGCCAAACCTCGCATTGCTACATTAGGGGTGTCAGGGAAGTCAGAGGGACGAAGGGTGGGACGGAAACGAAACCGTTTATTCAATTCGGAGACATAATACGCTTTGCTACAAGACTCTGGGATGGGACTGTTCAATAACTTTAATTTTAACCACGTTGAAACAAAATCATGGAAAAGAGTATGGCTAGTTTGATACTCGTCTATCCGATACACATGAGTGACCTTATAACCCTGACTCAGAGCCGCTTGCAATTCGACAGAGGTAATCACGATACGCTCCAGTGGATGGTAATGGGACAAAAGCGTTAAATGTTGCCGTATCTTACCACGTAGGCACAAGGCTGGGTGAAAGGGTAGTGGCGCGGAGTCCAAATGTGGGATACTGAGATCACACTCAATGAAACCAAAAAACACACTCCTCAAGTAAAGTTCGTCGGGTTGGGGTAAATATTGAACACGGCGATCGATGGACGAGTAATACCGCACTTGCGGACGACCGACCGGCATGGGATCATAAAACTGCACGGCTGGATAAAGGCTCTGGATATCAATATAACGAACCCCATCCTTATCGGACAGACTTTCATAATAGAGACGACGCACATTGGTATTTCCACCACGCAACGCACGTCGTGCAAAACGACTTTCGTTAATATCCAGGTAGCAAATCGTTTTAGGAGGAAGATACAACTGAAGGTACATCTGGTAAGTAAACTGAGGAACGGTAATATATTTTAAAGGGCTTCGAAACACAAACGAACAACACACTTCTGTATACTTCATCAAACTTTCACTCAATACAAAGACATCATTCTCACAATAACGCACCATTTCTGTCATCAAGTCGTATACACCCACTGTTTCAAAACAACGATCCTCGTGATGATGAGTTGACCAAACACGATCAATAACTGTGCGAGCCTCACTATGTTCCCAACCAGAACGACCTTCACTATCATGTCCCAACGGTTGTAAATAACGGTCATGGAAGGCAACAGTACGCTCTCGCATGGACACGTACCAACGATGAAACTCTTGGAACGCTTTAGGGCTCATATGAGCTGTATCAAACCATTCAAAGGACGGGAATGGACCACGGTAACCCACACTCTTCTTTTCATTCAGACGGTATGGAAACATCCCCTTTTTGACAATCGTAGGGTCTAAACCAAACATACCAGGTAACTTGGAAAGCGACGTAGCGATGTGACAGGCAGAATCACGAAAGATAATACGATGACCCTTTTGACCGTAATATTCTAAATGCATCACTTTTTGCCCCATCCAAAACATCCGTATGGGGTAAATATTACGTGATAATAGGTAGTCATAAAGCAGTCGTCCATCATAAGCTTTCATGTTATGTGCATACCAGTAATTCTCAAGGGAGGTTGAAAAACGAACCACTGCTTTCCAAAAAGCACCCAACGTAAAACAGCTCTGTAGTTGAACCACACTATGATCATCGGAACTGTGATCGATGTGATGATGATAGGCTGAAATGACATCAGGTTTGGCCCCATGTAGCAGATACTCCATTTTGTCAGCAGGGATCATATGCTTGACAATACGAGACACATTCACTTCCATAAAAGAACAACAATTCACATAATGGCGATAGACAGGATTAAGGACGCTGTTAGAGTGTGCATTGTCGACATCAAAGGGATAACTAAGACCTGGGATAGTATCGAGACGACTTTCAAAATCAAACGCAAACACACGTATATTATGTAGATCCATGACCAAACCTGCATAGCCTGTATATTTTTGTCGAGGTCGATTGATATAACATTCATGCAAACCACGAATACTACGTTTGGTTAAAGGATCATAACGAATCGGATCCTGCACCTTTTGCTGACACGAAAAACAGAAATAGGCTTTACACACATGCTGTTCCTGAGGAGTTGTGTTTAAAGGTTCGCGACAATAGACACATAACGTTTGTATACGACCACTACACAATTGACGATGTTTTAAAAAACAATCACGATTGAAACATAACTTGGAACAAATAGCACACACAAAATCATAGACGGTCTCGTTAGGATCAGCGGTAAAATGAGTATCATAATCCTCCATGTTATGAAACACCGTATAACAATGAGGACATTGGATGACACGACAGGCATGTTTCCGAATGGATGCTACTGTTAATCGAAATTCACACCCTGGACAAGGATAGCAATAGCTCGCATGGGGTCGTTTAACAACACGACGACCACGGTTGGATCCTGAAGAAGAAACAACACCCACATCATCCACGTCACCAGAGGTAGTTGTAGTCGAAGTATTCGTAGTCGGAGCTGTCCACCGAATCGGTAGAATAGCATTTCGAATGAAATGATCTGGTTTACGACAAAACCCATAACGACATACTAAACAACCAGGATCATAATAAGGGCGTTGGGGTGGGAAAGGGAACGGCCAATCTTGACCATAACGTTGTTTGAGGCGAGCCACCCCCATCCCATGTTTTTCATTATGACAAACGTCATGTCGACATCGTAAACAGTTCCCTTTACCGACACCGGATGGAATTGTCCATATAGTATCAATAGTAGGAGAGACTTCCTTTTCAATAAGCGAAAACGGAATGTCTAAGCCTTTCACTTGACAGACGGTTTCCTCACCATGAGAGGAGGAGGCGGAGGTGGACGTAGTAGATGGATAAGACAAAGACGACAAATCACTCATGGATGCTACACAGGATTGTAAATGCATAGCTGAAACCAATTCATCACGATCTCGATCCCCATCCTCTCTATCTTCCACCACTTGAAGTTCATCATCAGAGGGAGGTTGATCATACATCGATTCTTCTACATGACACTGAATAAACGAACTGATACGTGTTGAGGAAACCAATGAAGCACGTTCGCAAGAGGTCCGTTGATCCTCTTCAGTGGGAGGTAGAGGAGAGGCGGTCGGAGAAGAGGACGGTGATGATGACGTTGACGATGAAGAAGACGAAGAGGAGCCTGTCATGAAAAACTGTTTAAGGGAAAAGATGGGATAGAAGTGGGCCTGTTCAAAATCATAAAACAAAACGACTTGAGTATGAAAGAAGGCACGGATGACAGGAATACTGAGAGGATTTAAAGTAGGGTCAAAGGGGGGCATAGGATCCCCAGTCACTTGCGGGAAAAAGTCATCACAATGAGTACGAGGTTGTCGAAACACACACCGGGTAGTGGCATCAAACACACTAAAATTGGCATCGGGATAATGAGAACGAACAAAGGCCGCTAACGTTCCAATCGAGACTGGGGTATGAGATTGCTCGGTACACTCTTCTGTTTCAAACACAACTTGATTGGCTAAGCGAAGACCATCTTGATACAAAGAATCTACATCCCATTGATAGCCAATCAAACGTTGTCGTTCACGTTCATAGACAGTCTGCAATGTTTCCTTTCTAGTCAAATCTTGTTCCTGTTCTATCATGTAAACGGCTCGACGGTAACGAAAAGAAGCTAATGCATACACTAACGACATCCAACCACAGATAGGTTGATCCCAACACTCTTTCCAACCATAAAAATAAATTCCACGTAAATGACGACAAGACAATGGGAAGTGCATACAATAATACAAAGCCAATTTGTCTGATGAAGTATAGGTTTCATCATAATCACACAATGGTGGGAAACGTTCATCCAAAGACATGGATTCTTTATGGGAAGGTTCCAATGGAACCAATCGACTGGAATGTAATTTACATCCACCACGAACCAATAACCGTAACAGGTCCGAAATAGGAAAATGAAATTCCACTACAATATCAGAGACGACGAATCCGGTATAACCGGCATCGGACATACGTTCCAAATACGACATGAGCTCAAACTCAGAAACATGATCGTATCGTTGTGACACACTACTTTCCCCACCTAATATTTGACGTTGGTTATTTCGCAAGTACATGTACACTATGGCCGATGTTTCTATAGGAACCCCGATATCACGAAGGGTTTCTTGAATCACTTGATCCATTTCTTCACCAAAGACCATCTCATACCCACGTAAGAATGGTTCCAATCGTAAAACTAACATATCGGTATCTTCAAAGACATTAAAACGACGACGTTGAACAGGTTGTCGTAGAAACGCTCGTAAACGACGTTCCACCGAAGGTAACAAAGTAAATAGAATACGAAACCCATTCACAAACAATTGATCATTATCATAGAAGTGGCGTATAAAACCTTGACGAGAAACGGACAATGACATTTTGTTTTTTTTTGTTTCCCGATGGCGTTTTTTTTTGGAAAGGAATGAAGGATTATGTACTTTAATCTAATTTTCAATGGGTACGTAACACCGATGAAAAATTTTTCACAGAGTCACACGATACCAACCACCACAAAAACATCTGATCAGTGGACAGGGGTTGAACCCTTGTACGAATCGATGAAATTTTTTTTATTCGGCATGAGCATGATGAACAGTGTCATGGTGGTACAACCTTTTTTTTGTGTAAGTGGCGTACTATAAATAAAAAACAAGAACCTCCAGAGGAATGAATCTTTCTCCCGCATATACTCCTCTGAACTTTTTATCTAAAAAAAAATCATGAGTGCACAACTTGGTTGTTTAAAGCCTTCTTCTCCATTAGCTTCCTCAACTTCGTCTTCTATGACTGCTACTACTTCTCGTGAAAAAGGAATGGTCTCCAACAAACGTTCTTTTAAAAAAACACAAGAACAACAGTCTAACAAAGAAATGGAAGCAGAGAAAGAGGTTACCAATTCCCTGAACCGCATGGAAACCATTAGTGATCCTTCCACCGTCTTTTTTATGGACCATCATTACATTCGAGGAAAGACATTGACCTTTCTACTTCCTAGTTCTTCATTTCTTTTGTTTCGTACTCCTCCTTATGATTGTTATGGACCAGGTTGGGGGTTAAAAATAGAAGAAGCTATTTGTCAAGCGATCGAAGAGAAAGTAACAAAACAGATCGCTCTCTATTTCTATAGTCATTTAACAGGACTCGCTAAGAATTTTGGTTGGAAATCTAATCATTACCAACGAAAACCTTGTCGTACCTTCTATCAATGTCAATGGGATAAATCATTATCTGAAGAAGAAGTAGAAAAGATAGGTCAAGATGTTCAACATCCTTTGAAAGCGTGTTATGTCACCCTGATCACTTGGGCAGAAGAAGAACAGTGGCGATGTAAACTCGTGAATCTAAGAGTGTTTCATTCTATCTTAGAAGGACAAAAGTTTTATCTGGAACGAATGAGTACTCATCTTCAAAGACAACAAGAGGAAACCATGACGACCTCAGACAATGTAAAAAAATGGACCATTGTTGGTGGAGATCTCTGAATGCTGGTCGCTGTTGATGTTGTTTGTCAACCTTCCATGGAGCTGTTCAAAAAATGATTCCTTACACCAAAAAAAATTTATAGCACCACATAAAAAAAAGCAAATGGAAATGTAAGATTTATGCACAATGCAGCCAACGAAATGTTTACTTCTTCGCGTTTGAAAAAACCACTCTAAAAAAAACCAAAAAAAATTTTTTGCATAATATTCAAAGAGAGCATTGGTTACGAGAGCAACAATGTTCTGGTCGTTCATTGACTTCATTTATTATTATTATGTTTCTAGTCTTAGTCTAGTTATTAGTGCTTTACCTGTCTTCTCTTTTTTTGCAATCAGTGTATCATATCATGTAGTTGATTTTGGTGTGGTGAGACAGTACCCTCCTCACACCGAAAAGTCGAATGTTGCGGTTATATTTTGACAATTGCGTAGTGACAAAAAAATAAATATACAGTTTAAAGTTTTTTTTTTCAATCTTCACAGCTTTGTGGTGCAGAGACGGTCAATGGACACTCATCTCCCTGTTCCTTATCCACAATACGTGGTAGTAACCCAGATCGTGGAGTAAATTTTAAAACACGAGGATCTGAATTCAAGTTGTAACTAGCATTTCTAATGGCTAAACTAAAAGGAGCTGCCGCAGGGATCACGGCAGCATTACTTAATTGAATCGGAGTAGTATGAATCTGTAATGGGTTTTGATAGGCTGATTTAGCATTGACGATTCCTGAAAACGGTTTAGTGATACCGAGTGTGCCAAACCCCGGTTGAATCGATCGTATAGCAGATGGTTTGGAGAGACGTTGAGAAGGAAAGACTTGTTGTTCCATTGTTTTGAGGGGGCGTTGTAGAAGGACACTTAGAACTAAGTAACGAAGACAAATCAGTTACAGAGAACGGTTTAGAAAAACGAACCCATTGACGATAATGTTCTCGAACATTAGTGACTATGGTCACTGTATCAATTGGTAACGCAGCATTAGCCCCTTCACAATTCGGTCCAATACTGGTCACGTCTAAACCCATCACAGCCGCATATACAGGTACACTCACATCACCAGGATGACCATTGTCTAAGACCAAAGCATACGCACATCGTTGTGTACTGGATGCACAAAGACATAACACGTCATAACAAGTATGGGTATGACCACCACCACCCATGGTCATGAACCCCGCTTGTTGAGCAAATTCATAAATCAATCGTTGGTCTTCCACACCCCCTAATCCAGACGGTTGTTCATCCACACATCCACCATACCCAGCCAATGGAGGTGAAAGGGCATGATACGTATGATGACAAAACCATTGAAAGGTAAACGTAGGAGACACAAACCACCACCCATACCCAATAGAGCTTAAGAGACTCAGTTTCATTTTTTTATTCAGTATTGGGCTGTTGTAAAACAGGACTCAGAAATTTCATGAGCCGTCAAGACAAAGTTCGCTGCGATATTGGTCCCACCATTTCGTTTCCCAATGACGGTGAATTCAGCACCAGCTGTAAAAAAACCACCAGCAATACTACGTTGAATCACTGTTGTATTGTTCACCGTATCTTCAGCCAACAATTGCCATGGTGATCCTCGATTGACACGGTACATCGTTTTATAACTCGTGGTAGTGGTGGCGTCCGTATTCAACTTTACTGACCATAAAGCGCCGCGATACCCTTTAGGTACCACATACACCGCTGACGATATAAATCCATCCAAAATCCGATTCCACATATAATTTTTAGTGAATCCCGTACTCGTACTAAACGTACCGGTTCCTAAGTAGATGGTACCGACATTCGAAATGATGGTCCCTGGTGAGATTGCTGTAGACCCTTTGGCAATCGGAAAAGCATATAAAAAATGGATGGCGTAGACATCGGTTGGAAACACTAAAGTGACAGGCGTTTGTCCATTTAATGCAGTGACAATAAACTGTTCTTGATAATTGAGATCCAGAAAGAAGACAATCATCGCGCTGATTCCATTCCCTGAGGCACTGTCACTTGTACTCGTACTTGCGATCCGAATCACCTCGGACGTCGTCCCTACGGTATCAGGTGGGAGGGGTGTATACTGACCAGCGATTAATCCTGGCATGACAGAGGAATAATCGTTAGCAATACTACTAGTATAACCACCACAAAAGCCCGTACGCCGACCGGACACAGTCCCATGAATGGTATCTTCAAAAAAATCATTGGTTACTTTCACTCGCACAGCTGAATCTCTTAATCCAACAGGATCATAGATCGCGGATTGTACCATGGTATCTAATCCATTGTGTTGATGGGTTGTTTTGGTAGGATGAGCCATGTCCTTTTTTTTATTTTTTTTTTTTGCTTGTTTTTCTTTACCGTCAACAACACAAGATAATAAAAAAAAAACAACTCTTTAAGAATAATGAAACGAACCCTACGAGTACCGACTAATGATGTCGAGTTGGCTGAATATGAAGCTGAACGTCATCGTTTACATCCTTCTGTAAATCGTACCAACATTCAAGCCATTGCTCCACGGACAGAAATTGTAGATCAAGTTAGTCCTTTTGGATTAAATCGACGATCCTCTAAATGGTCTACCGCACTTCCACGAGGATTCAATCAAGATGATTTGAAAACCTACATTGTTCGTGAAAGTGACAAACTCACAGCTGCTTTGTTTGATCGTTATATTCTTCAAAACGGTCCTTGTAATAATGAGGCTAATGAAACCTTAGGCAAACGTATTTTAGAACGATTAGGTAATGAACTCCCCGAACGGAAGTCTATTAAACAACGGTTTAGAGACAGTATTGATGGAAGTACATCAGCACAGGTCGATGGTAATCAAAGAAAACTTATGCAACAGAAATCGATTCAACCAAAATCGGTGAATGAAACAACCCTTGATAATAGAGGAAATGTTGTCACATCTAATACTTCCTTGATCAACCGAGGGACCGTACCACGCTTGTTTCGAAAAATTTTCTGAGAAGATAAATTAGAAAACACCTCAACCAAAAAATAAAAAAAAACAATGTGTTGTCAAGATTCCTTAGCGGGTAAAATGGGGTATCGTAAATCAATGAAATCCACCAAAGAACGAACATCGTTAGTTCAAAAACGAAAACGAACCATGGGTCCTCGTACGACCCGAGAAGCCTTTGTGGGCCCACCTCCTCCCATGGGATCTCAAGAGTATAAAACCCAACATCCTTTGAAAAAATAAAAATTTCTATCTCCTTTTCTTACATTGTTGAAGGACACGTTTTCTTTTTAAAAAAAAAAAAAAAAAAATGGACACCATGAATAGTCGCCTCACAGAGGCTTGTGATAATTTTTATCAAGGTCAAACGATGCAAGCTAGAATCAAACAACCTGTTCAATTAGCCGATGTTCAACAAACCAATCTTCCTTGGATCTATCGAAAAATCTATGCTGAATCGCCACGAGCTGTAGACGTCACTCAAAATTTATTGGATACTGATGGACTTACTCCTACCACTAACGTCAGTACCGCCAATGTGTTTACTGATACTAACCGTATCATGTTTAAATTACCTCAAACCGGTTATATAGATCCACAAACCATTCGATTATGTTTTAGTGTTCGTCCAATCATAGCGGGTACACCTAACAATACGACTGAAAGTTTGAATTATGATATCAACACCGTCTTTTCACGATGTCGTGTTCTTTATGATCGAACCGTTATGGAAGATATTCAAAATTATGACTTAGTGAACCATTTACACAGTAGTTTGTTAGATACTAGTGAACTGATGGTTTCCCCTCGATCTATACCGATGGGTAAGATGTCGTATAGTGCCTTGATTGATAATTGGAATACTGAGACAGCAAGTGCCAACAACTTATATGTCACAGCACCTCTTTCTCGCCGTAATGGGTATCATTGCATTTCCGGTTTACCAGAATCATCCAATGCTACCATAGCCGCCAATTTACCTCGTCGATATATGGTGACACCTTTAATAGGTCTGTTTCATCAAAGGAAGTTGATCCCAACTGGACATATGGGGTCCATTGAAATTGAACTCACTGTAAACGAAGGTAGAATGGTGTATACAGGAGGTGGTACTGCTGTGAATGTCACACTTGAGGTTGGGTATGTTTGTTTGATGTACAAAGAGTATAAGGACCAGAGCGTGACACAACAAATTCTGAATGACATGCGTTTGAGTGGACAATATATTCTTCAATTCCCTTCATGGGTTTACAATAAATTTGAATTGACACCACCATCGGGTAGAGTACAACGTCTTCAGCGCTTCCAGATACCCTTGTCTAAACAACGCCCAAAATATTTACTGGCTTGTATTCGTGCCGAAGAAGATTTGTCTAGTACTGTATTTAATGCTTATAATATGTATTCCAGTTGGTTTCCAGATAATAGTAATTCCACAGGGTATTTATTTAAAGGTGCCATGGTACGAGTCACATCATTACGTCAATACACCGTGAAATACAACGAACAACCTCTTTCTCCACCTGTTGTTTTCACTGGTACTTTACTTCAGTATGGTGCAAGTACCACTGCTACTAGTAATACTGGTGTAGCAGCTAATTTAAAAATGAGTCATAGTGTTGGTTTGCAAGAACACTGTACTCCTCCTGTTGATCATTTATTTTATTTAGATGATTGTTTTGGCAATGCTCTTTCTAAACAAAAAGTCATTCAACAACGATCCTTGTTTGATTATTTCAATGGCTATGTAGATAGTTTTAACCTAGGGTCAGACTTGGCGGGTTTAAATGCAAACAACACACCAGGTTTGGCTCTACGCTCGGATCAATCACGCACGGCATTAAACACACGCGTGCCCACAGGATTTATCATCGCCTTTCCTTTATCTACTACCTTACCGGACGGATCCGTTGTTTGTTTACCGGTAGGAGCTCACAATGAACATCTGGATTTAGAATTAGAATGGAATAGTCCTGCGTATATCAATTCGGTGACTGACACTCCTTCCAGACTACGTTTAGAAACCTTTGTTTGTTATGATAATATTGTTAGAGTCAATGACGATGGACTGTTAACGATCATTCAATGAGAGAGAATTTGCTTTTTTTTTTCTTCAAGTAGTTCCTAAACCCTAAGGGTCACTCAATAAAACAAAAACAAAACAAAATTATAGTTTGAATGGCTTCCTCTTTTGCTTTCCATCCTACTGTCAATGAAGTGGTTCCTTTTTCTGCGGAATATAGTTTTCCCAATCAAGCCACACGACAAAGTAAGCGCACTGTTAAACTGACGCCTAAAAACAATGCTCAACAGTACCTCAGTGGTACCACCATTCGTTTTGAGTTTCCTGCTTCTGGTTATTTAAACCCTAATAACACCTATTTGGCTTTCAATGCGCGTGTTAATATTACAAGCGGGACTTTTACTGCTGGTAACGGTGCAAGTTCCTATCAAACGGGTGGGTTCCAGTTCCAAAATAACATTCAGAGTATTTTTAGACGTGTTCGTATCTTGTATGGTTCGTTGGTGTTGGAGGATATTCAAGATTATAACTTGATTCAGCGGTTGTTTACTGAAACCTTATTACCTGCTGGAAGTAGTTTATCTTGTACCACTATGTCCCAAGGAATAGGTCCTTGTAAAAATCAAATACAAGACGCCACCTTCAAATTGATACAACCTTGGGATTTACGTACGGATCGTTTAAATTATCATTCCACGGGTACTGAAACAGCTCCTACGAACGTCGGAGTAACTACACGTCGTTATGCCGTACCTATTAACACCGGATTGTTTCAACAGAAGAACTTGATCCCATTGAAATATATGGCTTCCCAATTACAGGTAGAGATTGAAATCGCTGAAGCAGTGGATTGTGTGACTTGGGTCATCGGAGTGGGTAGCTCTCCTTCTCCTGCTATCCCAACAGCGTGTGTAGTCAGTGTCGGGTTACCTGAAATTGTGGCAGAATTGTTAGAATTTGATTCTGAGTTTGATGCTGCGATTTATGATTTATTGGGCAATGGATTACCGATCCATTTCACATCGTATCATACTACCACCCAAACCCTAGGTGCTAATTTGTTTTCACAACTCAACATTCAAGAATCCTCACGTTCCGTTAAATGGGCTTTAGCCGTCATTTTGGATGATGCTCATCGCACTCTGACGCGGGATTATCATCACTTTATTGCTGGTTTAGCTTCAGTACAACCAGACCAAACAGCGGCTACAGAGACTGAAACTTTCACTGTGAACGGATCTGCTATTGAAAGTTATCAATGGCGTCTTGGTGGTACTTATTATCCATCACAACCTGTACCTTGTTATGGTGGTGTCTTACCTATGGTCAGTAGTATCGATGGCACTTACGCTGATCCACCGGTAGAAATGTATCAAGAATTAATGAAAACATTTGGAAACATGTTTGGTGATGATGGTACCTTTTTAGGCGATGTAGGAGGCAACTTTTG
>Ga0116144_10003581_pt1 | contig 15334 bp, 32 predicted proteins | sample AD_UKC035_MetaG_FD_89746 | JGI IMG/M metagenome (GOLD analysis project Ga0116144, IMG submission 89746) | Active sludge microbial communities of municipal wastewater-treating anaerobic digesters from USA - AD_UKC035_MetaG | ecosystem: Engineered > Bioreactor > Anaerobic > Digestate | place: USA... | reverse complement strand
TGAGGCTCAGAGAGCTTTATATAAAAGGCGTGGTTATGTAACATGTCCAGATGGAAGAATCAGAAAACGTGGAAAATGTGGCCAACCAGTTGATAGAAAAAAATCAAGAAAAATGATCAAAGCACGAAAAAAATTTAAACGTTCTTTTCAAAAAGGTGTTCGCAAGGCTAAACGAACAAAACGAAAACTTGGTATGATTAGTTAGGAGTCTGTAATGAAAAGTTGGAATGAAATGCTGACCGAAGGAATTAGTGATAAGCGAACAAAAATTGAAATTTTAGCTAATGGCAAAAAACAGATTATATCAATGCCATTTGGTTATGCAACCGATAATGGTGAATATGGCCAGCGTGACTTGGAAAAAATTAGAAAATATTTAACATCAACTGATAAATATGGTTAGTAGACAAATGCTGGACGCATAATACGTTGAAAAATTACATGCCAGAGATTCACACCGCCGCATCATTATCACTTGCTGAAAATTATAATGATAAAGAGAAGAGTGATAAGATGTTTGCTACCATTGCTGATGAATTTAAGAAAAATCTTAAAAAATACTATAATAAGGAATAAATTATGAAAAAGTTTAGTGACTACTTAGAAAATGTTAGTGAGGCTCGAAATGCCAATGTTGATATAGCCATAGATGCTATTAATAAAATCACAAAGACAATGTTCCCAATGTTTGGAAAAGCATTAGAATCAATACACACTCTCGATGATAAAAATAATTATGTTAATTTTCGAAAGGTTGAAAAAGATTGGATGGAATTTAGATCGGCGATTCAACAGCTTCAAGGTTCATTGATGGATGTTAACTTCAAATTGAATAAATAATTTTTTAAAAAACAACTATGAAATACCTCAGATCGGACATTTGTTTTCAAGAAATACCTAATGAAATATCATTAGCGTTTGAAATTACTAATTGCCCATATCGTTGTAAAGGTTGTCACTCTCCCGAACTACAGCAGGATATTGGTACTGAACTCACACCTGAATTATTCAGAAGTTTCATTCATGAAAACATGTGTAACAGTCAGCTACTAATATCCTGCGTTCTCTTCCTTGGTGGTGATCATCATCACAGCGAATTGATTGAATTGTGTAAAATTGCCAAAGATTATGGTTTAAAAACTGCACTCTACACCGGCTCAAATAGAATGTCAAAAGATATTTTGAACGTGTTAGATTGGATTAAGCTTGGCGGATATGATGAATCCAAAGGTGCATTAGGCTCAGAAACGACAAATCAGATATTGAAGTTAGTAAAAGATTTAACTGAAAATCAAATTGATTTGCCAGCCGAGTATTCAGATATTGTTGATAAAAATTTTTGGAATTTGATATAAAGTTGTTTACTTTTATGTCGATATATGTTATGATGTTAATGAAGTTGAGACACAAAGGAGATTCACATGAGAACGATTTATATGATTGACACTGAATACGGAACAATCACTGTCACAAAGAAAGAATATGAATACACGAAAGAACGTGTAGTTCAAGAACATTGCCCCGATGATGAAATTATTATCAATGGTTCTCTTAAACAGTATTCATACTGGAAAGAGGAAGTTGTTGTGAATGAGTATGCTGAAGAAACAACTGTGATTGGATATAAGAAGATAGTTCAATATGGTACGATTGAAAAGCCTGTTGAACTATCTTCTTTTGAACAGAACTTATTGAATAATCGTAATGATCATCGTGAAGTAATTAAATTAGTTGATCAGTTTTTGAAATCGAATTAAGGAGAATGTTAAGAAAAAGTTTTATGATTATGTTGAAGAAGGTGTTGATAAGTCTATGGCCAAAGGTCGAAAATAAAATATAAAAATTTGTGTTTTTGAGTTAGTATGAATTAACAAAATTCGTTTATGAAAGGTATTAAAATGAAAGTTTCTAAAGATACTCTGTCTATTCTCAAAGCATTTTCAACAATTAACCCGGTCATGTATCTCGGCGATTCAAAGGCTGTTAAAGTAATTGCACCCGACAAAAGTGCTATTATCGGTGTTTATCAAACAGCTGAATCTCTTGATCATGACTGTGTTTTTTGGGATTGGCCAACTCTGCTGGCAACGATTGATTCAATGGGCGGTGCTGATGCTGATCTCGATTTTCAAGAATCATTTGTAAAAATTTCTTCACCTGATAAATCATCTCTGAAATATTTCTACACTAATCCTATTGTTGTCGCAGCCAGCAACACCAAGCCAAAAGCATTTGCTGATTATTGCAAAGAAATGGAAACTGATTTTACATTTGAACTCTCTTCAGAAGTGCTTTCGAAAGTAATGAAGCTTGCCAGAGTTATGAATTTGACTAAGATGGTCATTGAATCAGAAGATACCAAAGGTTCAATTCATCTCGTAGATGACGGAAATAAAGTCAATCATACTTTTGAACAGGAAATTGAAACATCTGGTTCAGGCAAAATATCCCTCTGGATTTCAACTCTTAACATTATTCCTGGTTCTTATACTGTGACAGTAAAGAATAATCTTTTTGCAAAATTCGTAAACAAAGATATACCTCTTTTCTATATCATTGGTGCAAAGAAGGAATAAATTATGGATTTGATCAATATACATCGAACATCATCTGATTGGGGCTTAAAATATAGGCCAGACAAATTTGAAGATATCATTCTGCCTCAAAGGTATCTGAATATGTTTTCAAAGGTCATCAAAGAAAATCAAATGTGTAATTTTCTTTTTTCTGGTGACCCTGGTTGTGGCAAAACATCACTTGCTTTGATTCTATCAAGAGAACTCGATTATGATACGCTTTACTTGAATATGAGCAAAGATACATCAATCGAAGTGCTGAGAAACGACATTCAGAATTTCGGCATGACTGTATCCCTCAATGGCAATCGAAAGCTGATCATAGCAGATGAATGTGAAAAAGCATCAGGATTATTGAAGGATGGTTTGAAAGCTGAGATTGAAAGACTATCTGAAAATGTTAGTTTTATCTTTATCACAAATCACATCAACATGATTCCAGAGGCACTACACTCAAGACTGCAAAAAATTGATTTTGTATTCACAGCTGATGAAACAAAAGAAATGAAAACTCAGATTTATAAAAGAGTTATTCAGATTCTTGATTTCAATAAAGCCGAGTATGAAAAGTCAGCTATTCAGATTGTTGTAAATAAGATGTTCCCTGATTTCAGAAAGATTCTGAATCATATTCAGTGTCTTTCGATGCAGGGAAAGATTACTCAACAGATTGTTGAAAATTCTGTTATGGTCAATCTGTCTGATTATTTCGATATTCTGAAGAGAAAGAAATATAAAGAACTTCGCCAGTATATAGCTAATCTGACAATTAATCCACAAAACTTTTATAGCGAAATTTTCAAGAGCATTGATGAATATTTTGAAAAAGGATCACTAGCACAGGCAATACTTATACTAAGTAAATATAGTTATGAGTCTGCTTTTGTCGCTGATCATGATTTGAATATTTGTGCATGTTCAATGGAACTGATGATGCTATAAGAGGATAAAATATTGTTTATTTATATTAGATTTATTGGTGATGGATTTGAAATCAAAACACGTTCAACCATTAAAGCCGTTGTCGAATTCGCAATAAACGATATTAAAGAACGTCGAGCGTTGCCATGTTCAGTTATAGATGAGCATGGCAACGTTTTATACAATAAGAAAGAACTGAACAAAGCAATTGAAGAATATTGCCTGAAAGAAACGATAGATTGGGGATTTCTCTATGAGCGAAAAAATTGATTTATTTGTAATTCTCAAAGATTTGAATTTTGATAAATCTTATCAGTTGCATAAACATGTTGACTTTCAAAAACAGTATAATGATTATATGATCAATAGCTTTCTTTCTATGAGTCCTGAAACGGTTCTTGAAGCGAATTGCATGAATATTCATTATAGTCTACCAAAGCACGTTAAATACCTGTTTCTGAGTGATGTGATTGAAAAGAAAAATCGTTTTTTGAAGTATATCAAATCAGATGTTGAAAAAGCTGATAATGATACGATAAAATATATGATGCAAATCTATAAAGTAAATAAAGAAGTTGCCGCAAATCTTTTGAAAACAACTTCAAAAGAAGAGCAAGAAACAATCAAAAATATCTTCACTCAAAAGACAATAAGGAAACGATAATATGAAAAACTTTTCTGATTTTATACTTGAAGAACAGACTGTTGCTGAAAAAGATTTAGCTGGCGGACGATTCAATGTTGATGATTCATCAATCACCTATAAAAAGGGTGGCGATATGAATATGTTCCAAATTTCTGAATCAGGTGAATCAATTTCGGTTACTCTGAGAGTCAACAACAAAGAAGTTGTTATGAATGATTTGCCGAAAGCTAAGTTCATTATGAAAATGCGTGAATTTCTGGCATCAATAAAGTAGGTTTTACATGAATTGGAATAATATAGTATTAGAATCATTTGATGGTGAAAAAATATTTTCACAGTTAGGTGGCAAGTATAAACTGTCGTCCATGATTGGTGCAACAGATTTTGTCATTAGCAATAAACAACAGTATTCGCAATTCAAGTTTAAAGGTTCGACAAAATACAGCTATTGCGTTATCTATCTGACACCGAAAGATACTTACAATCTGAGATTATATAAATTAGTTGGTGTTGAGTTTAAAAACGATAAGATGATTAAAGATGTTCATGCTGGCGAACTGATTGAAACTTTTGAAAATGAAACAGGATTAAAATTAAAGCTATAAGGGATAATTTATATGATTGGAATTGAAGTTAAACTTTTGAAGGATGTCGCAGTAGTTGTTGAAACTCTTGAAAGATTAGGCATAGGTGTGCAGCGAACGAAAACAATGTGTCCGAGTGCCTATCTTATGTCATATAAAGGCCAATACCGAGTTTGCCATTTTAAAGAAATGTTAGAACTTGATGGTAATGAAGTGAATCTGACTGATGAAGATTTTCAGCGTAGAAATAGTATTATAAAGCTGTTAGAGAAGTGGGGCTTAGTTAAGATTTCTGATGCGAACTTCCCAAAAGAATTAGAGACGGTTTTTGTATATGTATTGCCTCACACTGATAAAGTTGAATGGAAAATCAATCACAAATACAGAAGAAATTTTAAGGTGGTAGAATAATGAAAAAGTGGAATGAAATTGTATTAGAACGTATTAATGATTATGAATATGTTGAAAAAATGGTTGTTGGAATAAGAGGTTATAATAAAGCAATGGGTCAGATGAAACATTCTGATAAAATTGAAAAAGTTCAAAAACATTCAACATTTAGTAAATTTATAGATATGCTTGTTAAAACACATAGTGAAAAATGGTCATTTAAAGAATGGTTTGAAATGATAATTTCAACTGGCAAAAATAGTGAATCTGCTAATGTTGATTTTGTAGTTGATTATATAACATCTGACGATTAAACAATATTTAAAAAATAGCTTACTGTGTTATAATGATGCAGTAAGCTATTTTTATTAAGCGAGGGTATTGATTTATGCTTTTTTCGAATGAACAAATAATTGAAGAATCTTTTAAATATTGGCGAAAAAAGGGTTTTCCATTTCGTAAATTAGAAATGTTTGAAATTATGCAAGAGTTGAATAAATTGAAAGAATTACCTATCAATAGATGCATTAGTTCAACTCTCGGTTATAAAGTGGCCGATACATTTCACAACCATAGATTTTTTGCCGCCGCAAATGGAATGTGTTCACCCGTTGATTCTTTTAATGATGATAAAAAACTATTGAAAGCTTTTAAATTATCACTTGATTTTAATACGCGGATAACTCAAGAAAGTTGCACACCTACGATTTATATTGTCAATGGTACTCAGGCGTGTTCTAATTTTCGACCAGCATGGGCAAAATATTACATTGAGAGATATGGAAAAGCCGGTGGTGTTTATCTCGACCCATCGACAGGATATGGTGGTCGTTTAATTGGCTTTTTATGTTCAAACATGCGGAAATATATTGGTATTGATCCCAATACGGTCACATATAAAGCAAATCAACAAATTGATCAAGAATTAAATTCACTGATTGGCAAAGAAATAGAGCTTCACAATTTACCATTTGAAGATACAGATTTGGGTGAAGAAATTGCTGATTTCATATTTACGTCACCGCCATATTTCACAAAAGAAATATATTCAAAAGAAAATACACAAAGTTGTAACAGATATTCTGAATATGAAAGTTGGTCGAATAACTTTTTAAAAGTCTTGATGCAAAAATGCTATAAATATCTGAAAAATGAGCGTTTATGTATTATCAATATTGAAGATGTGAACGTGAAAAATAAACATTATCATTTAGTTGATGATACTATTAAGTATGGTGCTGAAGCTGGGTTTAAATTTTTGAAAAATGAGCCATTGATTTTTAATGCTAATAGAGTAGGTGTTAAAAAAGATGGTGACAATGGCGATAGAAAAAGTGTCACTGAATCTGTTTTAATATTTTATAAAGGTCAGAACTATAAAGATATTATGAAAGAAAATGAAAAAGTAAAAGAAATTAGTGTCAATCTTGAAGATTTATTTTAATTAAATTTTCTTGACAAACAATCTCCTTTGTGTTAATATCATTTTGTAAAGAGATGAATAAACACAAAGGAGATTTTTATGTTTACAGTAGACAATGCAAATGAGATTTTCAATCAGATGGGTGGAAAAGGTAGAATCAAAGCATTCTGTGGAACTAAATATTTCACATATAGTTCAGAAGATTACTCAGCCGGATTTGATTTCAAAGGTAGCAAAAAATTCACTCATGTCACAATCAAATTGAACAGTCTTGATCTCTATGATATTCGATTTGTGAAATGTGGTAAGTTTGAGATTAAAGCCGAAAAGACAATTAACAACATATATGCAGATCAGTTAGTTGAACTGTTCGAAAAAGAAACTGGACTTTATCTTCATTTTTAATAAACTTTGTTGACTTTCGTGTCGATATATGTTATGATGAATGCGTAATGAGATGAACAAACAAAGGAGATTTGAAATGAATAACAATTTATTTGCTGCTATTTATCCTACTGGTATTGTTTATGCTGATAGAACTAAAGAAGATCGTGGTGATTATAAAAAGATTGCCTTTTTACCATTTGACACACTCAAACTTGATATTTATGATAAAGATTCAATTTTGTTGCCTGAAATAATTGAAGATGTGAAATCGTATCATATTGGTGAAGAGCTTCAAATCAGCACAGCGGGTCAAAAAATAATATTGGGAAATAAAGCTTGATTTTCAAAACGATTCATGATAAAATCTTTCTGTAATGAGATGAACAAACAAAGGAGATTTGAAAATGTGTATAAATAAAAGTTATGATTGCAAGAATTGCCCTAATCAGATTCACAATGTTGACCCGCTCAAGGTTAAAGAAGTTGCCAAAGCAGCTGTTAATATTCAGGTAAATGGTGAAGATATTAAACGTGCTTATGGTTGTGGTAGAGTTTATGTTTCTTTCCTCAAGTTGAGAAAAACATCAAAACAAGCTAAAGCTCTTGAATCAGTAGGATTCAATATCACCCGGAGACCCCATAGCACTCAGTACCACATATATGTTGGTTACGATAATGCAACTGGTAGACAGCTTGCCTATGGTAAAAAACTCGCTAAACATTTCAATGATAATGATATATGTTGCTATTGCGATGGTGATGATGATTAAAGTTGTTGACTTTCAAAACAATGTATGTTATCATTTCTTTGTAAGATTAAACAAAGGAGATTTGAAAATGAAACAGACAAAAAAAGAAATGACAATTGAATTTTATCAGAGTCAGCCAGACTCTAACACTGAAAACAATGATGGTCAGATCATTGTTTCTTACACTTCAATTTACAATAAGTTGCCAACAGTAGTTATTTGGAATGCAAGAATGCGCGGTCACAAGCCAACTTATCACTATTCCTTCAAAACTGTTGAAGAAAGACAGACTTTCATAGATTCTCAGAAAGCTATTCACGCCAGAGACAATGCAGCATGTAAAGCAAGATTTGCTGAAGCTGCCAAAGAATCAGAAAAAATTCAAGTCGGTTCAATATTTTATGAATCATGGGGATGGGAACAGACAAACATTAATTTCTATGAAGTAGTAGAAAGAAAGGGAATGTTTGTTAAGATTCAGGAAATCGGTTCTGATGTAGTTAGCGGTTCTCATGCAGCCATGTCAGGAACAAAAATGCCCAACAGAAGCGTCAGAATCGGTGAAGTAATGAGAAAGAAAATCAATCCAAAGTTTGCCAATGTTAAAATCAGAGAATTCGGATACAGTTCTCTCTGGGATGGAAAACCAAAAAGTTTCACTTGCTATGCTTAATCAAAGGAGAAATAAAATGTTAACACCTACAGAATTTGCTCAGAAAGCTTCAGAAGAATTTTCAAAAGTATTTCCAAATGCTTGGAGTAATATTAACGTCATAAACATTTTCGGAACAGTTGTATCATTCTCTTTCGGAATATTGCCAAAAGATAAGGTACCAGGAAAGATTGCTCAGAATGACCCTGCATATCACTCAGGGTTGATTCAAGAAATTGATAAAAATACTGGATTGTTTAAAGATAAAATATCTCTCGAATTCTCAATAGCATCATTATTGATAAAACCGCCAGCAGGATCATTCTTAGCTTATGGAAGAGTTAAGACCGGTTTCAGAAAGATATCAGGAACGCCTGAAAAAGTATTAGATGGGTTTGTGAAATATCTGAAAAAGCTGAAACAGATTGTTGATGATAATAAAGATAACATGACAGAACACCATAAAAATTTAATGAAATAATTGTTGACTTCTGAAACATACCATGATATAATCTTTTTGTAGTTAAGAAAACAAAGGAGATTGAAAATGAAACTGATTCAAATGACTGTTAATAGAAAGCACAGAAAGCCAGAAAAGAAACAGCCTGATATCATGAAGATGTCAGAAGTTGAACGCAAAAAATACCTGAATGAGCTTGCCGATATAGATTCTTCATGTATCGTAAAGAAATATGAAGAAAAATATAGAGACTGAGGTATAATATGACAAAATGGTATGATCATCTTAAAAAAGATCCCAAATACAAAAAATTTCTCGACAGTGAAGAGGAATACAAAAGTAGTTATTATTTCACACTAAAAATTGAGCCTGATACAACTTATATGTTCGACAGAAAAAGAAACATGTTGTTTCGTGTCGGAGATACTGTTTATGCTGTTGCTCATGTTGAGTCTGAACAGGATGCTATTGATGCAGCTATACTCGATGCAAAAAATTTGTAATTTTTGTTGACTTTCATGTCGATATATGTTATGATGATTCTGTTGAAAGATAAACAAAAGGAGATTTGAAATGAGTAAAGAAATTTGCCAGAAGATTAGAGCAGAATTGAAAGCACTCGGTTACAATAGCCGTCAGGTATCTGTAACTAGCAGACAGTCTGGATATGAAGATTCAATGAGAATCAGAATTAAAGACTATATCAACATCAATGCGGTTGAAGCGATTGCCGAAAAGTATGAGCATGTTAGATATTGTGAATACTCTGGTGAAATTCTTGCCGGAGGAAACACATTCATTCATGTTGAATATGACTGGGAATGGTTGCGTGATGAACGCCAGCAGTATGCAGCTGTTGCAGAAAAAATCATAAACACAACAGAAAGAAAACAGGGTTACTACACGAGAATCTTTGATGAAAATGATAAATTCGTTGGATTCGATGGATATGAAATAATTGTTTCAATACCGGAATCAAATGATCAGGGATATGTTCATGCTGTTACTGAAAGATATGTTGCTCATAATGCCTATGCAATTTCTGAATCACTTGTCAGAATCAAAGCAAAGCACAATATTGAAGTGAAATGAAATAAGGAAAAATAAAATGAAAGACTTTAAAAATTACATTCAAGAATCATCATTGAGTAGAATACACTCAAAAGTTGAAAAATATACATGCGGTGCCATTACAGCATTCAGAAATGAATTCACAACATCCGCAAATAAACAGCGCAATAAAGAATTGTTTGCAGCACTGAAAGCAAAGGGTTTTTCTATCACAAAAGTTAAAGGTTCATACATCGAAAACTTTGGGTCAAAAGACCAAAAAGAAGTCGGTGAAGAAACATGGTTTGTCTGCAATGATAAAGTTGAAGGTGATGATAACGGTGAACTCGAAAGAATTCTGAAGAAACTTGGTGAAATGTATGATCAAGACAGTATTCTTTCTGTCAGAAAAGGTAAAGCTAATCTAATAGGAACATCTCATAGAGATAATGCCTTTCCATCATTTAATCAAACAGTTGCAGTAGGTTCAGGAAAATATGGTCAGCATTCGAAAGAATTCTTTTCACGAATAAATGGAAGAGAATTTGCTTTTGAAGATATTCAGCAGCCTGATACTATCATGGGAAAATGGGCAATGAAAGTCATAGGAGAAGAAATTTTAAAATCAATTGATGAGTAAATAAAATAAACTGCTTTATGAGGAGAAATTATGAAAACTTTTAATCAATTCATCAATGATGAAATTGTTCAAGAAAAGCTAATTACCTTTGGAAAACAAGCTTATCCAAAGTTTAATAATGTTGTAATTATGGCTGGTGGTGCTGGCTCAGGAAAAGGTTTTCAAATCGAAAATCTAATAGGTATTGAAGGTAAATTATTAGACGTAGATGCATTGAAACTTTTGGCACTTAAAGAAAAGAAATTTGTTGAACGTGTTAAACGTGAACTTGGCATTGATCTTTCAAAAGAGGCGTTTACTTTGAAAAATCCTGATAATGTGGCTAAGCTACATGAAATTATTGCTGACCATTACGGGTTACCAAATCGAAAAGAATCGGCTTTATTTGCATCAATTTTAACAGCCCCGCCTGATAGAAAACCTAATCTTATTTTTGATGTTACGTTGTCAGGTATGCGAAAGCTCGAAACAATTACTCGAAATGTTCATGAATTAGGATACAATAAATTGAATATTCATATTGTATGGGTTATCAATAAACTTGATGTTGCCATTAAACAGAATCTCGGTCGTGAACGTGTCGTTCCGATTGAAGTTTTGATGGATACTCATGAAGGTGCTGCACTGACAATGAAAAAGATACTTGACATGGGTGATGGTTTAACGAAATATATGGACGGTGATATCTGGCTCACATTCAACCAAGTTAAAGTTGATACAAAACTTGCTGAACATGATAAGAATTTTGAAAAAGGTGCTAAGAAATTTGATTTCGGAAAAGACTTCGGTTCAGGCGGTGGGGCGTGGGTAAAAGAGGCAACATACATGAAGATGAAAGAACAGGGTAAAAATGTTAAATCATCTGAGATGATGGATAAAGAAATCTATGAAAAAATTAAAGCTTACGTGCCGAAAACGAATGTTTGGTAAAGTGTTATAAAAGTCTCCTTTGGTGTTAATTCTCGTGTCGAAAGATGCGAGAATTTTTTTTTTTAATTTTCTTGACTTCGATGTCGATGTATGTTATGATGAATGTGAACGAAAGAGATGAAACAAAAGGAGATTTGAAATGTATAAATTTGTGAAAGCCTATGAGTCGTATGATCTTGTAAAGTATCCGATTCAGGAATTTTATGCACCTGAATATGAAATTCTCACGCCAGAAGTTGAAGAAAAAATCGTTGAATATCTCACGCATTACTATGTTAATCGTTGGGGTAAAACTCTTGAAATCAAAGAAACTGAGGGACTTACTGAAATGAATATTCAGCCAGCAAAATACTTCATGCTGAATGGTGTGCTTGTGAAGTATGAAAAAGTTTCTGAAAAAAGTTGTTGACTTTCAAAACGATTCATGATAAAATATTTCTGTAATGGGATAAAGATAAAGATAAAGGAGAATATTAAAATGGAAGTTTTTCTTCAATCGTGGGAACTGAGATATCTTCATGAGCTAGCTGTTATTAAAGCTGCTTATATAATGCATGGCAGAACATTACCAGAACAAGAATATGGTAAATTAAAATATGATAAAAACATATTTAGATCATTTTATGGAAAGAAGTTTCATGAAGCTCTTAACGGTCTTGGGCATGATCATGCAGAATTTGATGCTTGTAAATGTTCGAGGAGATTGTAATGAAAATATTGAATTTAACACGAGAAGATATGATTGAAAGATTTAAAAATATCAACCTCGAAGATATTCAGCCATATTGTTTCTATTTTGAAACAAACGAAGAAATTAGACAAGCTGATCTAGTCATTATGCGTGAAGATAATAAGTATAAAGTTTTAAAAACTAGAACAGACTTATTTGAACGCAATATGATTTATAATATCCAATCTTTTCTTTATATTTTAGATTCAATCTTTGTTCAAAATATTTTTTAAACAAAACTGTTTACTTTTGAAACGAGTCATGATATAATATTTTTCAAGATCAAACAAGGAGATTTGAAATGAAATACAAACTTAGTGAACGAGAAAAAAATGGGCTTTGCAGAGTGATTGCGCTGAAGGACTTTGGCTATATTAAAGCTGGAGATATTGGTGGATATGTTGAAGGAGAGCACAACCTCTCGCAGGAAGATAAATGTTGGATTTATAATAATGCAAAAGTTTTCGAAAATGCAGAAGTTTTCGGAAATGCAGAAGTTTTCGAAAATGCAAGAGTTTTCGGAAATGCAAGAGTTTTCGAAAATGCAAGAGTTTTCGAAAATGCAAGAGTTTTCGGAAATGCAAGAGTTTTCGGAAATGCAGAAGTTTTCGAAAATGCAGAAGTTTTCGAAAATGCAGAAGTTTTCGAAAATGCAAGAGTTTTCGGAAATGCAAGAGTTTCCGGAGGTGCAGAAGTTTTCGGAAATGCAGAAGTTTTCGGAAATGCAAGAGTTTTCGGAAATGCAGAAGTTTTCGAAAATGCAGAAGTTTTCGAAAATGCAAGAGTTTTCGGAAATGCAAGAGTTTCCGGAGATGCAGAAGTTTCCGGAGATGCAGAAGTTTTCGGAAATGCAGAAGTTTTCGGAGGTGCAATTATTAAACACGGTCAGCATACTAAAACTGTTAAGACCTTCCAGCTCTCTAAACACTGCATAACGCTCGATGGAGACTACCTCAACATCGGTTGTCAGAGCTACAACATCAAACACTGGCTTGAGCATTATGAAGAGATTGGAAAAAAGGCAGAATATACTGCTGAAGAAATAGAAGAGTATGGAAAAACAATAAGATTTATTTTTGGAACATTTATGAAATAAATGTTTACTTTTGAAATGAGCTATGATATATTCATTTCTGTTCGAAAGACAAAAACAAACAGGACGTGTTTCTCTCAGAGAAACAAATGAAAAATTCGCAATTCGCTATGAAGATGGTTCAATGACACTTCATAAAAATCCACTCAAAGCTGTTTGGATTTGAAAAAAAGTTGTTGACTTCTGAAACGAAACATGATATAGTGTTCAAGTAATCGAAAAGATTACAAAAAATAAAATCTTAGGAGAATTGAAATGAAAACTACTACTAACAACGTCCGCAACAATGAAGCTGTTCTTGGTCGCACTGACTACTACCGCCTGAATCCCAATCAGATCAAAGTCCTTGACGGTTGGAATCCGAGACTGAGTTTCGATGCTCAGAAACTTGAAGAATTGAAAGAATCAATCAAAGAAAACGGTGTCCTTGTTCCTCTCAGAGTTAAGATGAATAATGACGGTGAATTCACTCTGATTGATGGTGAACGCCGCCTGAGAGCTACACTACTTGCAATCTCTGAAGGTGCTGAAATCGTATCAGTTCCCGCCATTGTTGAACGCAAGACCATGAATGAGATTGATGCAACGATTCTTGCACTGACTGCCAATCAGGGTGAACCGCTCACCATGATGGAAGAAGCGAATGCAATCAAGAAACTTCAGAACTACGGTCTAAAGCCTGAAGAAATTGCAAAGAAACTCGGAAAATCTGTTCCTACTGTTTACAACAGACTCTCTCTCCTTGATGCCTCTCCTGAACTGATTGAGCAGATGGAAAACGGTGAAGTAAGTTTCACTGATGTTAAGAAGATTGTGAATGAATCAGACGGAATTGAATCTCAGAAAGAAAAACTTGAAGAGGTAAAAGCTAAGAAAGCTGCAAGAAAAGCAAACGGAACCAAGAAACCCGGTAAGAAAGCTTTTGTAGACCTTGTTACCGAAGCCATTGAATGGTTGCAAGCTCTGAATACCGAGAATGTTCAGCAAGTTAATGAATTGATTGAACGTGCTAACAACCTTCTAGACAATGAAGAATAAGTGATCCGAGTCTCTGGTAGTGAAATATCTACCAGAGACAATTTACAAAAGGAAAACTATCATGTATAGTATCGAAAACAATATTCTGTATGATAATTCGAAAATGATTTTTAACGCCAGACAAAATAATCCTCTTGAAGAAGTGACGATCACCATGAACCGACAGTCACTTTCTGAATTAGTTAAAAATGCTGATAATCATAACGTTGAAAAATTGATTGAACTTGAAGATGAAGTTGAAACGCTTAAAGATGAGGTTTTCAGTCTTGAATCACTCAGAGATGAACTTGAAGAATCATTGTACAATTATAAAGAAGATGTGAGAACTGAATTACTCAGTTTTGAAGAGTTGATTCAGCAGGTTGCCAATGCAACAGACGATTCAAAAGAAGATTTGATTGATGAATTGAAATACAATATCACACACGCCATTAAAAATTTAACCAAGGAATAAAAAATGAATAACGAATTTATGACACTGACAACTGAAGAAAAAGCTGAAGTGATTTCTGAAATGGTTATTGATATCGCAATTGAAACTGGATTGCCGATTGATGTTTGTATTGCAATCGTAGCGGAATATAAAGGTTGGTCGAGATTTCAAGTTGAAAAATATATTAAAATTCATGACGATACGCTATTATATCAAGTAGCATTCTATGACGGTGAAAAACGTGTTTATAAGTATCAGATTGATGCTGAAGTCAAAGAATGCCTGATTAGTAAGCTGTTAGATATTGTAACAAACAATCCTTTTGAAGTTTCTGCCAGTTGGCTCAGAAAAGTCATTCAAGAATATTGTTGTAAAGAAGGTTTTTAAAGTTGTTGACTTCTGAAAGCTATCATGATATAATCTTTCTGTAATGAGATGAAACAATAAAGGAGATTCGAAATGAAAATCAAAGGGTTTGACAAAAATTTACAGTGCCGAGGTATGCAGTTTGAAGTTGGTAAAGAATACAAAATAGAAACAGATAAAGAACCTGTGTTATGCACAAATACAGTGTTTCATTATTGTGATTCTTTACAAAAAGTTCATGAGTTTTATTCTGCTTTATCGTCAGA
>Ga0116144_10003576_pt1 | contig 15352 bp, 15 predicted proteins | sample AD_UKC035_MetaG_FD_89746 | JGI IMG/M metagenome (GOLD analysis project Ga0116144, IMG submission 89746) | Active sludge microbial communities of municipal wastewater-treating anaerobic digesters from USA - AD_UKC035_MetaG | ecosystem: Engineered > Bioreactor > Anaerobic > Digestate | place: USA... | reverse complement strand
TCGCGAAACTTGTTGCGTTCACCCTGGAGCTGATAGATTTCCATCAGACCGCCCCAGGCAAAAAGCTCTTTAAAATGATTCGAACCGGCATCGCTGATTGCCTCACGGTAATGTTTTCGGCAGTGGCGAATTCGCAACGATCGAGCAGGGAATTGGCCTCGCAGATATCGGGGTCGTCCTCGGCTTCGACCATCTGGCGAGTCTCAACAGGAATATCAGGAGGCAGCATAATGACTCTCGGGGCTGCCTGTATCTTCTGCCAGGCACGGTCGAGTTCAGATTCAACCTGTTCCGATTTTGGCGTAATTGCCGGGATAGCAGCTCTAGCACCTGCAGCACCTGGAGTTTTGCTGATTGAAGTCAGGTTAAAGGCAGACTGCTTGCCCATTTCGGTAATGGCAATACGCGAGGTAGTCTGCGATTCGTCGATACGGCCCGCAAAAAAAACAAGATAAAAAAGAGGCAGAAGCAGCAGCAGAACCCCGGCGATCATTAAACGAAAATCGCTGAGGTCAATGCCTTCAAGGTTTTTCTTTAAATCATCAAACATTAATTAGCGACACCCTTTTGACAATTGTACACAAAAAATCCCCTATTCATAAGTAACTACCGGGAAAAATACGTAAAAGTTTTATGAAGCGGCACAAAATCAGCTCAGACAGGCTCGTAGTCGACCGGAGAGGCTTTTATAATCGCATTCAGCCGGTATACAGTCTGATTTGCTATGCCTTTTACTGCGACATTTTCAGCAACAGTGTATTCAAAACTATCGACCGGTAACTGACTGAAAGTATTTTCATCGACAACGATTTCACCAGCCTCGGCAATCTTTTCGAGTCTGGCAGCAAGATTGACCGTTTCGCCAATTGCTGTGTATTCCATACGGTTTGATGAACCGAAATTGCCGACAACCGCCTCGCCCGAAGTAATAGAGATTCCCAGTCCCAGCGAATGGCCGTGCGGCAGTTTGAGGTTGCGTGCAAACTGATCGAACTTTTCGTGCAACCGGAAAGCCGTATAGACACAGCGCAACTGGTCATCCGGCTTGGCAAGCGGTGCACCAAAGATAACCATGATGCAGTCGCCCATATATTTATCGATTGTACCCTGGCTTTTGAGAATCATATTTGAAGCCTCTTCAAACCAGGTGTTCAACATCTGAACCAGATATTCAATATTCAGAACGCCAGTCAGACGGGTAAATCCACGCAAATCTGCCATCATAACCGTTATCTGACGTTTTTTGCCACCAAGCACCGCGAGATTTTCGTTGTTCACCAGCTCGCTGACGACAGCTTTTGAAACATATTTACTGAAGCTTGCCTCGATCTGTTGCGATTTCTTCGTTGCCGTATCGAGCATACTGATACGCATTTCGTGCAGCTGGCAGTTTTCAAGTGCAGAGGCAAGAACATAGGCAAAGGTTATGAACAGCTCAGGCTCAAGGTAATGGCGATTTTCGGGCCTCTGCTTCACTACCGCTATCAGACCAATTACTTTGCCGGCGGCACTGAGAGGCATGACGGCAACAGCATCGAGACTTGCGCCTGGAATCAGCTGCCTGAGAGATGGCAGAGTCGAGCGACCGCTGATAACATTCAATACACCCTTTTCTGGATCATAGGCATTTTTTTCCCAGAATTCCGGGGTAACCATGAGGTTGCCGACATTTTTATCAGCCATCAGGCCCGGCCCAACATAAGGCACCAGAAGATTGTTTTTGTAATCAGCAAGAAAAACCACGGCCTTGTCAACTTTGAAAACCTGCTGCAAGGCATGATAAGCCTGTGAAATAACCCTGTGCCTCTCTTTCATGCATCCGATCAGGCTGAAATTAAGCAGTCTTGCCAGAGCACTGTCTTTTGTATCGCGGTACTCGCGCTTCAATCGTCCAAACTCGGCCTCGGCAATATAGGCAGAAGCAAAGCGCTGATGAAATGCAGAGACAATGGCGATGGCCAGCAACTGTGAAAAAATGCCGTAAAAAAACTGACCGGCAATTCCGCTCACAACAGCAAAAATAAAAATAATTACCAGATTTGGCACAGACAAACCCAGAGCCCAAAGAAAAAAACGCTCATCAATTTTAAGGCTGAGCCCAAGCAGGGCCGCCGTGGCAATCAGGGCATGCCATGAAAAAGACAAGCCCCCTGAATAAAAAAGACACCAGGCGTCAAAAAGTGCCAGAAAAAAAGTCAACCCAATGCTGACCAGCACGACGTCGCTGCGAATCAACTCTTTTAACTTTGCCAATTTGTCTTTCATTTAATAAGCCCGGAAACCTGCAATGAAGAACTCCCGGTTTATTCTAGCATGAAAAAGCCGATCAGACGGCTTTTTTTTACAGGTTTACCAGTCTGGCCCGTCTGAAGGTGCCGGGGCCTGCGGTCGCCGGCGCTTTTCCATCCATTCGCGCAGCTGCTGCGCATCCATTTCGAACGGGTCAATTTCATCGGAGCGCCGCGGTTCATTGCGATAATAAAGCTGAGCCTCTTTCTCGCGCCGTTCCATTTCTTTGAGAATCTTTTCAATCATGTATGGGTTCACTTTGGTGTTTTTCAATGCCCGGGCCCGCTGCGAAGCCTCAGGCATGTCTTTCGTGCCAGAATCTGCCGGCTGCATCTGCACATCTTCTCTTGGTTCGCTTTCGCTGCCACCCTGCTGCTCTGTCAGTTGCTGGGTACCGGAAGCATTTTCGCCGCCATGTTCCGAAGAGCCTTTATCTTGTTGTTTACTCTGGTCAGACTCGCCCGTATCTGGCTTCTGCCCGTCTTCAGCGTCGTTCGACTGCGCAGATGTATCTTTTTCACCGCTTTCATTTTTCTGCTGGTCGTCAGACTGCCCGCCATCATTCTTTTCGGAAGCATTGTTCTGGCCGGACTGATCATTCTGGCCCTGCTGGTTCTTCCATTCCTGGTTCTGCGGGTCATTTTTCTGCCCCTGTTCACCGCCAGACTTTTCAGATGACTTGTCGCCCTGGTTTGGCTCAGACTGCTGGTTCTGCCCAGGCTGCTGCTTTTGTTGCTGCTGTTTTTCAGACGCCTGCTGCTTCTCAAGCTGTTTTTGAAGTTTTTCTCTGGCAACTTTGAGATTGTATTCAGCCTGTTCATCTTTTTTAAGCTCAAGACAGCTTTCGTAGGCAGAAACCGCCGCAGCGTAATCGCCCATCCGAAATGTGGCGTTACCCATATTGTAAAGGCTGTTGAACCTGTTCTCTGAAACAGCCTGATCGGCCGCAGCCATGGCAAATTGTCTGGCTGCCAGTGCATAATCACGTTTACGATAGCTCACGACCCCCAGATTATACTGTATTTCAGGGTTATCAGGCATGGCAAAGCGCGCTTTCTGAAGTTCAGCCTCGGCGGTTTCGAGATCGCCCTTCTCAAGGGCCGAAAGCGCTTCCCCGACGTTAAAAGACGGGTGTGCCAGAACATGCTGACTGAACGCCAGTCCGGCAAAGATAAACATAATGCCGACATAAATCTTTTTTTTCATATTCGCTTCAACCAATGATCTTTTTCGCGCTCATAGGGTATTCGCTCAGAAATCAGCCATTCGACCAGCAGAACCAGAAAAGCCAGCAAAACCGGAAAGAAAAACAGTTCCCGTCGAGTCAGTCTGGTTCCACCGCTGACCGCAACACGTTTTATGCCGTCGAGCCCTGCAATAACCTCTCGGGCACTGGAAATATCAGAAGCACGAAAATATGATGCGCCGGTCCGGGCGGCAATTTCTTTTAGATTGGCTTCATTCAGCCTCGTTATTACAGTTTTTCCCTGGTGTTTTTTATAAATCACCTCGCCGAACCAGGTTCGACCTTCGGGAATATAGCCACCCCGCTCACTGCCAATACCGACCGTAAACACCTGAATGTCTTTTCTGGCGGCTTCAGCAATAGCGTTCTCAAGTCGTTCACGATTTTCATCCTCGCCGTCAGAAATCAACAGAATTGCCTTTGACTGCGAGGCGGTCATGTCAAAACGGTCGAGAGATGTCTGAATGGCTCCGGCGAGATTGGTTCCCTGCCTTGATAACAAGTTCGGATTAACCCTTTCGAGAAAGGTTAGAAACGCGTTTTTGTCGTAAGAAAGCGGGCTTTGCACCATGGTCTCACCGGCGAAAACCACCAGACCCAGGCGGTCGTCGCGAAGCCCGTTCACCATGCGCCCGAGAATAGCTTTCGCAACATCGAGACGACTGTTACCTTCAATATCGTCTGAATACATTGACTTCGAAATATCGAGTGCAACCACGAGATCAAGGCCTTCACCCATAATCGCCTCTTCATGATACCCGCCCTGCGGACGCAGTAGACCAGTTGCAATCATGATCAAACCGGCAATGACGGCAAGCCATTTAAAAACCGGGCGCCGGGTAGGCTTATGGCCGGTAATGCGACGGTACATCTCATTTGTGGCAAATAAAGACCTTCTTCTGAGCATTTCAGCCGCAGCATGCCGCCATAACAGAGCGACCCAGCAGAGAGCCAGGCAGACAAGCGGCAGATATTCAAAAGCACGAAACATCAGCATCAGAATAACCTCTGAAAAACTCGACTGCGCAGATACATTTCAACAAGCAGCAACACAAAAGCAGGAGCCAGAAACCAGAAATAACGTTCAGAATATTGGATGGTTCTGTTAACGTCGATTTTTCCCTTTTCCAGCGTGGCGATAGTTTTATAAATCTCTTCAAGCGCTTTGTTGTCGGTCGCCCTGAAATACTGCCCCCTGGTAATGTAAGCAATGTCCTTCATCAGCTGCTCATCGATCTTAGGAATATACAGCGTACCGTCAGGATTTCTGGCATACTGCTTGTAACCGTTCTGTATTACCGGAATCGGCGCGCCTTCCAGACTGCCGACCCCGATAGTGTAAATTCTGACTCCCTTCTCCGCGGCAATCTTAGCCGCTTCGTGCGGGTCTATGCCAGAGTTATTCTCACCATCACTGAGAAGAATAACCACCTTGTCACGCTTTTCCCGGCTTTCAGATGAAAACTTGTAGACAGCGTTGACGATGGCATCGCCAATAGCTGTGCCGTCATATTTGAGCATTTGCAGAGAAGTTCGCCGCAGAAGCTCTGTTACAACACCATAATCTATGGTTAACGGGCACTGTGTCAGCGCCAGACCGGCAAAAACCACCAGACCGATGCGATGGTCTGTGATACCACCGATAAAATTCTCGGTTATCTTCTGTGCCGCCTTGATGCGGTTTGGCTTGAAATCTTCGGCGGCCATACTGCCTGAAACGTCGAGAGCGATCATTATATCTATACCCTGACGTGTGACGTTCTCATGTTCTTGTCCATATTGAGGCTGCATCAAGGCAAAAACAAGCAACAGCAGAACCAGCGAACGCATCAGATCTGGAATAAAAGCCAGCCGCACCTTCCAGCTTTTTATTCCTGCCGCCAGCGTAAAACCCTGGGCAAACCTTATGCCGCCTCTTTTGAGGGTTCGACTGAGGTACAGCCTGTACCAGCCGACCAGCGGAATCAGGAGCAGCAGAAGAATGAACTCGGGACTGTTCCATCTCATCTGAGCCATGCCTCCCGCCTTATCAGCTTCGTAAGAGTTGCCAGCAACAATTCTGGGTCGATGTCGGCGCCATCTTTGCCGGTGAACTTTACCAGGTCACATGCAAGCAGCAGCTCACGTATCTGCCCGTAAACATCACCGGCAATCGTTGACCGGTCAAGAGTCATAAACAGCTCATCGGTAGTGGAAGAGGCGCCCTGACCAAGATTGAAGGCCTCGTGGGAATAGATTTTCAGAATCACCGCAAGAGTTTCACAGATTTCTTTCATCTGCCGGTGCTCCCAGACAGGTGACAGTTTGAGACGCTCTATCGCTCTCAGGGCCTGCTTCTGAGGTGACTGAACGATTTTTTTCTGAACCCTTGTCACCGGCGTCATCAGCCATTGGTAAAAAAGCCAGACCAGCCAGAAAATCAGAACCACTGCAAATGCTTCCAGGGCTGTTTCCCACCATGGCCATGCGACCTGAATTGCCGGTCTGATGTCGAAAATTTCTTCGCCCGGTGGCAGAAGCGCAGACGAAGCCACCATCGCCGGAGCGGTGGCATTCAGGCTGAATAATGGAATACCCGTTTTGCGCATCTGCATTTTATTCATGGCCAGAAATAATCTACTGAATACTCAGTTTTCGGAGTTGGTGCCTGACAGATTTGAAGCACCCGAAGCAAGCCCGGGAAACGCAGAGCTGATAACATCGCGGTTTATCGTCATTGCCTCTGCCTGAGCCAGGCGGTTGATTTCGTCGGCTAGAGCCTGCTGACGCTGCTGTTCATCTAATTTTTTGTCTTTGAACAGGCGATTGTTGAGATAAGTGCTGATTGCCAGGCTGTTCTCAAATTTTCTTACCCGGGCAACGAATTCCGGGTCTTTTTTCAGGTTTTCGCGCTCAGCAGCCCGGTTGAGAAGAAGTTCCTGGGTCATGGCACTGATGACGCCATCCAGAGTTTCTTTATTCAACTGAGTGTCAGAGATATTCATCGCGCGCAGCCGCATCTTGAGGTCGTCAACACTTACCGCATGACGATTACCAAGTCTGACAACCGTGTGCGAGGCAACATTGTTTTCAACCGGGTTTTCGCCGGCCGCAAGCATTCTGCTGCGCTCGGCATCATAAACCCGTCCCAGGCGATTGAGACAATACCTTATTTTTTCTTCTGAAGCACTTGCGATATCTGAGGGCGGCGTATGGGTTTTGAGAAAAACCAGCTCGGTCAGGGCTTTGTCAAAATCATTGAGTTCGTTCATATAAATGTCGACAAGGGCTTTACGAAGCTTCATGCTTCGGTCTGAAAGTGGCTGACGCCTTACGTTTTCTTCAAGCACCCGAGCCGCCTCAGCCGGAAGCCCATAGGCAAGAAGGTTCGCAGCGAGATTCTCATTTTCGGCCACGGTCATTTTACGACTTTGGTAATAGTTGTAGGAAATTGCCAGACCAAGCACCAGCCCTGCAATGATCATCAGCAGCATCGCATCGATTTTTCTTGTAATACCTCTGAGACTGTTCATGTTTACCTCGCCTTATCTCTGCATTGCCATCTTTCTTTCGCGTTCGGAAAAAAGTCGGCAAACTGGTTTAACTACAGATTCTCCCGCTGTCAGCCTGATCACATCCAGGCCAAGCTTGCGGCAGGTTTTCATAAATTCTTCGTCGAGCAGACCCTGTCGCCGCGAAAGCTCTGCCACGGCGTCTCGATCAGATGTATCGAACATCATTTCGGCACCGGTCTCGGGGTCTTCAATTTCAATCAGACCAACATCCGGCAGCAGATTTTCGCGGGGATCTCTGACCAGCACCATTATCAGATCGTGTTTTGCGGCAGCAATACGCAATTCGCGTTCAAGTGGCTGAATCGTCAGACCATCGGTCACCAGAAAAACTATCGAACGCCGATTCAATGTTGAATTGAGAAAATCGAGCGGAGCCCGAAGGTCTGTTTTACGATGCTGCGGCATAAAATACAGAAGTTCGCGAATCAGGCGCAGAACATGTGTTCTACCTTTGGCAGGCTGAATGAATTTTTCTACCCTGTCGGTAAAAAGGCAGACGCCGGCACGGTCGTTATTGCGTTCAGCTGCCAGACTCATGGCGGCAGCAAATTCTACGGCACTTTCGCGCTTTTCGCGGCTGCCGGAACCGAAAGCCATTGAAGCCGAAAGATCGAGAGCTACCACCAGCTGCAGCTCTCGCTCTTCGATGTGCTCGCGGACATGGAATTTTCCGGTGCGCGCTGAGACTTTCCAGTCGATCGACCGATATTCATCGCCACGATAATATTCCCTGATTCCGGCGAACTCTATGCCTCTGCCCTTGAAAACAGACCGGTAACCGCCAGAATAGAGAGAGTCGACGAGATGCCCGGTTTTGATCTCGATGCGGCGAACCTCTTTAAGCAGCTCCTTTGGAAGCATGCGAAACTTTTGCAGGCCCTCAGGGCACCGCTACTCCTTCCTTTATCCTTCTGACGAGTTCGTCCGAATCAATTTCGTCAGCCTCAGCCTCATAGGTCGGAATGACCCGGTGGCGCAGTATTTCGGTCATTACAGCCTTGACATCGTCAGGTTTGACATAGGTACGCCCCTCGATCATTGCGCGACTGCGGGCGGCGCGAGTCAAATAAATCGAAGCGCGAGGTGAAGCACCGAATCTGATATAGCTCTTCAGCTGCAGGTTGTATTTTTCAGGGAACCTGGTGGCGTCAACGATCCTGAGAATGTATTCAACGATTTTGTCATCAACATAGACTTCTCTGGCGAGCTGGCGCAGGGCAATAATCCCCTCGGCGTCGATCACCGGCTCGACAATGTCGATCTGGTGGCTTTTTTCGGCAAGCCCCATGCGCTTAACAATCAGGCGCTCTTCTTCGAAAGACGGATATTTCACGATAACCTTGAACAGAAAACGGTCTACCTGTGCTTCAGACAGCGAGTATGTGCCTTCTGTTTCTATCGGGTTCTGCGTTGCCAGCACGAGAAAGGGTTCCTGAAGCTTGAAGGTCTCGCGCTCGATGGTGATCTGGCGTTCTTCCATCGACTCAAGAAGAGCGCTCTGCACTTTGGCCGGAGCCCGGTTGATTTCGTCGGCAAGCACAAAATTCGAAAAAATCGGGCCCTTATGTGTCTGAAATTCAGCATTACGCTGGTCAAAAACTCTTGTGCCAATCAGGTCTGCGGGCAAAAGATCAGGGGTGAACTGCACCCGTGAAAACCCGGTTTTTACGGTTCGGGCGAGAGCCTTGATCGCCAGAGTTTTTGCCAGTCCGGGTACCCCTTCGAGCAGAATGTGGCCATCAGAAACCAGCGCCAGAATAAGACTTTCCAGCAGATCATTCTGACCAACGAGAACCTTTCTGGTCTGAGTGCGGATTTTTTCGACCAACTGCCCGGCCTCTTCAATTCTTCTGGTTAAATCAGCTGTCTGACTCATACAAAACTCCCATTATTCGGTTATGGCTCTTATTATTTCGTTGGCATCGGCATCGATAGCCGAAAATGCCCGCGCCGGCGGGCGGTTGGCGTACATTACCAGTTCGAGATCAGCCGAAAGACGATGCGACGCGACTTTAACCGCATCGAAGGTCACCGTTTCATTTATTCTTCGAAACAGTTCGTCTGCAGTCATGTTTTCGGTCAGGCTCGAAGAATGACTGATTGCCGCCTGCCTGAACAGCTCAAAATAGCGTCGATAAAATGCGCTGTCGGCGTCATGAAACTCACGTTTCAGCCTTGCGACCGCATCAGCAAAATTTATTCCTGCAGGCCGGGATTTGTCTAGACTTCCTGCCGGCTCTACTATGGCATCTTCAATCTGACCTCGACCGTCAAAACCTTTTTTCTGGCCGGTTGAACCAGAATCAGAAACAAACCCGGCGTTACCAGCTCCGCTTTGGTTTCCAGACACAGAAGAAACCTCAGTTCGGCTGAAAAAAGCCGATATAACAAAGGGCAGCGCCACAAGACCTGCGAGTATCAAACCCAGAACAAACAGTGCTCTGAAGAGAGAATTTGCGCTATCGCTGCGCGGCTCTTTTGCCGGCGACTGCTCCGCCGGTTTTTCAGGCTCTGCTGCAGCCGGCAGAATCTCGACTTCGATTGGCTTCGTGCTGTGTATATTGCCCTCAGGATCTTTGAATGAAAACGCCGGGATCGTTATCTTGCCGGCATTTTGAGGCACCAGCTCATATAAAATCTGGCTCTGCGTCTGGCCGACACCATTAACAAAAGATGTGCTCTGACCACTGCGGGTGCCGGCAATATCAAAACCTGGAATACTGGATACAGCCGGAATGCTTATCCGATGATTAACTCCGGCACTCAAACTCTGCGAAACGGTAATTACCAGATTCAGTGATTCACCGAACCCGATCTGGTTTCGATCGACCTCAGCACTGACTGAAAATGACTGAGCGTGCAGTGCTGTCGAAAGGCTCAACAGCAGCAAAAGCAGACACCAGATTCTGGACACGGTAATATTCACCTCCTGTTTTCTAACTACTTTGACCGGCAACTTTCTGGCGGGTTCCCAAAATCTTGCCATTTTATTTTTTAAAGGTTTGTGGTAACTTTGTGGCATGAATAACAGCGTTTCAATATCTTATGTTTTGAGTGCATATATCGAACTGACCCGCACTTGCCACCAGAGCTGCGGCTACTGTTCTTTTTTCAGTGAGGACTCCCCTCTCCTGTCTTTTGAAGAATTAAAGGATCGCATCGCCGATATCGCCAGACGCGGAGCAACTGAAGTTATTTTTATCTCGGGCGAATCCCCGCAGGACTTTCCGCATATACAAATTGCTCTGCACCAGAATGGCTTCTCATCATTCGCTGACTATCTGAATGCCGCCTGCCGTGAAGCCATCGCCCTTAACCTTCTGCCCGTGCTTGAAGTTGGCTACCTCGATTCATTCACCATGGAAAGGTTCGTCAACGCCGGCTGTTCGGTCAGGCTGAATCTTGTCTGTGCTACCCTCTCAAGCCAGGGGCAGTCACTTGAAAAATCGCGCAACCGCAACCCCAGCACCGGCAAAGCCTGCATCGAAGGTCTGCATGCTGCAGGCATCCCCTACTCTCTTGGGTTTGTCACTGGTATCGGCGAAAGCGAGGAAGAACGCCTCAGATTTATTTCCGAAACCGGCAGATTCTGCACCGCCGATCCTCTCCTGCAGGACGTAAGACTGAATCCTTTTCAGCCGTCACCTGGCTGTTCAATGCCAGGGCGACCACCCATGAGTTTTGCTGCCGTCAGAAAAACAATTTCTGCCTTGCGTGAAGCCTTTCCGGTTCACCACATCTCATTGCCACCACATCTTTGCTATCGTTTTCCCGAACTCGTTGAAGCCGGCCTCAACGACCTCGGCTCGGTTCCGGTTCTTACGGGTGATCCGACGCACCGGAATTTCGATGTCCCAAGCTTTGAAACCCTCAAGGCCAGGCTCGAAGAAAAAAACATTATGCTCTATGAGCGCGGTACGCTTTCGACACCGGTTGCGCTCAACCGGCCCGAGGTTTTTGAAGCGGTTTCAAACAGCCGCAAGCTCATTGAAAGGCGCAATCTTTCGGGCCTGAATCTTATCGACAACGCTCACTGCTTTGTCTGTGGTCCGAGAAACAAAAGCGGTCTGCACATTCCGGTTCAAAAATCTGTTGAAGGGCATACCTGCACATTTACCTGGGTGCCCGGCCCGGCCTATCAGGGCTACGCCGGCATCGTTCACGGTGGAATCCTCAGTACGCTACTCGACGAGGCAATGGCCTATGCCGTCATGGGTGCCGAAAAAGATATCTTAGCGGTAACCGCAGACATGCACATTCGTTATCTTCGGCCGACTCCGGTAGGCGTTCCGTTAAAATTCGCCGCAACCCTGACCGGCCAAAGAAAAAATCTTTATTTCGCACGTAGTTCGGTAATTCTGCCAGATGGCTCAGTTCTTGCCGAAGCTGAAGGTCGTTTCGCCGAAGTCGTTCTTCCCGGAGGAAAAAAATGAAAGCACGAAAAGATCAGTTGAAGGTGGTAATTTTCACTTCTCAGCACAAAATTCAGGGTAACCTGCATCTTATAGAAAACAGCAGACTTTCTGATATTCTTAACACTGAGAGTCAGTCGCGCGATTTTCTGCCGATCACAGATGCCATTATCACTGACCTGCGCACCAGTCATATTATTCATGCCGGTTTTATTTCGCTCAACAAGAGGCAGATTGAACTGGTCATCGAAGAACACGAAATTAAAACAGCCAAATAAAATAAGGAAACGGCGTTTTCTTACACAAGGAGCCCTGGAATGGTTAGACAGCATCTGAATGCCAGAGGAGTTCAATTCTACTGCCTGCTGGTATTTTTCTTTTTTTCTCTGGTGTTTTCGGCTTCAGCAGCCGAATTTATTCTTTTTCATACCAGCGATGTTCACGGAGCGATAAATGCGCACCCTGACCCGATTGCCAAAACCGACCCGCGCCCACTTATGGGCGGTTATGCGGTTCTACAGAACCTGATCGACAGTTACAAATCTGACCCGGAAAACGCTGATGCCAGAATAATGTACATTGACTCTGGCGACTTTTTTCAGGGTACTCCCATTGTCGACAGAACCAAAGGCGCGGTAATGATCGACATGCTGAATCGCATGCGGGTTGCAGCTGTTACCATCGGCAATCATGAATTTGATTATTCATACCCAAATCTTGTTGAGCAGATGGAAAAACGCGATTTTCCGGTTGTCTGCTGCAACGTTTTTGAAAGAGCCAACGGCAGATTAATGCGTTTTGCCCAGCCCTATACAATCTTCAGCCATAAAAACAGAAAAATCGGAGTTATTGGCGTTGACACGCCCGAAACTGCAACGATTTCGTTTGAAAAGAATGTTAAAGACGTTGTTTTTGCCGATCCGACCCCGATTCTGCCGCCAATTATCAAAAAGCTGCGCAAGGGTGGAGCTGATTTTATCATACTGCTCTCACACCTCGGGTTTGACTCAGATGTGAAACTTGCGGCACAGGTCGAAGGCATCGATCTGATTCTCGGCGGCCACACACATGCTCTCAAAAAAGAGATTGTGTGGGCAGAACCGTTCAACACCGCCATCATTCACAGCGGCAGCTCATGCGAACATGCCTCGGTTGTCAGAATCAACATTGAAGATCCGGCCAGGCCTACGATTCATTTAACTTCCACACCCCTCTATCTCGATAAAATCGGAGAAAATGCAAAGATAAAAGAAATTGAAGACAGTTATCTCAAAGATCTTAAAATTGAGATGCAGAAAGTTATCGGAGAAACTAATGTCGGGCTTTATCGCGGTGTCAGCGGTGGCGACTCGCCAGAAGGCTCGCTAATAGCAGACGCCATGCGTAAATATTCCGGCGCCGACTTTGCTTTCATTAACTTTGGTGGCGTCAGACAACCATTTCAGAAGGGCAAAATAACTATCGAGGACGTATTCATGGTTCAACCCTTCGACAACTTTATTGAAGTGGTTGAAATGAATGGTTTTCAGCTTCGTGATCTTATCGAAAGGTCGCTTTCAAATGAATCCAAAGTCATCGATGCCGAAGACAAAGCCTTTGCAATGGACAATTACAACATGAAAACCGATGGGCTCAAACTTGTTGTTGGTGCAGACTACGGCTTTCTTCTGCCGTCGGGCATGAAAATTACCTATGATCCCTCTCAGGTTCCAATGAAGCGCATTGTTAAAATTGAAACCGACAGTGGCGAAGATCTGCAGGCCGAAAAGATATATAAAGTTGCCCTGAACGATTTCATTGCCTCGGGCGGCGATGGCTATACGCTTCTGCGCGAATTCAAAAACCGCAATAAAATGGAACTGCTGGTCCGCGATGCTCTTATCCGCCACATTGAAGAACTCAAAACCATCAACGAACGGCCGGAGAAGAGAATCAACAATATAAAATTGACAGAAGAATATCTTAACTGATGACCAAAGCCTGGTTCAAAAACCGTCTTAACGATCACTATCTGCAGAAATCACGGGTCGACGACTACCGCTCGCGTGCTGCTTACAAGCTTGAAGAAATTGACCAGAAATACCGGCTGATAAAGCCGGGTATGAAGATTCTTGATCTTGGCGCCGCCCCCGGCAGCTGGAGCCAGTATGCCCTGCGAAAAGTCAATGGTAAAGCTAGAATTATCGCCATCGACCTTCTTGAAATTGCCCCGATTGAAGGGGTGACCATTATTCAGGGCGACATACGTGCCCCCGAAAACCAGGCGAAGATAATTGAGCTGGCGCCTAACGGTCTTGACCTGATTTTAAGCGATATGGCCCCTGATACCACGGGCGTTCACTATGCCGACACTGAAAATTCAGCGCTTCTTGTTCATCTGGCTCTGGATATAGCCGAGAAGCTTCTGAGACCTGGTGGAAATTTTGTCGCCAAGGTTTTTGAAGGGGTCGAATATCAGCAGCTTCTCCAGAGAACACGCAAACTCTTTGGTTTCGCCAAGTCGTATAACCCCAAAGCCTCACTATCGCGCAGCCGCGAAATCTTTATGGTCGCTCAGGATTTTAAACCGCAGCCAGCGAAGTAAACTCTGGCATGAAAATGACAACCTGCCGATAGATCTTATATGCAAAGCAATCTGTTGCATAAAGGTCAGACTCTGATCAACACCGTTAAACAGGTAAAAAAGTGCAGCTTCTGCAAACGCAGCAACCCTGTTGTTGCCAAATTCTGCGGAGGCTGTGGCCGTTCTACGCGTTTTTCTCATCTGGAAACTGAAACCGTTGCCACTGCAGATTTTTCCAATGCGGACCACCGATCTGTCAAACCATCAGTCAGCCGCAAAAAAATAACCCTGCGAAAGTTTCTCTGTGCTTACCGTAAACTTACGGTGTTCTTTCTGCTGGTTTTACTGTTAGGCCTTTCCGGAGCGCTTTACATTTCAAACCCTCTGCCGGCAGATGAAAACACCGCCAGATGGTCTGACTTCAGAGCTTTTCTGGCCAGAAAACTTGAAGTTCCGCACTATGAACTGGACAGTGTATTTTTTCAACTCTTTGCACAGACATCGGATGACAAAGCAATCATCACATGCGGGCAGGCAACCAGACTTGAAACATTCTTTCAGGAATCTTTCAGTCAGCCCGGCCTGTCGATTTTTCCGAATCCTTTTTTTGAAAAGCCTTTGTCCGGAACCTTAAATACCCCTGCTTCTGAGTTCTTCTCTGACGTTCCGACAAGTCACCCTGTCTACACGGCAATCGCCCCCCTTAAATCCCTTGGCGTGAGATGTGCCGACACCAGTAACAAAATCAGACCTGAAGAAAAAATTACATGGAACGAATGGAAACGTATCACCAGCGATCTGATGCAGACCCTTTCCCTCGAGACATCTTACATTGAACGTCTTTGCGCCGGCCGCAGCGGTGCGATGACAAATCTCGACATACGCAATTTTGCAGAGCATATGCGTGAAAAAATGTTCATAAAAAATACCGAACCACTTATCTACGCCCGTGAAACATTTTTTCCGAGCCGCCTCGAAGCCTTCGGAGTTTTGAGTTCTCTGCTGAAAGAACTCCAGGCAGGCATGTAATAATAAATGCCTGCCGACAGGAATCAGGGGGAGGTAACATTCCGGGCTTAGACCCGGAATCCAGGAGTTTAATGCGATTGCCCTGCTAAACCGCGGGTGGTGTTGACAATCAATTGTCGTTATACACAGAGGATTGAAGGCTTACATGCCCGAAGCGTATTCTTCAAATACCGGGCGCAGCTTAACTGCCAGATCACTCAGAGGTTCGTTCCCGACATGAATTATCTCGTGAGCTTCCATAAAGCCTCTGACAAAGCAT
>Ga0116144_10003575_pt1 | contig 15354 bp, 16 predicted proteins | sample AD_UKC035_MetaG_FD_89746 | JGI IMG/M metagenome (GOLD analysis project Ga0116144, IMG submission 89746) | Active sludge microbial communities of municipal wastewater-treating anaerobic digesters from USA - AD_UKC035_MetaG | ecosystem: Engineered > Bioreactor > Anaerobic > Digestate | place: USA... | reverse complement strand
TGGCGGCGCCTTCCTCTCGGAGCCGTTCATGATCTGGTGCAACGTCCCGATCCGCCAGGCCGTCGGCACGAGCGCCGCGCTCGGGTTTCCGATCGCCGCGGCCAACACCGTCGGCTACCTGATCGCCGGCTGGTCGATGAAGCCGCCGCTGCCCGGCGCGATCGGCTACCTCTACCTGCCGGCCCTGGCAATCGTGGCGGTCGCCAGCGTCAGCCTCGCGCCGCTGGGCGCGCGGGTGGCGCACCGCACCGATACCCGGCGGCTCAAGCGCATCTTCGCCACCATGCTCTTCGGCCTGGCCGCGTACATGGCCTGGCAGTCGCAGCGCGGCTGATCAGCCGGCGCCCAGCGCGATGCTCGCCAGCGTGACGTGATTGCCGCCGCGGCGGCGCGCTTCCGCCAGCGCCGACTCGCAGGCACGCATCAGCTCGGGCAGCGTCTGCGCGGTGTGCGGGAAGCTGGCCACACCCATCGCGACCGTGAAGCCGAGCTCCTTGCCCTCGAGCAGGACAAGTTGCGTCGCGCAGCGCCGCCGCAGCCCCTCCATGCGCGCATGTGCGGTCGCGAGCCCCACGCCCGAGAGCAGCACGGCAAAGCGGTTCTCGTCGAAGCGGCAGGAAGCGTCCATCGCGCGCGTGCCGCTGCGCAGCAGCCGCCCCAGGGCCTCGAGCACCAGTGCACGCCCGCGTTCGCCAGCGGCTTCGAGTGCGGCGCCGGGCGGATCGAGCTCGACGAGCACCAGCGCGAACTCGCGATGCTCGCGCGAGGACAGGTCGGCCTCACGCCGGAGCTGGTCCTCGAAGTGCGCGCGGGCGTAGAGGCTCGTCGCCGGGTCGCGTGCCGCCTGATCGGCGAGTTCGCGCCTCAGTTCGGCGTTGCTGCGCTGCAACTGCTCGATCTGCTCGAGCGCCGAGCGCAGCTGCTGCTGGCGCTGCCGCTCGCCGCCCAGGTCCAGCCAGATGGCACCGAGCCTCCCGTCCCCGTGGATGCGCAGCACCCGAAACTCGCGCACCTGGCCCAGCCGTTCCAGACGATGCTCGCTCCACAGCGGGGCTGCCTGCGCGATCGCGGTCTGCTCCGCGGCCCGCAACGCGCTCAGCGTCGCGCCGTCGAACCAGTCGGCATCGCTGCGTCCAAGGATCGCCCCGCGCGGGCGGCCAAGGAAGTCCGCCATCGCATCGTCGACGTACAGATAGCGTCCGCTGCCCGCGTCCTTCAGCGCCAGCATGGCGCACTGGTCGGCCAGCAACGCGCCCAGCAGCGCTCCGGCCAGCGGCGTCGAGGCCATAGCCGCGTCGGTCTCCGGATCCGCAAGCGTCATCTTGCGAAGCTTAGTCGAAGTCGGGGCCGGGCTGGACACGATGCGTTGCAACTTGGCGAACGAGCACCGCGCGTGCTAGAATGTTCCGTTGCCCTGATTCAAACAGAAATCCACTTTCGCATGACCACGATCCGCGTCAAAGAGAACGAGCCGTTTGACGTTGCCCTGCGCCGCTTCAAACGCACCATCGAGAAGATGGGGCTGCTGACCGAGCTGCGCGCGCGCGAGTTCTACGAGAAGCCCACTTCGGAACGCAAGCGCAAGAAGGCGGCGGCGGTCAAGCGGCACTTCAAGCGCGTGCGCAGCATGCAGCTGCCGAAGAAATTGTACTGACAAGCGTCGCGGCGACGCCGCACGAGTTTCGGCCAGGCCCGCGCGGGAAACCGCAGCGGGCCTTTTGCGTCGCAGCACCATCCCGCGATCGCCGGCGCGCGCAAATTCCCCGCCCGGAGCGCCAAGCTGTTGTCTGTTGCCGCGACCGGCATCCGCACCCTCACAGAGACCGCCCATGAAGCTGAAGGACCGCATCACCGATGACATGAAGGCCGCGATGCGGGCCAAGGACGGCCCGCGCCTGTCCACGATCCGCATGCTTCTTGCGGCGTGCAAGCAGCGCGAAGTCGACGAGCGCATCGAACTCGACGACGCCGCCGTCGTCGGCATCGTCGACAAGCTGATCAAGCAGCGCAAGGACTCGATCGCCGCGTTCGAACAGGCCGGACGCAGCGAACTCGCGGCCAAGGAGGCCGCCGAGGTCGAGGTGCTGCGGGCCTACCTCCCCGAACGACTCTCGGCCGAACAGATCGAGGCCCAGGTTGCCGGGCTGGTGGCCGGGCTCGGCGCCAGCGGCCCTGCCGACATGGGCAAGGTGATGGCCGCCGCGAAGGCTCAGTTTGCGGGCAAGGCCGACATGGCGCTCGTCTCCGCAGCGGTCAAGGCTGCGCTGGCGCAAGGCTCGCAATGAGTCACGACCCTCTCCCCCGTCGGAGCCGGGTGCGATGATCGGCCGACCGCTGCCCTTGCGGCCGATCGCCGAGGACATCTTCGCGGCCCCGCAGCTTGGGCCTGCCGACATGGCCGAAGCCGCGCGGCTCGGCTTTCGCGCGGTCGTCAACAACCGGCCCGACTTCGAGCACGGGCCCGACCAGCCGGCGAACGCCGACATCGAGGCCGCGGCGCTCGCTGCGGGACTCGAGTACCGCTTCCTGCCGGTGTCGGGCGCCTATCAGTCGCCCGAGGAGGCCGCGGCACTGGCGCAGCTGCTGGTCGAGCTGCCGCGACCGCTGCTGCTGTTCTGCCGCTCGGGCGCGCGCTCGACGCGCCTCTACCATCTGTCGCTGCAGATCTGAAGCCTGAAGCGCCGCGGCGCCGACGCCGCGGGTTCGGCTACGCGCCCGCGAGCTTCATGCGCTCGATGAGCACCGAGCCGATCGTGCGCGTACCCGCCGTATAGGCGTCGGCACCGACGGCGACGATGTCTCGCAGCATCTGGCGCAGGTTGCCGGCGATCGTGATCTCCTGCACCGGGTAGGCGATGCGGCCGTCCTCGACCCAGAAGCCGGCAGCGCCGCGCGAATAGTCGCCGGTGACCGGATTGACTCCCTGCCCCATCAGCTCGGTCACGAAAAGGCCGCGGCCAAGGCGCCGGACCATCGCGTCGAGATCGTCGCCGGCGGCGGTGAGCCGGCTCGTCAGCGCCAGGTTGTGCGCGCCTCCGGCGTGCCCGGTCGTCTTCAGCCCGAGCTTGCGCGCCGAATAGCTGGAGAGGAAATAGCCCTCGAGCAGGCCGGCGTCGACGACGCGGCGCGCGCGCGTGCGCACGCCCTCGTCGTCGAACATCGAGCTGCCCTTGCCTTTCTTCACGTGCGGGTCCTCGAAGACGTCGACATGCTCGGGCAGGACGCGCGTGCCCAGGCTGTCCAGCAGGAAGCTCGCCTTGCGGTAGAGCGCGCCGCCCGAGACCGCGGCGACCAGCGCACCCAGCAGCCCCGCAGCCACCGGCGCCTCGAACAGCACCGGCACCTCGGCGGTCGGCACCCGTCGCGGCCGCAGCCTCGACAGCGCACGCTCGGCGGCGTAGCGACCGATCGCCTCGGGGGAGGCGAGCTCGGCCGGATCGCGCATCGAGCTTGCCCAGGCGTCGCGCTGCATGTGCTCGCCGCGACCGGCGATCGGCGACACCGAGATCGAGTGCCGCGAGCTCGCGTATCCGCCGCGAAATCCGCGCGTGTTGCCCGCCCAGAAGTGCGACTGCTGCGCCGAGACGCTCGCGCCCTCGCTGTTGCTGATCTGCCGGCTCGTCGCGCGTGCAGCGTCCTCGCAGCACAGCGCGATCGCCGCGGCGTCCCCGGCGTCGATCGGCCAGGGGTGGAAGAGCTCGAGGTCGTGCGCAACTTCGTCGGGCCGCGCCAGATCGTCGGCGTCGGGCAGGCCGGCGGCCGGATCCTCGGCAGTGAAGCATGCGATGTCGTACGCCGCCTGCACGGTGCGCGCGATCGCCTGCGGCGAGAAATCCGAGGTGCTCGCGTTTCCTCGCCGTTGCCCGAGGTAGACACTGACGCCGAGCGACTTGTCGCGGTTGCGCTCGACGTTCTCGAGCTCGCCCATGCGCACCGAGACCGACAGGCCGACGCCTTCGGAGACGTCGACGCCGGCGTCGGTCGCGCCGAGCTGGCGTGCCGTCGCCAGCGTGTCCTCGACCATCTGCTGGAACTGCTCGCGGCGATAGGCAAAGCCGGGCTCGGGCTGGGAAGAGCTCATGAAGTGCGTGGTGTGGCGTGGAGCCGGCCAAGGCAGCGCGGGCGGCTCGACCGTACCGAAATGCCTGCGAGAGCCAGCCGCCCGAACGAAAGGCCGCGACTATGATACCGAGCGCCTCCCCACCCCTGCCCTCCCCAGCCGATGAACCGACGCGCCGCACCGCACCGCGGCATCGACGCCCACTATGGCGACGCCGCCGACGGGCGGCCGAGCAAGACGCAGCGCAAGCAGCAGTCGCACGAACTCCAGGCGCTCGGCCAGGCGCTGGCGGCGCTTTCGCCCGAGCAGCTGCAGGCCGTCGAGATGCCCGAGCCGCTGCGCGAGGCGATCGACGAATACCGGCGCACGCGCTCGCACGAAGGTCGGCGACGCCAGATGCAGTACATCGGCAAGCTGATGCGCAGCGCCGACGAGGCGCCGCTGCGCGAGGCGGTGGCTGCCGCGGCACTCGGCCCGGCGCGCGTGGCGATGCAGCTGCACGAGACCGAGCGCTGGCGCGCCGAGCTGATCGGCGACGACGGCGCGCTCACGCGCTGGCTCGAGCTGCACCCCGAGACCGACGCGCAGCGGCTGCGCAGCCTCGTGCGCGCCGCGCGGCACGACGCGGCCGGCGCCGACCCGCAGGGCCGCCAGCCGAGGTCGGCGCGCGAGCTCTTCCAGTTCCTCAAACCCTACATCCCGCTGCCCTGAACCCTGCCCATGCGCGGCCGGGCGGCAAGCCTTCCGCGATGCCTCAACCCAGGTGTGTGACCCATGAGTGCGACCCATGAGTGAAAGCGATTTCGACCCGGTGACCATCGGCGTGGTCTCGGTCAGCGACCGCGCAAGCAGCGGCGTCTACGAGGACAAGGGCATCCCGGCGCTCAAGGACTGGCTCGGGCGCGCGCTGAAGAACCCGATCCGCTGGCACGAACGCCTCGTGCCCGACGAGGAGGAGCTGATCAGCGCCGCGCTGCGCGAGCTCGCCGATGCCGCCGGCTGCAGCCTCGTGCTGACCACCGGCGGCACGGGGCCGGCGCCGCGCGACGTGACGCCGGAGGCGACGCTGGCCGTTGCCGACAAGACGATGCCGGGCTTCGGCGAACAGATGCGCCAGATCAGCCTGGCCTTCGTTCCCACCGCGATCCTCTCGCGCCAGGTCGCGGTGATCCGCGGCCGTGCGCTGATCATCAACCTGCCCGGTCAGCCCAAGGCGATCGCCGAAACGCTGCAAGGCCTGCCCGAGCGCGGCGTGCACGGCATCTTCGCCGCAGTGCCGTACTGCGTGGACCTGATCGGCGGCCCCTACCTCGAAACCGACGACACGGTCTGCAAGGCCTTCCGCCCGAAGAACGCGATCCGGCCGCCGAATCGGGCGTGAGCGCTCCGATCACTTGACGAGGCGGTTCAGGCTCTCGGCGTCGAAGCGCTCGGTCGTGTGCGCGTCCTCGGGCACACAGTCGGCCGCGGGCAGCTCGCGTGAGCGGCTGGAGAGTTTTTCCACCGCGGCCCAGAGCAGCGCGATCTGGTGCTCGTGCCCCGCGGTGCTGTCGATCAGCCCCTTCATCGCCTGCGACAGCGGATCATCACCCTGGGTCACACCGTAGGCCGAGAAGCCCATGCGCGCCGCGGCGGCCTCGCGCGTGGCGTCGGCATCGGCCTGGATGATGCGCGCGGGGTTGCCGACCGCGGTGGCACCTGCAGGCACCGGCTTCACGACGACAGCGTTGGAGCCCACCCGCGCACCATCGCCGACCGTGAAGCTGCCCAGCACCTGCGCGTTGGCGCCGACGATCACGCCCCGGCCCAGCGTCGGATGCCGCTTGGTGCCGCGCCCAAGCGTCGTGCCCCCGAGCGTCACGCCCTGGTAGATCGTGCAGTCGTCACCAACCTCGGCGGTCTCGCCGATCACGACGCCCATGCCGTGATCGATGAAGACGCGCCGGCCGATCGTGGCCCCGGGGTGAATTTCGATGCCGGTGAAGAAGCGCCCCAGGTGCGAGACGAAGCGCCCGAGCCACAGCCAGCCGCGCTGCCAGGCCGCGTGCGAGAGGCGGTGGAACAGCACCGCGTGCAGGCCGGGGTAGCAGGTCAGCACCTCCCACGACGAGCGTGCCGCCGGGTCGCGCTCGCGGATGCAGGCGATGTCTTCGCGCAGTCGGCTGAACATGGGGGAGCTCGCTCGGGGACGCAGGAAGTGTAGTCCCCTGCTAGCGCGGCCGCTGCAGCCTGTCCCTGCGGGCTTCGTGGCGGCTGCGTCCGGCCGCGGCGGCCGCCTCGTCCACCGCGCGGGCGATGCCTCGCAGGATGTGCACCTCCTGCGTGTTCAGCCCGGCTCGCAGCAGCAGCTGCTGCAGGCGCGGCATCAGCTTCTTGGGCGCTGCCGGATCGAGGAAGCCGATCTTCACGAGCACCTGCTCCCAGTGCGCGAGCGTGCCCTGGACGGCGGCGAGATCGGCAGCGACCACCGGCGCCGTGCGCGGCTGCACCGGGAAGCCGCCCAGCGCCTGGCGCCACTCGTAGGCCAGCAGCTGCACCGCCTGCGCGAGGTTGAGCGACCCGTAGGCGGGGTCGGTCGGGATCGAGAGGCAGGCGTGGCAGCGGTAGACGTCCTCGTTGGCCAGGCCCGTGCGCTCCGGCCCGAAGACGAGCGCCAGCCGCGTGCCGTGGCTCGCCAGCTCGCCGAAATAAGGCCGCGGCGCGTGCGTCGGCGGTCCGAAGTCGCGCGGCGTCATCGCCGTCGCGCAGGCATGCGTGCAGCCGGCAAGCGCCTCGTCGAGCGTGTCGACGACGCGCGCGGCATCGAGCACGTCGGTCGCGCCGCTGGCCATCGCCCGCGCCTCGGCGCGGCCGGCGATGTCGGCAAAGCGCGGGCGCACGAGCACGAGCTCGGAGAAGCCCATCACCTTGATCGCGCGCGCCGCCGCGCCGACGTTGCCGGCGTGGCTGGTGTGCACGAGCACGAAACGTGTCGGATCCGACATCGCGGCAGGGCCTTGCCACCAGGGGCGGCGGATAGAATTGCGCGTTTGCCGCGCATTGTCGTCGCAGCGCTCTTTCATCACCGCCACGCCCTTCCTCACGCCTGCGGCCACCGGCTGCGGGCCCGCCGCCATGTCGCAGACCCTTCATCCGATGCTCAACATCGCCGTCAAGGCGGCCCGTGCAGCGGGGGCGATCATCAACCGGGCCTCGCTCGACCTGGACCTGCTCAAGGTCACGAGCAAGGGCCCGAACGACTTCGTCAGCGAGGTCGATCGCGCCGCCGAGCAGGCCGTGATCGAAACCCTGCTCGACGCCTACCCGACGCACGGCATCCTGGCCGAGGAATCGGGGCGCACGCACGGCGCGAAGGACAGCGAGTTCACCTGGATCATCGATCCGCTGGACGGCACGACCAACTTCCTGCACGGCTTCCCGGTGTATGCGGTGTCGATCGCGCTCGCGCACCGCAATCAGGTGCAGCAGGCCGTCGTCTACGACCCGACGCGCAACGACCTCTTCTACGCCTCGCGCGGGCGCGGCGCCTACCTCAACGACCGGCGGCTGCGCGTCTCCAAGCGCACGCGCATGGCCGAGGCCCTGATCGGCACCGGCTTTCCCTTCCGCAAGGGCGACAACTTCAAGCGCTACGTGAAGATGTTCGAGGAGGTCATGCAGAACTGCGCCGGGCTGCGCCGCCCCGGTGCGGCGGCGCTCGACCTCTGCTATGTCGCCGCCGGCTACTACGATGGCTTCTTCGAGACGGGACTCAGCCCCTGGGACGTCGCCGCGGGCTCGCTGATGATCACCGAGGCCGGCGGCCTGATCGGCAACTTCACCGGCGAGGCCGACTACCTCTACCAGCGCGAGGTCGTCGCGGGCACGCCCAAGGTCTACGGGCAGCTGGTGCAGATCCTCACGCCCTACTCGCGCGTGATCCCGCAGCCCGAGGCGGGCGAAGTGCCTCGCTGAGCGGAGCGAATCGAACTGCGTCATGCCCATCACGCTGCAAGAGCTCGAGCAGGATCTGGCCGCCGGCCGCACGAGCGCGCTGGCGCTTGCCGAAGCGGCGCTGGCGCGCGCCGAAGATCCGGCCGGCGAAGGCGCGCGCGTCTTCACGCGGCTTTACCGTGAGCGGGCGCTGGCGATGGCGCGCGCCTCCGACACGCTACGCGCCGCGGGCATCGTGCGCTCGCCGCTCGAAGGCATTCCGGTCTCGATCAAGGACCTCTTCGACGTGGCCGGTGAGGTCACGCTCGCGGGCTCCGTCGTGCGGCGCAAGCAGCCGCCGGCCACGCGCAACGCGACCATCGTCGATCGCCTGATCGCCGCCGGCGCGGTCATCGTCGGCCGCACGAACATGGTCGAGCTGGCGTTCTCGGGCCTGGGCCTGAACCCGCACTACGGCACGCCGCGCAACCCCTGGGGCCGCGGCAGCGACGGCAGCGGCCGCATCCCGGGCGGCTCGTCCTCGGGCTCGGCCGTCTCGGTCAGCGACGGCATGTGCGCGGTGGCGATCGGTACCGACACCGGCGGCTCGGTGCGCATCCCGTCGGCGCTGTGCGGCCTCACCGGCTTCAAGCCGACCGCGCGCCGCGTGCCGATGGAAGGGACGCTGCCGCTGTCGCGCGCGCTCGATTCGATCGGCCCGCTGGCTGCCTCGGTGCGCTGCTGCACACTCGTCGACGCGATCCTCGCGGGCGAGACGCCGCAGCCCCTCGTGCCCGCCGAGCTCGACGGCGCCCGCCTGGCGATCCCCGAGGACGTGGTGCTCGACGCGATGGACGAGCACGTCGCGCGCAGCTTCGACGCCGCCTGCGCGCGGCTGTCGCAGCAGGGCGCGCGCATCGGGCGCGTTCGCATCCCGGCCCTGGCGCAGCTGCCGCAGCTGCACGCACGCGGAACGCTTGCCACCGCCGAGGCCTGGGCGGCCAACCGCGCGCTCGTCGAGACGAACGCCGGCGACTACGACCCGCGCGTGCTCTCGCGCATGCGCCCGGGCGCGACGATGGGTGCAGCCGACCTGCTGGACCTGCAGGCCGCGCGCCAGCGCTGGATCGCCGAGGTCAGCGCCTGCATCGAGGGCGTCGACGCGCTGCTGATGCCGACCGTGCCGATCGTCGCGCCGCCGATCGCGCCGCTGCAGGCCGACGACGCGCTCTACGCACAGACCAACGCCCTGGTGCTGCGCAACCCGACCTTCATCAACTTCCTCGACGGCTGCGCGATCTCGCTGCCCTGCCACGAGCCCGGCAGCGCACCGGTGGGCCTGATGCTGGCCGCAGCCGGCGGCCACGACGCGCGCATCCTCGCGCTCGGCCTCGCGGTGGAGACGGCGCTGGCCGCCGCACGCTGAAAGCCGGCGCCGCCTCAAGCGACGACCGCGCGCGCCAGCAGCTTGTCGATCTCCGCGGGGGAACAGCCCAGCTCCAGCAGCAGGGCGCGCGTGTGCTCGCCGCGATGCGGCGGCTGCAGCCGCACCGGCAGGCGCTGGCCATCGAGCGCCAGCGGCAGCAGCGTCGTCTTCACCGTCTGCCCGGCGCGCTGCCCATCGGGGAGCACGATGTCGGCAAGACCGCCGGTCGCGAGCAGGTGCGGGTCGTCGAGCAGGTCCTGCGGCCGGCTGATCGGCGCGAAAGGCAGGCCCGCGTCCTCGAACACGCGCGCGAGCTCCGCGGCCGAGTGTCCGGCCAGGCGCTGCGCCAGCAGCGGCAGCAGCCGCGCCCGCTCGCGCACGCGGTCGTTGTTGGTCGCGAAGGACCGATCGGCCATCAGGTCCTTGAAGCCCAGCGCCTTGCACATCGTCTGCCACTGCGAGTCGCTGACCGCCGCGAGGAAGATCTGCTCGCCGTCCTTCACCGTGAAGACGTCGTAGATCGCCCAGGGCATCTCGCGCGCGGGCATCGGCGGCGGCGCGCGGCCGGTCACCGCGTACTGCAGCATGTGCTGGCCGACGAGGAAGACGTTGTTCTCGAAGAGCGCGCTCTGCACGTGCATGCCTCGCCCGCTGATGCCACGCCGCACCAGCGCACCGAGCACGCCGACGGCGCCGAAGATGCCGCCCATGATGTCGTTGACGCTGCTGCCCGCGCGCAGCGGGTCGCCTGGCCGGCCGGTCATATAGGCGAGGCCTCCCATCATCTGCACGACTTCGTCGAGCGCCGTGCGCTGCTCGTAGGGCCCGGGCAGGAAGCCCTTGAGGCTGACGTAGACGAGCCGCTCGTTGCCCGTCGAGAGCGTCTCGTAGTCGAGCCCGTACTTCGCGAGCGTCCCGGGGCGGAAGTTCTCGGCGACGACGTCAGCGGTGGCGGCCAGCCGCCGCGCCAGCGCCGCGCCCTCGGGCTGGCGCAGGTCGATCGCGATGCTCTTCTTGTTGCGGTTGAACATCGGGAAGAAGCCGGCACCCGCGCCGAGCAGCGTGCGCGTCGCCTCGCCCTCGATCGGCTCGACCTTGATCACCTCGGCCCCGAGGTCGCCGAGCACGAGGCCGCAGGTCGGCCCCATCACCATGTGCGTGAACTCGACGACCCGCAGGCCGGCCAGCGGCAGCGCGGGGTCGGGGGCGGAAGCGGAAGTGGCCGAAGCGGGCACGGCAGGGTCGGAGATCGTCATGGTTCGGCAACTCTACGCGGGATGGAAACACGATCGGAGCATCCTCGACGCGCGAACGGACCTGCTTCCGATATCCCCCGCCAGGCGTATCAACGGCCTCACCGGTCTCGCACGTCGCCTGTCATTGCACAGGCCTGCCCTAAGATCGCCCGCCTCATGTCCGACCCGATTGCCAGCGCACCGCCATGGGAGGGCGACCTGTCCGCGCACACGCCGATGATGGCGCAGTACCTGCGCATCAAGGCCGAGTTCCCCGACACCCTCGTGCTCTACCGCATGGGGGACTTCTACGAGCTCTTCTACGACGACGCGCGGCGCGCCAACCGGCTGCTGGACATCACGCTGACCACGCGCGGCCAGAGCGCGGGCGAGCCGGTGACGATGGCCGGCGTGCCGGTGCACGCGCTCGAGAACTATCTTGCCCGGCTGATCAAGCTCGGCGAGGCGGTGGCGATCGCCGAGCAGGTCGGCGAGGTCGGTGCCGCCAAGGGGCCGGTCGAGCGCAAGGTGGTGCGCGTCGTCACCCCGGGCACGGTCACCGACAGCGAGCTGCTGGCCGAGCGCGCCGACACGCGGCTGCTCGCGGTTCACCGCGCGCGGCAGGGCCTGGGTCTGGCGTGGCTGAGCCTGGCCAGCGGCGAGCTGGGGCTGGCCGAGTGCCGCGAGGCGGAGCTGCCCGGGTGGCTCGCGCGCATCGCACCCGCCGAGATCCTGCACGACGGCAGCGGCGCGCTGCCCGACGCGATCCTGCAAGCCCGCGCTGCGCGCACCGCGCGGCCGCCGTGGCAGTTCGACGCGGCCCTGGGCGTGCGCAAGCTCTGTGCGCAGCTCGGCGTGACGACGCTGGCCGGCTACGGCGCCCAGGAGCTGCCGCTGGCGCACGCAGCCGCGGCGGCGGTGCTCAGCTTCGCCGAACACACGACCGGCGGCAGCGCGCCCGCCGGCGCACCCGCCAGCGCAGAGGGCACGCCGATGCTGCAGCACGTACGCAGCGTCTCGGTGGCGTGCACGAGCGAGCTGCTGGATCTGCCCCCGGTGACGCACCGCAACCTCGAGCTCGTGCAGACCCTGCGCGGCGAGGACGCGCCGACGCTGCTCTCGCTGCTCGACACCTGCCGCACCGGCATGGGCAGCCGGGCGCTGCGACGCTGGCTGACGACGCCGCGACGCGACCGCCGCGACGCAAGCGCGCGCCACGAGGCGGTCGCCGCGCTGCTGACGCACGGCTTCGAGGGCCTGCGCGATTCGCTGCGCGGGGTGAGCGACGTCGAGCGCATCGCCTCGCGCATCGCGCTGCGCCAGGTGCGCCCGCGCGAGCTCGCCGGGCTGCGCACAACCCTCGCCGCCCTGCCCGGGCTGCGCGCACAGGTGCCGCAGGGCGCAGCCCTGTTGGAGACGCTCGTGCAGGCGCTCGCGCCCGACGCGGCGATCGCCGATGCCCTGTCTGCCATCGCCGAGGAGCCCGCGGCGCTGCTGCGCGACGGCGGCGTGATCGCCCCAGGGGTCGACGCCGAGCTCGACGAGCTGCGCGGTATCGCGCAGAACTGCGACGCCTTCCTGCTCGAGCTCGAGCAGCGCGAGCGCGCGCGCACCGGCATCGCGAACCTGCGCGTGCAGTTCAACAAGGTGCACGGCTTCTACATCGAGGTCACCGCGTCCAACCTCGAGCGCGTGCCGGCCGACTACCAGCGCCGGCAGACGCTGAAGAACGCCGAGCGCTACATCACGCCCGAGCTCAAGGCCTTCGAGGACAAGGCGCTCTCGGCGCAGGAGCGCTCGCTTGCGCGCGAGAAGTGGTTGTTCGAGCAGCTCGTCGAGGCCTTGCAGCAGCACCTGCGGCCGCTCACCGCGCTCGCCCAGGCGCTGGCGAGCCTGGACGCGCTCGCGGCTCTTGCCGAACGCGCGGCCACGCTCAACTGGTGCCGGCCCGAGTTCGTGCCCTACCCCTGCCTCGAGATCGAATCCGGTCGCCACCCGGTCGTCGAGGCGCGACTGGCCGAGACCGGTGCCGGGCCCTTCATCGCCAACCACTGCCGGCTCGACGCGAAGACGCGCATGCTCATCGTCACCGGCCCCAACATGGGCGGCAAGAGCACCTTCATGCGCCAGGTCGCGCTGATCGTGCTGCTCGCGGCGATGGGTTCCTTCGTCCCCGCGGCGGCCTGCCGCCTGGGCCCGATCGACGCGATCCACACCCGCATCGGCGCGGCCGACGATCTGGCCAACGCGCAATCGACCTTCATGCTCGAGATGACCGAGGCCGCGGCGATCGTGCATCAGGCGACCGAGCAAAGCCTCGTGCTGATGGACGAGATCGGACGCGGCACCAGCACCTTCGACGGCCTGGCGCTGGCCAGCGCGATCGCCGCCCAGCTGCACGACCGCAACCGCGCCTTCACGCTCTTCGCGACGCACTACTTCGAGCTGACCGAGTTCCCCGCGCGGCACGAGCGCGCGCTCAACGTCCACGTCGGCGCCGCCGAGAGCGGCCACGACATCGTCTTCCTGCACCAGATCGAACCCGGCCCCGCCAGCCGCAGCTACGGCGTGCAGGTGGCGCGCCTGGCCGGCATGCCGCAGACGCTGATCCGCCAGGCGCGCGCCACGCTCGAGGCGCTGGAGGCCAAGGCGCAGGAGGGTCAGGCGCAGGTCGACCTCTTCGCGCCGCCGCCGGCCGCAGCGCCCGTCGAACCCTCGCGCGTCGAGGTCGAACTGGCGTCCATCGACCCCGACACCCTCTCGCCGCGCGAGGCGCTGGAGGCACTCTATCGGTTGAAGGCGTTGCTCACCTGAGGACAGGCTGGGCACAGGGCAGGGCCGAATCCTCGTTGGCCTCGGACCGGACGCGCTGCGCGCACAATTGCGGTCCCGATGAAGCCGTGCCGATGAAGGCTGTGAATCCCGAGGAGCCCGCAAGGGCCTCGATCCCGATCTTGACGACCCTCACGACCCCCACCCTTGTCTTCGCCCACGCCAACGGCTTCCCGGCCGGCACCTACCGTGCGCTCTTCGAGCACTGGCAGGACGCCGGCTGGCGCGTGCTGGCGCCCGAGAAGTTCGGCCACGACCCGGCCTGGCCGGTGCAGAGCAACTGGCGGCCCTCGCGTGACGAGCTGATCGGCTTCATCGAGCGCGAGGCGCCCGGGCAGCCGGTGCAGCTCGTCGGACATTCGCTTGGCGGCTACCTGAGCCTGCTCGTGGCCTGCAAGCGGCCCGAACTGGTGCGCGGCGTCGTGATGCTCGACTCGCCTGTCCTCGACGGTTGGCGGGCGCACGGGGTGCGCGTGGTCAAGAGCACCGGCTTGATCGATCGGGTCACACCGGGACGCATCTCCCGGCGGCGGCGCCACCACTGGCCCAACCGCGATGCGGTCCACGCGCATTTCGCGCCGAAGCGCAGCTTCGCGGCCTGGGATCCGCAGGTGCTGACCGACTATCTGCAATCAGGCTTCGAGCCCGATCCCGCCGGCGGCCTGCGCCTGGCCTTCCAGCGCGAAATCGAGACGCGCTTCTACAACACACTGCCCCATCACATGGGCGCCTTGCTGCGACGCCACCCGCCAAGGGCGCCGATCTCGTTCATCGGCGGCACGCGCTCGGCCGAATTGCGTCAGGTCGGACTGACGGCCACCCGCCGTCTCGTGCAGGACCGCTTCGCGTGGATCGAGGGCACGCACCTCTTCCCGATGGAGCGGCCCGCTGAGACCGCCCGGACGGTGCTGTCGATGATTGAGGGCCGCTGATTCTGCGCGCGCCTCGGCGTGATCCCCGAGGCCCCGGGCTGCGTGTCAGCCCGCGCGGACGCGGGCGCGGAAGGTGCGCCGGAACTTCTCGACCTTGGGCGCGACGACCGCCGCACAGTACCCCTGGTTCGGGTTGTTCGTGAAATAGCGCTGGTGGTAGGCCTCGGCCGGCCAGTAGCTGGACAGCGGCATCAGCTCGGTCACGAGCCGCCCGCCGTGCGCCGCGTTCGCCTCGGCGCTGACCTCGCGCACGATGGCCTCGTGCACCGGATCGCTCCAGTAGATGCCCGAGCGGTACTGCGGCCCGATGTCGTTGCCCTGGCGATTGCGCGTCGTCGGGTCGTGGATCGCGTAGAAGATCTCGAGGACTTCGCGCAGCGAGATGCGCTCGTCGTCGAAGCGCACGCGCACCACCTCGGCGTGGCCCGTGTCGCCGCGGCAGACCTGCTCGTAGCTGGGCTGCGCGACGTGACCGTTGGCATAGCCCGACTCCACCTCGGTGACGCCGTCGCACTGTTCGTAGACGGCATGCAGGCACCAGAAGCAGCCGCCGGCCAGGGTGATCGTCTGCACGCTCATCGTTTTCCTCGTGTTTCTGGCGTCCTTCCCGGCAGCGTGACGCAGTGCCGGCGAGGCCGGGACGCTCAGCACCGACAATCCCCGGCATCGACGCATCGCGCTCACACACTCCGTGCCGATGTCGCGGTCGCAGCAACCGGCCGCCCGCGGCGCTGCCCGCACCGATGCGAAACCATATCCGATCCCGCGCATGAACGCCTGGCTGCAAGCGCTCGGCCTCGACGGCCTCAAGCCCATTGTCCTGGCGCTGCTCTTCCCCCCGATATCGCTGCTGTTGCTGATGCTGGCGGGCGCGTGGTGGCTGCGGCGCCGGCCGCGGCTTGGCTGGAGCCTGCTGCTCGGCAGCGCCCTGGTGCAGATCGCGCTCTGGACGCCGGC
>Ga0116144_10003572_pt1 | contig 15361 bp, 14 predicted proteins | sample AD_UKC035_MetaG_FD_89746 | JGI IMG/M metagenome (GOLD analysis project Ga0116144, IMG submission 89746) | Active sludge microbial communities of municipal wastewater-treating anaerobic digesters from USA - AD_UKC035_MetaG | ecosystem: Engineered > Bioreactor > Anaerobic > Digestate | place: USA... | reverse complement strand
CAGAACCTACCAAAACATCTGCTTCTCTTACATTAAAAGATATGCTAGCAAACGCTAATATATCAAAGTAACAATTTCACATATATTTTATGATATCATCCATATATATGGACCTTGAAACATTAAAAAAGAAATACAATTTAGATTCAATAAAGGAAGAGAAGGAAAATCTTGAACAGAAGATGAGTAACGCCCATTCAACTGGAGAGGATATCTCACAACTTAGTTCAGACCTCTCCTACTACTCCCAACTTTATGAATATGTAAACTCCTTGTTTAAGAGTATAAATGAACACGAGGAAGCTAAACAGATAGTTCAAGATTCTGATGATAAAGAATTAAAAGAATTAGCAAGTATTGAGGTGATAGAACTAGAGAAAAAAATCGATAATATTCAAGAGTATATTAAAAAACTACAAATAGATAGGCAGTTCCAAGATCAAGACGATAACCGTTCTGTAATATTAGAAATTAGAGCTGGTGCCGGAGGAGAAGAAGCTGCACTCTTTGCATCTGACCTATTTAATATGTATAAAAATTACTCAGTTAAGAAGGGTTGGGAAGTAGACATAATAGATAGCAGTATATCTGAAACTGGTGGCTACAAGGAAGTTATCGCAAAAATAATTGGTAAGAATGTATATAAAAAACTTAAGTATGAAAGTGGTGTTCATAGGGTACAAAGAGTCCCATCTACAGAGGCCTCTGGTAGAATACATACCTCTACCGCTTCAGTAGCAATAATGCCAGAAGCAAATGAAATAGATATTGAAATTAAACCAGAAGACTTAAGAATAGATGTAATGAGAGCATCTGGTGCAGGAGGACAGTGTGTTAATAGAACCGACTCTGCAGTAAGAATAACTCATTTACCCACGGGTATCGTAGTTAGTTGCCAAGAGACAAAGCATCAGGCTCAAAACAAAGAAAAAGCAATGGCGAATCTCAGATCTAGACTTTATGAAAAGAAAAAGAGAGAAGAAGACGAAAAGAGATCATCCCAAAGATCTTCTCAAATAGGCAACGCAATGAGAGCAGAAAAAATAAGGACATATAATTTCCCACAAAACAGAATAACTGATCACAGGGTGAAAAAGTCATGGCATAATATTGATTCTGTACTGTTCGGTGATTTAGATGAATTAATAGATGATGTTACAGAGGGGATACAACTTGAAATACTAAATCATGAAGAGTAATCTTGCACAGATATTTAGAATACAAAGATATCTTAATGATATTAAATATCCCGATGCCTATCGCATAGCAAGAGAGATTTCGAATTTTCTTAAGATAAAAAAGTCTGTTTCTGAGACTGATGTTTTTAATAGATTACATAAACAAGAACCTTGGGAGTATGTTAGAGGTAGTGCTGAGTTCTGTAAGAGTTCATTCAAAGTAAACAAAGATATACTAATACCTAGAATTGAAACAGAACAGTTAGTCTATGAATCAAAGAGATTAATAGAAAAAGCTAAAATTAAAAACATTATAGATGTAGGTACTGGCTCGGGATGTATAATAATATCCCTCGCGAAACTTCTTGATAATCCGTCTTCCTACTCCTTCTATGCAACAGATATCTCCTCAGATGCTCTAAAAATTGCAAAACTAAATGAAAAAAATATTCTCAATAAAAAGTTCATAAAATGGTTTAAAACTAATTTAATAGAAAAGCTCCCTACTCTATCTGGTAACACCATAATTGTTGCGAATCTCCCGTATATTCCTTCCAAACAGTATGAGAATTTAGACAGAAGCGTTAAACAGTATGAACCGAGAATTGCTCTAGACGGAGGAGATAGTGGCCTTGAATACTACTCTACCCTTTTTAAACAGATTATTCATAAAAAAGTAAAGGTAAAGTATATTTATCTTGAAACAGAAGAGAGTAATTTCAAACAAAGTAAAAAAATAATAAAAAATTACTTCCCAAATTCTAAAGTTGTTGGAATTAAGGATTGCTTTGATAGAAAAAGATTTGTAAAAGTCTCTTTTTAAACTACTGGGCTTCTACAAGTGTGACTTTTATAGTTTGAGTTTTACCCTCTCTCCAAATTTCTAAAGATATCTCCTCTCCCACTCTATACGATTGAACTATATATGAAAAAGCTTGTTCAACTTCTTTCCCATTTACTTTAGTAATGATATCACCCCTTTTAATATCTGCCTTTGCTGCTGGACCCTCAGGATCTACATTCATAACCAATGCTCCCGGTACTACATTTTCATAAAACATCGCTTGGTACTCAGATATCATTTGATACGATATTCCAATATACGGTTTAATAAACTTCCCATATGTTCGGTACTCAGTTAATCTCTGCTTCACAGTATTAATAGGTAGTGCAAAAGATATATTATCCGCATTAGAGGTTGTTGCGAAGTTTATACCAACAACCTTTCCCTCAGTATTAATCAATGGGCCACCAGAGTTACCTGAATTAACTGCTGCGTCTGTTTGTATTACATTCTCATACATTTTTGTTGTTGAACCAAACCATCCAGAAGATGTTGTTACAGATCTGTTTAAGCCACTAATTACACCGGTAGTTACACTACCTGCATACTCTCCAAGTGGTGTCCCTATTGCAATAACGGTTTGACCAGCAACTAAATTATCAGAATCTCCCAACTCTAATTCGTTTAACGATGTAGCATCTATTTTCAATAGTGCAATATCATTACTGTCATCTCTTAAAATTTCAATAACCTCATGTTCCTTGCCATCACTTGTTATTACTTTGTAAGAAGCAGATACATCAGATACTACATGCTGATTCGTAATAATTATTCCATTAGGATCAACAATAAAGCCAGTGCCGATATTACTTACCTCATCAACTAATCCTTCCCCACTCTTTAACTTAACTTGGCTAACAGCTACACTAACTACAGATGGAGTAGCGTCTTTTACGACATTAATAATAACATTCTCCTCCTCGGTTACAGTAATATTTATACCGTTCCCTCCCTCTTGCTCTACACCACCTTTACCAAATAGCTCTCTAAATGAATCTACTTTCTCAAATAGTATAATTACTCCAACAAGTAAACCAATTATTAAAGAAATTACTAACAAAGATATACCAAACACCTTAAGATGTTTGTAATTATCAAAATTCAATTTTGGAGATTTCTTCTCTTTTATATCTTCCATATTTAATATCTTAACAATTTATTTACTTGTTAATATATCTAGTGCCCTATTATACTGCTTATCTACACCCTTTATAAAGTCCTCGGATGTATTTTCAATTACAACATCAGGTGTTATTGGGTTCTCCCTATTCAACCATGTACCATCTGGTAATAACCATTTAAGAATAGTTACATGTATACTTGAGCCACCAGACAAATCTATTACCGTTTGTGCGGTACCTTTCCCATAAGTTTTACTACCCACTACTGTTGCAACATCATTCTGTTGTAGCGCACCTGTAAATATCTCTGATGCAGAAGCACTGCCTTCATCAACGAGAATTACAACTTTTTTACCAATTAATCGCCCTCCTTTCTCTGAATCAAATGTCTGAATATTACCCTTTCCGTCCTCCTGTTGAGATATTACTTTTCCTAAATCTAAAAAGTCATCAGCCGCGTATACTCCAGCATCAAAAAATCCACCAGGATTACTCCTTAAATCAATTAAAATCTTATTAATATTTTTAGATTCAATATCATCTGCCACTGCATCCCATTTATTCTCCCACTCTACAAGAGAAGCCTCTGTAAACCTCGCGATATCTATATATGCAATATCTTTGTTATCACCTATATATGTTAGGGTCATACTGGGGACAGTAATTTCACCCCTTGTTATCTCCATATCTACTGGTTCTAACTCACCCCTATGAAGAATTCTTAATTTAACCTTAGTTCCGGCCTCCCCCCTTATCTTTTGAACTATTTCATATATATTATCTGTACTCTTAACTTCATAATCATCTATGGCTAGGATATAGTCACCAGGTCTAATACCTGCTTCTTTTGCTGGAGAGCCATCTATTGGAGAAACGATAATTATTGCTCCCTCGCTATATCCTAACTCCGCCCCAATTCCTTCAAAATACTTCCCACTATTAGACATGTTAAAATCCTCCGTCTCCTTAGGATCTAAAAATATTGTTGCCTGATCATCGTAAGAATTAACCAGACCTTTTATGGCACCATATACTCTATCTTCTTGGGACACCTTGTCCTTCTCAACATACTCACTATCTAATATATCCCAAACCTGCCAAAACAAATCGAAATTTACACTCTTTTTAGAACTACCCAAAGAAAGTATAGAATCAGCAGAGGGTGCGATATTTCTTCCGAAGATAACACCAAAACAGAATGCAACAACAATTATTACAAGTACAGCAAATATTCTACTACCATTATTTTCTTTCTCCATATTCAAAACATGTAAAATTAGACTTCTATTATATTCTCAATATTCAATTAATTACAAATCAATAAAATCCAAAAGACCTATACTCATTAATGTCTTCCCTTTACTACCGAAATCTACAAAAGCATTTCCACTATCTTTATCATACTCCATTATCTTCCCAATATACCCATATGTAGATGTTGAACGAGATATTACTAATTGATTCGTATATACATTAACAAACCAACTTTTATTTTCAATATTAGAGGTTGATAAAATAAACAACTGATTCTCTGAGCTATCTAACATAACGAATTTACCCCTAAATTCAAGAAATTTATTTAGAAAAACAGTATCACAGTGAACAGAACCGAATCCACCCAAAAGAATAATTGGTAAACCAATATCCCTAAACTCAGAGTACGACATGGCGTAGGTAATCACTGCAACAGCACCTCTCTCAAAAAGTTCTACAGCCACCTTATTGTAAAGATATGGCCCTACCCAAACTATCTTTCCGCTATAATCATCGTCTAAACTACTCTCCTTTAAAATTGTTTTTCCATCTCCTAAAATTTCTAACTTACCAAAAAACTTCTCATCTGATTTAGTTGTTACCACACCATCTACACATACTGCATCTGTAATCACCACCAAACCATCCAATGGGTTTACTGTTTCTATATATCCAGCAAAATCACTCTTAACCACAGATACACTCTCCTCTCCAAGGATATCTACATACCCCATCTTCACTCTATTCAAATCCAATATTCCACTTATTGGAGAAACTAATTCGACAATATTTAATTTTCCACTAGATGTCTTTCTTGCAATTACCTCACCCTCTTCAAGATACTCCCCATCTACTCTAATGATATATTTCTCGCACTCCTCATTTTTACATTTAAGTACCTTCGTAACACTCAGTGATTTTTTTAAAGGGGTATCCATTCTCTCAAAAAGAGTATCCCCGATATTTACCTTCCCCTCTCCTATCATTATCCTGTCAGTACTTTTAATAGGTATTTTAAATCTATAGTTTTGATATTTTTCGAATACTCTACTCCTTATCTCCATCTCCCCATATCTTTAATTTAATTCGGTTACCCTCCGCAGTAGGTCCATAAATTATTGGTCTATGCCTTCCATCTATAACTAGATAATCGTATAAAATGGTATTCTTACTAGATAAAAACTCAACCTTGTTAGATGTAAAATGTTGAAATATTGAACCATTCTTTAACTCTCCTTCTACAACAACCTTCTCTCCAATATCCGGTAATTTAAGAATCTGCAATACTGAACCCAATGCATATATATCCCTACCCTCCACCCCCTGTACAGACGCCTTACCCGAGAATATTATTTTGTTTTTACTACTATTTGGAACCTCTGGAATTAATACCCTATACGCTTTTGGTAATATATCACTCTTGAATACAACAATATCCTCACTCTGCTCTTTACTTATCATACTTTTACCAAATGTTAAAATCTTGTTCTCTTTATCAACAAACAGATCGAATGTTCCCTCTAGTTCTAAACCATCGATAATTGATAGAAGAAGCTCTCTCTTTGTTAAAAGGTTTGGTATATTTCCAGATATAAAAATACCTGTATTTTTACATACAGTGTCACCTAATCTTTCCCTGTTATCCTTTTTAATAGAGAGTAATTGGAGAGTAGTAAAAGCTCTTAATAAATCCCGTAGTACAGGATCCTGTATATATTCACAGTTATGAGCTATTAAATTAGCCCATTTATTTTGTATCTCTTCTGAAGATGAGTCTGTAGATAGGAATGCAGGAACCTTACTACTTTTCATAAAATCGATTAATCCTATCTCGTTACCCCAATCTATCTTACACCCAACAAAACTACTCTCCTGTGAACTAGGCTTACCAAATATACTCGTTTGCATACTACCATTCCTGCTTCTAAAAACCGAGAAATGAGATATATCTAAATCTATCCAAAACACATCATCATAGTACAATCTATCTCTAATACCACTACTTAATAACTCAAACTGCTTGTTATCAAGTATCTTTAGAGATATATCATTTGAAAATTCCTTAATAGAAAGAAAAATCTTTTTAAAAAATGGCTGATTATCATCAATAACTACCTTAATACCAGATACCCCCACTTCCTCTCTTTCAAACTCTTTAATTTTAAATATTCCCTCAAAGGTTCTATCAACAATGTCCCAATCAAAAACTTTTTCTAAAGAATCAAAGTAGTCATACCAGAAATTTTTAGAAAAAATCAAATCATCTAGTCTAAACTTTAATGGAGATAAATCTGTTGAATCTGAGAGTATATATGTTCTTTCTGCAGTGAGATCAGAGTAAGCCAAATTAGCATATACAAAGTTGTCTTTGATAAGCAGGGTAAGAAAAGAACTCTTTTTTAATATAGGCAGTGTACTCATATCAATACTAGTTTACCAAGTAAACAGTTTTTTTTAAATAAAAAGGGGGATATTCATCCCCCCTATTTAAAATTTTTAAAAAAGTATTTATACCTCTCTTGATATATATGGAAGTAAAGCCATAAACCTTGCTCTCTTAATTGCTCTCTTCAACTGCTTCTGATGTTTATGGCAAGCTCCTGATTTCTCAACAGAGATAATCTTACCCCTTACAGATGTAAATTTCTTTAATTGATATACATCTTTGTAAGAAACCTCTTTTACACCAGAATCACATAAAGGACATGTTAGATTTTGAATTATCTTTCTTCTTCTCCTCTGCTTTTTTTTGCCACCATAAGTATCCTCTCCCTCATCTTCAACAACACTTTTCTCATCAAAGACATCGTCTAAGGATGGTGATACTACAACTTTCTCTTCTTTTGTTTCCTTCTGTTCATCCATTACTTCAAATCTATAAATTAAAATGGTAAATCAGAATCTTCTAAAGGATCTTCTGAACCAGTGTCCTCATCAGAAGAAACCTCTTCCTCAGTAGGAACCTCTTCTTCCTTCTCTGAATGTACCCCCTCTAACCCAGCACCCTGCTTTCCCTTACTATCTAAAAGAATCATATCGTTTACTCTTACCTCTGTTTTATATCTAGTAGAACCATCATCCGACTCCCAAGACCTAGTCGTTAAAGAACCCTCTATGTACACTTTCATTCCTTTTGCAAGTAACTGTTGGCATATCTCAGCCATTTTGTTCCAAGCAACAATATTATGAAACTCTGCAACCTCTTTAACATTTCCCTCTTGATCCTTCCAAGATTTATTGGTTGCCAAACCGAAAGTTACAACTGGTGTACCACCTGTTGTATATCTTATCTCTGGTTCTCTTGTTAGATTACCTATTAACTGAACCTTATTTAAAGACCTTGCTGACATTTTTTGTATATATATAAATTTAACTTACCTTAATATTAACAGCCAAACATTAAAAAATCTTAAACTAAACCTCTATCTCTTTTTTCTTTATTCCTTTCCCTATTTTATCTGTATTATCAACTTCAATTATCATAAACCTAAGTAATTCTTGTCTCAATTGTAATACTCTTTTCATCTCATTAATATTGTCAGAGATATTTCTGAAGTTATACACTATGTAATATCCCTCATTATGACCCTGTATCTTGTATGCGAGATATCTCTTACCCCATACATCAACATCTAAAAGTTCCCCTCCATCCTTACTCATCATAGCAACAAACTCCTTGTGTACACTCTTTCTCAAATCATCAGGTAGTAAGGGTTTAAGAGCAATCATTAACTCATATGTTTTCATTTCCTTTTTTGCAACCGCCATTTATATATTATTAACTATTTTAACTAAGCAGAAGGATTTTAGCAGAAAAAAAGATATATATCAATTGTATTAAGTATTAGCTAGAATGACAATGTAGTCTCCATCATTAACAATATACTCTTTACCATGATTTTTTATAATTCCCTTCTCCTTGGCATTAACCCACCCACCTACTGCTATTAACTCCTCAACATTAACAATATCTGCTGTAATAAAGTTTTTACCTAAATCTGTATGTATAACACTTGCAGCACCTTTAACATTAGCACCACTTTCTATACTCCAAGCGTTACACTCTTTCTTTGAACCGGTATAAAAAGTAAGAAGGTTTAATCTGTTGTAAGCGCTCATGATTACATCTTCAACAGTAAAAGGTTTTTTACCAAGTATCTCTACATACTCATTTAACTCTTCCTCACTCATACTTGCTAAATCAGAAAGTAGTTTTACATCTACCTCTAATATATACTTACCTTCAGAATCATTAGATATCTCTCCTAGCTTCTTTTTCCATCCAGCAACCTCTTTCTCCTCCAAACCTTCTTTAATATTTAGTATAAATACTCTCTGTTTATGAGTTAGTAAAGATAGCTCTTTTATCACTTCACTCTCCTCTTTCGTGAGGGATATATCTATAACTGGGATGCCCTCATTCAACCCCTTTATAACTTTCTCTAATGCACTTAACTCAATTGCAATACTGTCTGTAACACCCGACCTAGAATTTCTCTTAACAGTATCATACTTTTTTTCTACACTCTCCAAATCTTTAATCATTAACTCAGATTGTACAATCTCAAAATCATCAATTGGGTCTACCCTATTGTATACATGTATAACCTCTTCACTTTTAAAAGCCCTAAGAACATATACAATTACATCCACCTCTTTAATATGAGAAAGAAACTGGTTACCTAAACCCTCTCCCTTAGATGCCCCTTTAACTAACCCCGCTATATCAACAAATGTCATTGCAGAAGGAACAACCTTCTCTGCTTTAAAAAAATCAGATAACCCCTCTAACCTTCTATCAGGTATCTGTACCACCCCAATATTTTTATCAATAGTACAGAAAGGATAGTTCTCAGCAGGGACACTCTTTTTGGTTAAAGCATTAAAAAGAGTAGACTTACCAGAGTTTGGTAACCCAACTATACCCAAAGACAGTGTATGTGACCTAGTTACTCCCTCCATTAATACCTAATTAGTAAATATGTTAAGATTCTAATTATACCACTTTCAAATATTACATTTCTAAAGTAATATATCTGTATATGAAACTGCCCAAAACAATATATGTTTTACTTTCAACAGTACTTCTTCTCCTTGTCTCTTTTGGCTCTCTTAAAGCAGCTACCTATGACTTCATACTCACAAATGACACCACATTAAAATATACAACTGGCCAAGAGTACATATTAGTAGAAAATACCTTCTCAAGAGAGGTTAAAAATAGCAAGTACTATGTATCAACAACAGGAGAGAAAACTTTTCATATACCGGATATAGTGTCTAAAAATGATGAAGACATTAACATTGAAAGAACATTTAAGAAGAGCTCTCTCTCTGTTAAATCAGATACCGGTAAAACCCTTGAGTACTCCATTGAAGAGCAGGAGCTTGGACAGGGAATGTATATAAAAGTACCTAATTACAAAGAAACTAAGTATGGGAGTGTCTATACAGTTATACTAACTTACAATACGCACGATTTTGTTAAAAAAGTATTTGATTCTGTAACTATTGAGTACCCAATACTAAGTCAAGATACTCAGTTTGAACAGAACGATGCACAGACAAATACTACGGCACAGATAAATTACAACCTCAGTATTGAGCTTGATCATAGTATCCCACCCCTATTCAAGATATATCCTAATGAATATACAAAAACAGATTTGAATGATTCAGGTACAACATACTCCTTCTCTTCCCAACAAAGATTAGGACAACCCATATACTTAGAATTTGGTACAAATCAGGTATACAGATTCGAATTAAAACTAAATACCTTAAAAACAGATACCGTCATACCTGAGCAATACTCTTCTAAATTACCCCTACTCTCAACTAATATATATCAACTGCATTTACCAAGAGAGTTCGCAGAAAGTAACCAGAGTGTTAAGATAGAGAAACTATCTCCCAAACCAACTAAATTAGAAACATCTCAAGAAGGAAATATTACGGCCACCTTTGAGGTACCTGCTAATCAAGAAAGCTCCATTACTGCTTCTGGTTACATATGGGTTGAGCAGAAACCTCTTAGTGAAAAACAGGTAATTCCAAATCCAACACTCTCAGATTACTATAGTAGTATAGATAGTGATCCTAATTTATCAAAATATCTTCTACCTACTAAATACTGGGAGGTAAATGATGAGTACATACAGCAAGAGGCAGAAAATATATTGAAAGAGAAGAGTACCCTACTCGAAGTAGTTTCCTCTGTATATACATATATTAATGATAAATTAGAGTATGATGATAGCAAAGCCAAAGACTTACTCTCTGTAAGAATTGGAGCTAAAGCGGCACTAAAGGGGGGATCTTCTGTATGTATGGAGTACTCTGATTCAATGATTGCAATATTTAGAGCACAAGGTATCCCTGCTAGAGCTGCTCTTGGATATACATCTCTAAATACCGATCAAGATGTAAAAATTAGCCATCAATGGGTACAGATATGGGTACCTGATTATGGATGGTTATCACTTGATCCTACTTATGAGAGCCCTAATATGATGATAGGACAAAGCATACAATACATTTTATGGAACACATTCTATGATGAATATATTACTGATATGTTCGTATTAACAGCAGATACTGGTAATTTAGATTTTGATCCCAACCAATTAGAGGTAAAAGTATATGCAGTAGACAAATCCTCTATCCCAACAGAGTTAAGTAGTTACTCGGAGATAGAAACTGTTGAACAGGATAATCCTACAAATGAATACATTAATGTTTTAGTTAAAACAACACCAGTGGGAAAAGCCCTTTTAATTATCCTACCAATAGCTACAGTATTAGCGCTATTAATAATCCTCCTATCTTTAATAGTATTACTTGTAAAAAGAATTAGAGCTCGTAAAGCTTCTCCAAATCAATTGCCTTAATACCCTCATCTAATCTGTCTTGGGCAGTTGCATAAAGTGTCATCAAAACATCACCCTTCTTTACTGTATCACCTGGCATCTTCTCAACATATATACCCGCCTCCTTTATCCTTGGAGTACCAAGCGACCTAGCAATCTCAACTATCTCTCTTGTACATATATTCTTAACTACCCCACCTTTAGTTGCTTTTAGTACATATTTCAAACCACCAGGTTTTAACTCTTCTGAACTAACAATTTTTTTAGCACCTTGTGCCTTTGCAATATCCCAGAATTTTTTCAAAGCCTTACCGGAATCTAGCATATCTTGAGCAAGTTTTTTACCCTCTCCTTTCTTAGCCTTACCTACACCCTCGAATATATCACATGCCATAGATATTACAGTATCCTCCAAATCCTCAGATCGTTTCTCATCTCTTTCTAAAACCTTCAAACACTCTTTCATTTCTAAGACAGGACCAACTCCATTACCATCAGGTCCCTTTACTACTCTCTTGTGTGTTACACACTTAATATTAAATTTATGAAATAGTTTCTCAAACTCTCTTCTTAGAAATTCCAAATCATCTGGCTTCTCAATTTTAGTCCCCTTACCATATGGCAGGTCTATTAAAACAAATGATGAACCCATTGCTATCTTCTTCGCAACAATACTTACCAAAACTTTCTGAAACTCTTGTATTCTCAAAGACCTCTCAACATTAATGATTTCATCGTCAGCAGGAGCTAAATACAATGCGCCACCCCATACCATACAGGCTCCTACCTTCTCTACAACCTTGTACACACCCTCTTTATCGAGAGCAACAGGCATTACTGTCTCTAAAATATCTGTGGTACCCGCAGGAGAGGTAATAGCTCTCGTTGAGGTATTAGGTATAACCAATCCAGCCGCTGCAAGTATAGGTACTAGAACAGGAGTTATTCCTTTTCCAGCTGTACCTCCGATAGAGTGTTTATCTACTACTAAATCTTTATTGTTTTTAATATATTTAAAATCAAGTATCTCTCCCGATTCGGCCATACCCTTAGCCATCCCATATATCTCATCTTCAGTAAAACCAGGATTAAAGAATGTAGATACAAAAAATGCAATTTCTGTCTCTTTAAGCTTTCTAGAACCAATATCTCTCATAATTGTGAGCAGTTCTTTCTCATTTAACCGTTGACCAGACAGTTTTTTCCTTATTGCATCTAGTGCTTCACTAGTAGATGGTATGTCTAGAAGCAGTCTTCTACCCTCTGGTATGTGATATTCATCGTATATTTCCTCATAAAGACCAAGTTCTCCGTCTCTCACCTTGGTATCCGTAATTATAACTTTTACGTAAAGCTCAATATCCTTGTAACCAAGTAAAACTATATCCCCCTCCTTTACTCCAAGCTCCTCTGCATCCTTCTGATGCATTACAACAAACAGCTCTTTACCCGCTCCTAGATCAAGTTTTTTACCCTTTAAATACAACGCCATAATTTTAAGTATTTTATATATTAATCAAAAAGCCAAGTATATTTCTGCTTAACTATATCAGAAACTTCCTCTGGTTTAATAATACCAAATTCGGTCATAAAACCAGTAATCAACCTATTATCAATTATCTCAAAAGCTGGATTAAACATCTTAAGACCCTTTGGTGCATCACTCCATAATTCATGGTCCTCACGAATCTCTATAGATATATCTCTATGGGTAATTTCTGGATTAACCTTTAAAAGTGGTGAAACAATATATACAGGAGTACCTGAGTAGTTAGCAGCAACAGCTATTCCCCAACTACCTATCTTGTTTATACAAAATCCATCCATTGTTATTTCATCACAACCGATAAATACAGCATCTATGGGTACAGAACCCCTCCCAATTGTAAAAGACTCAGCTGCACTATCTGCAATCAAAGTAGTAGAAATGCCTGCCTCTAAAAGACTTTTAGCTGTAGTCCTTCCCTGAAAACGAGGTCTAGTTTCAGTACATACTACATCAAATGATGGTTTTCCTTGCGCAATCTCTTTAATAATGGTAACAGCTGTTGAAGAGTGACAATGAGTCAAAACATTTTCAAAATGTCTAACATATGGAACCCCTAACTCTACTATCGATCTCTTTGAATCTGCTATCTTAAATAGATACTCATCACAGTACTCATTAACCTGTTGTTTCATATCATTTAAAGAGTGTAAATCAGAGAAATGATTTTTAAACATATGAGTAATATATTTAACAGCGTTACGAGCCAAAGGTTCATTCAATCTTGCATTAGCTAATTTATACCCTACTCTCTCTAATTCTTTGTAAAACAGCTCTTTATCAGAAATATTAGACTCCTCTATAAAAATCTTCATACCCTCAACAGTAGCAATAGCAACATTGGTCGCTCCCTGTATGTTCAAATCTTGTATATCTTTTTCTATATCTAATATCTGTTTAACACTCATACTATTTAAGTTCAAACTCTTCATTTAATTTAGGTATATCAACCTCAACACCTAATTCAGTTTTAATATTAGTACCAAACCCAATAGCTATCTCTTCATCTGCATGAACTATGAAAATCTTTTTAGTAGAGTGACCAAAACCTCTTAACCAGTACCTCAAATCTCTCTGGTCTCCATGGGCAGAGAATCCACCTAATGTATGTATTTGTGCATTTACTGTTAATGTCTCTCCCATAACTCTTACCTCTTTCTCCCTATCTACGATTTTTCTACCAAGTGTTCCCTCAACTTGATAACCAACAAATACAATATGTGTATTTGGCTTCTCAATATTGTTTTTAATATGATGTACTATTCTTCCCCCAGTACACATTCCACTACCAGCAATAATTACTACACCTTGTTTAGATATTAACCTCTTAGACTCTTCTGATGAATCTACTGTGGTTAATCCAGAAAAATGAAAAGGATCATCACCCTTCTCAAGTAACCTTCTAGCATCCTCATCATAGAATGTTGGGTACTGTTTAAACACCTCTGTTGCCTTAGATGCCATAGGGCTATCTAAATACACCTCTAAACCATCTATCACCTTGTTTTCAACAAACAGGTTCATCTCATACAAAATCTCCTGTGTTCTTTCAATAGCAAAAGATGGAATCAATACATTTGCACCTTCCTCTTTCGCCTGTTTAAGGATAGAGAGAAATTCTAATACAGTTTCATCTTTACTCTTATGCAATCTATTTCCATATGTTGCTTCACAGATTACATAATCTGCCTCTCTGATAAGGTCGGGATCTCTAACGATTCTTGCTCCAGGTTGTCCTATATCTCCAGAAAAGACAATTTTCCTATCTCTCCCCTCTGCTGTCTTTATCCAAAACTCCATAATTGCAGAACCCAATATATGACCCGCATCTCTTAATCTAAACTCTACATCTGAACTAACATTAATTGATGAACCGTAAGGATATATCTCAAACAGATTAAACATCTCCTCTACATCCTCCTCTGAGAATAATGGTTTCCTCTGTTCATACAATGAACCCTCTGAAGCGAGACTCCCACTACCACCCTCTACCTTACTTCTAGCCTGCCATCTCTCATATTCTTCCAGTTGTAATTTAGCTGCATCCAAAAGAACAATTTTTGCTAAATCTCTAGTTGGTTGAGTCCCTATAATCTTGCCCTTAAAACCCTGCTTAACAAGTATAGGTATCCTCCCACAGTGGTCGAAGTGTGCATGAGTAAGAAATACAGCATCCAATTGGGAAGGATCAAATGGAAAAGCTTCATAATTTAAAGCATCAATCTCATCAGATCCTTGAAAAGCTCCACAATCAACTAAAAACTTAAAACTACCAGTATCAACATAGTAGCAAGAACCAGTTACTGTTCTAGATGCACCACAGAATTTCAATTTCATATTGGGCAGTATTCAAAATTATTTATATCAATATTACAACATATGCTTCGCTTCATCCAATAGTTTCTCCTTGGTATTCATTAAAGGATCCTCTATGACAATATCTAAAAGCTTTCGCAGTATACTTCCCATCTGAGGGCCAGGCTTAATACCTATACCTTCTAAATCTTCTCCCTTTATATCCAAATCAGAGATCTTTAAAGCCATATCCT
>Ga0116144_10003570_pt1 | contig 15369 bp, 12 predicted proteins | sample AD_UKC035_MetaG_FD_89746 | JGI IMG/M metagenome (GOLD analysis project Ga0116144, IMG submission 89746) | Active sludge microbial communities of municipal wastewater-treating anaerobic digesters from USA - AD_UKC035_MetaG | ecosystem: Engineered > Bioreactor > Anaerobic > Digestate | place: USA... | reverse complement strand
CTTCCCAATTTGAAACTGTTCAACGCGTTGATAATGGTCATGTGACACCTTTTGCCCCTTATCTGAAGCGATTGCCACAATGCTTGATCCAGAGAGCACGCTCAGCAGCACCTCCAGCATCGCCTGCATTGGGTCCGCTTCTTCCGTGCCAGCCCAACGCGAATGTTGTCCGTAAGGCACATCGGTAAACACAATATCCACCGCCTTCTCTTTGAGATGCCCGGCAATCTCCTGCCGCTCTGTCACATTGGCGCCAAACACCCTGCTCGTTACCGCATACTTCTCTGCCCCCGCAAGCACATGGCTTCTCAAGCTTTGCGCGCTTCGCAGCGCTTCCTGGTGAGACGCCTTTCCGTATCGTTTACACATCTCAGAGATTTCGGCGATGCGCTGATCCAACCCGTCAACGGTCACCAGCTCAAGATTCCGCTTTGCCAGCGCCACAGCTTTTTCATCCACATCCGAAGCGATCACTTCTTGAATGTCCTCCCGGTGTAAATACGCCAGCACGCTCAGGTGATAGGCCGCTCCGCAGCAGGGATCGTACAGGACGCAGCGCCTTGAGTTTTGATACACGCTTTCACGCCTTGCCCTGCACCGCTGAAACACCTCACTTGCCAGCCGCACCGGAAAAGCAGGATGCCCCGGCAAGCTGTGCAGCACTCGCCCGCTCGCCAGGTCTGAATAGTCTTGCGCTTCTGTTACATATTGGTATGGCATAAATCTCTGGTCATTCCCTATCCGCAGCCTGCTCAACGCTGCTGGCTTTGGAAACAACAGCCATGTACTGGTCGTATTGCTGCCGCCCCAGCGCGATGATCCCCAGCCCAAAGGTGGTAATTCCCCAGCCCAGCTCGTATTCTTGGGTCAGAAAGAATTGCAGGCAGCCGCTGCCCATCGCGAACAACCCCCCGCCGAACAGCAAGGCCAGCACCCAAACCCATGCCCTGGGTTTCGTCAGATACCAGCGCCGCTCCCCATCCGTAAGCACCTCATTGTCCCGCAGGCTCTCGAATGACATCGCAATCCCGTACATCAACAGCATACTGTTGAGATTTTTCACAAAGTCTGCCTCGCGGCTAAAGAACATCGCCTGTACCTGGAAAAACAAGGCCAAAAGATAAAAAGCGATCTTCAGATAACTGATCCGGTGCAGCACCCGTCCCAGCCACTGTAATTGAACCGCTTTCGCCCGAACTGGAAGTCTCTCATGCTGTGAATGATCCATCTCAGTGCCTTATCGAGTCAAATTTTATGTCGCACCCAACTGGAGGATGATCGACTTTGTCGCGTCAACTGCTCAGTCTGGTAAACTCAGTGAACCCGGCGTTCTTTACCGGGTGAAGCAATCCCTGCTCTTTTTTATTCGCGTCATTCGTGGATAAAATTGCCTTTCCTCCTTAAAAGCTCTTCTTTGCGTCCTTGCCTCTTAACGTCTTTGCGTTACGCTTTAGCGTTTATGTTTTTTCTTCGCGCCCTTGCGTTAACTCTTCCCCTTCCGCCTTTCCCCCCTTTGCCCCTTAGCGTCTTTGCGTTAAATTCTTTTGATCCAATTTGTCAAAGTATAGCACAAGGAGACCATTTCGAAAGGCAGCCTCAGAAGCATGCCGAAATTGTGCTAGAATCAGCAGAATTCGGAACAGCGATACCGCATCAAAGTGGCTGTCAGGCGCAAACATAACCCTATAGGAGATGGATATGAACAGAATGTTCCGCAATGTTTTTGTTGTGCTTGTTATTTTAGGTTTTGCATGGCATGGCGCGGGGCTGGCGGATGCGCCCGCCATCCACCCTTCTGTTGCCCATCCATCCCATCCTCCGCTTGCCTCTGCCATGCCCTTCAATGGTTGGCTTGCCACTGGCAGCACGGGCTATGCCAGGGCAGTTAGTTCGCTTGAGATCAATTTGCCGGGCGACAGCTCCTTTACGGTTGAAGGCTGGTTCAAGCTGAGTCCAGTATGGGATAATTCCCAACCTGCTTCTGTAACCATATTTCAGACGGAAGACGGCTACGGTCTTTCATTTGAAAAAGAATGCACTTACACGATTCCAGTAACCTGTCGTTCAGTCATATATAAAATGTTTGATAATTCTGGGGTAGGTCATGATGTTTCTAGCATCAAATCGGGGTGGAATCACGTCGCCTTGGTGAACAACCTGTCTACCGGGCAAATCGTCATCTACTTGAACGGCTGGAAAATGACCACATTCAGTGGCACATTCTCCTTGGCCGGTGGTACCGATTTGCTGATCGGCTGGTGTAGCTCGGCCAACTGCGGTGGTCGCCCATTGGCGGCGGATGAAATCAGGATATCGGACGGCGCCCGGTATACCGCTGGCTTTACTCCCAGCGCATCCCCATTTACTTGTGACACCAGCACGCTTGCGTTGTGGCATTTCGATGAGCTAGAAGGTTCGACCACCTTTCACGACTCTTGCGGCACAGAAGATAATGGTTTAATGGGCGTCAATGACGCTCACACGGAAGGGGTACTGGGTTCTTGGATTTTCCTTCCCCTTGTCGTCAGGGGGGAATAGAAAGGGTTTCCAAACACAGTGAATTCTCATTATTCGGATATTTTTTCGCAGTATTCCGTGGTATAATTGGATTTGACGAATTCCAGTTTTGCGCTCGAGTTATAAGGCCGCCATTCTGCATCGAATGGCGGCCTTTTTTTTCCTCCGCTGACCCTGGAAAATTATTCAACGACTGTGTTATCACTGGGAAGCGGTAGATGGTCGTAAAAAAAGGAAAAGAAAATGGAAACAAAATTGTATGTAGGAAACCTGTCTTATGATACTACCGAAGAAAGCCTGCGCACTGCGTTCGCCCAGTCGGGTACGGTGGTCTCGGTGGATATGATCAAAGATCGCGATACCGGGCGCATGAAAGGCTTCGCCTTCGTGACCATGGGCAACCAAGAAGAGGCTGAGCGTGCCATCAAGGCCATGAACGAGAAAACGCTCGATAACCGCGAGCTGCGGGTGAACATTGCCCGGCCGCGCGAAGAGACCCCGCGCCGCAATACGTATGGCGGGCGTCGTTAAATTGACCCAATAACTTTCAGGGCCAGCACTGCATGCAGTGTTGGCCCTGAAAGACTCATCTGTATTCCAGGAAAGAGGTGGAGAATGGGCTTTCAGATTGGCGACAAAGTCATCCACTGTACCTTTGGCCTGGGTGAGATTGTACGCATTGAAGAAAAGATCATCCAGGGCCGGCCCGCCAACTGCTACGTGATCCGCATCGCCGACCTGACGATCTGGGTCCCGATCGATGCATCGCAGCAGCACACCCTGCGTGTACCCACGCCCCCCGATGAATTTGAGAAGCTTTCAGCCATGCTCACCGATCCGGGTGAAGACCTGTTGGAAGACCGGGTGCTGCGCAAAAATGAACTGCTTGCACGATTAAAAGATGGCCAATTGGCATCGATCTGCCGGGTTGTGCGCGATATGATGCATTTTAAGCACAGCAAGAAATTGAACGAACAAGAGAAGTCCATCCTAGAACGGGCGATCAAATCACTGCTCGCCGAATGGACGTACTCGCAGGGGATTCCGATGGCGCAAGCGCACCAGGCGTTGGAGAGCCTGCTGGGAGAAGAAGTGGCCGGGCCGCGCTAGGCTTATCAGGGCGTGGTTGGAAGCTTGAGCAATGCCCCAACCGCATAGCCCACCAGGGCGCTCAGGGTGCCGATCAGGGCCATTTCCAGTCCGCTGCGGGCCGGATGCCCCACGGTGACGCGTGCTTTGTAGAAACCCACCCCAAATAATACCAGGGCGGTGATCAGCACTGAAACCCACATGCTGGTGACAACATCCAGGAATATGAACGGGGCCAGTGGGATCAGCGACCCCACAATGGCTGAAAAGCCAACCACCAGCGCTGCCTTCCAGGCTTGCTTGCGATCTACAGGGGTAAGCTGGTGCTCTTCGGCCATCATCACGGCCACCCAAACATCAGGGTTGGCAGTAATGGTGTCAACGATGCGCTCCAACAACTCACCATGAAAACCTTTCTCGGCGTAGATGGCGCGAACTTCATCCCGCTCAAGGCGGGGGGCTTGCTCGATATGGCGCATCTCGCGCTCGCGTTCGCTGTCATAGTAATCTGCATCGGCCAGGGTTGATGTAAATGCCACGGCGCCCATCGAAACGGATTCGGCGAAGGTGGCCGCCAAGCCTGCCACGACCACCAGGTAAGGATCACTGGATGCGGCTGCCACGCCCAAGATCACGCCAAGCACGTTCACCAATCCATCCTGCCCGCCCAAAATAATGTCAGATAACCCCGATGCGCTGCGGCGATGGGGGTCAATGCGATCGTGGAGGTCTTGTTCGGTGTGGTGGGTCACGGGTAAGGACATGTTCGGGTTGGGTTCCATGCTTAATCCTGTTTATGGGTGAGAGGCCGGCTTGAGCAGCGGTTCGGCGTGTACGGTCACATCGGCTTTGGGTGCCACGCTGTGCACAGCATCCACAGCCTTACGCGTCAATTCGTGCGCCTCTGTGAGGGTCTGGTCGGCATTGACGTAAATATGGAGGTCAACAAACAGTCCAGGGCCTGAAGTGCGTACCCGCACGCGATGGCAATCAAAAATGCCGGGCACTGCTTCTACCACCTGTTCAATTTGCTCAGCCAGCCCCTTGGGAGCATGGTCTAGCAAACCCTGCACCGTGCGGATGCCCAGCTCGATGCTTACATAAATCACGATCCCTGCCACGAGCAGGGCGGCCATCGCGTCGGCCTTTTTTAAGAAGTGCAACGCCGGCACCGCCTCAGCCAACTTTAAACCGATCAGGCCCAAGATGACAACCGACGAGCTCCAGATATCGGTGCTGAAGTGCAGGGCATCGGCCTCCAGGGCCTGGCTGTTATGCTTGCGGGCCGCCTGGTAAAGCACCCGCGAGCGCGAATAATCCACAACGATTGAAACACCCATAACCAAAAAGGCCCAGAAAGAGGCATCTACTTCGACGGTTTCAAAGAACAGCCGCTGGATCGACTCGTAAATGATCCAGACACAGGTAGCCAGGAGCAAAAAGGTTTCGATCAGGGCCGAGAAATTCTCAACCTTGCCGTGTCCATAGGTGTGTTCACTGTCTGCCGGCTTATCTGAGATGCGCACAGCAAAGAATGTCACCAGTGCCGCCACCAGGTCCAGCCCTGAATGAGCGGCTTCGGCCAGGATACCCAGGCTGTTGGTCATCAGGCCAACAATCACCTTGAAAACGGTCAACCCAACAGCCGCAATGACCGAGCTCAACGCGGCTGCGTTTTTTTCTTTTTGGGCTTGTGAGGAGGTATTCGAAACTTGAATGGACATACTTTGAACCTTTTTGGCAAAAGAATTTTGGTTTGGGTGTGTTTTGGACGGCAAAGCTGCCCAAAACACACCCAAACCCCTTTATCCCAAACTTGCTTACGGATGATTAAAATCAGCTTGATCTAGCAAAAGGGAAGTACCGGCGTGGGAGAAATTTTCGCCCTTGATACCTGAACAAGTACTCAGTTGTTCGTATTCTATTGCAGTTTGCTCAGGTTGTCAATCGGGGTTTTCTGAACGCAATGTGGTTTACCCGGCCGAGGTGTCGCCATTTGCCAACTTTAATACGGCCTTCACATCTCCAATCTGGTGGTCAGAGATGCCCAGGGCTTGCAGCCCGGTGTGGTCGCCGGCAAAGATTTGCTGGCCCAGGTTCGAATGGCGCCACATCTTCAAATCCTCTTCCAGTGGAGAACCGATCCGGTCTTCGCGCGCGATCTTGCCATCGGCCATCACCACCACCCGCCGCGTCTGCCGGGCAACGGCTGGGTCATGGGTGACGATCACAAAGGTCACCCCCTGGCTGTGGTTCAATTCTTTCAGCAAGGCCATCAGGTCCTGTCCGGCGCTGGTATCCAGGCTGCCGGTAGGCTCATCTGCCAGCACCAGGGGCGGCTGGTTGGCCAGGGCACGGGCAGCCGCCACGCGCTGGCGCTGCCCGCCAGAGAGCTGCCCCGGCAGGTGGTTCATGCGTTCACCCAGCCCCACCAGTGCCAATAGCTCTTCGGCCCGCTGCCGGCGGGCCTTTGCGCCCAGGTAACCGGTCATGGGGATTTCTACGTTCTCGCGGGCGGTCAGGGTGGGCAGCAAGTTGTGAAGCTGGAACATGAAGCCCACGCTCTTGGCTCTAAAGCCATCTGCATCGCGCAGATTGGCCAGGTCTTGCCCATTGACCCACACCTGCCCGCTGGTTGGGAGATCCAGCGCACCAAAGATGTTCAACAAGGTGCTTTTGCCGCTGCCGCTGGGCCCCATAACGGCCATGAATTCGCCGGCTTCAATCACCAGGTTCACCCCATCCAGGGCGCGGATCTCTTCGCCGTCGCCGTAGACACGAGTCAGGTCATGGGTTTCAATCATGATCTTGGCGCTCATTGGTCCACCTCCACATCCACAAACGCGGTCATCCCCCAGCGCAGCCCCTCGGGGATCTCATCCAGCAGGATGATCACAGTGTAATTCACCCCTGAGCCTTCGGCCGACTTGTAAGCGATGCGCTGGACGGTGCCGTTAACGGTTACGCCAGGCAGGGCATCAAAGGTCACCATGACCGGATCATCGGGCTGGATGCGGGCAGCATCGATCTCGTTCATGTCGGTGGTCTCTACCCTTAGGCCGTCCAGGTTGCCCAGCTCAATCACGGGCATGCCCGGCGTCAACCATTCACCCTGGCGCGCATACAAACCGCATACCACGCCATCAAAGGGAGCGCTCAGTTCAAGATTATTCAGCGCTTCTTGTGCGGCAAGCAGTTGGGCATTGGCCTGCTCCAGCGCAGACACCGCCAGGGCAAGCGCATCTGGGTCGGGCCCTGGTTGGCGCTGGTCATACGCTTCTTCAGCGTAAGCCAGGTTTGCCTGGGCTAAAGCCAGGGCAGCGGCAGCCTGTTCTTTGTCGAATTCCAGTTCTTGCTTTAACCGCACAGCCTCATCATACGCGCGTTGGGCATCATCCAGGCGTCTTTGATAGTCATTGCGTGTGGTGTTATCCGCATCCCAATCGGCATACGGCTCAAAATCTTCCTTGGCGGTGCCCAAAGCATCCTCGGCCTCGGTTACGGCCTTGCGTGCTGCATCCAGGTCATCTTTGTATTTCTGTAGGTCAAAAGGGACCATCTCGCGTTCGGCGTCAATCACCGCTTGTTGGGCGTCAGCAAGCGTTTGCCAGGCCAAGGCGGCCTCTACCGCGGCGCGAGTGTTGAGATCGTCCAATGCCTGCTGCGCTTCAATGATTCCGGATTGCGCGGTGCTCACCTTGGCTGCAGCAGCGGCTTGGCCTTCTAACCGCACCAGGGGCTGCCCGGTGCTTACGGCCTGGCCCTCTGCCACGAGCACCTCAGCCACCAACCCCTGCCCGGCCATGCTCAGCGCCGCCCACTGTTCAGGGATAACGACACCGGTGGCGCTGATGATGGAATCGAAAGTTTCTGCCTGGTTCGATACTGGCGTTGTGTCTGGCTCTGCGTTCAGTGCGCTGCAGCCAGAGACAACCAGTGCACAGGCGATGATCCAGGTGAAGATTTTGATATGGGGTTTCATATTGTTCCTCCAAATTTTACGTTTCGATCGTGCCATGTTGCAAAAATGAGATATATCTTGTTTCTTACTCGTACCGCAGGGCATCCACCGGCCGGAGCCGGGTGGCGCGGTAAGCCGGGTACAACCCGCCGATCACGCCCAAAAATAGAGAAAGCAGAATGGCGCGGGCAAAGATATCCCAGGCCCACACCGGGTCTACCCAACTTCCAAGCATGGGGGTCATCTGCATCAGCTTGATCAAACCAAAGGCCAACCCGATCCCCAGCCCCCCGCCCAGCAGGCCCAACAGCACCGCTTCGCGCAGGATCATCCCGAGCACGGCGCTCCGGCGCCAGCCCAGGGCGCGCAGCACGCCAATCTCACGCGTGCGCTCGAAGACAGACATCAACATGGTGTTGAGCACGCCCAGCCCGCCGGCAAATACTGCCATCAATGAGATCCCGCCCAGCATCGCTTTGGAAGACTGCATATCGGGCATTTCTTCAGCAAATTCACTGCCCAGGGCCGCATAGACGCCGGGGAACCGGGTGTTGAAGATCTCAACCATTGCCTGGGCTTGGGCGGCGTCTTTCAACTTGACGGCGATCATGCTTACCTGGCGAGGGCGGCCCACAAAATTTTGGGCATCGCGCAAGGTGGTCACCCCGCCCATCTGTTCCCAGCCGATGTTTGATTCGTAGATTCCCACCACCTTGAAGCGCATCCCGCTCAATTCGACAACATCGCCGACATCTTTTTTGAGCGCCTCGGCCATCAGGTCGCCGAGCAAAATCTGGCGGTTGCCGGTGAGCATCTCGCCCTGCACCACGTGGAAGCGCTGGATCGGAAATTCATTGGGGGCATATCCTTGCAGCAGGAACATGATCCCCGAATCGGGCAGGATCAGCCCGGTGAACACTGCCCCGGAGGCGCTGCGCACTTCAGGCATGGCGCTGATCGAATCGATCACCCGCTCATCGATGGCGCTCAGGGTGGTGTCGGCAATATCGGCCTGGCGGATCATGATTTCTGCCTGGCTGAGGTTAGCCATATCGGTGAACGAAGCAGAAAATCCACGCACCACGGCTTCTAACGCCAGGATTGCCCCCACGGTCAGGCCGATGGCACCCAGGGTGAGCAGGCTGCGGGTCGAACGCTGCCATAAGCCCTGCACGGCCATCCCCCCCACGGGCAGGCGGCGGGCCTTGCTGCTGCCGCCCTCATAACGCAGGGCCTCCACCGGTGGCAGGCGAGAGGCCCGCCAGGCCGGGTAAAGCCCTCCAACCAGCCCCAAAACCAGCACCACCAGCAGCGCTTGCCCAATCAGGTTGGGGTGGATATTGCCGGTGCGGGTTCCAGCCAACACGGTGATTTTGGAAAGGAGCAGCAAGAGCAGCCATCCCGTCACGATCCCCAGCACGCCCCCTGCCAGGCACACCAGCACCGATTCGCCCAAGATCATGCCCAGCACCCGGCGCCGGTTCCAACCGGTGGCGCGTAGAACGCCGATCTCCCGCGTGCGCTCGAAGACAGCCATCAACTGGGCATTCAACATGCCCACTCCGCCAATCACAATTGCCAGCCCGCCGATGACCCATACAAATCCCTTCATCATGGCCTGCATCGACTGCTTATCGGCAAACTCGCTTGTGCCGCTCAGTTTCAGATCGGGCCATTGGCGTGTCAGCCGTTCCTCAAGCCGGGTGCGCAGATTGGGCTCTTTGAGGCGGATGTAGAACAGACTCACCTGGCGATCTTTCCCCAACAAATCTTGGGCATCTTCCAGGCGCAAGACGGCGGCGCTGTCTTCAAAGGTGTCGCCAGTCTCGTAGAGGCCCACGATGCGATAGGTTGTGGTGGTAATCCGCAGTGTATCGCCGACGCTTTTCTTCATCACTTCAGCGGCGGCTGAGCCCAGTAAAATCGGCGTTCCGCGCAGTTCGCGTGGGATGTGATCGTAGAGGCCAACACCTTCTTTGATCCGGAAACGTTCCAGTATAAAACTGTCTTCGGCATATCCAAAGACGATGAAAAAAGCCTCGCCTTCAGTCTGGGTAATGCCCTGGAGCATCCCACTGACAGCTTCCACTTCGGGCAGCACGGCAAGCTCTGCACCCACCGTTTCATCAACGGCGCTGTAGCTGATATCCATCGTGTCGGGTTGGCTGAGGATAAGATCGGCCTTACTGCCTGCCAGCATCGATCCATAGCCAGCCTCAAATCCATCTGCCAGGGCGCCCAGCGCAATGATGGTGACCACCCCCACGCAGATTCCCAGCACGGTCAGCAGGGTGCGAATTTTTCGCCGAAAGAGGTTCTTTATAATGAGTTGCACAGTTTGCCGCTCCGAATTGCTTTTTTTTCGGTCTTGCGCCGCGTGTGAGATACGAACAACTGAATAGGTATTCAGATGTTTGTATTATACCACCAGATTGGTGCTATGGGTGTCAAATTAATCGATTCGCATAAATTTCGAGGTGTCAAAATGCCAAAAATGGAGTATCCTTAGTGCCTGATGTACCCTCGTGAGAAGGAGACCCTGGCATGACTAAGAACATCCTCATCTTCAAAGGCAGCCCGCGCGAGCGCGGCAACAGCGCCGTGCTGGCCGAGCAGGCCGCCGCCGGCGCTCGCCAGGCCGGGGCCCAGGTCGAGATCATCTACCTCCACAACCTGGATATCCAGCCTTGCAGTGCCTGCGACTTGTGCGTGGAGAACGGCGGCTGTGTGATCGAAGACGATATGGCCCCCATTTATCCCAAGCTGGCCGCCGCAGATGCCATTATCCTGGCCACGCCGGTCTATTGGTTCACCTTCAGCGCCCAGCTCAAGCTGTGCATCGACCGTTGGTACGGTTTCCATGCCAATCAATGGCGGGAGGTATCTCACAAGCGGTTTGGCATCCTCTTGACCTATGGCGATACAGACCTGGAAACCTCGGGCGGCATCAACGCCATCCACACCTTCGAGACCATGTGCCGATTTTTGAAGAGCGAGATCGTGGGGGTGGTGCACGGCTCTCTATCAGATGTGGGCGATGCAGCGCAGCATCCCGAGCTGCTCCAACAGGCCTATGAGCTGGGCCAGCAATTGGCCTCGGGACGAGAAATGAACTGAGCACCGCGGCGCTCTTGGATGGAAACATGAGAAAAGGATCTCTTCTAAATTCATCCTTATATCCTTGCATCCTGTAGATTTAAGCAACAGGATGCAAGGATATAAGGATATTGAAAGGGTTTTCAAAGATATGGATGAAATCAATACCACCAACCGCCAGCGCTGGAATGCCCTGGCTGATGCCAACGTCGAGTGGTCCCAGCCCCGCCTGGAGCACACGCTCGAAGAGGCGCGCCGGCAGATTGGCCGGCATGGCATCTTGACGGATGTGGCTGGCAAGCGCGTGCTGTGCCTGGCCAGCGGCGGCGGGCAAGATTCGGTCTCTTTTGGCCTGCTGGGGGCCGATGTGACCGTGCTGGACCTTTCAGACGTGCAGTTGGCGCGAGACCAACAGGCTGCCGCTCATCACGGACTGCAGATCAGCACCTGCCAGGGGGATATGCGCGACCTGTCGAGCTTCCCCGATGCCGCCTTTGACATTGTCTGGCAGGTGTATTCGCTCAACTTTGTCCCCGCGGTCGAGCCGGTCTTCCGCGGCGTGGGGCGGGTGCTCAAGCCGGGCGGCATCTATTTTGTGCAGTTTGCCAACCCCTTTGTCCAGGCAGTGGATAACGAGGCCTGGGACGGCCACGCTTACCCGCTCATCAACCCTTATCTAGACGGCGAAGACATTACCCGCTACTTCCCCGGTTGGGACGTGCCCCAGCCCGATGGCACCAAGCTGACCCTGCCCAGCCCGCACGAGTTCCGTCACACCCTGGGCACGGTCTTGAATACCCTGCTAGGCTGCGGCTTCACCTTCTTGGGCCTGTGGGAATGGATGCTGCCTGACCCAACCCCCCAACCGGGCTCTTGGCCCCACTTCATCCAGGTGGCCCCGCCCTGGTTCGATTCGTTCTGGCGGCGAGATGGTACAATAAATCCAGGAGAAAAACGGCTTATGGAACATCCGACCACCAAAGAACAGGTGATCGACCGCATCCATGCAGAGCGCAAGAACCTGGACGAAAAGATCGATGGGCTGTCACCCGTAGAGATGACCACCCCCGGCGCGCTAGGCCATTGGTCGGTCAAAGATTTGTTGGCCCACCTGGTCGATTGGGAACGGCGTTTTGCCGGCTGGTACGAGGCCGGGCTGCGCTGTGAGCTGCCGCACCTGCCCGAAGAAGGCTTTGATTGGGAGCAGCTCCCGGCCCTTAACCAGCAGGGCTACGAACGCCATAAAGACCGGCCCCTGCAAGATGTGCTGGCCAATTACCTGGCCTCGCACCAGCAAATATTGGCCCTGGTCGATTGCATGACCGAAGAAGAGATCTTCGAAGTGGGCCGTTACGCCTGGACGGGTGAGAATTCCAGCATGGCCCCTTACCTGGCAGCCAACACCTACAGCCATTACCGCTGGGCGGCCGAAGAGCTCCGCCTGGACCGCATCCGCCAGCCGCATGCCAGGGGCCAATGAACCCGCCCTTTGACGCTGCTTCTCGCACGCTGCGCTGGGCCGGCCGCCTGGTATTGGGATTGCTGTGCCTGGGGTTGTTGGCCGGCTGTTCGCCTGCCGAGCCCACCCCCCTTGCCACCACGCCCGCACCCGGCTGGCGCCTGACCCTGGTGCCCAGTTGGACGCCCACGCCTGAGGGGCAGATCGCTCCCACCCTCACCCCCACCCCCCTCCCGCCCACCTACACCCCCACCCCGGGCCCTTCGCCCACCTATAACCCGGTGCCCGTCTTCGATCCCCAGGCTGGCATCACGCTGGAGCAGTTGGCAGACCCTGGCGGCGGCGCCCTGAGCGGGCTGATCGTCTTCAGCAGCGCCGCGCCGCGGCCCTTCAATTTCTCGCCCAGCGTGCTTTCCATCGACGAAGTGCCTTCTGCCTCGCCCCAGGGCGGCCCCTGGTTGTGGGGCTTCTCTCCCGATGGGCAGCGGGCGGCGCGCCTGACCCTGGATGATTTGAGCTTTGCGGCCTACCTGCCGCCCGACCCTGCCGGTCAAGCCCTCTTCGTGGGCTACGGGGTCAGCTACAGCCACCCTGCCATCCAAACCATCTCTCTGCCCGAAGAATGCTACGGCGTCTTACCGGCCAACGAGGCCGAAATGGGCGAGGCGCTCTCCTGTAGTGATTTTCAATTCTCTCCCGATGGCCGCCTGCTGGGTTTTAACTTTGGCCCCCAGGTCTGCGGGCGCGGCATCATCTTGATGGATACCCAAAACGGCCAGGTGCTTTACCGCTCTGAAGCCGGGACCGGGCACAGCTTTGAGTTCTTGAGCAACGGCAAGGTGCTGCTGGGCACCGGTCACTGCGAGGGCGGCTGGCTGAGCTTGTTCGACCCGCTGACCGGCAGCCTGGTCCAGCTCGGCGCGTCTGGCGTGACCACCTGGAACGAGGACCACACGGCCCTGGTGACGCGGGCCAGCCGCGGCCTGGGCCTGCAAAGTGCCGTGTGGGGCTATAACGTCTCGCTGGACCTGGTCTTTATGCCCGAGCCGGCCTCTTGGGAGCTGGATACCCACCCCTTGTGGGTGCCGGGCGGCCAATACCTGCTCTACCAGCACCGTTCCCTGTCTTACGACGGCGCACAGTACGCCTTCAATGGCTCAAATGCCATCCTGCTTGTCGATGCCCTCACCGGACAGCAGGCGGCCTTGCTCAGCAACCCGCTCTATGATTACCGCCTTTGCCCCGGCCTGGATGGCGACTGCGATATCTGGTATGGCGATTGGGTGCAGGTGCAGCGCGTGGCCTTTGAAGCCCAAAGCGCGCCGGATGATGGCAACCTCTTTTCAGGGCCGGGCATCTCTTGCCTGGTCTATGGTGTTGACTGCATCCCCGGGCCTGAGCTGTTGGCCCTTAACTGGCGCACCGGCGAGCTGGTGGCCTGGGATACCACCGCCTTGCCCACCGCCCAGCCGCCTGCTGCGAACCTGGAGATTTCTGCCCTCTCAGGCCCCAACCTGGAGCTGCCCCCGGTTTTCGAGCATCCCACAGGCGATTACAGCTACTACCTGGGCCTGGATGGGCACAGCCTGTGGCTGGTGACCGCAGCCGGCAAGAGCGAGCTGTGGGTCAGCCAGGGCAGCGATTTTCTTTATCTTCCATGACGAAAAACCCCTTTCACCGCAGAGACGCAGCGTTCGTTGAGTTTTTTAGATTGTTTTCTCTGTGTTCTCCGCGACTCTGCGGTAAGAAATAATCCTTTGTAGCTGGGATAGATAGGAGAGAGTATGATGGCAGAAGAAACCAAAATCGAAGCGAAGAAGGATGAGAAAGCCCCTGAGCTGCAGCCCGCCAAGGACGAGATCGTTGTCACCCGGCACACCCTCACCCTCCACGGCCAGGTGATCCCTTACACCGTCACCTGCGGGACGATGGTGCTCAAAGAAGAGATGGAGAAGAAGGGCGAGCACGAGGGCGAAGCAGAAGGTGAGAAACCCAAGGCAGCAGTCTTCTTTGTGGCCTACACGCGTGACGACGTAGAAGACCGCACCCAACGCCCGCTGACCTTTTCTTTCAACGGGGGCCCGGGGTCTTCGTCGGTCTGGCTGCACCTGGGCCTGCTGGGGCCGCGGCGTGTGTTGATGGACGACGAGGGCAATCCCCTGCCGCCGCCCTACCGCCTGGTGGATAACGAGTTTGCCCTGCTCGACCTGACCGACCTGGTTTTCATCGACCCGGTCAGCACCGGTTACAGCCGGCCCGTGGTGGGCGAGAAGGCCAAGCAGTTCCACGGCTTTAAGAAGGATATCGAGTCGGTCGGGGATTTCATCCGTCTCTATACCACGCGCTACAAGCGCTGGCTCTCGCCCAAGTTTTTGATTGGCGAGAGCTATGGCACCACGCGTTCGGCGGGGCTGGCGGGCTACCTGCAAGAGCGGCACAGCATGTACCTCAACGGCATCATGCTGATCTCTTCGGTCTTGAACTTCCAGACCCTCGACTACAATTCTGGCAACGACCTGCCCTTCATCTTCTTCCTGCCTACCTTTGCCGCCACCGCCTGGTATCACCGGCGGCTGAACGAGGCTTTGCAGAAGGACCTGCGCGCCACCCTCGACGAGGTCGAAGCCTTCACGCTCAACGAGTACACCCCGGCCTTGCTGCGCGGGGCGGCGCTCTCGCCCGAGCAGCGCCAAAAGATCCTGCGCAAGCTGGCGCGCTACACGGGGCTTTCAGAAGACTACCTGGACCGTACCGATCTGCGCATCGAGATCTTCCGCTTTACCAAAGAGCTGCTGCGCCACGAGCGCCGCACGGTGGGCCGCCTCGACAGCCGCTTCAAGGGTATCGACCGTGACGCGGCGGGCGAGAATTTTGAATTCGATCCCAGCATGGCCAACATCATGGGGCCCTATGCCGCCACCCTCTACGATTACGTGCGCAGTGAGCTGAACTTCGAGAGCGACCTGCCCTATGAGATCCTGACCGAGCGCGTCTATCCCTGGAGTTACGCCGAGCACCAGAACCAATACGTCAACGTGGCTGAGACCCTGCGCCAGGCGATGACCATCAACCCGCACCTGAAGGTCTACGTGGCTAACGGTTATTATGACCTGGCTACGCCCTATTTTGCCACTGAGTATACCTTCAACACCCTGGGCCTCGATCCCGGCCTGCGCGCCAACCTGCGCATGGGCTATTACGAGGCCGGGCATATGATGTACATCCACATCCCCTCGCTGGCTAAGCT
>Ga0116144_10003568_pt1 | contig 15374 bp, 15 predicted proteins | sample AD_UKC035_MetaG_FD_89746 | JGI IMG/M metagenome (GOLD analysis project Ga0116144, IMG submission 89746) | Active sludge microbial communities of municipal wastewater-treating anaerobic digesters from USA - AD_UKC035_MetaG | ecosystem: Engineered > Bioreactor > Anaerobic > Digestate | place: USA... | reverse complement strand
TCTGACGCCGACCCGGTCGGGTTCAACCTCGTCCTCACCGAAACTGCGGCCCATTCGAACCTTTTCAGAGGCTCGATAAGAGTTAACAGTCTGCGCAGCGATCCGGCGGCCGGCAATCTGAAAGTTGCGCCCGGACAGCGGATTCAGGTTGTTTCACTTGCAGACGACTCGGTTCAGGGCACCATAAGGTATGTTCCAGAAAACAGCATCAAAAACATCGCAGTTTACCCGAACCCGACGCGCGGCGACACAATCACTTTCAGATTTTATCTGAATTTTGCCAGCGACGTACACCTCGAAATTTACGACACCGCCGGCGACAAGATCAAAGGCTTCTTTATCAGGGCGAGAGAAGGCGACAACGATTTTCGCTGGCGACTGCCTTCGCATCTCGCCAACGGAGTTTACTTTTACCGTATGGAAATCGATAAAGACCCGCAGACGCCGGCCGGCAAACGCAAGGGACGTGGCAAGTTTGCGGTTTTGCGATGATTCTGCTATTATCTTTTCAGACAATTCAACATTTAAGGAGACCGATATGAAGGGTGGATTCAATATGCAGGGCCTGATGCGCCAGGCTCAGAAAATGCAGGAAAAGATCCAGAAAGCTCAGGACGAGCTCAAGGACAAGACCATCGAAGCAACCGTCGGTGGCGGCATTATCAAAGTCGTTTTCAATGGCGCCCAGGAAATGGTTAAAATTGAGATCAACAAAGAAGCCGTCGACCCCGACGACGTCGAAACCCTTCAGGATCTGGTGCTTTCGGCCGTAAATGCCGGCCTCACCAAATCAAAAGAAATGGTCCAGAATGAAATGGGCGAGATTACCGGCGGCATGAATATTCCGGGAATGTTCTGATACTTTCAGTTAATAACAGAGGGCTGTTGCATAGCGATATGAAACAGCCCTTTTTTCATGCCTCTGAATCATATCAACCCGGTAGATTTTTACCGGGCATCAGGAGCTGTAGTCAGAAGGACAACAGCTGTATCACTTAACCTTGTTGATGAAGCAGCTGCCGAAGGTTTCGGTCTGACGGTAGCCGCGCAGGCCACGGGCGCCCTGCCTGACCCGCCCGATTTCGAGCTTGAGGTCATCGCGTAATTTTGCCAGATCATTTTCGACTCTGGCATCAGACTCAACCAGAGCACGCAGAGCATCTTTGACCGCATCACAATCGCTGCCCAGTTCCGGGAGGAGGATTGAAACCGCAAGAACTGCCTCTGTCAGGTTGCTGCACGGAAAACCATGCCCCTGGAAATTCTGGTTCAGCGTGGCAATAAGATCAGCGCCGAGCACATCGAGGTCTTCAACAACAAGGTTGCGCTGTTCAATCAGATTGCGAAACCCCTCGATGCCGGAAACCTGAAAATTAAAGGCATTGTTGGCATCTGAGAGGGCCAGATAGGCCTGAGCGATGGCTTTCAATTTTTCGCTGATCTGCATGGCCATTTTATGGTTGTTTCTTTTCGGCGGTCGGAATCTTGCCAAGAATTTTATCGAGTTCGTCAAACAGAGACTGGGAGAAAAGAATAGTTTCTTTATGCTCTGCAAACACGGCGTTGCCGCCGCGATCGACGCCGCGGAAGGTTTCGATAATCGAGACACCGGTCCAGCCGAGTTTCTGTACCGCGATCAGGAACTCGATCGGCCAGAAAAAGCCTTTGAAGCTATTCGGACTACGCGGCATGGTCTTGTCGCCGATCATCAGGAAAATCGGAAAATCCTTTTCCTCGTAGGCTCCATAGAACCAGTTGGCGTGATCCCAGGCAAGGAAAGAGTCTTTGCGATTGATAGAGAACGAGCGTTTGGCTCTTTCGGTAAAATTCATATTGCCGACAATAATGTCGCCGCCATCGGTTGTGGCAAGTTTCTGCTCGATCGTATTAATTGTAAATGGAATGCCACGCTTCTCGAAGGCGATGGTTTCGAGCTTGAAGATAGCGTTGAATTTATCGATGACCAGCGGCTGACTCTTGAAGCCAAGAGCCATTTTTATCTGACCCTCGAGCCTTTCGTAGTCATCCTGCAGGGCCTGACAAAGCATCTGCAGGCTTTCGACCTTTTCGGTATCGGGCCTGACTTTGGTAGTTTCAAGCTTCAGACGCTGGCGGGTTTCGACCAGCTCAGCGCGCTGTCTCTTGAGAAGAGCCTGTTCTTCACTGAGCGTACGCTTCTTGAACCCGCGGCGAGCAATCTGAACACCGCGGATTTCTCCGGCAATAGAGCTCATGCCGAGACCGGCACGCCCCTGCTTGGTGACTTCAAGCAATCTTTCAAGTTCACCCTGCACCATTTCAGCTGTCGGATAGCGCTGTTGCGGGTCACGCGTGAGCAGCTTCAGAACTATCTGTTCAAGTTTCTGCGGAATCGCCGGATTCAGCTGACGCGGCGGCGGGAAATTCCATTTTGTCTGTTCGATAAATACCTGCATCGCCCGCTTGCCTTTGAATGGCAGATGCCCGGTAAGCTTTTCGTACATCACGACGCCGTATGAGAACAGGTCTGAAAGGTGATCGACCGGCTTGTTGGTCAGCTGTTCGGGGCTGGCATAAGCAACGGTGAACATGCCGTCGGCGCTCATGTTCAGATCATCATCGCGACTGGTGAACTTGGCGATACCGAAGTCGATAAGACATGGCTGGTATTCGCTGCCGCGCAGAATAATATTGTGCGGCTTGATGTCGCGGTGTACCAGACCCTTTTTGTGAACGTAGTTGAGGGCATCCATGCAGCCGATGAAAACCGTGAGGTATTCTTCCATGGAGGGGAGGGTCTGCTTGACGCCAATGGTAGTCATCGAATTCCCGAGCGGAAAACTGTCGAGTGAAAGCCCCTTGACGTAATCCATGATCAGGTAGTGAAACTCGTTCTGGCAGCCCTGGTCGACGAATTTGACAATATTGGGGTGGTTGAGATTTTTAAGAATATCCCCTTCCTGTTTGAACTGGACCAGGACCTGGGGGATTTTGGCAACTTCGGGGTCAAGAAGTTTAATGGCCACCATCTTGTCGGTATCAAGCTGGAAGCCAATATAAACGGAACCCATACCACCACAGCCGATAAGATCAAGCAGGTGGTAATTCGTTAATTCTGGAGGATTAACGATGGGCATAGAGACCTTTCAGTTATGGATTTATTTGCCCTGAGAAGCGAGGAAATCAATACGCTCCTGTGCGTTTTTGGCAATCTTCGAATTGGGCTTGATTCTGATGACTTCGCTCCAGGACTTTTTGGCTTCGGCCATCATCTGCTTTTTAAAATAGCTGTTGGCGAGATAGTAGTGCTGATTTTCGTTGTCAGGCTTGATCGACAGGGCACGTTTATAGGTGGCAATGGCCTTGTCGATGTCGTTATTGCTGTAATACATGAACGCAAGCCAGTCGAGCAGGTCAACATTGTTCGGGTCACCTTCAAGAAGCTTTTCAACTTCGTTGATGCCTTCGCCGGTGCCGGCGGTGTATTTGGTCAGCAATTCGGCTTCTTCGGCCTTCATGTTGTTCTGCAGGTCGTCACCCGAAAGAACCTGCTTGAACCTCTTGTGAGTGAGGTCTTTCTTTTCTTCTTCTGGTTGAGACTTTTTGGGCGGCTCCACCGGCTTTTCTTTGCCGCTGAGCACAAAAACAATTATTGCTATCAATACTACGATGGCGATACCGATTAAGAGTAGCGTTCCGTCCATTTGAAAGTTGACCTCCAGATTTCACTAACTATATATACTTTAAAATCAGAATAATTACCACAGTTTTCTACACCGAACCCGCGTTTCCATAACTCAACAGCAATTTGGCAAGCCGGGCGAACGAAAACAGACCCGGAAATGCCACCGGCAATTCTTCTATCTGCGCGACCACGACAGTAGAATTGTCTTTACCCCCAGCCCGATTGGCAGCTTCGATAAGTTTCTTTGCCGCCCGCGCCGGCGCGGTATTCTGCAACAGCTCTTCGATCTGGAAATCTTCGACCATTCCGCTCAGGCCATCTGAGCACAACAATAATACGTCTGAAGATTGAAGTTCTGTTTCAAAAATGTCAGGCACAACAAACTGCCTGGTACCCATAACCCGGCTGAGAATATGTCTGGTTGGGTGAACCCGCGCTGCTTCAGGGGTAAGTTTGCCCATTCTGACCTGTTCGCCGACCAGGGAATGATCGTTCGTCAGCTGTTCGAGCTTTCCGCCGCGCAATCGATAAAGCCTCGAGTCACCGATATGGCCGATAATAGCACGGGAGCCTTTTATCACCACCATGGTCATTGTGGTGCCCATACCCTTGGTATCGGGGTTTTCCTGGGCATGGTTCCAGACGGTGGCGTTGACCGTGGCGAACATCTCTTCGATCAGCTGCGGTGCAAAATTTTCGAAGCTGTTGTTTTCGAACCATTCAGCAATACCTCTGACCGCAAGGCCTGAAGCTACTTCGCCAGCGTTCTGGCCACCCATGCCATCAGCGACCGCAAGCAGGCATGCGCCTTTCCTGATGGCCAGGCTGCTCCAGGGTGGGATAACCAGGCATGAATCTTCGTTATTATGCCTGACCATACCGGTATGCGTTAAGCTCGATATTAACAAGGGCTCTCTACTTACCTCTAAATTTGAGAACAAGCCGAAAATATATTTCAATACAAAAGATTGTCAAGCGCAATAATAAACAGGCGAAAAAAAAGACCCGGCAGAACCGGGTCATTTTTTAAAGAAAAAATAGATTATTTTTTCTTTTTAGCAACGGTGCCGTTTACCAGATCTTTCAGTTCTTTGCCGGGGATGAACTTGGCAACTTTTTTGGCTGCGATCTTGATGGGCTTTTTGGTCTGGGGATTGACACCCTTGCGAGCTTCGCGCTTAACGGTAGCAAATGAACCAAAGCCGATGAGCTGTACTTTGTCGCCCTTTTTCAGGCCGGCCTTTACGGCGTCAACAAATGCTTCGAGTACTGACTGGGCGTTGGCGTTGGTTACGTCTGCTTTTTTGGCGATAGCTTTTACGAGTTCTGATTTATTCACGGAAACCCTCCTGGTAAATTTGGTCAAAGGTGATTATACATATAACTCCAAAGATGCACAAGTGGGTCAACTACTAAAATTCATATTTTGCGAAACCGACCTGCATTCTTCCCAAAAACTTCTCGGTGTTGATGCTGGTTTCCGGCTATTTTTTCCGCGAAAAAATTTTTTACTTTTTCTTTCAGGCCGGCAGTCGGAATTGCCGGCCCGGTCATTTTTTTCAATGTGAATCGATGCTCAGCCCCATCGCCTTAAGCTCGCTCACCAGCGATTCTGCCATGCGTTCAGCAAGGGCGTCAATCTGCTGCCGTGAAAGATGGTTGATTTTATAATAATTCTGAATACAACTGTCTTTTTCGAGCCGATCGAGAAAACCATGAATATCTATCGCCCTGGCGATATCGGATGAATTCATCTGCCACATCTCCTGCTTTTTTATCAGGGCCTTTTATAGCACAATTGCAACGGTATGCGCAAAGCCTCTAAAATAGCGAAGTAAAGCAGAAAACAGGAAATCGTGGTCGGCAACTCTGCGTGGCTGTAAGGCGAAAAAATTTCAACGATCAAAAATAATGAGCTGCATCATTTTCAGCTGAATGACATCGCAGAGTGAAAAGCCGGCAGCAAACCCCAGTTCTTTGATTTTTTCGAGCGGCATGCGGTGATCGAGCGGCGGGCCTACCGGCTGTTCAACACAGGGCCACTCAAGAATAGCAAGTCGTTTTGCCGTGACCCTGAAGGCTTCGCACAGAGCTTTTTCGGCATCATCGGTTTCATGCAGCACATGCCCCATGAACACCAGGTCGCAGCTTTTATCGGCAAAAGGCAGCTGTTCGGCGGGTGCTTCGACAAACTCGGCATCAGGCACAAGACCGCGGGCAACCTGCAGGAATTCGGGGTTACAGTCGACCGCGCGAACACTGATACCCCGCTCTACGAGAGCTTCGGCAAAAACGCCGGTGCCGGTGCCGACATCTACGGCATTGGACACTTCGATACCGGCCAGACTGTATGCCATAACCCGCTCTATCTGCAAACGTTCGAGGCGTTCAGGATTACGAAGCTTTTCTATTAAACCATTGAACCTGCGTTCGTTCATTGCAGACTCAACTTTCTGATTTTGGTTCAGATGGGGATTCTGACTTTTTGGCGCCATTTGCAGCCTTTTCTTCGGCAGCAGCAACCTGAGCGGCAACCCGCCTCATGGTTTCTTCGGCTTCCTGTTCGGCCTTGACCTGGCGTTCGCCCTCTTCTTCGGCGGCCATTTTCTGCACCAGCCATTCACCGCCGATAGCTCTGGCGATTTCGATTGAATGCAGATTGATGCGTTTGAAGCATTGCAGAAGGTCCATGTGCAGGGTCGAGGTTTCGATCGACTGCACCTTGTGCTGGAAAACGCGGCGCATGTGCGCGGTGCGCAGGCGCTTGATCAGCACTTCAAAAGTTCGCTCAGATTTGAGAACCCGCTCGGCCGTTTCCAGATTGTTGGTGGCGAAAGCGTTGATTATCAGCATGAAGTTTTCGTTAACGCGATCGAACTGTTGAGCAGTTCGCGGAAGCCTTCTTCTGAAAACCTGATTTCTTCGCGGGCCTTGGCTCTTGCAAACGGCACAATGATCTTGTGGATCAGGTCGCCCTGCCCTTCGAGGTCGTTGATGATCGCCATGTATTTCATCATCGTCGAGGTCTGATTTTCAGTCAGAGACTCTTCAGACAGGCTTGAGAGATATTTGGTGATTTCGTATTGAGCGGTATCGACCTTCTCTTCACGCACGCCGACCTCTTTTATGACTTCTTCACGGCCATAAGAGATCATTTCAGGAACTTTTTCCATCATGTATTCAACATGGCCGGCCATGCGCGAGATTTCGCGGGCAACATTGCCAAGCGCCAGTTCTGGCGACTTGAGAAGACTTTCTGAGAGATATTTGGTGTGAACTGAGCGACCGCTTTCTTCAACCTTTTCTTCTGGAATTATCAGGTGGGTCAACCAGACAATGCGGTCGTAGAATGGGAACATGACAATCATCTTGAGAATGGCTGAAACCATGTGAGCGTTAGCCACTTCGCGGGCAACCGAGGTTGAGAACGGCGCGGTAAGCCAGTGCACAAAAGTACTGAAGCTTAAACCTTCGTAAAGGAAAGGTAAGAAGACCACTGTTCCGATAAGGTTATAGAGAATATTCAGCAGTGCTGTCTTTTTAGCTGCTGGAGAAGCGCCAATGGCGGCGATCCAGCCGGTGATACAGGTTCCGGTGTGGGCGCCAAGAATCAGCGGAATCGAAGCGTGCAGAGTGATCAGGTTCTGGCTGGCGAAAACAACCACAAGGCCGATGGTAGCGCCGCTGCTCTGGATCAGGGCAGTAAACAGCATCGAGCCGAAGATGGCGGTAATCGGGTAGTCGCTCATGGCAATCAGCATGTCTCTGAAAGCCGGAAAGCTGCGCAACGGCGACATCGCCACGCTCATGACCTTCATGCCATAAAAGATGAAGCCGAAGCCGAGAATGATATCGCCGGCATAAACAACCGTCTTGTTTTTGGAATATTTAAGCAGGAAACCAATACCGACCATAAGCAGAGCAAAATGCGAAATTTCGAATGCAATCAGCTGAACGGTTATGGTAGTGCCGATATTTGCCCCGAAAATTACCGAAAGGGTCTGGCTGATGGTCATCAGGGAGGCATTAACGAAGCCAACCAGCATGACGGTAGTTGCAGAACTGCTCTGAGTTACTGCAGTAACCAGAATACCGGTGAGTACGCCCATATAGCGATTATTGGTAAAAGTGCCGAGAATCTCTTTCATTTTCTTGCCGGCAATTTTCTGCAGGCCGTCGGCACCGAGATTCATGCCGAAAAGAAACATACCCAGACCACCAAACAGGCCGAAAATCAGATACATGATCCAGGATTCATCATTAACATTGAAGTTTATGTATGAATAGACCGACTGATCGCCTTCGAGCATCGCCAGAATCGAATAGTTACCGGCATCGTTGATTTTGCCGGGGTGAAAAATGGCGGCGCCGATGGGATTGGTCACAATCTTCTTTTCGCTGAGCTCAAATTCTTTGGCCCCGGAAGGTTTTGAAGCAACGATAAAAATAATTTTTGCGCCGACAACAGGCGTGCCGCTGGCGTCGAGAAGTTTTATTTCAACCGGTTTCGCGGTACCGCCGGCGAGAACTGACTGGTTGTTACCAGACTCGATTTCGATACGGGCACGGTCAGGGTGAATTTCCTGGGCTACCGCCTGCAGTTGATGTGCCGCCGACGCCGGACCGGACGCAACTGATTCTGCGCCAATCACGAGCCTGAAGCTCAACAAAACGAGTGCCAAAAGAACAACAACTAAATAGGGTCGACGTGCAAACATTCCTGTTCCCTCTATTCTGATTTCTGGTAAACCGTCATCGTAACAAAGGTAAACCTTCCATGTCAAACTTATAAGCTTTCATCAAACTCTTAACGTTTATTTATCGGCGTTTTTCTTTGCTTTCCGAAGTACTCATCGTAAAGGCATTCAATGCACCGCAAATCACGAGGCGGCAAAAAAAATGAAATCAGCAGTTCAAAATCGTCATTGTGTTAATAATAGGAGATTTAAGTGGCCACAGACGAGGTTGCCGCCGTATACGTTCCGTGCATAAAATCGTGAATGGTGGGTAAACTACTGACTTAAATGCGACAACCGGCATGGCAAGCTTGCTATGAATATCTGCACAAATATATGACAACATGGGTGGTCTTGTAATAAACTATCAGACAGACATGAATGAGGAGCAAGCATGCCCGACAAAAAAAGATTACGGGAAGTCACCTTCTTTTCTCTTTTTCTTCTGCTGCTGATCGGCTTTTTTCTGCTGATCAGCGAGACGGCAGACGCGCGGGCCGGCGGCGGTCATAATTATTCTGGCGGTGGCGGTTCAAGCAGCGGCCGGCGCAGCAGTGGCGGCGGCGGCGGTGAGCTTGACCTGATCTTTCTTCTCATCCGGCTGATCATTCACTACCCGGCGGTCGGCATACCAGTGACTATAGTAGTGGTTTTTGTGGTGGTCAAAGGCTACCACAAGGGCAACGACGCCTGGGTCGACCACACAATCATTAAAGGCATGCGGGTCGCACCCGACAGTCAGGCCGCAGTTGCCCTGACCGAGCTGAAAAAGCGTGACCCCGACTTTGACGACAATCTGTTCAGAAAACGCACCGAAAAGGCTTTCGAAATTATTCAGAAGGCCTGGTCAGACCGCAATCTGGCCGATGCCCAGTATTTTCTTTCTGACGGAGTATTCGAACAGTTCAGCATTCAACTCGATGAAATGAAAGAAAAGGGCATCATCGACCACATGGAAGGCCTGAAAATTCTGAGCGCGAAGCCGGTAAAATTTCAGTCTGACAAAAATTTCGACGTTATCCACCTGCGTATCGACGCGCAGGCGATCAATTACCGCAAAGACGAAAAGACCGGCAAAATGCTCAATGGCTCACGCTCCCCGGAAAATTTCGCCGAGGTCTGGTCGTTTCTGCGCAAGCCCGGCGTGCGCACCCTGAAAAAGCCAGGACTGATCGAAGGGCAATGCCCCAACTGCGGTAACCCCATCAAAGTCGGGCGCCTGACAAAATGTGAAGTCTGCAATTCGCTGCTGCGGTCGGGCGAACACGACTGGGTGCTCGCCGGTATAACCCAGGCCTGTGAATGGTCATTCAGACCGGATCGTATTGTTCCGGGTCTTGGTGATATGGTCGAAGCCGACCCGGGTTTCAACATGCAGCATCTTAAAGACAGGGTCGCGGTGATGTTCTGGCGAAAACTCGAGGCTGAGCGCAAGGGTAATGTGGCGCCATTGCGAAAAATAGCACGCAATGAACTTTGTGATGCGCAACTGCAGTGGTATAAACCAGATAAAAGCGGCGCCAGACGTTTTTACACTTCGTGCGCCGTTGGCGCCATCGATCTTTTAGGCATCGAGCTGAAGGAACCCGACGACCAGACCTACGTCGAAGTAATCTGGAGCGGTCTGCCCTCAATTCTCACGCCGAACAAAAGCATAGAAACGGCGCCAAAGCCAATCAACTTCAGACATGTCTTTGTTCTCGGGCGCAAGCACGGGGCACAGACGAAGGTTTCCTCATCGCTGGCCAGCACTCAATGCCCGTCATGCGGAGCACCGGAGCAGAGCGGCACCGCAAATGAATGCCCATACTGCGGAACCGTGATGAATGACGGCAGCAGTGAGTGGGTGCTCGAAGCCGTCGTTGACAAAACCGACCCGCAGGTAAGTGCAGTTCTCACAAAAATGAACCAGCTGCGGCAGAACACGGCAAAGCAGCGACAGGCTCAGGTGCAGCCTGGCCAGGGCGATGCAGTGACAGCGGTGCCATTTTCCCAATATGGCCTGCCCGGCCTGGAACTGGTTAAATGGTCCGCGGCAATGATGCTTGCTGACGGCCAGATCGACCCGAAAGAGCTCGAAATGCTTAACAGCATCGCCCGACAGCGTGATGTTTCGGGGCAGAAACTGCAGAACATCATAACTGAATTGCAGGCGGCAGCTGATCCGGTTGACTTTGTCATGCGAACCAGCACTCTGGCCACCAGCAACGAGCTTCTCACTCAACTCACCAGGGTAGCACTCTCTGACGGCCGTCTGTCGACCGAAGAAACTGCCATGCTGCAGCGGGTTGGGCAGAGAATCGGCATGTTGCCGGCAGATATCGACATGCTCGTCAGTCGCGAGCGGCGCAATCTGTATCAGGAAGCGAAGATGGCGATAGCACAGGCGAAACGCAACAAATGAATTTGACAATGCTTTGCACATGGATATTTTCTGATAAGTCGATCGGACAGAGATAAACAGAGGAGGCGTAGAATGCAGAATTTCACTTTTAACAATCCGACAAAGATCATTTTTGGCAAAGGTACAATCGGGGCACTGAAGCGCGAGATACCGGCCGGCAAAAAGATCATGCTGATATACGGTGGCGGCAGCATCAAGCGCAATGGCACTTATGACGAAATCATGGCCGCGCTCGAGGGCCGCGAAGTTTTCGAATTCGGCGGCGTCGAACCGAACCCGACTTACGAAACGCTGATGAAGTGTGTTGAAGAGGTTAAAAAGAACGGTGTCGATTTTCTGCTTGCGGCTGGTGGTGGTTCGGTAATCGACGGCACCAAGTTTGTGGCGGCGGCCGCACTTTTTGACGGCGACCCCTGGAAAATCCTGCAGACTTACGGTTCTTGCGTTAAGGCTGCCCTGCCCTTCGCGTCGGTATTGACGCTGCCGGCAACCGGCTCCGAAATGAACAGCGGTTCGGTAATCACCAGGGTCTCGATGAAGGCGAAGCTGCCGTTTAACAGCAAACTGGTTTTTCCGATGTTTTCGGTGCTCGATCCGCTCAAAACCTATACATTGCCGCACAATCAGGTTGCCAACGGTGTCATCGATGCCTTCATTCACATCGTCGAGCAGTATCTGACGACACCGGCGCACGCCAAAGTGCAGGATCGTTTCGCCGAAGGCCTTCTGCTGACCCTGATCGAAGAGGGTCCGCTTGCCCTCAAAGACCCGGAAAACTACGATGTCAGAGCCAACATCATGTGGGCCGCGACCATGGCTCTTAATGGCCTGATCGGGGCCGGGGTTCCGCAGGACTGGTCGACGCACATGATCGGGCACGAGTTGACCGCTCTTTATGGCCTCGATCACGCAGTTACCCTCGCCATCGTTCTGCCCGGCAACCTCACCCTGCGCAAAGAAGTCAAACGACAGAAGCTTCTGCAGTTTGCACAGCGCGTCTGGGGCGTGAAGTCTGGTAATGAAGATCACCAGATCGCTGAAGGCATAAGAATGACCCGTGAATTCTTCGAATCCCTCGGCGTCAAGACCAGACTCAGTGATTACAAGATCGATGCCGCCGGCATCGAAAAAGTAGTGGCGCAGCTTAAATCGCATCAGATGATCAAGCTTGGTGAAAATGGCGATGTCACTCCCGATGTCGCAAGACAGATTCTCGAACTCTGCCTGTAATAAAGGAAACGCGCTTGCTTCTCATACCGGTAATTACCTCTGACCGCGGGTGTTTTGAAAACATTGCCGCACTGCTGCAGCAGAACGGCGAAAACTGCGAAACTCTTCAGCTTGCCGAAACCGGCGAAGCTGAGGAGTTTCTGCGCATTGAAATGCCGGAACTGGCGGTCATCGACTTTGCCGACTCCGGCATCGACAGCTCCAGACTGCTCGATACGGTCAGAGGTGATTCCTGGCTTCTCAGCACCGGTCTGATCGGACTGTGCGATTCCCCGGTCAAACTGCGTGAATCAGGCATTCTCAAGGGCGTAAACACCATTGCCCTTCTCGATAAAGGCCGTATCAGCCGGCAGTTTCCGCAGGTAATCAATATTATCTGCAACAACCGGCACATGCTGTTTCACCGGGTGATCGGCAACGATTTCGGCGCCGAGATTTCGTCGAGTTTCGAGCTGCGCAACGACCCTCTCGAAGCCGGGGTATTTACCAATCTGATCTGCAACTATCTTTTCAATATGAACTGCATCGATGCAGGTTTGCGCGAGCAGCTGAACTTCGTCCTCGTCGAGCTGCTGATCAATGCCATCGAGCATGGCAACTGCGGCATCTCTTATGAAGAAAAGACCGCCTGGCTTGAAAAGAACAACGATATCTGCGAACTGATCGACCGCAAGTGCGAAGACCCTGCCATCGCCGCGAGAAAAGTATTTCTGCAGTATGCGATCGAACCGGCAGTATCGCGCTTCACAATCACCGATGAGGGTGCCGGTTTCGACTGGCGGGCCCTGAAAACTCCATCGATTGAAGAGCAGGTGTTGAGTCTGCATGGCCGGGGCGTGGCACTTTCGCGCGAAATGACCTCGAACCTCACTTACAACGACCGTGGCAACCAGGTAAGCTTCGAATTCAACCACAAGAGCGGAGTAAACAATGTCAGCCCGGCCCTGTTCCAGGATCTGGAAACCGTTGAATTCAAGCCGGGCGAAACGGTTTTTAACGAAGGCGAGCCAAGCAACTATCTCTATTACATTTCCGCCGGCAGTTTCGAGGTGCTGGTTCAGGGGCAAAGGGTTTCGACGCTGCGCCCCGAAGATATTTTTCTCGGCGAAATGTCTTTTCTGCTGAGCAATAGGCGCAGTGCCACGGTGCGTGCTGTTACCGCAGCAAAACTGATCAGGGTGTCAAAAAAAGAGTTTGTCGAAGGCATCAAAGAGAAGCCGCATTATGCACTGTTTCTGTCGCGACTGCTGGCGCGCCGCATCGAACGGCTGAACCAGAGCATTGGCACCCACAAAACCTGAACACGGATAAACGCAAGAAAATCGAACCGCGGATGAACACAGCTGAACACGGATAAAACCAGATAAAACTGGTATGTCTGAAAATCTGGCAAAAGCGGGCAGCTGGCAATAAATATTTCAGCGCAGCGGGAACAGTTCACGCAGTTTTTCGCGGCGCTGGCTGTCGTTTTGCTGCATTTTTTCCCAGTCGGGGCTGACCAGTTTGAGCATGTCGCCGACTTTTTCGCGAATTGACGGTTCATGAATTGCGGCCCGGGCGAAAACCGCCTTGAGGACCGAAGTCATTACCCCCATGGCATCAAAAAAGCCGCTGAGCTGGGCAGGAGCAGCGGCAAGGCCAGACTGCTGCAAGCCTTCAGACGGAAATTTTGCCACCGGATATCCTTCAGAACCAGCCTGCAACAGACTGAATTCAAGAACCGGCTCGGCGGCTTCGGCGATGAACAGCTGCAGAGATTGCAGAGGCAGCGGAGCAGAAGCATTGAACGTGGCCAGACAGCGGTTTCCCCTGACGGTCTGACCTGAAAATTTCTGCAGGTTATTTTCTGCCGGATGCAGCTGCAGGTCTTTATCAACCTGGGCGAAAAGCTTTTTAAAATCAAGATCGATGCGGTTTTTAATGACACCATCGACCGGCTGATTGAAGGAAAAATTGGCGTTTACCTGCTCACCCTGCTGCAGCAACTCGAAGACAACACCAGAAGACGCGATGATCGTCAGTTTCTCAGCAAACGGATCGTTGATCATCGTCATCTGATCGGCAATAACCATTATCGGGGTTTCGTCGCGGGCATCGAAAACCTGCAGAGAATAGCTGTCAGAAGCGGTGAAACGCAGCCGGCAGAAAAGATGCACCGGCGATTCTGGCAGGCGCAGGTGCATGTCTAGCGCCAGAGAGGGATAGCTATCTCCGGGCAGGGCAACATTTCTGACGAATTGCTCAAGCCAGGGCTGAATTCCGGCAATACAGAGTGCCGGCGCGAGAATCTGCGCACACACAAGAAAAATCAGCAACCTTCGAACGCTTTTTGTCATCGCAGCTGTTCCGATTCGGTTTTTCGGGCTCTTTACATGCCGCCCGAGGCGGCAAATTCTACGTGGTGCTGCATCAGCAGCATCCCTGCCAGAATCAGCAGAAAAATACCGATCATTACAGCCATGACTTTGCGATGCATGGCTTCTTTGTCATACACGGGCGGGGGTTCGATTATCTCAGGTGTAACCACCTTTTTACGCTTGGCACCAGTCTTTTTAGGTTTTGGCTGAATGTCTTCGAGTTCTTCTTCGCTCATGTTGTTTTCCCGGGGATTAAGATATGGCAAGCATATCACAGAACATTTCAGAGTAGAACAGACCTTTTTTCAGTTTTTCAGAAATTCCTGCAAAACCTTGAGGTTTACCTCGGTTCTTATTTCAGGTGTTGCCGGCTCAGCAACAACTCCTCGATCAAAGCCATTTGCGCCGTTTAAAACCGCCTCAGAACTGGCTATATTCTGAGCCATGGCCCGTTTCAGACACTTTTCGACAAGAGAACGAAATGATGCAGAAACCTGGTCGCCGTGCATTTTGTGATTCCTTTCATCGTCACAAACAGCAAAAAAACAGCGGAAACGTAACAGCAGAAGGCCGGAAAAATAAAACTCCCCCGGGATGAAGTGATTTCTTCCTGGGGGAGGGTTACTCGAAGGTCGGGCTCAGATTTGAGCCTGATTAAAAACTTAAGTTTTCGTAAAAGCTGCTGCAATTGAACCTCAACTCTTAAAAACTGACGTGGCGAACATACCACCAAACAGCCGGAAAGTCAAGTTCCAGAAACACGAAAGCCCGCTGTTTAAGCGGGCTTTCGTCATGCTCGAGGGGGGACTTGAACCCCCACACCCTTGCGGGTATAAGAACCTGAATCTTACGTGTCTGCCAATTTCACCACCCGAGCGTGGTAGGCTTATATTAGCAGGTTTGCCCGTCTTTTGCAACACTTTTTTGCAAATTTAGGGGCAAGCAGATTAAACTTCTGGATTCCGGTTCTAAGGCCGGAATGA
>Ga0116144_10003564_pt1 | contig 15382 bp, 12 predicted proteins | sample AD_UKC035_MetaG_FD_89746 | JGI IMG/M metagenome (GOLD analysis project Ga0116144, IMG submission 89746) | Active sludge microbial communities of municipal wastewater-treating anaerobic digesters from USA - AD_UKC035_MetaG | ecosystem: Engineered > Bioreactor > Anaerobic > Digestate | place: USA... | reverse complement strand
GCCTGAAGGAGTGGCGCTCCATTGCCACTCGCTACGAGAAGTTGGCCGAAAGCTTCGAGAGTGTCATGCTCCTGCGCTTTATCAGAATTTGGCTCCATGACCTATTGTCATACACTCCCTAGGGGATCAGCAGGAAGCTGAAAAAAGTCACGGTGGTTCGAAGTTCCATGTGGAATAGTGAGGAGTAAAAAGCAAAGAGCAAGAAGTAAAAAGTGAGAAGTGAGATAGGAACGAATCACTCCTCATCTGACTACTCCTTACTTTTCACTCCTTACTCCTCACTCTTTACCGTATTTTGAGTCTTGAACTCGTTCTGCTAGCGATGATAGCGTTGTGCTACCGCTTCAAAACCCGGCAAAGCGCGGCAAATAGTCTCTTCAGGTACGCAATAGGAAATGCGGAAGTAGCCGGGTGTTCCGAATCCCGAACCCGGCACGGTTAGTATTCTCTCTTGCTGCAGCTCCCGAACAAACTGAACGTCATTTTCATGCAGGGACTTTGGAAATAGATAGAATGCACCTTCCGGCTTGTGAAATTCATATCCAGAGGAAGCCAGTCCGTCGCACAGACGATCTCGCCGTTTCTTGTACTCCTGAGCATCGCAGGCAAGGTCTTTGGTGTTAACGATGACGTGCTGCATCAATGCCGGTGCATTGACAAACCCCAGAATGCGCATACAAAGAATAAAACCGTCCATCAATTCTTTACTATCTTCAATCTCTGGATGCACTGCCAAATAGCCGATTCGTTCGCCGGCTAGTGAAAGGGACTTGGAGTAGGATGTCGCAATAAAGGTATTGCGGTACAGTGGAAATACAGCAGGAACAATCACATCGTCATAGACGATCTTCTTATACGGTTCGTCGGAAACAAGATAGATCGGTCTGCCATGTTCGATGCTCTTGCGAGACAGCAGATCCGCAAGCTCTTTCAGGTTGGACTCCGGATATATCCTTCCGGTGGGATTATTGGGAGAATTGATCAGCACCGCTCGCGTCTTGGGAGTGATTGCCTTTTCAATGGACCCGACATCGATCGAAAAATCTGGCGCCGTAGAAACCAGAATCGGAACACCTCCAGCATTGTCGACATAGAAGTAGTATTCAGCAAAATACGGCGTGAGCAGGATAACCTCTTCAGCAGGGTTAAGAACGGTCTTAAAGATGACATTAAGCGCCCCCGCAGCTCCACACGTCATCATGATATTATCCGGCCTGACCATCATTCCCTGATCGTAGGAAACAAACCCGGCAATAGCGGCACGAGTCTCAGGGTAGCCTGCATTCGGCATGTAGCTGTGCCGGCCGCCTGCCGTATTGTGTGCTGCATCGATCAGAGCAGCAGAAAATGCAGCGGGCGGTTCCACACAAGGGTTACCGAGACTGAAGTCAAAAACATTAGCGTCACCATACCGTGCTCGCAACTGAAGTCCTTCTTCAAACATACGGCGAATCCAGGATGCGCGATCAATAAAATCCAGAATTTTTGTCGCAATAGGCATTGTTGTTTACCTCCAGCACTAAACATGATACGCTACGTAAAACGAGATCGAATTCTCGTACCTACGATGGCGAATCGGTAATGGACATTCATTAGACTAGCAGGCATCTGTCAACGAGAAAGCTGCTCGCAAAACCAGCGGTAAACCAGTTTGGCTCCTCGTTTTCGGTTTTGAGCGGAGGGCAGAAGTGATAAAATTGATACTCTTTAAGGCCCTGTATGAGGAAGGGGATGTCAACCTCGTCGTGGATACCACGGAAGAAGGGGTATCGGTACCGCCTCACCTGTACGGGAACATGACGAATTTCATTGTGGGTCAATCCCCTTCACCACTGCTTGAAGTGGATGAGCAGGGTATTATGGCTCCGTTGCGCTTTGGGGGAGAGAGATTTCGCTGTTCATTCCCGTGGTCGTCGATTCGAGCAATGATCTCTACAAAAGCTATTATCCATTTCCCTTCGGAAGAAGAGCCAACCGGCGAGAGACCGAAGAAGTCATCCTCTCCGCTGAAGGTGATCAAGTAAAGCAGGGACGCATCATAAAAACACGTCCCTGCTTGTAAACAAAAGCCACTACCCTACCTGTCTCTGTTCATCGTCAAACCTGGCTGATGCACCCTGGTTCAGGCCTTCGTAAACACTTCCGGTTTGATATAGTCTCCATACCGGGCCTGAGCTTCCTTGAGTCGCTTCCGCTGCTCCTCCAAAACGGTGAACAACACCTGCGGCGCATCGGTCACTTTAGTTCGATAGATGGCTTCGATTCGATCCAGCTTGCTCAGGTTTTCCGGAATCCGCACCATAAACTGCTTGTCATATGCTTCGCGCGTGTAGGTTTGGCCGAGAATGTCTTTGAACAGAGGCACCAGATCTTCGTACAGAGGCCGCTTGCCGGTTGGCGTGTCGAAGGTTTTCACGTCCTTGTGCACCCGCAGTTCCATCCATTTGTACCAGACTTTCTTGTCGTTCTTCTCGTTAAGAAAACTTCCGTCCGCGTCCCTCAGGAAATAGTTAACCGAAAAAATCGGAGGAGGCGTGCTCACCCGCTCGCCGAGACAAAGATTATCCTGGATGTACCTCCCAATCGGAATAGAAAGAAAGTCCAGATTCGACATCGGATTGAATTCCCGCACGCCTTCTTTTCCTAGCGTGGCTGCTGTTGTTTCCGATTCCAGGGAAGCACCCTTGGTGATGATGCCGTGCACCCAATCAAACGACTCTTCCACTGGAGGGTTGGTATCGGAATCACGCCCGCCGTACACGACACCGCCGACTTCGACTCCTTCCGGGTTGTCAATACTTGGATCAAGATTATCGAGCAAATCCAGACTGAGCGTAAACCGTGCATTGGGATGCGAGCAGGGAATCTCTTTACCAGCGGCATCCTTCTTGCCCTTGAACCAATCGCCGGAATGATTCTGTCCTTTTTCCGGTATCTCACCATCGCGTCCGATCCAGTGAACATGCCGGTCTTCAGTTATGAGCACGTTAGAAAAGATAATTTCTCCAGGATTGAGGAGCGCTTTCCACTGCAGCGGATCATCTTTTGAATTGACGCCCTGGATGATACCGAACATTCCTTTTTCCACATTTACTGCACGAATCTTGTCGCCCCTGACCCGCAGATAGGCAATGTCGTCGCCTACGATGCTTTCCCCGTCCAGCATGGCAGTGGAGGTCTTTCCACACATCGATGGGAACGCTCCGGTAAAATAGGTCACACGTCCTTGCGGGCCATGAATTCCCATGACAAGCATATGTTCCGTGAGCCAACCTTCACTGGAAGCCTGCTTGATCGCCAGGCGCATGGCGAGCTTTTTCAAGCCGATAGTGTTTCCGCCATATTGAGTGTTAGTGCTGTAGACCGCGTTATCTTCGATGTCGATATAGATCCGGCGCTTATCAAGATTCTTGGAAACATTGCGGCTGTCCACTTCGCCCTGAGAATGAATAAACCGGTAAAAGGTGCCGGCCGGCCCCTGTCTCACGAATTCCTGGTAGCCGGGCCGATAGAGCAAGGTTTCACTATGAGCTACATACGATGAGTCAGTCAGCTGAAGACAGGGAATAGAGAAGACCGAGTTCGTAGGTCCTAAGCAGAAGAAGCAGACGTACAGCTCCCGGCCCGTCATCATGCCTTTAAGAATTTCATGAACCTCAGCCAACCCCTGATCACGGTTTCTTGTGCTGATGCTTTCTCCCAAGTCAACGCCCGGGGAAACCAGAATGTTGGTGTGATCTTTGTCCCGGCCCTGATCGCCGTATGCGTCAAAATGAGCCGTATGTCCTTCAAGAGCAAGCTGGATCTCCTCTCCCTGTCCAAGTGCTTGCCTGCGAATATAGGCGATGTCTTCCGGGGTATCGGCCGAAACAAAAACTGAAGCCGGATTACAGAGTTCGACATAGCGGGCAATACAGTCAAAGACTCTAGAGTTGTTTACGGCCGCAAGTTTCTCAAAGCTGCCCTGACTAAACCGCGTCTTAAGCGCATCAAGTGCCGCATTTCCCATGCTCATTCTCCTTCTATGAAAGGCCAGTGCTCGGTCTTGCTTATCCCGTATCTTGGCAGATTATGGGTAAGTTTCCTGCAGGCCCAAAACGGTTTAATGGCAATTTCTTTCGACCACCGCCTGGGAGCATCGTTTGCTGATCTCTCCGGCAGGCAATCAGGAAAGAAGCTACGGATTTGCTACAGAAAAGGCCTTTATGGCCAACGCTTACTTATACCGTACCCGCGTCCGAATAATCAAGGTTTTGTTATGGCTCTTTCGTCCGGTTTCGCCACGCAAGCCGTTCAAACGGCGAGAACGGTTTGAATGGCTTAATCGGTTTGAATCCCGCGAAACGCGGGACGAAGCGAGGGATTATCGGCCCAGGATCTCGTAAATCCGAATCTTCTCGGGAAAGGTGCTCAGCATGGAGGTGTCCACCGCCCGGAACCGCGGCTGCTGCTGTACAGCTCGCAGTGTCTTCTCGCTCATGAGAATGCTGTTCGGAATCTGTCGGCATACATCCTGAATCTGAAAAACCGTGTTTACCGCATCGCCGATAACTGTATAATCCATCTTCTGCTCAAAACCGATGTTACCAATAACAGTCTCTCCGGTGTTAATGCTGATGCCGATGCTGAACTCATCTCCACCCTGAGCATGGACGTGTTCATTGAAAATTGCCATAGCATCCTTCATTTCCAGAGCTGCGGCAACAGCGTTGTCTGCATCGGCGATGCTGGTTTTCACTGCCCCGAAAATTGCCAGGAAGCCATCACCGAGGTACTTGTCCACTACTCCCTTGTGCTGAAACACAATGGTTCCCATGGTAGAGAAGAAGAAATTAAGCAGAGCAACCGTTCTTTGAGGACCAAGAGACTGAGAAAGCCGGGAAAAACCCCGGATATCGATGTTGAGAAACGTCAGGGTTTTGAGTTCTCCTATCAGCATCCGATCCTCTTCGTTGACAGTAACGATCTTCTCCACCACCTCTTTAGGAACAAATTTCTGGAACATCTTCCGAATGCTTCGTTCCTGTTCAGCAATAGAAACGGATTGCCTGTAAAGGCGGGCGTTTTCTAGAGCAATCGTAACCGAGGCGGCAATAGACTGAAGCAAGTGAACATCATTATTGTCAAACTCACCTTCAACCTTGTTTAGTACTTCAATCGCTCCGACCACCTTTCCCTGGGAAATCATGGGAACACAGAGAACCGAACGAGTTTCCAGCCCTGTCTCTTTGTCGATTTCAGCATAAAAGTGCGGCGAGCTATTCACATCGTGCACAATCACCGGCTCACCACGAGCTGCGGCATATCCGATAATTCCCTGACCCAGCTTGAGACGAAACTTTCTCAGCACATTTACATCACTATTCAGAGCGACTTTAAAAACGAGTTCATCTTTTTCAAGGAGTACCAGCGATCCAGCCTCGACATGCATCATCACTCCGATCATATCCATGGTGTACCGCAGGATCCGGTTTATGTCGAACGTCGAAGCCGCAAGGAAGTTGCCGATCTGGTTGAGCGTATCCATTTCGCGGCGCCGCTGGTCGACCAACACCGCCAGACGATCCTTCTCCAAAGCGCTGCTGTATTGCTCCGCCAAACAGTAAATGAGCTCTCCTTCATGATAGGAATAGGCATTTTTCTCTGAAGAGCCTAACGCCAGTACGCCAACCGACTTCCCGCTGAAGCGCAAAGGAAAGATCATCAGTGAACGTATCCCCTGCCGCTTGAAAAGATACTGCTCAAGCGGATGAGAAAGTTCGAGTGTATTGGAAACAATGAGCGGTTTTTCCTCTCCCAGAGCCCGCTCAACCACCGAGTCAGCATAGAGCAGAACTCTCCCTTTGGTAATCGTAGTAGGGATGAACGTCAACGCATCGAAGATGACGAGACTGTTTTCGTTGGCATTGTTGACCAGGAGCGTCAGAGCCACGCTGAACGGCACGATTTCGCGCACTTCGCGCAGTACCGCACGCGATGCCTCATCTCCGCGCAGAGAAGAGTTTGCAATGCGAGTTACTTTTTCGAGCGATGTCCGAACCTTTGAAAGCAGCTCGTTTTTTTTCAGAAGCGAAAGGTTGTTGTAGCTGAGAGCGGCATTGCTTAGAAGTGGAATAAGGGAATCAACGTCTTCCTGGGTAAACGTGCCGCCACCGGTTTTCTTCGCAATCGTAAGGACGCCGACAATCTCGTTTATTGTCTTCAATGGCATGCAGATGAATGACTTCCCCTCATAATGAAACCGCGTATGCACACCAAAGCGCTGATCCTTTTCGATGTCTTCTACGAGCAGAGGTGCTTTGTTAAGCACCGCGTATTTGGCAATGCTGGTAAGAAATGGAATCCTATCTCCTTTCCTTATTTTTTCCTCACGCCCAATGGCAGCCTGAACGAAAAAATATTCCTGATACAGTCGCTCCAGGACGAGAATAGATCCTGCCTCAGCCTGCACCATGGCCAGTGCACGTTCGAGCGTGGACTGAAGAAGCTCGTCCGTATCAAAAGTAACATAACAGAGATTAGACAATTCCTTGAGAGCCAGAATCTTGCTTGCTTCATGGTTGAGAACGCAGAGGTTCTTCTTAAAGAGATCATTCATGGTTTCAAAAGCACTGACAATACCCTTCAGCTCATTGGTGGCAGCGCTCTCAACGGCTGTTTCATCACCGGCTACAGTGTCCTTGAGAGACTGAGAAAACGAACGGGCTATCTGAGAGACCTCATCAACAATGGTGCGCAGCAGAATGAAACCCAGCAGCGAAAAGGCCAAAATCACCAGAAAGAAAAGCTGCATATTCTGATCAGAAATGATCCCATACTCGATGGCAAAGTAGAGAAAACCCAGGATGGGTACAATAAAGAGAGCGCCAAAAGCAACCGACAGCCGTTGGTACAGTCCGGTATTCCTGAGAGAGAGTTTTGCGAGAAACTGAGGAGCCTGCATAAATATCCCATATCCCCGAGGTTACAGCCAGATAGCGCGGAACGTTCCGCATTATCTATAATGTACATTTTCCCCTGAGAGTCCGTCAATTTCAGCAACGAAGCGGAAAGCACAAAAAAAGTAGCACTTTCCTTGAGCATTTGTGATAAATTAACCATGAATTTGCGTATGATACATGGCTGAGTGCCAGGCCACAACCAGTGTGGTCCTCTCGAGGTGGAGAAGCAACTAAGGGACTGATGAGGAAACAATCATGAGCCGGACGAATGCCAGGAGTATCATAGAAGAGTTATTCGATGACGCCGGCATTACTGTCAACGGCAGTAATCCCTATGATATTCACGTACACAACAACGAATTCTATCCGCGGGTTCTCAGCGATGGCGCACTCGGTCTTGGCGAGTCATATATGGAGCAGTGGTGGGAATGTACTGCGGTGGATCAATTCATCGATCGGGTTCAACGTGCCAACCTGCCTTTCCGGCTGAGAAAAAGCTGGAAGATTGCCTGGCATTACCTTAAGGCTAAAATTTTCAATCTTCAAAGTATCCAGCGTGCATTTCAGGTCGGTCACAAGCATTATGATATCGGCAACGATCTCTATCAACGTATGCTGGGAAAGACCATGGCATATACCAGTGCCTACTGGACGACGGCCACTACGCTTGATGAAGCCCAGGAAGCAAAAATGGATCTCGTCTGTCGAAAAATTGGCCTTCAGCCGGGCATGAGTGTGCTTGAACTGGGATGTGGCTTTGGCTCTTTTGCCAGGTTTGCCGCCGAGCACTATGGGGTTTCTGTTACCGGATACACAATTTCCCAACAGCAGGCCGAGTGGGGCACGGGAGCCAACAAAGGCCTGCCGGTCATAATCAATCTTGATGACTATCGGAAAGCCCAGGGGGCCTATGATCGAGTCGTTTCCATCGGTATCATGGAGCATGTCGGTTATAAAAACTACTCCACCTATATGGATCTCGTGGCCCGCACGCTGAAGCCTGAGGGTATTGCCTTCATTCACACGATCGGTGGCAACTTTAGCATGACGAATACTGACCCGTGGACATCCAAGTATATCTTTCCGAACGGGATGTTGCCGTCAATCGCCCAGCTTGGAAAGGCCATGGAGAAGATTTTCGTCATGGAAGACTGGCACAATTTCGGACCACACTACGATAAAACGCTTATGGCCTGGCACGAAAATTTCGAGCGAGCATGGCCTGAGCTCGCCCGAGCCTACGGAGAACGGTTTTACCGCATGTGGCGGTTCTACTTGCTCGCCTGCGCCGGAGGTTTCCGGTCTCGCCGCCTTCAGCTCTGGCAGATTGTCATGACCAAGCTCGGCAGAGAGCAGCCTCTCTGTCGACTTAGTTAAACAGGCCTTCAGGTGATCTCTTCCCACACCATCATTGTTGGAGGCGGACCGGCCGGGTCAACGTGTGCCTGGGAACTACGGCGCCACGGAATTTCGGTACTCATTCTCGACAAGCATTCGTTTCCGCGACCGAAAATCTGCGCCGGCTGGATCACACCACGAGTCTTCAACGCCCTGCAGATTGAGCCCGATGAATACCCCTTTACGCTGGGTGAGTTCAACCGCATCACCTTTGCTTTTTGGAGCCGGCAAGTACCCATCCGAACTCGACAATATGCTATCCGGCGATATGAATTCGACCACTGGTTACTGAAGCGTTCAAAGGCGGAAATACACCCTCACCAGGTACGAGAAATTCGTTTGCAAGAGGACTGGTATGTTGTCGACGGCATTTACCGCTGCCGCCATCTCGTAGGTGCAGGTGGAACTCACTGTCCGGTGTATAAAACATTCTTCGAAGAGAGTACGCCTCGCCAGCAGCGGTTCCTGATCGCAGCCATGGAAGAAGAATTCGCCTTTACTCCGAGAGATCCGCACTGCTATCTCTGGTTTTTTGATCATGGCCTTCCCGGATATGCCTGGTATGTTCCAAAGGGGAAAGACTGGATCAATGTGGGCATTGGCGGACGTCTGATGACACTGAAAAAGCAGAATAAGACTATCCGACACTACTGGGACCTGTTTGCTCAGAAGCTTGAAAGCCTCGGCCTCATTACGAACTACGACTTCAGGCCGAAAGGATACACCTATTACCTCCGCCACACCACAAATGCCGGAAGAATCCGCAATGCGTTTGTTGTTGGCGACGCAGCCGGACTGGCGACACTCGATATGGGGGAAGGAATCGGTCCGGCAGTGGAGAGCGGGCTCCAAGCTGCTGCCGCGATTATGAGCGGTCAGGAGTATCGCTTTCGATCGATCCCGAAGTACAGCCTGCGGGCTCTGTTATTCCCGGGAAAGAAACAGCCGTGGTAGCCGAGTACAAGATTCAAGATTATTCAGTTTGAATACCGGCGGACTTCGGCCAACATCAGCTCCGTAGCTCCGTAGTCTGGGTAGAGTGAAGCGAAACCCGGGGATCCTATCAAGAACATGCCCCCTCTTGAGCAAAGAGGGGGCACGGGGGAGTTCGGTCTTACTTCTAACTTCTTACTTTTTACTCTTCACTGTTCCACCTTGAACCTGCAACCAACATCGGCCGCACTCAAGTCTCAAGTGCTTTCCAGCATCGCTCGCAGATCGTAGGGTGATCCGGGTTCTTGCCTACTGATTCCCGGAAGTTCCAGCAGCGCTCACACTTCTGATCCGGCGCCTGCCTGATGACAATCGTTAATTCTTTCCCGTTCCCCTCAGCGGTTGTCACCAAACTCACCCGGGAAACAATGAACAGCGTTGGCAGAAATGACACATACTCACTAAGGAGCTGCAGCTGGGTACTCGTTCCCTGAATAACCACCTCGGCAGCGAGCGAGCTGCCGATCAGGCGATCCCGGCGAGCGTGTTCCAGCTTCTGATTGACCTGTTCCCTCAGCTCCAGAAGTCTGTTCCAGCGATCATCGAGTTCCTGATTCCAATGATAATCTTGCCCTCCAGGGAAGCGAGACAAGTGGATGCTTTTTTCCAGCCCCGGTGTTTTTTCCACCAGATGAAGCCAGACTTCTTCAGTGGTAAAGGGCTGGATGGGTGCGTACAATTTTACAATCGCAACCAAGATCTCATAGAGCGCCGTTTGGGCAGACCGCCGCTCCCGCGAGGATGTACCGTCGCAATAAAGCCGGTCCTTGAGCACATCGAGATAGAACGCACTCATATCGACGACACAGAAGTTGTGCATCCGATGATAAATTCGGTGAAACTCAAAAGCCGTATAGGCTTCTTGAATGTCTTTGGTAAGTTGCTGCAGCCGGTGCAGCGCCCATCGATCAATTTCTTCCATATCCGTATATGCTACCCGATCAGTATCCGGATTGAAATCGCTCAGATTGCCGAGCAAGAACCGGCAGGTGTTGCGAAAACGGCGGTACGCCTCTGACAGACGCTGCAGAATCTCCTGAGAGATACGGATGTCATCGCGGTAGTCTTCAGCCGCTACCCACAAACGCAGCACTTCGGCACCGTACTTTGTTATTACATCATTCGGATGGATGATATTGCCCTGGCTCTTGGACATCTTCTTCCCTTCACCATCCACCACAAACCCGTGCGTAAGGACTGTCTTGTAAGGAGCCATACCGCGATTCATTGAACCGGTAAGAAGTGAGCTCTGAAACCAGCCCCGGTGCTGATCGCTACCTTCCAGGTACAGGTCCACCGGCAGGCTGATATTCTTGCGGCTTTTGGCCACTGCGGCATAGCTCACACCGGAATCGAACCATACGTCGAGAATGTCTTTCTCTTTTTCAAATGCTTGACCACCGCAGGCCGGGCACGCTATTCCGCGCGGAAGCAGTTCCGCGGCTTCCCGACTAAACCAGGCATCAGCTCCTTCTTTTTCGAAGATATCCGCTACATGATCGATGACATCCTTGCGGACCAGCGGTTCCCGGCAGGAGGAACAATAAAAGGCTACAATCGGAACACCCCAGCTCCGTTGCCGGGAAATACACCAGTCGGGCCGGTTTTCCACCATGCCGTAAATGCGCTCTTCTCCCCAGGCGGGAATCCACTGCACTCCGCGAATAATATCCAGAACCTTTTTGCGGAACGCGTTGCGCTCCATTGATACGAACCACTGCTCAGTGGCTCGGAAAATGATCGGGTTCTTGCAGCGCCAGCAGTGAGGATACGAGTGAACGATTTCCTGTTCTCCGACCAGCTTGCCCTCAGCTCTCAGCCGATCATTGATCGGTTTATTGGCATCGAACACATACTGACCGGCAAAGGAGGCGACGTCATCGGTGAATCTGCCCTGATCATTGACTGGCGCATAGATATCAAGATTATACTTGAGCCCGATTTCGTAGTCTTCCTGACCATGGCCGGGAGCAGTATGCACGCAGCCGGTTCCGGCTTCCAGCGTGACGTGCGTTCCCAGAATGAGCAGCGAGTCTCGATCAATATACGGATGCCGGCACCTGAGCCCCTCCAGCACGGTTCCAGGAAAGGAAGCAATAATCCGATAGTCATCCCAGTGAAGTGCCAGCACCAGCTCTTTCAGCATGCCATCTGCAACAATATAAATAGCGTCCTGAACCTGAACCGCCACATACACAAAATCAGGATGTACACAGATGGCCAGGTTCGCAGGGATGGTCCAGGGAGTAGTAGTCCAGATGACGACGGAGATGTTCTTTTTTCCAGTCAATTCGGGGAGGCGCTCGCTGATATCCGACACCAGTGGAAATGCCACGTAGATGGAAGAGGATCGATCGTCTTGATATTCGACCTCTGCTTCCGCCAGTGCGGTATGGCAAGTCGCGCACCACTGAATCGGCTTCTTACGGCGGTAGATGCTGTCTTTTTCCACAAAGGTGCCGAATTCCCGCACAATGGTGGCCTGATAGTCATAAGACATCGTGAGGTAAGGGTTGGACCAATCGCCGAAGACTCCCAGACGCATGAATTCTTCACGCTGAATCGCCACGAACTTTTCTGCGTACTCTCGGCAGCGAAGACGCACTTCGGTTGGCAAGAGTCCTTTCTTCTTTGCGCCCAGCTTCTTATCCACTTCATGTTCGATAGGCAGGCCATGGCAGTCCCAGCCCGGAGTATAGTTTATTCCGAAGCCCATCATGAACTTGGATTTATTGATGAAGTCTTTGAGAATCTTGTTCAAACCATGACCCATATGAATATGGCCGTTGGCATAGGGTGGGCCATCATGGAGAATGTAGCACCCGCGGGGGCCGCTAGCTGCTTCAATGCAGTGGTAAATATCCATCGATTCCCAGTGCTTGAGCATCTCAGGCTCTTTTTGAGGAAGATTTGCTTTCTGAGGAAAAGCAGTGGCGGGCAAATTAATCGTGTCTTTATAATCCATACCGTGTGAGTCTTATATAGTAAAGGTTAATAATATCCTTCATCGTCGCTCAATTCGAGAAGTTCCCATGGAGATTTAAATGCCTAAGACTATCATACGGCGGGAAAGAGTCAAGGAAATTACGGTACATGCCGAAACTGAGGAATGTAGCAATGGCTCCCCCTTTGTCAATGCGCGCGCAGACGACGGAGCAATATCAGACGGGCTCAAATAGAGAACCCCGGGTGTCGCTTCACAATCCATCAAGACCATCAACGTGGATGGGGCAATGGATGTGGATGGCGTGGATGGGGTCAAATCTTTGATCTTGACAATTGCTCGAGCTCAGCACACAGAGTCGCAAACATCTTCTTTTCTGAAGGCTCTTGAGCAAGTAGCAGCTGAAACCGCTTCCTGGCCTGGCTCACTGAACTATAATCAATCCCTCCCACTAACCTGCCAATCTCAGCCTGACGTATTCGACTGTAGCGATATAGCAGCTCCATCAGCATCGCTCGCTCACGGCTATGTCTGCCTCGTGAGCACAGATCCTCTTTCCTCTTGCCGATAATCTGGCAGAATCGATCGATCAGCACTTCAGGATCATACAGCGTGTGCAACTTCCGTAAACTCAGCTGCTCACGCTCTGAAGTTCCTCCTGTATCCATCATTTTTCCTTTCACCCATTCAACAAACGCCCCCTTCCCTATGATCCCGGTCCCTTTCCCGATTTCCAGCGGGCTCTCTCCTTTCGGTCCGATCCCCTCTCTGATAAGCATCCGGTACTGCTGCATACCTTTACCTTCACTCGCTCCCAGTCTCCCCAACACTGGCTCGTAGTCCACAAATCCCTTCCGCTTCCCTCTATCAAAATATCCCGCCAGGCTGCTTGCCTCATACCTGAGCAGCTTTTGCCATTTCTCTTCCACAGGCAGATCGCCTACCCCGTGCACGCGAATCGGATTCAAGTGAATGTAGCGAGACACCTCCAGCAGGTAATTGTCAGCATCGATCAGAAATGCTTTGTAGCGACCTTGGTACAAATGCCCTACGCGATTATGGCGCCGATTAAAGGCTGCAGTATAGCAAATGGTGAAATGTCGCATGAACTCACTGAGGTTTGCCTTCGGAGTAGTCAGCAACAAATGGAAATGGTTGCTCATCAGCACATAGGCAAGCACCGAGACCTGGTAGATAGTCAATGAGCATTCGAGCTTTTGAAGAAAAAGCTCTTGATCCTCTTTATCCAGGAAGATCTCCTTGCGTTCATTGCCTCGACCAGTGATATGGTAGTAAGCTCCAGGATAGATAATGCGCAACGATCGAGCCATCCCTCCCCCTCCCAATAAACAATGCCTCAAATAGTCAAGATCAAAGATTTGACCCCCATCCTTTCGGCTTACCACTACTCCTGCTGCATTGGTGAGCTTCTGGGGTGTGCCGAGACGATCGGGATAGTAATAGAGGGATGGTGCGCTCAGTGCACCCTACTTCACACGACCATTTGGTTTTCTAGACACAGCTAAGCCGCTGACGTTTTCCAGCATATCTCCGAGATGATCAATCGCTTCGTTGAGGGCATCTTGTACTGTATTAGCGTTAAGTTCGACAGACGATCCAAAATTGACTTGGGAAAACGCTGTTAGAATTAATTCATCAGAGGGTTCGTGTCTTGGCACATTACGGCTATCCCGAGGAAATGTTGATTGAATTCTAAACAGTTCGTCTCTCCAAGCCCGATACCTAAATACACTCTTATCTTCTAACGACTGAAACAATTCGATTCGAAGTGAAAAATGCTCTCCATCATCTCCAAGTTCGAAATGGATATCCACTTCGTAGGTGTCTATGAGCTTGAAAAAAGGGCTGGTAATACATGGATGCTTCAGTTTCATTATTACGATCCATTCCGTGTTATCAGTTAATCTTCATCTGCGCCAGCATTGAGGACACTGACAATGCCTTGTATAAGTTCCTCTGGCGGCACTCGCTTGACACGCCTTAATAGCAGTCTGACATGCAGTTGATCTGGTCGGTCCTGATCCTGTAGCGGATATTATTCGTTGACTTGCAGACATACCGCCATACGGAGTTTCATGGCATGTGGCTTTGCAGACCCACCTTCCGCAGTCATCTTTTGGTGGATCAGCAGGGGGATCATCAATATCCTCCCTAATATAAACGATGTAGTATACAACGCCAACTAGAACAGTTGTGTAGGTTGGGTTGAACCACTGCAGGTGGAGAAACCCAACAAATACAGCCGCTCCCTCTGTGCCATTGTGTCCCTGGATCATTTGTGTATTCGTCCTCATTGCCTCCTGTTCCTTAAGGTTAAGTAAGATCCCATTTTCTTTACCTTATATGAGGCTTGGCGTCTGTTCAAATGATCTTTTCCTTCATAGTATCTACGCAGCTTCTATAGTGCTGCTTCCGGCTAGTTGCGACAGCAGTGTAGTGCCGCCGGAATATCGAGCAACGTCCAAAGAAGTCTGATTCCGTTTTTCTGCTGATCGTTTTATAGTAATGAAAAGGAAAATGGTTTTTGCCGATTCAGTCATCGGGAACATTTTTCCTATACGGAGGGCATGCCTATGAAGTTCCTGGTCATCTGGGAGTTGGATTATGCACACCTTCGCCAAGAAGCGATCAAAGCGGTCATGCTGATGCCTGACTATGCCAAGAAGATTCGCGACCAAGGCAAACTCGTCGTACGATATCATGTCGTCGGCAAACATGGCGGGGCCTGGATCTACGACGTCGACTCCAACGAGGAAATGGAGCGGCTTCTGGCTATGGCGCCGGTGTATAACATTGCCCGCTTCGACGTCTATCCGCTTGCGGAAATGGATACCCCGGCGGACATCGTGCGGCCGATCGAGAGCACGTCCTGGGATTAGAGTGGCTCGAGGTTCAACAGACAGTGAGGAGTGAAGAGTAAGGCGCAAGAGTCTGCTGTTCCAGGTTGCGGGTTGCAGGTTTCCTCATTAGCCATAAACTTGCAACCCGTAATCCCACGCCGCGCGGGCTGCGCTTCAGCTCTTTATCCCCCGCGAAGCGGGACAACCCGCACCATTCTTACCCTTCTTACTCCTACCTTCTTACT
>Ga0116144_10003560_pt1 | contig 15405 bp, 21 predicted proteins | sample AD_UKC035_MetaG_FD_89746 | JGI IMG/M metagenome (GOLD analysis project Ga0116144, IMG submission 89746) | Active sludge microbial communities of municipal wastewater-treating anaerobic digesters from USA - AD_UKC035_MetaG | ecosystem: Engineered > Bioreactor > Anaerobic > Digestate | place: USA... | reverse complement strand
CTGGCAATCTTCCAGTGCCAACGGGTGACAAAACGGAATCAGTTCATGTGTTTTTTTGGCTGCCATTACACCCGCAACGATAGCAGTATGAAATACAGGGCCCTTTTTGGTAATCAATTCGTTGTTTTTGATTTGCGATACGATTTCCTTACCCAAAAGCACGACTGCCTGAGCTTTTGCTACACGTTTGGTTACTCGTTTCTCCGATACATCTACCATTTTAGGGTTGCCGGAGGCGTCAATATGTGTAAATTGTTTCTTCATTTGCCATTATTGCTTCTGACTGATCGGTACATTTTAGTTAGCCACCCAATTTTCAAGTTCAATTCCTTTTAGTCTTTCAAAGTCCGAAACATTTCTCGTTACCAGAATCAGGTTGTTTGCTATTGCTGTAGCCCCAATCAATAGGTCGAAGTCATCCAGCAAACTTCCTGATTTTCTGAGACGCGCTTTTTCGCTGGCATAAACATCAAGAGCACTGAAGATCGGTATGATTGTAAATTTGCTTACAAATTCATCAACAGTATTTCTGTTTTTTTCCTTGCTCTCACTATTCTCCGCTCCGAACTTTAGCTCGGCAATAGTTATTTCTGAGATAAAACAATTTTCAAGCTTAACCTCTTCCAGCTTTTTATTAAGGTTATACTGACCCTTCAAAAAATAAATACAAATATTGGTATCAAGCAGGTACTTACTCAAAGCGCTTCAGTCTTTCGGTCAAACTTTCTGCTTCTTTTTAGGTCGGCAATTATTTCATCTGCCGATTGTTTTGAGAAGAAAGCCCCATAAAGCTCATCAATAGATTTATTGGATGGTCTTTTCGAACCCTTTAATGAATCTGAAAGCCGGGATATAAGTTCAAGTTTGCCTTCAGGACTTAAAGTATTCAAGAGTCCGAGATAAGTATCAATAAGACTAAATTTTAAATCTGCTGCTTTCATTCGGATTTATCTTCGCAATCTCAAAAATAATCAATTTTGTCGTTAATTTACATTGCCTATTTATTGAAGGATACGCCATCTCAACGCTAACAAATGATAACCGTATCAGAAGCTTCGGCCATTATTCTCTCCCACTCCATCGAAACGGGTGTGGAAGAAGTTTCTATTCAGGAAGCGTGTGGCCGCGTGCTGAGAGAAGTGGTGCGGGCCGATCGCGACTTTCCTCCCTTTGACCGCGTAAGCATGGATGGAATCGCCATCGCATTCGAAGCATGGCAAACCGGAAACCTCTCATTTACCATCGAAAGCATTCAGGCGGCCGGGCAACAACAAAAACAACTAACCAATACACAAGCCTGTATTGAAGTGATGACAGGAGCCATGCTGCCCCTCGGTACCGATACCGTGGTGCCTTATGAAAATGTGTTAATCAAAGATGGCAAAGCCAACATCACCATCGAAAAAATAGAACGCGGTGAAAATATTCATAAACAAGGAGTAGATGCCCGGGCAAATTCGGAATTACTTCTGCCGGGAATAAAAATTTCACCAGCCGAAGTTGCACTAATGGCAGCAGTAGGCAAAAAGAAAATTCAGGTGGCAGCCTTTCCGAAAACCGCCATCATCTCCACAGGCGATGAATTGATTCCGGTTGAACTCATTCCACTACCCTACCAAATCCGCAGATCGAACAGCTATGCCCTGCAAGCTGCTTTGCGCGAATTGGGTTGTGCGGCCGATCAGTTTCACTTGCCCGATCAACCAGAGTTATTGGATGCCGAGGTAAAAAAAATTCTACAACATTATTCCCTCATAATTTTCTCAGGTGGCGTATCAAAAGGTAAGTATGATTACATTCCACAAACGCTGGAGCGTAACGGAATACAAAAAAGATTTCACCAGGTAAGTCAACGGCCCGGCAAGCCCTTGTGGTTTGGTACCTCGGCAAAGCATGTGGTGTTTGCCCTTCCGGGGAATCCGGTTTCTACCTACATGTGCTTTTACCGTTACATCAAACCATGGTTACTGAAAAGCCTGGGCTGCGAACAACCGGTGCAACAAGTAGTGCTGGCACAAAATTTTTCTTTCAAACCAGCGCTCACTTATTTTTTACAGGTGAAAGTGAAAAATGAAATGAGTCAACTCAAAGCATATCCGGATGCCGGTGGTGGCTCGGGCGATTTCGCCAACCTGAAAGCCGTAGATGGATTTATTGAACTTCCTGCCGAAGTCACCGACTTTAAAGCCGGGCAAGTGTTTCGCTACTATCCGTTTCGCCAATGATTCAAATTGTAATCGCGTTAGTTATTTCCGTGGCAGTACTCATCGCTGTTTCGCGATTAAAACTTCATCCCTTCTTTGCCTTATTGCTTGCCGCGATGCTGTTTGGTGTAATCATGGGTAAACCCTTTATCGAAATATTAACCAGCATGCAGACTGGTTTTGGTTCGCTGCTACAACAAATCGGATTTCTGGTAGCCATTGGATCGTGCCTGGGTATGGTGATGGAAAAAACTGGAGCCATGGCCGCACTGGGCACGAAAATTATCTCTGCATTCGGACCCTCGCGCACCGTACTGGCCATGTCGGCAATCGGGGTGTTGGTAGGTATTCCTGTCTTCTGCGATTCGGGGTTTATTATTTTATCGCGGCTGATTCCGGCATTGGCATCCACATCAACGCCATCCGCGCAACTTTCATTAGCGCTCGCATCGGGTTTATATACAACCCATACCTTGGTGCCGCCAACTCCCGGTCCTTTGGCCGCAGCCGCCAATCTCGGGGCCACCCTGCACCTGGGTTTGGTCATGCTCATCGGGCTGGCCGGCAGCATACCGGTAGCAGGTGTGGCTTATTTCTTATCAAAAAGATTGGGACTGAAGATTAAAACCCTGGCGCATGAAACAACCACAACAGAAACAGACCCTCACCCTGCCCTGCTTATCTTTTTACCGTTAGTGATTCCGATTTTACTGATTACGATGGCTTCGTTGCCTACGCTGATTTCTGGTTTACAAAGTTGGAATTCGGTGTTGCAGATTATCGGTAATCCGGCCGTTGCCTTGCTGATTGGGTTGCTGTTTTCATTTCTACTCATTCGCGGAAAGCAAAAAACAGCCTGGCCTGCCTGGCTTTCGGAAGCGCTGAAAGATGCCGGTATTATTCTGTTGATTACAGGAGCAGGCGGTGCTTTTGGCAGTGTGATAAAATCCTGCGGCCTGGATGTGCTGTTGAAAGATATGTTGAGCACTTCACAAGCCAATGGCGTTATCTTTCTCTTCATTGCCTTTGGGCTTGCCGCGATACTGAAAACCGCGCAAGGTTCCTCCACTTCGGCCATCATCATTACCAGTTCAATCCTTGCACCATTAACAAGTGCTGCAGGGTTTATAGCACCACTCGATCTCGCCACGCTTGTGCTGGCTATTGGCGGTGGGGCCATGGCGGTTTCGCATGCCAACGATTCGTACTTCTGGGTGGTTTCGCAATTTGGCAATATTGCCGAACGCGATGCCTACAAAAGCTACACGCTCATTACACTGGCACAGGGAATAACCGCGTGGCTTGTTTCCATCCTAATCTTCCTGTTGTGAATATTCTGATTGCTCCCGATAAGTTTAAAGGTTCTCTTTCGGCACAGGGTGTTTGTGACGCGATTGGCAAAGGGTTGCGAACATTAAATCCCTTGCTTCACCTTCGGCTATTGCCAATGGCTGATGGCGGTGAAGGTACTGCTGCTTTGTTAACTGAGCACACCAACGGAAGTTGGATTGAATGCACAGTACACGATCCTCTTTTCAGGAAGGTAAAGGCCGGCTATGGCATTTCGGGCGATGGACAAACTGTATTTCTTGAAATGGCTTCTGCTTCGGGATTGCAATTGCTTACCCCGTGGGAACCCAATCCACTAAAGACAACAACACTGGGAACTGGCGAACTCATCGCGCATGCTTTACAACACAACGTAAAAAAAATTGTGCTGGCTATTGGCGGCAGTGCCACCAACGATGCCGGCATAGGCATGGCCCATGCACTCGGCTATCGGTTTTATGATCAACACAAAAAGGAACTGGTTCCAATTGGAGAAAGTCTGGAGCAATTAACTTCGATCGATCAATCGCAGGTTAACAACCGGTTGCTCCAAACCGAATTTGTTGTGTTGTGCGATGTAACCAATCCGCTTTATGGCGAACAAGGCGCTGCCCGTGTGTTTGCGCCACAGAAAGGTGCAAGCGAACGCGATGTAGTGCGATTGGATTCTGGTCTGCAGAATTTTGCCCGCGTGGTTGAAACCCAAATAAAGATCTCAACACATTTTGCCGGTGCCGGTGCGGCCGGTGGGTTAGGCGCTGGTGCCAAAGCATTTCTCAATGCCAGGCTTATGCGAGGTGTTGAATATGTAATAGAAACGTTAGCGGTAGATGCCGCCATCCGACAGGCCGATCTCATCATTACCGGAGAAGGAAAGTTGGATAGTCAAACCCTTTCCGGAAAAGTAGTGGCTGGAATTACGGCCATGGCAAAGCGTTTTAACAAACCCGTTATTGCCGTGGTGGGAAAAAATGAATTAACAGAAACAGAATGGCGCAACGCAGGATTGAATCAGGTAATCAGCCTGGTGGATGAACGTACTTCCGTGGAAATGGCAATGTCACAAGCAAACGAGTTGATACAACAAAGAATTGAAGCACAGGTGGATCTGAAACAAGATCGGGATTAAAATATTTCGTGCCTACGGCACGTGAATGAATATATTGATAAACATTCTACCAATATAGGATGCCTAACGGCATCAATGCAATCTCATGTACAATAAAGGTTAGCTGAATTTCTAAAGATAGCGATACCTGAACCTTAACGCCAGTCGTGCCGAGGGCTGAATAATGATAAAGTTAAAATATTTCGTGCCTACGGCACGATGAATGAATATATCAAAATATTCTACTGATACAAGGTGCCTAACGGCATCAATACATGGATTCGTAACAGCATCAACACGGTCCCGTAGGGACTACATGTTGGTAGATTTAGATTTAGATTCAAATTTGAATTTCTCATCCCGTAGGGATGAAATGTAACTGACATTGATTCCTAACAGTATCAAAGCAGGCCCATATGGCACTACATATCGGTAGAAATAAATTCGGACATGGATTTTAAATCCCGTAGGGATGGATTATATCAATTCATAAATGATACAGAATCTCTTCGGGATTCCGGACCAGAATGACAACCTACTCTTTTCGCTCAAAAAAATAATCAATCGACTTACCATCGTCTGAAATTGTGGCCTTCAGCTTATTTCCATCAAGTTGATACGCAATCTTCTTTGGAAAATCATGTTTCGGATTTTCACACACAAACGAGGTAGGCGTAACTTCGGTAATCAAAAAATAAGTTAACTCCTTATTCTGGGGCACATCGGCCACATAATAAAGTTTATTGTCTTTACTAACAATTCGCAATTTCTCAACAAAAGAAGTATCAACCCCGTTCATACTTACGCCCCACCCCTGCAGGCCATCAGCAGTTTTAACCCAACGTTCATGTGCCGTGCGACCAGCTTTTACATTGGCGCGATGCCAGGTACCGGCAAGCCAGGAGAGGTCTTGCGTGGACTGAGCCTGTAAGCCTGTATTCCATCCAATTAGAAAAAGAACCACAAAAGTTTTCATAACTTATTTCTGACAAAGACGAGAAGGATTTTTTGCAGCCTTAGGGCTTTGAGTCTTCTTAGCCCACCACCCAAACAAAGTAAACAAAAATAAATTTACCTTTAGCACTTAACGAACAACCTATGGATTTAACCGAAACCGAACGGCATGTATTACAAAGTCTCGTTAAGAAAGGAAGCATGGGAAATGTGATGGAATTTTTGAACTGGCCATCGGAAGAGTTTGACCGGGGTTTTGAGTTCGCCAACAACCTGCAAAATAAAGATTTGGTAAAACTGCTTTATTCAAATTTTAACAAGAACCTGATTGTGGTAGAATTGACATTGGTAGGTATAAAGCATGGAAGCTAAACACAACAACAGAAACTCACGCAGAAAATTTCTGAAAGGCTTTGCCTTATCTTCCGCTTACCTGATTGCGGGTGGTCAATTTATTTCTGCAACTTCCATTTTTAGCAACCGGAAAAACGTGGTGTTGCGTTTTGCCGTGGGTAGCGATAGTCATTACGGGCAACCCAATACCGAGTTCGATCAATTCATCACAACGTTCGTTTCACACATCAATACGTTTCCTAAAGAGCTTCCGCTTGATGTCTGTGTACTGAACGGAGACCTGATTCACGATAAACCAGAATTGATGTTACAACTTAAACCGCATGTTGAAAAGTAGCGGTTCCGTACTGTGTAACACAAGGCAACCATGACCATGTAAGCGCAGCACAATGGCAGGAAACCTGGGGCGTACCATTCAACTATGAAAGGGTGTTTCGCAAACAGGTTTTTTTAATGATGTCCACCTCTAACGAAAAAGGCGAATACCTTTCACCTGATCTGAAATGGCTGGAGGAAAAATTGGAAGCACATCGCAAGCAAAACATTTTTCTCTTTCTGCACATCGGCCAGCAAAAGTGGACGCCCAAACAGTATCGACAATCCGGCTTATGCCGACTTGATACAAAAGTATCCAAATGTAAAAGCCGTTTTTCACGGACACGATCACGACCAGGATGGCGAAAAAATGCTGGGGGCCACTCCACACTTATACGATTCGCACATTGGCGGTAGTTGGGGTACAGATTATAAAGGGTTTCGGGTTGTGGAGGTGTTGAAAGATAATAGTGTGCAGACGTATATGATGAATCCGGTGGAGAAATTTGATGAGGTATCTTATAAATAAGATGGTCTATAATTTCAACAAGAACTCATCAGGAAAAAATAGGATGAAGGTAATTGCATTATTGGAATCATTTCTTTCGCATAGTGTTGCAATTTTAGTCCGACCTCATATACTGCCTACAGGTGCCATTGAAATAAACTACGTATAATGGCCATTGGGTAGCCCGCCTAAAATCTGCTTGGTGTCTTCCGCATCCTCAAGTTGCCCTTCCTTTACAACCTTTGAATTGGCAAATCTAAAATAACAAACTAAATACCTACCATTAAAAATTGAGGGTTGGCAAAAGGGCAAGCCAGGTACAAAGAAAATCTATAGTACGTCCCTAAAATGGCTCAGTTATCGTGTACAAAAGCGCATAGGAGCCACCGATGCTCTCGGAGTTGTCGTCAACTAGTATTTGAGTACTGAATGTTCCGCTGATCAAGTAACTGGTGGAGTATCGTATCGGATTGACACCATCATCAATTACGCTGAAATTCCAAACGCTAATCGCCATAATGGTGTTACTGGATACATCTGGAAAAAAAATATTAGTGTTTTTAGCAACTTGATATTCAACATTACACCGATCTTTAAGTCGAAATGACGGTTGAAGAAAATTAAAATCGGTTAGTATAAGAGAATCAGGCGTTAAGAGAGCCCTTTGTTCTTTCAAACTTGAGAAAAGGTCACTACTTCGATCTAATGATTTAAATTTGAAATCAAAGAAGGCATTCTTATAAGTGATCAAACACTTTTCTTCCTCCTCACATCCGAACGATGATTCAAACCTTTCATCTCGGAAATCATAAACCCTGCCTTGAAAGGAAAATTTAAAGAAACATTCATTACATGCTGTGCTTATGTCAAGCGAGACCTCATCAACTGATCGAATAAAATCACAAGGATCGCGTACCTCTGGTATGTCTTCGTTACAAGAAGTAAGTAGGATCATTGAAGATAAGATAAGAGCCTGTAAAATAAGCCTTGCTATTTGAGTTGCTTTTTTGCTCATAAAGATTTCAAATTTTAATCCGACTTCACATACTGCTTGCTGGTGCCATTACGGTAAACCACATAGTGCCCCCTGGGTAGTCCCTCTAAAATCTGGTTGCTTTCTTCTATACCTGCTTCAAGTTGACCCCGCTTAACAATAGTGGAATTACTTAAATCCAAAACAACAAATTCATTATCACCCATTAAAGACGAACCCCTACAAAATGTAAACGTAAGATTGCAGCTTGCATAGTTTTATTGCAGCATGCCCGGCTTCTAAAAATGCAACGGCCATAGCCTGGCTAAGTGAACACACCTTAATAAAATTCTGGTCTCCTATTATAGTTGAAACTGTATAACCAGGAAAATTTCCTTCGTTTGAAGGAAAACCCGATGATAAATTCACATTGTTATGAAGTAATGCCGTACGGGTATATTGGTAGCAATTGTAGTTGAGATTGAGTGGTTTTGTATGCAGGTATGACCCCAGTGGATTCTCGCATCTACTTTTAACATCTACGCTTGCTGCGCTCATTAATAAAACGAGCAAAAGCACCCAGGCAATACATTTGAAATTATGATAACTCATATTTAAATATACTGCGATTTATTTTAAAAGCAATTGTTTAAAGCCAATGGGCACAACAACGTATTTCTCTTCAAATTTAGGGCCTTCAAATTAGCGTTTTTAAATGCCAACGGTATTTCAAAACTAATTACCGAACGTAATAAAAGTGTATACTTTCGCAAATACGATTTACCCATTAACTTTGTGGCCTTTTAATTAACATCTCATGTTCGATAGTTTAAGCCTGAAGCTGGAAAAGGCCTTTCAAACCCTGAAGGGCCAGGGAAGAATCACCGAAATTAACATTGCCACCACGGTAAAAGAAATCCGCAAAGCGCTGATTGATGCGGACGTTAACTATAAAGTAGCCAAAGAGGTAACGGACGAAATTCGCGAAAAGGCACTGGGCCAAAATGTGCTCACTTCCATTTCGCCCGGGCAGTTGCTTACCAAAATCACCAACGATGAGCTTACCCTGCTGATGGGTGGCGAAAGCGAAGACATTAAACTTGACGGCAACCCGGCCATTATCCTGATTGCCGGTTTGCAGGGTTCGGGTAAAACAACTTTCTCCGGCAAGCTGGCCAGCTACCTGAAGCGGCAAGGGCGCCAGGTTTTATTAACAGCCTGCGATATCTACCGTCCGGCTGCGATTGACCAGTTAAAAGTGTTGGGTGAACAAATTGGTGTAGAGGTTTATGCCGAGCCCGAAAACAAAGACGCAGTTAAAATCGCGAGAGCTGCGCTAGAACACGCGAAGAAAAATAATCATCGCATCGTCATTGTCGATACAGCCGGCCGCCTGGCGGTGGACGAAGAGATGATGAATGAGATCGCGAAATTGAAAGAAGCGCTGAAGCCTTCTGAAACATTGTTTGTGGTAGATGCCATGACCGGTCAGGATGCAGTGAATACCGCAAAAGCATTTAACGACCGCCTTGATTTTAACGGGGTGGTGCTTACCAAAATGGATGGCGATACCCGCGGGGGTGCCGCACTTTCCATTCGCAAGGTGGTGGAAAAGCCAATCAAGTTCATCAGCTCGGGCGAAAAGATGGAAGCCATTGATCGCTTCTATCCCGATCGGATGGCCAGCCGGATTTTGGGCATGGGCGATGTGGTGAGTTTGGTGGAGAAGGCCCAGCAAACTTTTGATGAAGAAGAAGCGCGCAGGCTCAATGCCAAAATGCGCAAGAACCAGTTCGACTTTAATGATTTTCTTTCGCAACTGGAGCAGATTAAGAAGATGGGTAACATGAAAGACCTCTTGGGCATGATACCCGGCATGGGCAAAGCGATGAAAGACGTAGATATTGACGACAATTCGTTTAAACCCATTGAAGCCATTATCCGCTCTATGACGATGGACGAACGGCAGAATCCGGATAAGCTCAACCTTAGCCGGAAAAACCGAATTGCCAAAGGTAGTGGCACGAGCGTGCAGCAGGTAAATCAATTGCTAAAGCAATTTGAAGGCATGCGCAAGATGATGAAGACCATGAACAAAATGGGCGGTGGCAAACGGGCATTGAGCGCCCTCAATCCATTTGGAAGATAGGTTCGCCACCCTCCTATTTGCGTTTTATATTTTACCAAAAACGAGCGCTATGAAAACAACCATTATCATTCTTGGGCTTTTCATTTCGGTTCACGCATTTGCACAAAATGCAGCGTTGGACGAGCGGGTTGAAAAATTCCTGAAGGAGCACCGGGGCGAATGGCGCGACATGAACGTGCCGTATGAAGATGGAAAGATTCTTCACGATCTGATCATTAAAAACAAATACACCGCAGCTCTGGAAATCGGAACCTCTACCGGCCATTCTACCATCTGGCTGGCCTGGGCCATGAGTAAAACCGGTGGCAAAGTGATTACCCTCGAATTAAACGAGCGCAGGCACAAACAAGCCCTGCAAAATCTTAAAGAAGCCGGACTTTCAGAATACGTGGATGCCCGCCTGGGCAATGCCCACGACCTGGTTAAACAATTGCCGGGGCCTTTTGATTTTGTATTTTCCGATGCCGACAAAGATTGGTATAAACAATACTTCATCGACCTGGAGAACAAACTAAAAGCAGGCGGTTGCTTTACCACCCACAACGTGGCCGATGGCCAGGCCGATAGCGAGTTTATGAACTATGTAAAAAATCATCCGCAGTTTACCACCACCATCGATCGTACCAGCCGGGCCGGTATCATGATCAGCTACAAAAAGAAATAACTGAAATACACTCCATGAAGCTTACGGCACGCAACACCCACCGCGACATCGCTTATTTTTATTTAGGACTCATCATCGCTTTTTCTATTTCAGGGATTTTTCTGAACCACCGCCAGGTGTGGCACCCCAGAAGATACTCCTACAACGTGCAGGAAATTCAATGGAAGCAAAACGTGGTAAAAGATTCTGTGAATGAAAAATTTATTGCAGCCTTTGCTGCAGAATATCAAATTGATGATCAGCTCAGGCGGTTTTCGGTAGATGGTAACAATCTCCGCATCTCGTATGTAAACAATGATGTGCAGGTTGACCTGGCAACCGGAAAAGGAAAAATTGAAACCTATCGCACCACGCCCATCCTGGGCCAGATGACGAAGCTGCACGTAGATACCAGCAAATGGTGGATTTATTATTCCGACATTTTTGGTGCAGCCATGCTTGTAATTGCAATTACAGGAATGTTCATTCAAAAAGGCGCAAACAGTTTTTGGAGCCGTGGCTGGAAATTAGCGTTGGCCGGAATCATCTTTCCATTAATCTTTTTATTCCTGTTATCTTAAGCCCATGTTTCAAAGTTTACTCAAAGAGGAAGTTTCACAATTCGGGCAACTAAAGAAGTTTCCGGCAGGATCCACCATCTTACAGGAAGACAGTTACATCAAAGCTATTCCGCTGGTTTTGAAAGGCAGCCTGAAAGTGATTCGAACTGATCCACAGGGGCATGAAATATTACTCTATTACATCACACCTGGCGAAAGCTGCATTATGTCTTTTTTGGGCGGCATCCATAACGAAACCAGCAAAGTGAAAGCCATTGTAGAAGAAGATGCAGACATCCTTTTCATTCCTGTTGATAAGGCCAGCGAGTGGGTAAAGAAATTTCCGGAGTGGTCGGATTTTATATTTAAACTTTACCATAAACGCTTTGAAGAACTGCTTACCGCGGTTAATGCCATTGCTTTTCAAAAATTAGATGCCCGCTTATTGCAGTTACTCCGGCAAAAAGCCGACCTCTACAAAAGCAAAGATGTTTCCATTACCCATCAGCAATTAGCAGATGAATTGGGCACCGCCCGGGAAGCAGTTTCGCGCGTTATCAAGCAAATGGAAAACGAGGGACTCGTAAAACTTGCCCGAAATAAAATTTCGCTTATGTGACTGTAGTCACAAAGCCGGAAAATACGGCCCGTTACCTTTGTACTAAATAAATGCAAAGCGTAATGAATCTCCTCAAAAAATACTGGCTTACCCTTGTTGGTGTTTGCATTGGCGTTGGTGCTGGTTATCTCTATTGGCAACAAATAGGTTGTATTTCCGGCTCCTGCCCCATCACCTCCAGCCCGGTCAATTCCTCGCTGTACGGGGCGCTGATGGGTGGGCTCGTAGTAAACATGTTTAAAAAAGAAAAATCAAACGCATAAAAAGTATGAATCTCAAAGAATTGCTTCAGAAAAACGAAGGAACCATTGTAGATGTGCGTACACCAGGCGAATTTCAGGGTGGGCACATTTCCGGCTCGGTAAACATTCCGGTAAACGAATTATTGCAGCGGGTGTATGAACTGCAGGAGTTAAAACAACCCATCATTCTTTGTTGTGCTTCGGGCGGGCGAAGCGCCATGGCCACCCACATGCTGCAGGAACAAAATCTTACTTGCGTAGATGCCGGAAGCTGGCTTTCGATAAACTATTTACTCTCTAAAAATGTTGAAACAATATGATTGAACTATTGAAAAATTTATTTGGACTAGGACCTAAAGTAAATTATACCGAGTTGGTTAAAAGCGGAGCGATAATTCTGGATGTACGCACCAAAGGCGAATATTCCGGAGGTCATATTAAAGGTTCCCTCAATATTCCGGTTGATTCATTAAACAGTAATACCGGCCGCCTTTCAGATAAGAACAAACCCATTATTACATGCTGTGCTTCGGGTATGCGCAGCGGGGCAGCCAAAGGCATTCTCAAATCAAAAGGATATACACAAGTGTATAACGGAGGTAGTTGGATTAGTCTTCAAAACAAAATATAATTTTTATGAGCGCTCATTTTTATAATGTTTCTGTTGCCTGGAACAAAGACCGTAAAGGCATTATGTGTTCGCCCGAGTTAGATACTCCGGCTCAAAATTCAGGTTGTATTGAGGTAGCAACACCTCCTGAGTTTCCCAAGGGAATACCAGGCATCTGGTCGCCCGAGCATTTGTTTACTGCGGCTGTTAACAGCTGCTTAATGACAACCTTTCTGGCCATTGCAGAAAACTCCAGGTTAGACTTTACTGCATTTTCTTCCAACGCAAAAGGAAAATTAGAACAGGTAGAAGGCAAATACCTGATGACCGAGGTTATCCTGGAACCAAGTGTTACCATTACTGATGAAAAAGACCGCGAGCGTGCCGAGCGCATTCTTACGAAAGCCGAAGCCGCCTGTCTTATCTCCAATTCCATTAAATCGAAAGTAACGATGATCCCTAAAATCATTGTACAAACTGCTAATCCGGTTACTGTTTAATGGCTACAGGAAGCTTTTCAGAAATTATTAACAATACAGTACCTACATTGGTAGACTTTTCGGCTGAATGGTGTGGGCCATGTAAAATGATGGCCCCAATTCTGGAAGACCTGAAAAAAAAGATGGGCGACAAAGTCCGGATTGTTAAAATCGATGTAGATAAAAACCCATCCTTAGCCCAGGCCTTTCAGGTGCAAGGGGTACCCACGCTGATTATTTTTAAGAACGGAGAGGTGCGCTGGCGCCAGTCGGGTGTAGTACAATCCGAATACCTGAAACGCCAACTGGAGTCATTGTCATAGCCCTTCATTTTTTTTACAACCCGAATATCAAATTCGGTTGCCGGTCGAAAACAAAATGGGAACCAGGTCGTTATAGATCACGTTTACAACAGTATATTTGACTATTCCTATTAGTCAAAACTTGTTAATAATTTCTTAAAACCATTACAACATGAAAAAACACATCAGCATCCTTACCTTGTTTGCGGTTGCATTATCCATTGCTGCATTCGCTCAGGACAAAAAACCAGCAAGCCCTCCTGCCAAAGCAGAAGGCACCATTGATGGAGTTAAAATTACCATCGACTACAGCCAGCCTTCTGCCAAAGGGAGAAAGATAATGGGTGGCCTTGTACCATATGGCGAAGTATGGCGCACCGGTGCCAATGCTACTACCACCATTGAATTTAGTGAGAATGTAAAGATAGAAGGCAAGGCAGTAGCCAAAGGAAAATATGGCTTGTACACCCTGCCGGGTGAAAATGAATGGGTAATCATTATCAACAAAGGTATTAAGTGGGGTGCTTTTGATTACAAGCAAGCTGACGATGTGGTACGCGTTACCGTGAAACCCGGCAAAACAGCCAGCTTTGTAGAAACCTTTAACATTGCCGTTGAAAAAGATAAAGTAGTTTTAAACTGGGAGAATACATCAGCCGCCTTTAAAATCTCAAAGGGCTAAACTTCCATTGTATTAAGAAATAAAAAAACCCTGGCGTTCAGGGTTTTTTTATTTAACGGAATTGCGGTAGCTTGAATATACTTATTCAAAACATGCTAACACTGGGCCGTTCCGATCGGGTAGATTTACCCAAACTGGGGTTGTACGACATACATGCAAAAATTGACACCGGTGCATATACCTGCAGCCTGCATTGCTCGCGGGTAGAAATCATTGATGGCAACCTGGAGTTTGTGCTGTTGGACGAAGAGCATCCGGAGTTTACCGGGATGAAATTTGTGTTTAAAAAATTCAAACAGCGCGAAATCAAAAATTCTTTTGGCGAAGCTGAACTGCGTTATGTAATTAAAACCACCATTAGAATTTATCATCATTTAATCCGGGCCGAATTTTCGTTAAGCAACCGGGGCAACCTGAAGTTCCCGGTATTATTGGGTCGCAAAATTCTGCGCAACCGTTTTTTGATTGACGTCACTAAAAAAGATTTATCTTACCAACATAAAACCCAGGGTATATGAATATTGCCATACTTTCCAGAGACCCAAAGCTGTATTCTACCAGGCGATTGAAGGAAGCAGGTGAAAAGCGTGGACACAAGGTAGAGATCATTGACCACATGAAGTGTGTGTTACTGATTGAAAAGAAAAACCCGATGGTGTGGTACAATGGTAAACGCCTGGATTACTTCGATGCCATCATTCCCCGCATCGGAGCCTCGGTAACCTTTTATGGTGCAGCCGTGGTGCGCCAGTTTGAAATGATGAAAGTTTTTACAGCCATAGAATCGCAGGCGCTGATCCGCTCGCGCGATAAACTGCGCAGTTTACAAATACTTTCACGTGCCGGTTTAGGGTTGCCAAAAACTATCTTCATGGATTATTCCCGCGACACCGAAGGCGTTATTGAAGCAGTAGGTGGAGCACCTGTAGTAATTAAATTATTGGAAGGCACACAGGGGTTGGGTGTTGTATTGGCTGAGAATAAAAAAGCGGCACAGTCTGTAATTGAAGCCTTTCATGGTGTGAAGACAAGAATTATTGTTCAGGAATTTATTAAAGAAGCCAAGGGTTCTGACATTCGTGCGTTTGTTGTAAATGGCGAAATAGTGGGTGCCATGAAACGCCAGGCTACACGAGAAGGTGAATTTCGTTCAAACCTGCATCGCGGAGGTGTTGCAACAGTGGTAGAACTTGACCGACACGAAAAACATGCAGCTATAGAAGCCGCAAAAAAAATGGGACTTGGTGTGGCCGGTGTTGATTTATTACCTTCCAAACGAGGGCCACTTATTATTGAAGTGAACTCCGCACCCGGACTGGAAGGGATTGAGGGTGCAACTAAAGTGGACATTGCCGGAAAAATTTATCAGTACCT
>Ga0116144_10003551_pt1 | contig 15426 bp, 11 predicted proteins | sample AD_UKC035_MetaG_FD_89746 | JGI IMG/M metagenome (GOLD analysis project Ga0116144, IMG submission 89746) | Active sludge microbial communities of municipal wastewater-treating anaerobic digesters from USA - AD_UKC035_MetaG | ecosystem: Engineered > Bioreactor > Anaerobic > Digestate | place: USA... | reverse complement strand
GCCCCCACCGTTGACGCCCCAGCCGCCACTGAGGGGGCCAGAGCCGCCGGCGCCGCCGCCCCAGCCGCCGCTGCCGCCGTGAAGGTAGGTGCCGGCGGCGCCGTTCAAGCCGCCGCCGCCGCCGCTATGGTAAGCGCCGTCGCCGCCGTTCAAGCCGCCGCCGTTGCCGGGGGTCCCCCAGCCGCCGCCGCCGCCGCCGCCGCCATAGTTGCCCGCGCTGCCGCCGCCGTAGGTGCCGCTGCCGCCGCCGCCGTTCGCGCCGGCCCACAGTCCGCCACCGCCGCCACCGACGCTGCCGCCGCCCCGGCCTCCCATACCGCCGCCGCCGTAGTGGCCGGAGGCGCCATTGCCGCCAGCAGCGGTGTTATTGGCAAACGTCACGCGATCCATGGTCACATTGCCAGCGTACACGAATACCCCGCCGCCCAGCCCCGCGCCGCTGCCGCCGCCACCACCGTCGCCGCCCTGTGCCCGACCGTGCTGGATGGTCATATTCTTGAACGTAACGGTCGGCGCGGTGGGCAATGGAAGCCCGTTCACGCCGGAACCGCTGCCCACGAAGAAGACGCGGTAAGCGTTGGCGCCGTCGATCGTGTAACCCGCGCCGTCAAAGGTGATCGTGTTGGTGATAATCGGTAGATTGCCCGTCAGCGTAATCGGCCCGGTGAAGGTGATTGTGTCGGCTTCCGGGCTGGCGTTGGCGGCGTTGATGGCGCTGATCAGCGCCGTTGCGTCGCCCACGTCATACTCCGCCGCGCGCACGGGCGCGGGTTGCGCTGCGCCGATGTAGAACGAGCCGGCAATCAACATCGCCATCACCGCGCGTTTGAGCCAGGCCAGCGCCGCCTTGAGCCTGAGCCACAGGAAATAGCCGGTGGGCTTGTCCTGGGACGATTCCGTTGTTTGCGTGTCCATAAGTATTCCCTCCGAAAATAGTCTGATAGTCGTCAGTCAGATAGTCTGATAGTCGTCAGTCAGATAGTCCGATAGTCAAAAAACTCTGCGTCTCTGCGTTGAAATTTTCGTTCTTGCGCTATCCCCCCTTTCCGCGCCCGAATTGGGAGAGCAGCCCTGGTTTGGGCTTGGGCGGAGTGTCTGCCGCCGGCTGTGGCGGGCCGGCGTAGAATTGCTCGAAGAACCAGCCGAAGTTCTTGAGGATTTCTTGCTCGATGCGCGGGGCGATGGCGTGCGGCGCGGGCGGGCGAATGCTGGCGTGGGTGGCGTGGCGGTACTTCCAGCGGTAGTAGCTGTCGCTCTCGTGCGGCCGCACCGTCAAATGCTGCGGGTCGAAGGGCGCGGGCGGCAGATCGAGCCAGTGGTAGAGCAGGCGCATCGTCTCCACCGGGTCGCTCATCAGCGCCTCGAAGGCCACGAAGCCCACGCGCTCGCGTAATGCTGGCGGGGCGTCCTGGAGCAGGTACTCGATGGATTTGAGCGGGCCGCCAATCACGCCCTCCTTGCCGAACAGCGCGTCGGCGCGTTCGTAGGCCGCATGGGGCGGCATGTGATCGGGGAAGTCCAGCAGCAGCGTCTTCTGGTGCTGGGCCTCAATCGAGCCGTAGACCTGGCGCAGGTCGCGGACGCAGACCAGCATCCTGAACTGGGGATCGAGTAGGGCCACCGTCTCGATCATCCGCAGCCAACCGCGATTCTTGTCCACCACCACCGGCCGGTCGGTCTCGGCGAACCAGCCGTTGATGAAGCCCCGGTAGGCGTTGAGCAGGCGCGTGTAGGTGAGGTCAAAGTCTACGTCGAGTTGGGAGAGGAAGAAGGGGTCGTCGCTGAGTTGCGCGCGCAGGGTGTTGAACACCTGGCTGAGCGGCGAACTGTGGCCGGGGCTGTAGATCTGCGGGTGCTGGCCGAGCAGTTGGCACAACAGGGTCGAACCGGCGCGCGGCAAGCCGGTGACGTACAAAATGCGTTGGGTCAGGGTCAGGGGTTCCATTGGCAATCTCCGGTTGTTTTGTGTCGGCACTTCAATTGGCGCGGGGTATCCGTTTCCGGCGCGCGGCAGGCAGAGAAGTCGCGCCTGTCACGCAGAGCGCCGCGCCGATGTAGAACGAGTCAGCAAGCCGAGAACTCCTCATCGGAAAGTGGGAAAATATCTCAAGATTATACGGCGATTTCGGCGTAGGGACAAGCTGAGGAAGGCATCAAGATGTCGGGGGCGTTTCACAAAAAGGCAATCTGGCTACCGCCTGTCAACCGCGCTAGCGATAAACGCCAGCCCTCCGGCGGCAAAACTCTCCTTATGCCTAGTCCCTTCACCGCATTTTTGCAGTATGCTATAAGAGCGTGAATGAACACGAGTATATAGGGAGGTGCAGAGGTGACGGTACGCCGGCAATGTCAAAGAGGTTTCGCCATGAGTGGACGATCCGTCTGCCCGGCGCCGTCTTCAAGAGCGCCAACCCCGACCCCGCGCCGCATCCGGTGATCCTCTTTGATCTTTAACCCAGGAGGAAGTTCAATGCCTAAATCTTATCCCATCGTTATCTTTGGTCTGCTGTTAGCGGGGCTGCTGGCGGCCTGTCGGCCTGACTCACCCGCAGTGACGCCGGCAGCGACAGCGACGCCGGCTCCCCCCACTGCCCCCACGCCAACGATCGCGTCCACTGCTGCGCCACCGCCGCTGCCGGCCTCAACGTCCATCCCCACCGCCGAGATGACGGCAGCGCCCGACAGTCTTTCAGGACGCATCGTCTTCTACTCCGAGCGCGCCGGCGCCCCGGACATCTACCGCATGAACGCGGACGGCAGCGATTTGCGCCAACTCACCGACGATCCGGCCTACGACGATTCCCCCGCGCTTTCCCCGGACGGTACGCGCATCGCTTTCCTCACCTCGCGGCACGACCTCACCGGGGCCTTCCCCGATCTCGCCTACGAACTCTATGTCATGGATAGCGACGGCAGCCATCCGCGCCGGCTGACCACCACCCCTGCCGCCGAAAATCATCCAGCCTGGGCGCCGGATAGCCGTCGGATTTCGTTTGACGCGGACTACGACGGCGACGGCTATGCCGAAATCTACGTCATGGACGCCGACGGGGGTAATGTGACGCGCCTGACCGCGAATCAGGCCAATGATCAGTTTGCCGACTGGGCGCCGGATGGCAAGTCGCTGGCCTTCACTTCCGACCGGGCGGGCGGGTATGACCTCTACGTGATGGCCGCCGATGGCAGCCAGCAACGTCCGCTGACCACCGACGCCGGTTGGGAACTCTTCCCGGCCTGGTCGCCCGACGGGACGCAGATTGCCTTCTTTGCCTGCGATGTCCGCTGCCAACCCAATCGCCAGGACCTCTACGTGATGCAGGCCGACGGCAGCGACCGCCGCCGCCTCACGGAAACGCCCCGCACAGTGGACGAAGACCCGGCATGGTCGCCCGACGGCCGCTATCTCGTGTTCCAGTCGGACCGTGACGGCAATTATGAGCTTTACCGGATGCGCGCTGACGGGACCGACCAGGTGCGCCTGACCGACAACGCCGGGGGCGATTACTGGCCCGCGTGGGGGCCGACTCAGACGACCATGCCGCTGACGTTGACGCTGGAAAAGAGCGCGCAGACCTTCCCCGCCAAAGAAACCTACCAGATCGGCCTGGGCGACTTTGACGGCGACGGCGATCTCGACGCCGTCTTTGCGAACATGGCCGCCCATGATTCCAAGCTCTGGCTCAACGACGGGACCGGCGTCTTCACGGATTCCGGCCAGATGTTGACCCGGCAAGGGCACGGCGTAGACGTGGGTGATCTGGATGGCGACGGCGATCTGGACCTCTTTATGACGTGCGCCCATTTCATGGGCAGTGGGAAACCGAGCAAGGTATACCTGAACGACGGCGCGGGTGTCTTTCAGGACTCTGGGCAGGACATCGGCGATACCGACCTGAGCGGCAATGCGGTCACGCTCGTGGATATAGACAATGACGACGATCTCGACGCCCATGTGATGTACTACGAAATCCACGGGATGCCCGACAAGGTCTACTTGAATGACGGACGGGGGCAGTTCAGCGACAGTGGCCTGGCGTTGACGCCGGAAGACATCGCCTGGGGCGACGTGGACGACGATGGCGACGTGGACATCTTCAGCAAAACCTACAAACAGGGATACGCGGTGTGGTTGAACGACGGAGCGGGGCAATTCACCCTCGGCTGGCAGATGACAGATGAAACGGCGATGTACGGCGGCGTGGGCCTGGGCGACTTCGATGGCGACGGCGACCTGGACGCGCTGCTCGCCAATGGGTTCCGCAACCAGGCCAGCTTCCCAACGCGGCTGCTGTGGAATGACGGCGCCGGGCAGTTCGCCGACAGCGGGCAGACGCTCAACGCCACCATCGGCTTCGAGAGCTTCGCTGTCGGCGACTTGAACGGGGACGGCGCCCTGGATGTCTACGTGGCGCAGATGGACTTGCCCGACGAAGTCTGGCTCAATGACGGGAACGGTACCCTGCTGGATAGCGGGTTGCGACTGGTCGGCTCATCTCCCCGCAGCATGACCACCAAAGCCACGTTGGGCGACCTGGACGGCGACGGCGACCTCGATGCCTTTGTCGGCGCGTTCGGGGGCCAACCGGAGATTTGGTTCAACAGCACGTTATGAAACGTGCGGGCACTCTTGCTGATCCGCATCTGGCCTGCCGCTCCACTCTGGCACCGCTTGGGGCTGGAACCTTTCTGTATCCAGGGTAGCTGACCCCATCTTGAGCAAGGTCGAACGGCGGTCACCGATCAGCCGCCAAACGCGGCCGACTGCCTCAGCCCTGACGCGGAACAGATGTGAAGCCTTGCGGCAGGCGTTCTGGGGCGCTAACCGTGCGACATTCGCAACATAAGGAAAAACATGTCAATCCAATCCGTAGCCCAAATAGCATTAGCGATCGTGTGGTTGGCGACCACCATCGCCGGCGTTATTGTACTCTCTGGCGAAATCAGAAATAAGCGCGTCCCCGCCGGACTGGACCGTGGATTCGCCGTTGCTTACGCGGCAGTTTTGCTCTGGTATCTTGTTAGCAGCAGACCCTCGATCGGCCAACTGCCAGAGTTCCCCCCACTCGTGTTCGCAAATTGGCAGTTTGGGCCGCCGGCAATGGCGCTGGTCGTCGCCACGTTATTTTGCCTGACGGTGGTCTCTGATAAGGGCGCGCCCGTTCTCTTGCTCCTATACTGCGTAGTGACACTACTCATCCTTGTGGCATGGCGTAGCCAGATCACGGGATATGCAGCGGCTCTGGGAATCGCGGTATCCCTTATTGCTTTCGTGGCAGGCGGAATCCTGTTCTGGAAAAATGCGTTTGTCCCCAAAGCGAACGTGCTCATCTTCCTGCTTTTTGTTCCGCCGATGTTCATCGTGGGAAGTCTGTTGGCAACGCATACCGGCCTGGGAAGAATACGGCTGCTTGAAGGACAGTACGGAAACGCCATCCTGAGTTTTCTCCGGGGGTGTGCGCTGTTCGTCCCCCTGGGACTGGCGAATGCCGTTGGCAGACAAGAGGCATACCCGTGGATCAACGCATGGTGGAAACCGGTGGTTGTCCCATTTTGGTCTGGCCTCAACGAAGAAGTCATGTTCAGGCTGTTCCTGGTTCCTCTGTGCTATGCGCTGCTGCGACCTGCCTTTGTCGGACACCCGGGTCTGGCCCTGATGGCGGCGATCCTTTTCAGCGGCATCACCTTCGGCTTGACGCACGGACATACCTGGAAGCATTTCTGGCTCACAGGCCTATGCTATGGCGTGCCTATGGCCGTTGTGTTCGCCATGCGCGATTGGGAACATGCCGTGGGGGCACACTATATGATCAACTTTGTCCCATGGGTGATGGGCTTCCTCAAGGCTCGGCGCAGAAGAAACCACCCTGTTTCGGATAGCGTTGAACAAGAATAAACCATGAAAAACACCCGGATACCATCGTCACGGCTGTGGATGAGTCGGAGGTAAAAAAATGTCTGGTTTAGATAGTCCGGAAACCCTGTTTGTAACCACGGCCTTTCTCTTTCAGTTAGTGCTGATCGCCTATTTCGCCCTGCGTAGGTGGCGCTTCGCTGCCGCGATCCGCTACGGGCCAAGCGTTTACGCCCTCAGCCTGGCGGCCTTCGCCGTCAGCCTGCGCCTCCTCCTGGGCGGAAAGTCCTGGTCGCTATGGCTGGGTGGCTTTCTTTATCTCGTCTGGGCGATTTTCGGTTACACTGTCGAATACGTGAAGAAAATCGAATGGCGTACTCCTATTCGCTGGCCCATCTTTGGCCCGTATGTGTTCATGTACCTGGCGACGGTGATGTTCTACTGGTTTCCTCTGGCGCTCGTCCACAAACCCCTGTGGTACATATACGCGGCGCTGTTCGTCGTCAGCACGTTCCTCAACGTGACCTCGCATCACGGAGCAAAGGAAGACGAAGGCAAAATATAACCTTGTAAAAAATTAGCGTCGCTTGCGCCTTGAGGATGTATCGCACCTATACTGGAGGATGCAAATGAATAACCCAGAGGATACCCATCTACTTACATTCAGCGACACTCCGACCGAGAGGGAGATCGATCTCATCAGACAGAGAATGGCGGAGTACAACCACGCACAAACGCACGGGGAATACAATGACGCAACACTATGAGACCCTATCGTTCGGAAGCCTGAAAGTCTTCTTCGCCGTCCCTGAACGCGAGGCAGCCGAATTGATCGGCGCAGCCGCCGAAACGAGTGCGCGCCTCATCCGCGAGCACTGGGGATTGGAGATACCGCCGGAGGTGCGCCTCTACGTGATGACCTCGTGGTTGGCACCGATGTTTCATGCGGCATCCTGGCCCTTGAAAATCCTGATGGGCATGAAACTGCCGCTGTGGGGCTGGGGCGCCCGGCGTCTCTGGCGGGTTGCCGGCGGTTGGGCGCAGCCATTGGGACGGCGGCGGATGGTCGGCGTGAAGCCACCCCGACTCATTCAGACCAGCGATTCGGGCTTCGGCGCGCGCATCTTTGTGCCGGAGCCGGACATGGCCCGCAAAGCGGAGCAAATCACTTGCCATGAGCTGACCCACGCGGCGACCGCACACCTCGAGTTGCCGGCGTGGCTGAACGAGGGGATAGCGATGTTGACGGTGGATCGCTTCGTAGGGTCGCCGACAGTTAAGGCCGAAACCGCCGCCGTGTTGGCCCACGCGCCAGCCACGCCCCGCTCGCGCCGCCTTCCGCAAGACCCGGATGCGCTGGTGTACGTCTACGTGCGCGGCTATTGGCTGACACGCTACTTCGAGGAAACGCGGCCTGGGATGCTCAAGGATCTGCTCACACAACGCCACCCGCCCGCCGAGTTGGAAAACCGCATCGCTGCCGCCTACGGGATAGAGCAGGCTACATTCTGGCGCGACCTGGATGAGCGGGTTGCGGCACATTTCAAGCCAAGTGCATAAGGAGCACAATGGAGATTCAACACAAACATTTAGAAGCAAGTCTGGTCGCCACGGCCAAATTCGTGGTGCAGCGCCGCGCCGACATCGGCCCGATCCTGGCGCAACTGGCGCAGGAACTGCCGGAGGACGTTATCACCGGAGCGCCCTTCGCAATCTTCCAGTTCGTCACCAGCGTCACCGATGGGTACGACGCCGAAATCGGTTTTCCGGTCAACCGCGAAGTCACCACGCCGACCCTTCACACCAGAACGCTGCCGGCGATGGACGTGCTTGCACTCGTGCATCAAGACGCGCCGGAAAAGCTCCGGGAGACCTACCGCGCTCTCTACGCCTACGCCAACGAGCGCGCCATCATCTCCGACGAGTTTGGCCGCGAGGTGTACGCGGATGCGGCCAATCCGGGCGGGCCGGGAACGGAAGCGCAATTCCTCATCCACGATTGGAACGGCAAGCTGGCGCGCGGCCTGGAACGTGTGCTGGGTCAAGAAACGCGCGACGTGGTCATGCAGGGCAGCGAGACGCTGAACATAGCCTCCCGTGTAGATGACCGCTTCCGGTGGGTCAAAGGAATGCTGGAACGGCTCGACGGGCTGGCGGACGAGCAGCAAAAGTACGATATCCTCTCCGGCTGCGCCCACGTTTTCCCGCCGGGCCAGGTCGCCAAACTCAAGGCCGTCTTCGACGCGGCATACGCCCAAACCCACGACGGGCTCCAGGCTGTGGATGCCGTCCTCGACTTCATGGAGGCCGACCCCGGCTGGAGCGAAACCCGTCCGACGCGCGAAGGCCACACGATCTACGCCGCCAAAGGCCCCCGCGACCCACAAGCCTACGCCGAGGCCCAAACCGATCTCGAACGGCGCAGCGCCTACTGCTTTTGCCCGCTGATCCGCAACAACCTGGATCAGGGGATGCCGACCGCCTTCTGCTACTGCGGGTCAGGGTGGTATCGCCGACAGTTCGAAGGCGCGATCGGCAAACCGGTGACGATTGACATCGTCACCTCGGTGCTCCGGGGCGACGACGTGTGCCGGTTCGCCATCCGTCTGCCGGAGGATCTGTGACACAATTCTAGGGAGACTTTAAGAGATGCGAACAGGATTGTGGATCGTTTTACTTTGTATCTTCGGACTGACGGCGTGTACTGCCAAGCAGACCCGTCTCACGCCACAACAGACAGATGACGGCTGGCAAACCGCCACTCTTGCCGACGTGGGCCTGGACGAATCAAAGCTCCAGGAAGCCGTCGCGCATATCAAGGACAAGACATACCAGAATGTAGATAGTGTTCTCATCATCAAAGAGGGTAAACTGGTTTTCGAGGTCTACTTCGACGGCTATGAGTGGGATTACGATAGCCCGCAATTTCGGGGTGAATTGGTCAAATATGGAGCGGAGACGCGCCATAACCTGGCATCCGTCACCAAAAGCTTCACCTCGATCCTGGTTGGCATCGCGCTGGATCAAGGCGCGATTCAGAGCGTGGATGATCCCGTGTTTTCCTACTTTCCGCAATACGCCCACTTGAGCGACGAACGGAAAGCCGCCATCACGTTGAAGCACCTGCTCACGATGTCCTCCGGCCTACAATGGAACGAGGGCGAACTCCCTTACAGCAATCCCAACAACGACCTGGTCCGGCTGTTCACTGAGCCAGACCCCATCGGCTTCATCCTGGCCCGACCGCTGGTCAGCGATCCCGGCGCGCAGTTTTATTACGGCGGGGATAACACCAACCTGCTCGGCGAAGTGATTCGATCGGCAACGGGCCAGCGAATGGACGCCTTTGCCGAGGAGCATCTCTTTGGCCCACTCGGCATCACCGACTACGCCTGGGATTTCATCAATCCTGACATGATTCACGCCTCCGGCAACCTCCAACTACGCCCCAGAGACATGGCGAAGCTGGGCCAGCTGTGTCTGAACGGCGGCGTGTGGGAGGGACAGCGCCTTGTCTCGGAGGCGTGGATTGCCGAGTCCACGCAAAAGCACGTCACCCACTCGGTGACGAGCGGCTACGGCTACCAGTGGTGGCTGGAGACCTATCGCGTGGGATCGGCTTCGGTGGATGCGTTCGCGGCGCTGGGATGGGGCGGGCAAAAGATCATCGTGCTCCCCGATTGGGAGATGGTTGTCGTTTTCACAGGTGGGAATTACACCGCTGGGGATCCATCGGAAGAAATCCTCACGCGCTATATCTTGCCGGCGGTGGAAGAGAGATAAATACTGCATGTTTACACAGGACTTACGTAAATAGCAAGAATTTCACCGCCGAGGTCGCAGTGAACGCAGAAATTTTCTATCGTTGCTCAGCGTCCTCAGCGCTCCCTGCGGTGAAAAATGGCGTCACCGTGGATCGTTCCGGCGTAGCCTCGGAATGACATTCCCTACCTTTTATCGTTCCAAACCGTAGCCAAAGGGGAACAACGGCGCGCCGCCATCGGCGGTTAACCTGGACAGGGGCAACTGCTCCATCGCGCGCGGCCAGGTGTAGGGCAGCTTGCCGGTGAAGGGGCGGGCGCCGAACAAGCCGTCGGCCACGCCCTGTCCTTCCGTGCCCGGCAGCCAGGCCGCCACCAGCGCGTCCCAATAATCGATCTGCTCCGTCACGATGAGCGGGCGTCCTGAGATGAGGACGACGACAAGCTGGTCGCACCGCGCGCGGAGGCGTTCGAGCATCCGCACGTCGTTGACAGACAGCGCCAGGTCGGCGCGGTCGCCCACGCCTTCGGCGTAAGGCGTCTCGCCAACTACGGCGATGCACACCGGGACCTGGCCCTGAACGGTCTCGAAGCGGCCGGTGGGGTCATAGTCCACCGTCGTGGTGGCTGCGACGCTGGCCCGGATGGCTTGCAGGATCGTCGTCCCCGGCGTGATGTCGCCTAGCTTCCCCTGCCATTCGATGGTCCAGCCGCCGCACTGCTGGCCGATGTCGTCAGCCGCCTGCCCGGTCACGTAGAGGCGCGGCAAATCCGTGGGCAGCGGCAGCGTCTCCTCCGCGTTTTTGAGCAGGACCAACGACTTGGCCACAGCCTCGCGCGCTACGGCGCGGTGGGCCGGGCTGCCCACCTCAGCCAGCAACATCTCAGCGGCAAAGGGCTGCTCGAACAAACCCAGCGCGAACTTCACCCGGAGAATGCGCCGCACCGCGTCGTCAATGCGCTCAGTGGAGATGTCGCCGGCCTCTACGGCGCGGGTCACGGTTGCGATGTAGCGCTCGTAGTCGAAGGGCACCATCGCCATGTCAACCCCGGCGTTGATGGCGGTCACCACGGCGTCATAGTAATCGGGCGCGATCCGGTCAATGCCGCCCCAGTCCGACACCGTGAAACCCTCAAAGCCCAACTCGCCCTTGAGCACCTCCGTGATCAGGTACTTCTGGCCGTGCAGCTTGCTCCCACCCCAACTGGAATAGGAAATCATGATGCTTTGGGCGCCGGCCTCGATGGCCGCGACATAGGGCGAGAGGTGAACGGCGCGCAGCGTGGCCTCGTCCACCTCGGTCACGCCTGTGTCGAGGTGATAGGTGCCGATGGCCGCGCTGCCCCAGGCCGTCCCGCCGTCGCCGACGTAATGCTTGGGGGTGCCCAGCACCGTCGCCGGGTCGGCCAGGCTATCCCCTTGCAATCCGCGCAGGTAGGCCGTCCCCAGCGTGGCGACGAGGGCGGTGTTTTCGCTATAGCCCTCGTAGGTGCGCCCCCAGCGGATGTCTTGGGACACGGCCACCACCGGCGCGAAGTCCCAATAGACGCCGGTGGCGGCCATCTCGACGGCGGTGACGCGGCCGATGCGCGCCATCAGCTCCGGGTCGTTGGCCGCGCCGAGGCCGATGTTGTGCGGGAAGATGACGGCGCCGGCGACGTTGTTGTGACCGTGGACGGCGTCCACCCCGTAGATGAGGGGGATGCCCAGGCGCGAGCGCAAGGCGTATTCCTGGAATTCGTTGACCATCCTGGCCCAGGCTGCGGGCGTGTTGGGGGTGGGATAGCCGCCCCCGCCGCTGAGCAGGCTGCCAATCGCCTGGGTGGTGAGGTCGTCCTTCTGGATGCTGTTCTTTTCGACTTGCGTCATCTGGCCGATCTTTTCTGCCAGGGTCATGCGGGCCAGCAAATCCGCGACGCGCGCTTCAATAGGCAGTTGCGGGTTCTGGTAGGCGGCCTCGATTTCGACCGGCAGCGTGGCGGTGGCCGTCGGCGCTGCCGGTAAGGGGGTGGACGAAGGGGGCGGAGGCGCAGTCGGCGTGGAGGCAGGTTGGCTTTGCACGCAGCCGATACACAACAGTGTGAGCAGCAGCCATAGGTTCGTTATGAGTTTAAGTTTGTTCTTCATTGTGTTTTCCTGAATGGTCGAGAGCGTGTATTCTTGAGTTTAGGAGAACGTTTGCCCGGTAGGGTACGTTACGGCTAGGGAGAATTATACTCGCGCGGTTGGGACACGCCAAGTCGCCAGAGGCGCCGGCGCATATTGCATTTAATCCAACCGGTTTTATACTCAAGCCATCACAGGAAATAGTACGCCCTGGTGGGCCAGGAGCAGCGATGAATTCAATAGAAGGGCGAGACGCCAGAATAGATCATTTGGAAGGGATTCTCTTCACCGACCGCATTCTTGATCAGCAGAGCATCATGCGCAGCGAGTGGGAGAAACTGTAGGTTCAATAAGATGCACCCCACCTTATACATTTTTTCCGGGCTTCCGGGAACCGGCAAAACCACTCTGGCCAAGGCGGTGGCCGGTCACTTCAAGGCCGCATATTTCCGACTGGATACCCTCGAACATGGTCTCCAAGAAGTGTGTGGCCTCCAGGTGCAGGGCGAAGGTTATCGCCTGACCCAGCGCCTCGTGGCCGACAACTTGGGCGTCGGCAACGCGGTGGTCGTGGATTGTTGTAATCCCTGGGAACTCACCATCAAAGCCCAACTCCGCCAACACTTTGACCAACAGCCCCAACACGCTTACCTATACTACTTCAACACGCTGCCGGACAACATAGACACCAGCCGTGCCCGATGCCTGACATTCAACGATTATGCCGATTTCTTCCACTTCCACCAGCAGCAATACGGCGAGTGCCACCAGCATGATTGGCTTGAGGCATACTTCACCGCCATCGCCCGCAAAGGCTACGTTTACGGCATTTACGCCGATGGGCAACTCGTCAGCGCCACGGATGCTCCCGACATCCCCTATATGGAGGAGTGCATCGTCGAAATTGGCGTCAGCACGCTGCCCCACTATCGCCAGCGTGGCTATGCTCGCAGCGTGGTCGGGGCCTTAGTCAAACACCTCTTGGCAACGGACAAAGTGCCCTTATGGTGGTGCGCCTATAACAACACGGCCTCTCAGCGCGTCGCGCAAAGCGTCGGCTTCGTCAAACTGGCCCAAGTTCTCACCATTTCGTAGTCCCGCCCACTTTTGACACCCAACACAGCCTGTATACACTGGTTGAAATACACAAACACCCAACACTCTGTTTTGCCATCACGAGGGGGGAGAAAAAATGAACCTGAACCTCATCCCACGCTTGATCTACGAACAACTTGAACAACAAACCTTTGCCGGGGAATTTCAGGCTGCGACGATGTTCGTGGACATCTCTGGTTTCACCTCCCTGACGGAAGTGTTGATGCAGCACACGGCGGATGGGGCGGAAATGCTGGCAGACGCACTTAACCGCATCTTCGACCCGCTGGTCGGGCAGGTTTATGCCCACCACGGCTTCATCTCCAGCTTTGCCGGGGATGCGTTTACGGCGATTTTCCCCGTGGAGCACACAGACGACCCGGGCTGTGCTGCGTCACTGCGCGCGCTGGACACCGCCTTTTTCATCCAAGACTTTTTTACCCAACACGGTCTGGTAGAAACACCCTACGGTCACTTTGAGATGGGCGTCAAAATCGGCCTGTCTTATGGCGCGGTGGCCTGGAATATCCTGAACGGCGCAAAACGCCGCACCTACTGCTTCAGAGGACAGGCGATCACGACGTGCGGACGCAGTCAACAGCAGGCCAGTACAGGTGACACCGTCGCCGACAACCACATAACGCCTATCCTCCAGCCTTATGTGGAAGCGCAACCGCTCGATCACGGGCTGCCCTACTTCCGTCTTACAGCAATAACGACAACAGCAACCGCGCCGTTGTCCCCCGCCGAACCGACGTGCCGCGCCGCGCCCCCACTCCAGACGCGCCAAAGGCTCTGCACTCTAATCCCCGAAAGTGTGCTGGATCTGGCTTTTTCCGACACCCAGGGTGAATTCCGCCAGGTCGCCGCCGTGTTCATCTCTTTCGAAGAACTTCGCGCGCAGGACAACTGGGAAACCTTCCCTATCACCGTAATGGATATGGCGACCGACTACGGCGGCTATTTCAACCAGCTTGACTTCGGCGATAAAGGCCCGGTGATGCTGATTCTGTTCGGCGCGCCCGTCGCCCACGAAAACGATCTGGAACGGGCCTCAAATTTCCTGCTGGCCCTCCAAAACGCGAGTGAACCAACCCCATCCCTACGCTTTCGCGCCGGATTGGCCTTTGGCACGGTCTACGCGGGTCTCATCGGCGGGACAGAACACGCTGAGTTCACGGCCATCGGCAACGTCGTCAACCTTGCCTCGCGCCTGATGGAGAGCGCCCACTGGGGTGACATCCTGATGTCGGAAACGGCTGCCGCGTCGCCGTACCTCATCACCGACTCCATCGGCCATCTTCGCTACAAGGGATTTGCCGATCCCCAAGCCACCTACCGCCTGTTAAGCAGCACAACAGCGGTAGAGAACTTTTTCGATCAGCCGCTGATCGGACGGCAGGCAGAACTGGCGCAGTTGGTGGCGGCGACACAGCCGCTTTTTGCCGATCCTGGCACGTTCGCGGGCGTTGCCTATATCTATGGGGAAGCCGGCATCGGCAAGTCTCATCTCGTATACGCACTGCACCAGACGTTAGCCGCGCGCGGTCTCGTCTGGCTCACCGGACAGACCGACCAGACGCTCCGCCAGGCCTTCAATCCCTTCATCTACTTCCTCAAGCACTACTTCAATCAGACAGCGGCCACACCCGCGGAAAACACCGCCCGTTTCGAGCATCGCCTGGCGCGCCTCATTGCCCAATTACAGGCCCTGACAGCGGACGAGACGCAGACACACCGTCGCATCCAGGCCCTTGCGGCAGAGCTGCTCCGCACCCAATCGCTGTTAGGCGCGCTGCTCGGCTTGTACTGGCCGAACTCACTCTATGCCGCGCTGACCACGCAACTGCGCTATCAAAACACCCTCTACGCCATCCGCGCACTGTTGCTGGCCGAAAGCGTCTTTCATCCCGTGGTGCTCGTCATCGAAGACCTGCAATGGCTGGACACTGCCTCGCACGAAGCGCTGGTCTTCCTCACTCACGCCGTCAGCTCGCACCCGCTTTTTGTGATTTTAGTCTCGCGCTACGCCGACGATGGCAGCGCGCCGCAGTTAGCCCTGCCCGACAGTATCCCGGTGACGCGCATTGACCTCAACGTGCTCAACGCGGACGACCTTGCCCACCTTGCTGAGAGTGTTTTGGGTGGAGCGGCGGACGCCCACTTGCGCGCCCTGCTCCAGGAACGCACCCAGGCCAACCCCTTCTTCGTCCAACAATTCCTCTACTACTACCAGGAGAACGCTTTGCTAGACTGGCAAGCGGACACAGACACCTGGTCGCTCAAGGCCGACATCCCCGACGATGTGCCGAGCACCATCAACGCCATCCTGATCGCCCGCGTGGATCGCCTGGAGCCGAACGTCAAAGCAGTGGTCAAAGGCGCGGCAGTACTGGGGCGAGAGTTCGACACCCGCGTACTGGAACGGATGCTGGCAAGCGACATCATGCCTGAAGTCCAGGCCGCCACGCGGGCGCAGATTTGGTCAGAGGTGGCCCTGAGGCATTACTTATTCAAACACATCCTGTTGCGCGACGCGGTCTATGATATGCAACTGCACCGCCACCTCTGCGACCGGCATCGCCGGGCGGCCGAGGCCATGGAGTCGCTGT
>Ga0116144_10003549_pt1 | contig 15428 bp, 17 predicted proteins | sample AD_UKC035_MetaG_FD_89746 | JGI IMG/M metagenome (GOLD analysis project Ga0116144, IMG submission 89746) | Active sludge microbial communities of municipal wastewater-treating anaerobic digesters from USA - AD_UKC035_MetaG | ecosystem: Engineered > Bioreactor > Anaerobic > Digestate | place: USA... | reverse complement strand
TTCCCGGCAGCAAGACGCCCACCACCCCGGCACTGGCCAGAGCTCGCATCTCCGGAGGCGTGGTCAGCAGGAGGTGTTCCACGGACACGGCCCGCACTTGCGCGGCGAGCTGAGCGGCGCCCAGGTGGGCGAATTCGTCGATGTGCACTTTGAGCCCCAGACCGAACCGCCGCGCGGCGCTTAGCACGCGCTCAGTCTGCGCCAGAGTGAGGGCGCCCTCATCGCAGAACACATCGCAGAACTGGGGCAGGCCAGGACCCTGGCTGGCCACCGCCGGCAGCATCTCCTCCACGATCAAGTTGACGTACTCATCGCCACGCCCGCGGTACTCCTCGGGAATGGCGTGAGCACCCATAAAGGTCGGTACGAGCTCCAGCGGGCCGAACTGATTCAGCCGCTGAATGGCCTGCAGCGAAGCAAGCTCGTGCGCTGTGGACAGGCCGTAACTGGATTTGGCCTCGGCGGTGGTCGTTCCGTTGGCCAGCATGCGGGCCAGGCGCGGCCTGGCTGCTGCCACCAGGTCATCCACAGAGCAAGAGCGGGTAGCCCGCACGGTGCTCATGATACCGCCACCGGCGGCCATGATCTCCAGGTAGGTGGCGCCGCGCAGACGCAGCTCAAACTCGTCGGCGCGAGTGCCGGCAAAGATCAAGTGGGTGTGGGGGTCGATCAGGCCAGGCAGGACAGCGTTACCACGGGCGTCAATCACTTCTGTGGAGGTACAGGCACGGCGGATCTCGGAGGTGCTGCCCACGGCAGCGATCTTGCCGTCACATATGGCTACCGCACCGTGAGCGATGCCACCCAGCTCACCCAGGGCCGCCCCGGTGGCCGGACCGCGGCCGCCCAGCGTCAGCAGCGTGCTCGAGTTCTCTATGATGCAGTCGACTTGCCGAACCACACCGCTCCCCATCGCGCGTTGATTGCCGCCAGTGTAACCGGGTTGGCGGTTTTCGTCAACCGGCGGAGCGCCGGGAACCAGCCGCAATCACGCCCGGCGTTCCACCACATAGTCCAGCAAGGAGGCCAGGTCGGCGCTGGCCGCTCCGCCCGGCAGCGTGTCCAGCAGGCATTTGGCCTGAGCGGAAAAGCGCCGGGCCTCGGCCATGGCCTGGTCGAGCGCGCCTGAGGCACGGATGTCCCGAATAGCTGCCTCTAACAGAGCCTGGTCACCATCACCGGCGAGGATTCGGCGTATCGACTCGGTGTCTTCTCCCTGTTCCAGGAAGAGCAGCACCGGCAGGGTGGCCAGGCCTTGCCGGAGGTCGCCGCCAGCCGGCTTGCCAAGCCGGTCCGGGCTGCCATCCAGGTCCAGCACGTCGTCAACGACCTGGAAGGCCAGGCCCAGTTCTCGCCCAAACGCACCGCAGGTCCGCACCGTCTTGTCATCGGCTCCGGCCACCATCGCCGCCATCGCGGCCGAGGCGGCAAAGAGGGCGGCTGTCTTGGCCTCGATGCTGCGGTAGTACTGGCTCTTGCTTCGCCCCCCCGGGCCGTCGCGGAGGGCTTCTTCGATCTCGCCGGCGCTGGTCCGTTTCAATCCCTCGGCCAGGCTGCCCAACAGGCGCGGGTTCTCCAGCTCTGCCACGAGCGCCACGGAGCGCGCGAACAGATAGTCACCGGCCAGAATCGCGGCGCTCGTGGGCAGCAGCGAGTGCAACGTCGGGACGCCCCGACGCAGGTCTGCCCCGTCAATGATGTCATCGTGCACCAGGGTCGCCGCGTGCAGCATCTCGACCGCCGCGGCCAGGCGGCACAGCGGCCCGACCGGTGCATCAAGCTGCCGGCCCAGGAGCAGGATCAACCCGGCACGCAGCCTCTTGCCGCCCGACAAGTGAGGCAGCACGGCCCGGCGCAACTGCTCGCCGGCGTCGGCGATGGCAGCCTGCAACAAGCCCTCGACCTGGTCGAGCTCTGGCTGGACTGCCCTAAGCGGAGGGATGGGATGAGAGCGTCGGTTCACTGGCTACCTCAGTCGCAGCGGACGTATGGATGAAGCAGGAAGGATCCTCGGCCAGATAGTCGCCGGTCAGAGCGTGGGCTCTGCCCCGGCAGCCGCCGCAGAGCCGCCGGTAGGGGCACTCTCCGCAGCGGCCCTTGAGCCGCGACTCGCGCTGCTGGAGGTCGGCAAACACGGGCGATTGGTTCAGCGCCTTGGCAAAGCCGACTTGTCGCGCATCGCCGCAGGCCACTTCCAGAAACGGGCAGGGCCACACCTCGCCGTTGGGCTTGATGTACAGGAATCCCCGTCCGGCTGAACAACCGTGGAACACCTGTTCCGCCAGCCGCAGCCCCAGGCCAGCCTTGATGCCCGCCTTCTGCAGCAAGAAGGGCCAGTACTGCGGACCGGCCACCGGTTCCATAATCGCCCTGGCGTGCTGCTGGGCCGCGGCCATAAAGCGGATGAGCCGTTCGTTGGCCCCGAGGTCGAGAGCTGCCTGGCCGATCTTGCGGCCGCGCCCCACCGGCACCAACTGGTAGAACAGCAGGATGCCCGTGCCCAGCTCTTCCACTAGCTCCACCAATCGGTCCATCTGCTCCAGGTTGTACTCCATGGCCGTGATGTTGACGTGAAGCAGGATGCCGGCCCTGGTCAGAGCGCGCATGCCGGCCACGGCGGCATCAAAGGCGCCAGGCGAACCCCTGATGCGGTCGTGGGTGGCGGCATCGAACCCATCGAGGCTGACCGCGGCAATGACCACGCCGCGTCGCCGGAGTTGGCGGGCCACCTCCCGGTCGATGAGGGTAGCATTGGTCGCCATGGTGTTGGCAAACCCCAGGGCACGGGAGTAGGCCAGCAGCTCGAACAGGTCGCCTCTCACCAGGGGCTCGCCGCCGGTAAAGGCCATCATGCGGAAATCGCTGACCGTAGCCAGCTCGTCGATCATACGCCTGGCTTCAGCGGTTGAAAGCTCGTCCGCCGCCGCCTTGCCCGCCGAAGTGTGGCAATGAATGCAGTGCAGGTTGCAGGCGGTGGTCATTTCCCACACCGGGTGAGCCGGAAAGCCAATGCAGCCCATGCCCTTCGAGCCGGCCGCACCGGGCAGGCAGCGAAAGCCATAGTGGACAAACCACGCTGGCATCTGCTGCCAGTGGGCCAGAGCGCCAACGTAGAGCGCGCTGGCTGCCTGCCGCAGGATGAGCGTGGGCGGCCACCAAAAAGGCCGGACCACCCTCTTTGGTCTAGTTCCCCACGCACTCGGCCAGTCGTTCACCCGTTCACCACACGTAGCCCAGGATGTAGGCCGCGGTCAAACCCAGGTTGACCGCCAGGTTCGCGGCGCACATTTGCTCCAGGGCAGACCGGTCACGCCAGCGGGCCCGCTGCACGTTTAGCGTCACCCAGACAGAGGCAGCCATCGCTGGCAGGGCCAGCGCCGCGGCCAACCGGGGAGCGCCACGCACGAGCGACAGAGCAAAGATGACCCACGTGACGACGGCAACCAGCACGTACAACCGGGCCGCCTTCTCCAGTCCCAGCCGCACGGCGAGATTGGCCTTGCCCGCCTGCAGGTCCGCGGGATAATCAGGAAACTCGTTCAGCAGGATCACGTTCAAGATGCTCCACCCGATGGGCAGGGCCAGCCAGTGGACCACGGGCGGCAGGGACGCGGCCTGAAGGTAGCAGCCGACCGCCACCGGAAGCCAGCCGTAACAGAAGGCGATCCACAGCTCGCCCCAGCCGAGCCTGACCCAGCGCACCGGCCTGCTCGAGTAGAAAAAGCCGCCCAAGGCGCCCAGCAAGCCCAGGGGCAGAGTCCAGCCGCCGGTGCCGTAGCCGAACTGCAGCAGCAGGCCCACGCCGACGGCCAGCCCGAGGCAGAGCAGCGAACCATAGAGGGGCGCCTGCCGCGGCAGTAGCCCTCGTTGCACCACCTGCGAACCGCCGGCAAATCGGCTTGGCCCGCGCTGCCCGGAGAGGGTATCCTCTTCCACGTCCCAGTACTCGCCGGCAAAGTAGGTGGCCAGCAGGATCAGCACCACGCCGGCCACGCCCCAGGCCAGAATCGGCCAGCGAAACGCGTGCGCGGTTCGCCAGGCTACCACTGTGCCCAGCACAAAGGGCAGCACGGCCACCGAATGAAACGCAGGCCGCGCCAGCGCGATCCAGGCGCCGAGCCGAGTGCCCAGTGCGGATTTACTCACGGCGGCGATGTCCTCTAGAATACGCCCGGCAGTATGCGCTCGCACTCTGGCTCAGGAGACGCCATATGAAGCTGACCCGGGAGGCCCGAAAAGATCTGGCTCTGACTGTCATCGCCTTTGGCGTTCTGGTTCTGTCCATTGTGCGCTGGTGGGCCAACAATGCCCTGCTCGGCCTGGTCATCCTCGTTCAGAACCTGATTGCGCTGTGCATCTGGCACCAACGAAAGAACCTGCTCTGCTTTGCCACCACCGCCGTGATCGGCACCCTGGCCGAACTGGCTTTTGTGGCCTCTGGCGCGTGGGCCTATGCCAACCCGACCGTGCTGGGGCTTCCGTTCTGGTTCCCCCTGTCCTTTGGCCAGGCTGGGCTGCTGGGCTATGAGACCGTTGACCTTCTGGCCGGGCACTCGACCGATGCGACCCGGTAGGGCCACGCTGCCACAGGGCACCCGCCCCTGGCCCATTATTGCCCGGGCAGCATCGTTTCGCAAACGGCATCGAGCGCCTTGCCTGCGCGTTCTGGCGGGGCTAGAATGGCTTGATTGTGACTGTACCGGGTCGATTGGGCTCAAGACGATAGCCATTCGGCCATCCTCTTCCACGGCAGGTTAGCAGTCAGGCGATGCATCACGACGCTCTATCAGAAGCGCAGATCCTCGACGGCCTGGGCACGTTGTGTCTGGGCCAGCGAATCCTGCTGTACGAGCGGGTCGACTCGACCAACTCAGTGGCCAGGTCGCTGGCTGCGGCCGGCGAACCCGACGGCACAGTCGTCATCGCCGAGGAGCAGACCGCCGGCCGGGGGAGACTCGGCCGTACCTGGCTGGCGCCAGGCGGCACCGCCCTGCTCCTCTCGGTCATCTTCCGGCCGTGCCTGATGCCAGAGCGTATCCAGGCCCTGACCATGATGACCGCACTGGCTCTGCGCGACGCTCTGCTGCTCTCCACCGCCCTGCGGGCAGAGGTCAAATGGCCCAACGACGTGCTGCTCTCCGGCCGCAAGGCGGCCGGCATCCTCACCGAGGCCCGTACTATGGGGACATCCGTCGAGTTCGCCGTCGTGGGCATCGGCCTGAACGTGAATCAACAAGAAGGGGCCCTTCCGATTCCTGACGCCACCAGCGTGGCTCTTGAGCTTGGCCATCCGGTGCCACGCGTGCCTCTCCTCCAGACCATCCTGCGCTGCCTCGACCGGCGCTACCAGCGCCTGCAGGGTGGCCAGCCACCCACGGCCGAATGGGCCGCGGCTCTGGTGACGCTGGGCCAGCGCGTTCAGGTGGTCTGCGGAGAGCGGACCTACCTCGGTCTGGCCGAGTCCGTGGACGACTCGGGCGCACTGCTCCTGCGCCTCGACGACGGCCAGCTCTTCCGCGCCCCGGCCGGCGACGTCCACACAGCCCCGGCGTGATCCGTCCTCCTGGTTGCGGTTCTGATTCAGTCTCCAGTTGAGATTATCAAGCCAGACCACCGATCTTGACAATCCAATTAATGGGCACTACAATCTGCTTCATACTAACCGCAATCTCGCCAGAAACGGCAGGGCGAGTGAGGAGGGCTAATGCATCCGGTGCCTGGCAAGTGCCCGGTCTGCGGAGAGGACCTGACCGTTACCCGTTTGCACTGTCGTAGCTGCGACTCGGTGCTCGAGGGGCAGTTTGGCCTGGGGCGTTTCAACCAACTGAGCGCGGAGCAGCTCCACTTTGTCGAGACCTTTGTGCGCTGCGAAGGCAAAATCAACAAGGTCCAGGAAGAACTGGGCATGTCCTATCCCACCGTCCGCAGCAGACTGCTGGACGTCATCAGGGCCCTGGGCTACGAGGTTCGCGACGAACCCGGCATATCGCCGGATCAGCGCCGCAGGATCCTGGACGACCTGGCCCAGGGCTCCATCAGCTCGGACGAGGCCGTCCGCCTGCTCCAGGGGGAGTAGGGAGGAGGAGCAATGAAAAGCAAGACCTTTGCCCTGGGCGCGGCGCCACGGGTCACCTTCCGCTCCTGCGTGGGAGACCTCCGCGTACATAGCTGGGATCAGCCGGGAGTGCAGGTGCTGGCGGGGTGCGAGAAGGACCTGGCAACCATCGTCGAGTCTGAGGGCGGGATCGAGGTGTCGTCGCTCATGCCGGCGACGGTGCACGCACCTGCAGAGAGCACCGTGGTGCTGGAGGGCTGTTCCGGTGAGGTGCACGCTACCGGGCTCGCGGTGGTGATGGTGAACAAGCATCGCGGCGAGGTATCGCTGCATCAGACGCGTCAGGCGGAGCTGAACGCACTGCACGGCGATGCCAGCGTCACCGAAGCCGACACCCTAGCCGTGACGGTGATGCACGGCGACCTGCGCTGCCGCAGCCTATCCAACGGCGTGACCATTCGCGACCTGCACGGCGACGTCTTGCTAAGGCACGTGGGCGGCGACAGCCGGCTCAGCGGCATCACCGGCGACATTACGCTCAGTGACCACCAGGGATCGCTGCAGGCCTCTGCCGTGACCGGCGACCTGCGGCTCGCCGGAACGCTGCGCAGCGGAACCTCGACCATCGACATCCTCGGCGACATCTACCTCTCACTCGACCCTGGCTCGGACGTCTTGCTTGACCTGGAAGCGCGTCTGGGCCGGGTGCGCAGCTCCGCCGCGCTGCTCGACAGCACCGGGTCAGCGCACCGGCTCAAGGGCCGGTTGGGCAATGGCACCGCGCGCCTCTTTGTCACCTCGAGCAGTGGAGACATCCGACTCGGCTCCGAGACAGCCGGGGACGAGCGGCAGGCCGAGGACACGGAGGCCGAAGAGGTCACGACCAACCTTGGACGCGGTGTGGAGGAGCGCCTGGCCAGGGGCCGCCGCTGGCGAGCGCACGTTGCACCCTCTCCTCGCGCCGCAGCGGCCGAGTCGCTCGCCGAGGAGAGACTAGCTATTCTCCACATGCTGGCCGATGGCAAGATCAATGCCGCCCAGGCAGCCGAGCTGCTGCAGGCGATGGAAACGCAGGACTGAGATGTTGTCTCTGGCCAGTGCGCCTGCTGCGCCGCGAGAGCGAATGAGGCCTTTCGACATTACCCACGACCTGGCGCCTCTGGCTGACCTGGTGGACGTGGCCTTTTCGGCCGAGCCGGACGGCATGCGTCGCAACGTGGTGTCCGAGATGCGTCGCGCGGCCAACGCGGGACCGCTGCTCTGGCTCGCCGCGGCGGACCCGATTGGCCTGTCGACTATGGGTGGATTCGTCTGGGTGGCCGGCCGGCGGCTGGTGGGGAACGTCACCCTGAGCCGTGATTCGAGCTATGCGGATCTGTATGTCATCAGCAATGTGGCTGTTCACCCGGACTGGCGCGGCCGCGGCATTGCCGCACAGATGCTGCGTGCTGCACTGCGGGAGGCAGAGCGCCGCTCGGCGCGGCTGGTGGTGCTGGAAGTAGAACAAGACAACGCCATCGGCCACCACCTGTACGAAAAGCTTGGCTTTGCCACCTATGATTCGGTGGCTGAGCTGCGCCACGCTTCGGCCATACAGTCTACTTGCATCCAGGACGGCAGTTGGCCGGGACCAGGACAGATACTGCGACGGCAAAAGGCCAGCGACGCCGCCTCCCTGCTCCAGCTTGTGCGCGAGGTCACGCCGCCTCCCGTCAGGCAGGCACGGCCACCCCGCGAGAAGGACTATCGGCTTGATCTCGGCACGAGGTTCGACCGGTTCATGGACGACCTGCTCTACCGCAGACAGCACGGCGACTGGGTGGTCGAGCGCAACGGCCGGCTCATCGCCCTGCTGCAGGGCGTCGGCCAGTTCGGCAGCGAAGCACATCGCTTGAGGATGGAAGTGGCGCTTTCCGCCCGGGGCACGTTGGAAAACGAGCTGCTTCGCCATGGTCTCACCTGGTTGACCCGCTTTCCCGAGCGCCCGATCTGGGCCACCGTATCCTGCACACATCCAGAGGCGCTCTCCGCCCTGAGCGCGGCGGGGTTTGAGACCATGCGCGTGCTCGATCAGATGCAGCTCCGGCCCGGAGGCCTGGCCGATAGGTCAGGAGGCAACTTGTGAGCGAAGAGCGGGACAAGATCCTGGAGATGGTGGCCAACAAACAGGTGAGCCCCGAGGAAGGAGCCAAGCTGCTTGGACTGGTAGAGGGTGCTGGCGAATCAGCCAGGCCACAGCCGCCCGCTGCGGAGGCCCCCGGCCGACGCGCGGCGCAAGAACGTCGCTACTGGCAGTACCCGCTGTGGGCCGGACTGGCCGTAGTAGTCCTGAGTACGGCAGTGGTGACCACGGCCTACCAGCATCAGCGAGTGAATGCGGGCACCTGGTTGTGTGGCTGGCTGCCTCTGGGCTTTGGCCTCACCGTGGCCACGGTAGCAGCCTGGGCCCGGACGGCGCACTGGATCCACATCCGCATCAAAGACCACCAGGACCGGTTCTCCATCCATATGCCCTTGCCGCTTGGCCTGGCGGCGGCGGTGCTGCGCGTTGTCCGGCCATATGTACCCCGGCTCCGCGACACGGTAGTCGATGAAGCCATCCTGGCCCTGCGCGATGGGCTCAAGGGCGGGGAGGACATTGTCATCGACGTCCGCGATGACGAGCAGGGCGAGCGCGTGACTATCGACTTTGGAGGCAGGCAATGAGCATGCACAATGAGCGAATGCAAATCCTGGGCATGATCCAGAGCGGCCAGATCTCAGCCGAGGAGGGCGCCAGACTGCTCGCGGCACTCAAGTCGGGCGGCAAGGAAGGCCAGACCACGGAAGCGGGTCAGCCGCGCTGGTTTCGCGTGCGCATCACGGATTTAAAGTCGGGCAAGACCAAGGTCAATGTCAACATCCCGATGACCCTGGTGGACGTGGGCATCAAGATGGGTGCTCGCTTTGTGCCGGACGCAGAGGGTGTGAACTATAGCGAGCTGGCCGAGGCCATTCGCGGGGGTGCCCAGGGCAAGGTGATCGACCTGGAGGACGAAGAACGCGAAGAACGGGTCGAGATCTTTGTGGAGTGACCTTTCGGGGCTACCTCGCCAACCGCGCGGGGCGGAGTACCTAGAGGTTTTCGCCCACGATACGGTCAAAGATGGACTGCAGTTCCTCTTCGGAGTAAAAGTGGATCACCAGTTTGCCGCCGCGCTTGCTGCGAAAGAGATTGACCTTGGTGCCCAGGGCCGAGCGAAAACGGTCTTCGAGCGCCCGCGTCTCTGGCGACTGCGCAACGGCCTGGCGCGGCTTGTGCTCTTCCTCGGCGGTCAGCCGGCGCACCAACTCCTCGGCCTGCCTGACCGTTAGCCCATCCTTCTCGATAGTACGCAGCACACGCAGCTGCAGGTGAGCGTTGGTCAGAGCCAGCAACGCCCTGGCGTGACCCTCGGTGATGCGGCGAGCCAGCAGCGCTTCCTTGATCTCGTCGGCCAGGCGCAGCAGGCGCAGGGCGTTGGCCACCGCCACCCGGCTTTTTCCCACTCGCTGCGCTACCTGCTCCTGAGTCAGCCCGAATTCGTCCATCAACTGGTGGTAGGCACCGGCTTCTTCGAGCGGGTTCAGGTCGGCCCGCTGGATGTTCTCCACCAGAGCCAGCTCCAGCGTCTCCTGTGGGGTGGCCTCCTTGACGAGCACCGGCACCACCTCGAGCCCAGCCAGGGCAGCGGCGCGCCAGCGCCGTTCGCCGGCGATCAGTTGATAGCGCGGGCCGCCAGCCTCACCGGAGGGCTCGCGGTGGGTAACGATCAGGGGCTGGAGCAGGCCGTGCTCACGAATCGACTCGGCCAGCTCCTGGACGCTTTCGGCGGGCACTTCGTGGCGCGGCTGTCGTGGGTTCGTGGTGATGTCGGCGACGGGTACCTGCAGGATGCCGGCGGTGCGATCTGCACCCGGGATCAGTGCTCCCAGACCTTTGCCCAAGCCATGTCGACCCCCGCCAATTGCGCGGGGTGGAGTGCCGATGGAGCTCATAACTACCCCCTTATCGCCTGCGCCGCGTGGCAGCCTAGCCGTCGCTCAGGATCTCCTTCGCCAGTGCCTCGTAGGCCAGACCCCCTGCCGAATGGGGCGCATAGTCCACGATCGGTTCGCCATAGCTCGGAGCCTCGCTCAAGCGCACGCTGCGCGGCACCACGGTCGCAAAGGCGCGGTCGCTAAAGTGCCCGCGCACCTCGTCCACTACCTGCTGGGCCAGGCTCGTACGCGAATCGAACATGGTCATCAGCAAGCCGCGAATGGTCAGACCAGGGTTGACGTTCGCCCGCAGCAAGTCAATGGTGCGCAGGAGCTGGGCCAGGCCTTCCATGGGCAAGTACTCGCACTGCACGGGGATGATCACCTGGTCCGCTGCCGCCAGCGCGTTCACCGTCAGCAGGCCCAGACTGGGCGGACAGTCAATCAGCACATAGTCGTACCGGTCACGGATGGACGCCAGGGCGCGCTTGAGGCGAAACTCGCGCGATGGCGTGTTGACCAGCTCGATCTCGGCGCCGGCCAGCGCGGGGCTGGACGGAATCAGATCCAGACCGACGCGACGGGTCAACATCAGCACGTCGTTCAGACTGGTATCGGCCACAATGGCGTCATAAATCGACAGGGGCAGCGAGTTCTTGTCTATGCCGAGGCTGCTGGTGGCGTTGGCCTGTGGGTCGATGTCCAGGAGCAGCACGCGGCGGTCCGCGGCAGCGAGAAACGCGCCGAGGTTGACCACCGTGGTGGTCTTGCCGACTCCGCCTTTCTGGTTGGCAACAGCGTAGACTCTACTCACCATGCCTGGCCCGAGATCAGCTCTCCCCGCGCCATTCGCTCTTCCACCTGGCTGCGGGTGGCGAGGGTGGTCGTACCAGGACCCTCTATGGCAAAAGACGCAGCACTGTTGGCGAAAGGTGCGGCCAGATAGGGATCATTGGTCTCGTTGAACCGCAGCATAAAGGCCGCGGCAAAGACGTCTCCGGCTCCGGTTGGGTCGACCTCAGCTACCGGGCGGTAAGCCGGAAAGCGTCGCGGCTGCCCCTTCCAGTACACGGTCACGCCCAGAGGTCCCTCAGTGACGGCGGCGATCCGAACCAGGCGAGCGTACTGTTCAATGAGCTGCTGATCGCCGCCAACGTCTTCTTTGCTGAACACCAGCACGTCGGTCTGCGGCAAGATCTGCCCCGCCTCGCGCCACTGCTGATGCGAGATCAGGCCAGTATCGTCCCATTTCCTCATCCAGCCCTGGGGCGTTACGCCGACGATAGAGTGCCGGAACGTGCCCATCCAATCGAGTCCCAGCTCGCCCGCGAGCGGGCAGAGCAGAACGACGGGCGCCCGCCGCCAGGCCGGGGGCAGGTCGCCAGGATGGAGCGGCAAAGCCGTGCCGTGCAGGTACTGCCGGCGGCGATGGTCCAGGTAGATATTCTCAAAGGTCGTGGCTTGCGGCGAGGCCACGCAGTGCACCGCCACACCGGGCAGCGCTGCGCTGAGATCCAGGTCGTCAGGCGCGCTCGTCAACACCGCTACCGAGGCCCCCAGCCGAAGGGCAGCCAGCGAAGCATAAGTGGCCGTGCCCCCGATGGTGTAGGTCCCATCCGGCAACAGGTCTCTAGTAACATGACCGACCGCCACCAGATCAGGGCGTGCCGGCATGCCGCTCATCGCTCCACCCCGCGGCGTAATCCCTGGCGCACAGAGGCTATTGCCTCGGCAAGATGACGACACGCCGCTTGTCTTCTACTCCGGTACTCTCCGTGTAGACGTCCGGGTCGTCCTTCAGGGCAATGTGCACGATACGGCGCTCGTCAGCCGGCATAGGTTCGAGCGAAACCGGCTGCCCTGTGGTCCGCACCCGCTCAGCCATACGTCTGGCCAGGTCGGTGAGGGCCTTGCGGCGGCGAGCCCGGTAGTGTTCGACGTCAACCATCAGGCTCGGCCAGGGCTGGCTGTGGCGGCTGACCATCAGGGCGGTCATAAACTGCAGGTCGCGCAGCGTCTCACCCTGCCGCCCGATCAACATGCCCATATCGCTGCCAGTGATGTTGAGCCCGATCGTGTCCGGCGAGGCATCGTCCACCGGCTCGAGCGTGACACGCGCCTTGATACCCATATGGTCCAGCAGGCCCTGGAGAGACTCGACGCTGCGCTGCGCCAGTTCGTTGTCCGACCGAACAACCGGCGCCTCGGCCTGCTCGCCCTCGTCTTCCTCTTGCGCATCGGGCTCATCCGAGTCCTCAAACTCGTCGGCTGGAGCCGGCAGCTCGGCAGTCGCCGGTTTCTTCCATGTCGGCGCCGCGACGGTGCGTGGCAACGCTGCCTTCGGGGTCACCTTGACCACCGCTTCTTCACTGAGAAGGCCAAGCAGGCCCCGGCTGCCGGGCCGGATCACTTCTACTTCGACGGCATCTCGCTCCAGGCCAAGTTCAGCGAGTGCCCTGGCCACTGCTTCATCAACGGTGCGGCCTCGAGCCTCGACCGCATTGCCTCTAGCGCTTTTTTCGCCCATAGCCCTTACCCTTTGCAGGAGCAGCGGTGTCTGAGCCGGCTCCACGGCGGAGGACATTGGCCAGCGCACCCCAGCCGCTGGTGAAATACTGCTGAGCGATGCCCACCAGGTTGGTAGCCACAAAGTACAGGCCCAGACCCGAGGCAGCGCTGTAAGTGATCCAGGCGAACATGAAAGGCATGGTGAGTTCCAGGCTCTGACTCATCGCCTGCTGCTGCGGGTCAGACACAGCGGGTGACATCATCTTTTGCTGCGCCCACATCGTGACCGCAGTCAGGATCGGGATGATGAACCAGGGGTCGGGCTTGCCCAGATCCAGCCACAGAAAGCGCGGATTCAGCGGAATGAGACTGGACGGAACCACACTGCTGAGAAAACCAAAGCTGGGATAGATGTGCTTGGCCAGGTTGACCAGCTGCAAGGGGTTTTGCGGCAGGGCGGTGCCGATGGCCTGGTACAGACCGAACCAGATGGGCATCTGAATGAGCAGCGGCACGAGGCAGCCCAGCGGGTTCACGCCGTACTCCTTGTAGAGCTTCATCTGTTCCTGGGCCATCTTGTCACGATCTTTGGGGTCGCGGTACTTGGCCTCGAGTTCCTTCAGTTTCGGCTGCATCGCCTGACTGGCCTTGGCGGACTTGGCCTGCATCTGAGTAAAGGGCAGGGTCAGCAGCCGCACCAGAACGGTGAAAACGATCACCGCCAGACCAAAGTTGCGGCCGAGTATCGAGTACAGGAAGAGCAGCAGATTAAGCAGCGGTTGGAAGATCAGGGTATTCCACACCGGGAACGACCTCCTGTGTCCTATTTCCTTGTGCTGGGATTGGCACTCCAGCGCGTAACGCCAGTGGCTGCATCGAGAGCGTGTACCGTGCCGTCCAGCGTGGCGACAAAAACCGTATCGCCGCTCACCACCGGTGAAGTGAGGATGGAGGTGCCGGGCTTTATAGTCCACTTTTGCCGGCCAGTCGCCGCCTCGAGGGCGACGAGTGAACCAGTCTCTGTGGCAGCGTACACCACGCCATCGGCATAGGCCGGTGTCGCGCGCACCATACCGTCAGCGTCAAAGCGCCACCGCGACGCCCCGGTAGCAGCGTCGAGTGCATACACCGTGGAATCGAGCGAGCCCACATAGACCGTGGACTCTACTACGAGCGGTCTGCCCCAGACCCAGTGGCCGGTAGCAAAAGTCCACCTGGGTGCGCCGGTAGCCGCATCCACGGCATAGACCTTGTTGTCCATGGAACCAAAAAAGACGGTGTCACCGCTCAGAGTGACGCCGCCAGGTATTCCACCATCGGTCCCGAACTCCCAGAGCTTGCCGCCGGTTGTGTCCACACAATAGACCTTGTGATCCAGCGAGCCAACGTACACCCTGCCATCGCCCACCGCCGCCTTGCCCCAGATCCAGTTGTCAGTGGCGAATTCCCACTCCTTACGGCCAGTCGCAGCCTCATAAGCGTAAAGGGACTTGTCCTGGGACCCCACATAGAGGATGCCGTCGACGGTGACCGCGTCGGCCGCCACCGGGCCCTTGGTGGCCATGGTGCGCTGCTGTGAGCCAGTGTTAGCATCGAGGACATAGATGTAGTGGTCAAAGGAGCCAATGTTGAGTGAGCTGCCCACCAGCAGCGGCTCGGCCAGGAAGGCGCCTTTGCCGTTTCTTTCTGTCGCCGCAGGAAAACGCCACACCTCGGCACCAGAGGCCGCCTGGAGCGCAAACACGCGGCCTGTGGGGGACCCAACGTAGAGAATGCCATCCGCCACGGCCATGCTCGGCCAGGACGGATGAGCAGCAGCAGCCGATGCGCAGCTCGTGGCCAGAACCGCCGCGAGTCCGAGCGTCAGGGCAAGGATGAGATTGCGCCTTTTCAACGGGAACACACTCCTCTCCGAGCGGGGGCCCTATTGGGGAGGCCGTTCCGCCGCGGCAGACTAGGGTACGGGATCATATCCACCCGGGTTGAGGGGGTGGCAGCGACTCAAACGCTCGACGGCCATCCAACCGCCGCGCAGCACACCATACCTGGATATTGCTCCGTAGGCGTACTCTGAGCAGGAAGGTATGAACCGGCAACTGGGAGGCAGAGACGGCGAAATGGCTCTCTGATACATTCGAATGAGGGCAAGCGCCAGGCGCTTCATTCAGCAGTGCTCTGTAATGTGCAGGGTGTGTTCGGCGCTGAGCAGGCCGGCTCGTCCAAGCAGCGTGTTCAGGGCGTCGCCGAGCTGCCAGAAATCGGCTCCGGCGGCCGGGGTCCGCGCGATCAGCACGATGTCCCAGCCCGGCTTGATGCTCGGCCAACGGCCACGCGCAGCTTCGCGCAGCCGACGCCGCACACGGTTGCGCGCAACCGCCGTGCCCAAACGCTTGCTCACCACCAGGCCGAGCCTGCTGTACGCCAGACCCGAGCGCCGGGTCTGAATCACCAGCAGAGGCACAGACCACGACCGCCCTTCGCGGCGAATGCGCTGAAAGTCCTCGTTGCGAGCCAGGCGAAATTGCTTCTTCATGCCCAATTGCTCCACCTGCAAGGCGCCTGGCCATCACACACCACCCGCCTATCCGACTAGATGGAAACGCGCTTGCGGCCCTTGGCTCTCCGCGACGCAATAACGCGTCGCCCACCGGTGGTGCTCATCCGGGACCGGAAACCATGCACCTTCTGGCGCCTGACTTTGCGTGGTTGATAAGTTCTCTTGGGCATTCCGTCTTACCTTTCTCGATTTGGCAAATACAGGATATTATCGCTAATCCCACGCGGCTTGTCAAATGCAGCGCCCCGAGAGTGTTGAAAAACGACCTGGCGTTTTGTGTGCAGGCGGTGAATCCGGTACACTGGGTAT
>Ga0116144_10003545_pt1 | contig 15449 bp, 11 predicted proteins | sample AD_UKC035_MetaG_FD_89746 | JGI IMG/M metagenome (GOLD analysis project Ga0116144, IMG submission 89746) | Active sludge microbial communities of municipal wastewater-treating anaerobic digesters from USA - AD_UKC035_MetaG | ecosystem: Engineered > Bioreactor > Anaerobic > Digestate | place: USA... | reverse complement strand
CGGAGGGATTTCTGTGGGAGTGTTTGGACGACCGGCAGCAGCCCGCTGAAAAGCGGGAAGTAGCCCTGGCGGGTCTGCAAGCCATCGCGCTCAAGTATCCCGCGCGCCGCCCGCCCATCACCGAGGGCTTGATCGCCCGCCTTCAGGCCGCGCCGGTGGAGGAGCAAGAAGTCAACGCTTATCTGGTGCATGTATTGGACGAGATACACGCCCCCGAAGCGCGCGCGGCCATCAGGGCCGCCTTCGAGGCCGGAAAGGTGGATACCACCATCATCGGGCCGGAAGACATGGAGTGAACATGTCGGTTGTTTTGAACCGCGAAGGCGCGAAGGACACTAAGAAAAAAAAGCGAGAAGAAAACTTCGCGTTCTTCGCGTCTTCGCGGTGAGAAAAAAGGAGACCTATGCCCATCGAAGAAGTTGCGAAACAGATTGTGGACGCTGCCATCAAAGTACACCGCGCCCTAGGCCCAGGATTGTTGGAATCGGCCTACCAAAAGTGTTTTGCCTACGAATTGCGCCAACGGGGACTGCGCGTTGAATGTGAGGTGCAGTTGCCGCTTGTCTACGAGGGACTATCGTTTGACGCCGGTTATCGCATTGATATGTTGGTAGAAGACCTGATCATCATCGAAAACAAAGCGGTGGACCAGGTTTTGCCCATCCACCAGGCACAACTACTGACGTACCTGAAACTGCGCGATTGTCGCCTGGGTTTCCTGCTCAACTGGAACGTCACTTTGATGAAAAACGGCATTAAGCGTATGGTGAATAATTTGTGAACCGCGAAGACGCCAAGAACGCAAAGGAAAGGCTAAAAAAAACTACGCGCTCTTGGCGTCTTCGCGGTAAAAGAAAAAACTTTGCGTCCTTCGCGTCTTTGCGGTAAAAAAGGAGTCACCATGAACTACCCACAAACGTTATCGAAAGCCCAAACCCTGCTCCAACAACAACACTACGCCCAGGCCATCCAGGTCGCGGCGACGGCGTTGGAGACGCTCCTCATCGAACTCTACAACGACCTCATCACTCAACTTCCCTCCGCCCGGCAGAAAGAACTGATCGAAACCCAGGAAAAGGTCGGCGGCGGACAACCGCTCAACCAGCTCACCCTGGGGCGATTGCTGGGGATTTACCGTGTGAGTGGCGCGACCAAAGACCTGGAAAAGCTGTTGGGACACTCGCTCACCTACTTCAACATCCAAACCCTCGATAACTTCGTCGCCACGCGCAACCAGGTCATCCACGAAGGCCAGGAGCCGGACGAGGCCGAAGCCGCCTACCTCGTCAACCAGGTTGCCCTCATCCTCCGCGAAACCCACCGCCTCCCCCCCGTTTCCCCCCCGATGGGGGGGACTAAAGGGGGGCTATCTCCCTGGTGGCACACCGCCATGCCCCACCGCGACATCCGCGAGGGGCGGCTCGACCTCAAAGTCTTCGCCGTGGACCTGGCGCAGGTCGTCGAGGGCGACGCCGTGCCGGAATACAAAGACCCCGACACCTTCTTCCGCCGCACCTTCCTCACGCGCGGGCTGGCCTCCACGCTGCGGGGCGTGCTGCGGCGGCTGGCCGGGCGGGATGACGGCGTCGCCATCACCCAGATGGCCACCGTCTTCGGCGGCGGCAAGACCCATACCTTGCTGGCCCTCTACCACATCGTCCAACACGGCGCGGCGCTGGGCCACGTGGACGTCGTGGCCAACCTGCTGGCCGAAGTCGGGCTGGACGCGGTCCCCCAGGCGGCGGTGGCCGCGGTGGACTGCGCCCACATCAGCCCCAGCCAGCCGCGCACTGTGGCGGGCCTCACCCTCCACACCCTCTGGGGCGAGATTGCCTACCGCCTGGCCGGCGCCGAGGGCTACGCCATCGTCCGCCAGAGCGACGAAGAGCGCGTGGCCCCCGGCAGCGAAGCTTTACAAGCGCTGCTCGCCGCCGCCGGGCCGTCCCTCATCCTGCTGGATGAGACGCTCTCCTACATCACCAAAGCCAGCGGCATCCCCGTGGGCCGGGGCTTCCTCTCCGATCAGGCCCAGGAATTCCTGCTGGAACTCACCCGCGCCGTCAACGCGGCGGACGACGTGGCGCTGGTGCTCACCATGACGTCCAGCGAGCAGGAACAAATTGGGGAAGCCGCCATCGCCGCCGCCAAGGAGATTGACACCGCCATCCGCATCCTGCGCCGCACGCGCCAGGTGGAGGTCAGCGCCGAGCGCGAAGAACTCTACGAAATCCTCAAGCGCCGCCTCTTCGACACCGACCTCGCCACCCTGGAGGCCCAGGCCCAGGAGACCGCCCGCACGTACTGGGACTATTACCGCGCCCACAGCAACGACTTCCCCCAGGAAGCCCAGACGCCCGAATACCGCGAGCTGCTGGCGCGCGCCTACCCCTTTCACCCGGCCCTCATCGAAATCCTGCGCGACCGGTGGGGCAGTATCAGCGGCTTCCAGCGCACGCGCGGCGTCTTGCGCCTGCTGGCCCTGGTCATCGGCGACCTGTACCGGCAGAAGCACGCCGCGCCGCTCATCCAGCCCGCCCACGTCAACCTGGATAACGGCGAGATTCGCGCCGAACTCCTGGAATACGTGGACAACAAGGGCGGCTACGAGTCGGCGATTCTGTCGGACATCGGCGGCACGGACGAGTCCAAAGCACCGTACCTGGATCGCGTCACCGGCGGCGAGTACGCCCGGCACAGCATCGCTGCCGGCCTGACCACGGCCATCTTCATGTACTCCCACAGCGGCGCCACGCAGCGGGCGGCCGCCGCCGAACGCCCGCAACTGTGGCTGGCGACCTTGCAGCCGGGCATCGTGCCTGCGCTGGCCGCCGACGCGCTGGACAAGCTTCAACGCCGCCTGTGGTATCTGGCAACCCACGAGGGCACCTATCGCATAGACAGCCAGCCCAACCTGAACCAGATGCTCGTCACGCGGGTGGACGCCATCCGCCAGGAACCGGATACCGTCCGCCAGCAGGTCCAGGCGGCGGTCGAAGAAGTCGCCGGCCGGCGACCCTTTGCGGACGTGGTCGCCTGGCCGGAGGGACCGAACGACGTCCCCCATCAACGCCGCCTGACCCTGGTAGTCTTGGGGCCGGAGTACGCCTGGGGCGCGGGCGAGGCGGGGGAGCGCAAGGCGCGGGCCTTCATCCGGCAGATTTTGGACAGCGCGGGGAACACCCACCGTCAGTTCAAGAACACCCTGGTCTTCGTCGCGCCCACCGCCGATGGGGTGCGCATCGTGGAAGACACGGCGGTGAACCTGCTGGCCCTGGAAGCCATCCACCGCCAGTATCGCAGCGGCGGCCTCTCCGAGACGCAGATGGACGACCTGCGCACGCGCCTGGATCGCGCGCGCAAGGGACTGCCCGGCGCGGTGTGGGGCGCGTACACTGTCACCGTGGCCCCCACCGGCGACGCGGAACAACAGATTGCTCTGTGGGTCAAGCAAGAACACGGCTTTGCCGGCTACCGTCCGGGCGAACATAGCTTGGCGCTGCGGGCGTGGGAACGGCTGATGAACGAACAACGCCTGTTGGAGCGGCTGGACCCCCGGCTGATCATCCAGGGCAAGGGCGACCAGTGGAAGCTGTGGCTGGATGAGGACGACCGGCTGAACGTCGCTGCCCTGTGGGATTACTTCTGCCGCTTCTCCTACCTGCCGATCCTGACCGGGCCGGAGGCATTGCAGCAGACGATCACCTGGGGGGTGCAGCGCGGGCTGTTTGCCTACGCCCTGGGGGACGGGGAAACTTTCGACACCATCACCTTCCGCGAGTCGCGCCCCCTCAGCGACTTCGCCATCACCGAAGGTGCGTGGCTGCTGCGTCCCGCCTTGGCGGAAACCCTGCTCAAGCTGCCGGAACCTCCATCGCCGCCCCCACCACCACCCGTACCATGGCCAGGAGAGGAGCCAGGGCCAGGACGCAAAGGTGAAGACCACGGCCCTAAACCGCCGCTCCCGCCTCCGCCGCCCCCGCCGCCGGCTACCTACCGCCACGTCGCCATTGACACCCCCGTCAACTGGCAGCGCTGGTACGACTTCTACCAGGCCGTCATCAAACCGCTGGTCGAGGCCGGCGTCGAAGTCAGCCTGCACCTGCACGTAGACGCCAACGGCGAGATTGACGCCAACCTGGTGGACTTGAGCGTGAAAGAGACCGTGATGCAGTTAGACCCACGGGGGAAGGTGAAAACGACGCCGTAAAGACCTCATCGGTTGGGCTACGATTGCCAGCGGCTTCCCGACGGGCGCGATGTGGTCCGCTTTGTGCCGTTGCCGGCCGATGAGACGCCGGCGGCGGCGATCCTTCCAACTTGTTGGTGCCGGCGGCCTTTGACCAGGCCGTCCTGACGTTTTTGGCACAATTCCCAAGAGGGTGAGTCCTGTTTCCTCAGTTTTCTAGGGGGTGATGGGCTATGGTTACACCGCGTTCCGGCTGGTTTCCTGCCACGACTTTGCCGGAGCGCTCCCCGGGAGCAGGTTGCGTGCGATGCGGGTCGCGTAATAGGTCAACCAATCGTCTTCCACCAGGTGGTAGAGGTGGTAGCGCAAGAGCGGCGCACTCGTCTTGGGAATGGTGTCCCAGTAGGTCGCACCGTATTGGCGCTCGCCGGCTTTGACGATCGCGGTGATGTGCCGCACAAAATCCGGGATGGGGCGGTCTTGCGTGCGAAACAGCCCCTCGCCGGGGCGATAATATCCCTTGAGCCACTGCAACAACGTTGGGATGGGTTCAGCCCGCATATCCATCCCGGCTTCACTGAACATCAGCAATTCTTTGACGAGGTTATGCCCGTGATACACCCACGTCTGGATGTGTGCCGGGTCCTTTTGGGCCAGGTGCCCCCGCAGGAACTCCAGCGCGGCCGGTAACGCCTGCTGCGTGGAAGGCAGGTCGGCGTAAAACAACGCCTGGACGGCAAAAAAGGACCCCCACGCACAACTGCGATCCCAGGGCCAGCGACCGACGGTCTTGGCCGGGGTGGGCGAATCAGCGAGATGGTGAGGGTTGAGCCAGCCGCCATCCGGGCGCTGGCAGCGGATCAGCCAATTCCACGCGCCTTGCAGCCGTTCATCCGCGGCCAGCCCGACACTGGCCAGAGCGCGCAAGGGGATGGCAGACAGCCCACAGCAATTCGCCGGCTGCGAGGGCGCATCAGACGGACTGTTGGGGGGCGCCATTTCTTGCAGCATCAGCTCGCAGCTTTTTCTGATCCGTTCATCGGCGGCCGTGAACCCCATTTCTCCCAGGTAGGGTAGGATCCAGGCGGTAGTGACAAACTTGGGACGCGATAGGGTATACCCGCGGCCAGTCTGCTGGCGATAGCCCCGCGGGCCCCACGGGCCGCCGCTGAACCACGTTCCGTCCGCATTCTGCCTGACGCAGATTTCCGCGGCGGCGGAGCTGTGGAGGACAGCGCGCCAGAGTTCCGCCATCAGGGGCGAGTCAGGGGCGGTTTTCAGGATATGCTGATGGGTCAGGTATCTGACCGGCGCGGAAGCATAATCGAGTAGCCAGCGGGTAGTGGCCGTTATTTCTTCGGGACTCAAAAACATGGAATGCTCCTCATCTATGGGGATGTGGTAGTGTTCATAGGGTAAGTATACCATCAATTGCGGCCTTACCTTTCCTGACTTTGATCTGATCAAGCTTGCCGGCCTCTGAGCGGCTTTTTCAGTAGATTAAGAACCGGTGGGGATAGCAGTTTCTGGCTTTCTGGGTATCATTGGAACCCACTCAGGGGATGAAATTCTCATCGCCATTCAAAGCTCAGGAGATGCGTTATGACTGGTACAGCAAAAGATTCTGTCGCTAGAAACTGTGGTTTGCACCACGTCACCCTCCAGACCCGCGATTTGGCTGCCGCGCTGCGGCTGTATCGGGACGTTCTGGGAATGACGGTCGTGGCCGAATTCGGCTCCCCGGAGCGAAAGATGCTGTTATTGGCTATCGGGGACGGGAGTCACATCGAATTGATCGCGCCGACAGCCACGACTCCGGCTGTGGGCAGCCCGGCGGCCAATGACCCGCTGGTGCATCTCGCCCTCGCCGCGCCCAATGCCGCTGAGGCGCTGGAGCGTGTCCGGCAGGCGGGGTACGAGATCACGATGGAACCCAAAGCCGTCCGGTTGGGCGCCATTGACGCTACAGTGGCCTTCTTCAAAGGGCCAAGTGGCGAGGTGATCGAGTTCTTCCAGACGCGGTGAACGGCTACAGCTATACGCCCCGTACCGGCCACGATGAAATCACCCCGCTGCGCCTCAAGTATGAGGAGGAGAACCACGATGCATGAAGCCAATCGCCGTTACTGGGACGCCCTGTCGCCCCATTGGAAATCCCTGCGGGACCGCGACCGGCTGTGGGAGCGTTGCCCCCGCGAACCTGACCTCGCCTTCGAGGGTGGCGCGTTGGCGCTGATGCAAACGTGCTGCGGCGATCTGGCGGATCGCGCCGTTTGTGTCATCGGCAGCGGCGACAACTACGCCGCCTTCGCGCTGGCGGGATTAGGGGCCTGCGTGACCTCCACGGACATTTCGCAAGGCCAGTTGGAGGTGGCGCGTGAGCGGGCGCAGCGCCTCGGCCTGGCTATGGAATTTGTGCGGGCGGATGCGGCGGATCTAGCGCCCTTGCCCGCCGCCGCGTTCGACCTCGTCTGCTCCACCAACGGCTTTTTCGTGTGGATCGCGCAGCCCGCGCGGGTGTTCGCCGCGGTCCAGCGCGTGCTCAAACCTGGTGGCTGCTACGTCTTTTACGACGTCCACCCCTTCCAGCGTCCCTGGCGCGATCAGGTGGATCCCATCCAGATGGCAAAGTCCTACTGGGACGTTGGCCCCTACACGGAGGTCGAGACGGGCGCCTGCGAGTTCAACTGGACGCTGGCGGATCTCTTGAATCCCCTGGCGGAGGCCGGGCTGGTGTTGCGGCAAGTGCTCGAATCCCCCGCCAAAGACGCACGCTTCTGGGAAGGGCATTCCTATGAAGCGGGGGTCAATGCGGCTCTGATGGATTGGCAGGTCAACCCGCGAGCCGGGCTGCCCGTCTGGCTCACCGTATGCGCCCAGAAAGTGTCATAAAGGCGGATTCAGATGGCAACCCTGATTCTGATCAAACATTCTCACCCGGAAATCATCCCCACCTTGCCCCCATCCCAATGACGCCTTTCCGCAATCGGCCGGTCACGCTGTAAAGCGCTGGCCGCGAAAGTGGCCGCTTATGCGCCCGACTGCATCGTAGCCAGCCGCGAACTCAAAGCCATTGAAACCGCGCAACTGCTCGCGGTCCAACTCGACCGGACGGTTCAAATCGTTGCCGGGTTACACGAACACGACCGCAGCAACGTGGCGTGGGGCAATGTCGCACAGTTTGAGGCCCAGGTCGCTGAGTTTTTCCGGCATCCGCACCGCACGCTACTTTTCCCAGAAGTAGCTCACCCAACCGTGGTTGACGTTCTGGAATCCCAGGTTCCGGTATAATCCCAGCGCCGCCTGATTCTCGCGATCTACCTGAAGGATCATCTTCCGGCACTGGTTGGTCGCCGCACGCCGCATACTCGTCCCCAACATATATCTGGCTAACCCCCGTCTCCGGTACGTGGGGATGACCCCAATGCCGCTCACATACGCCTCTTCCGCCGTCACGCCTATCGCGACAAACCCCACGATGGTCTCACCGTCAACCACCGCCAGGGAAGCGTCGGCATCCAGGGACGTCAATTGGCAGAAAAATGCCTCAAAATTCTCCCGTCGTTGCGCGGTGGATTGCTGCGTGGCGAAGGCCGCATCAAAACATGGCCAGAGGGCGTCTTTGGACATCTCGGTCAGAGGATGAGGCATCAACGTTTCCGGAATATCCCGGAGGGCGAAATCAAACGGCTGCAAGCCGGCTTCCATAGACTGCCACTCCACCCCGCGCGCCATTCCCGCCGCCTGATAGATCGCCCCACACTGCGCCGCATAGTCCTGGTACTCGGGGGTCAGATTCAGCAGCAACACTTCCATCCGCTCTCTGCCAGAGGCGGCGGTGTGCTGGATACACTGGCGCACCAACTGTTGGGAGATGGCCGGGTTGGGCGGGATGACCAGGGGATGCCAACTGAGCAGGTTGGCCTGCCAGTTTCCAAGATACAATCCGGCCCATCCCAGCAGCGCGTCCGCCGCGCGCGCCAACACGATGACATCAGGACAACGCTGTTGCAGGAAGTTTTCAAGCTCTGCCGGAGTCTCCCCGTGTCTGTAAGGAATAGGCAGCAGTTGATAGGCTCGGTGCGTGAATGCCGCGAGTTCTGCAACATCAATAGAATCTTGGGAATGACTCGTGAAATTGACCATAGCTTCCTCCTCATGGAAAATAGATAACCCATTTGGCGCGTCTAGCAAACCCTCCTCCGGATCTGGGCACCATCACTTAGTGCGCTCCGCCCCACCGGCCAAACGATGCGCGATACAACAGGTAGTCAAAGGTGTTCCCCAGCAGGTTCGACATCTGAATCGCCTGCAGAGCCAATTCTATCGCCGCGCCGCGCTCGGCCCCATACTGAGCAAGGATCCGTTGGCGGGCTTCAGCAGCCGGCTGCCCCCGCGTCTCGGCCCAATGTTGGGCATAGAGCAACGCTGCCTGTTCCTCCAGGGGGCTGCCGGCCAACTCACCTTCCTGCAAGTCCGCGATTTCTTCGGGCGATAGCCCTTCGCTCAAGGCCTGCTGGGTATGCACATACGAGCAGTACCGGCAGGCGTTGACTCCCGTGACCGCCAGCATCAGCCGCTCCCGAAACGCGGCGCTGACTAACGTCCCACGCAGCAATGGCTTTATGTGCGGACGTTGCGCCAGGATGGCCCGCAGGTCAGCCACGATTTCTGATAAGTTCCGGTAAATGCGCCGTCTAAACTCCTTCATACTATCTAACTCCTCGAAGAACCGAATACCGGCGCGCCTGTCCGCACAGGGCGCGCTGCGTCAGTCAGGCTAAGCGGGCCTTTTCTACCGCCAATTTCTGGAGCAGTTCGGCGCTGCGAGCGGCGCTGTCGCGTAGCTGGTATCCATGACGATCCGGTCGCGCTGCCAATCTTGATACTCTCTGGCTTGTATTTCGGCCCAGGTGGGCAAGGTGAAGCCGGCGATGTCGCTTTCCCGCTGCTCTACACGCGCTTGATGTGCGGATTGATCCGTACAAATGACCTCGATGTTGATGAAATCGCCGCCGGCGTAAAGGCCAGCAGCATGGCCAGGAACACCAGGAGGCTCTGCCATCCTACCCCCAGGAGGGTTTTGAGGTCCGCGCCGATTTTTCTCTTCATATTTGGCCGATACATTTACCCGCTTCACTCGCCGAGTTGGATCGTCGCCCAGGTTTCCGGGGCAAATTTGAGCCGCAGCGGGGCGCTCTGCTCCTGCCCGGCGTCGCCTTGCAGCAGACTGGTCTTGCGGCAATCATCGGCCAGATCGGCCGGCCACCAGGCCGCCTCAAGTTTGGCGGCGCGGGGCGGTAACAGATAGGCCAGCGCCAGCGAAAAAGGCTCATCCGGTATAGCGATCTGGTACTCGACTGCCCCTGTCGTAGTCGCCGTGCCGAGAGTCGCCAGCCAGCGGTTTTCTGCCAGGAATGTCTGGCGTTGCTGCTCTGCGGCCGTGGGGTCTGCGGGCAGTTCGCTGAGCGCCCAGGCGAAGGTCTGCGTCGCTTCCCATTGCGCGGCGGCGCGCTGAAAAATGGCCGTCCCCAGGGAGGCGGACGAATGGAGGATGAAGACCTGGTCGCCGCGCGCCAGGCAGACGGCGGACACGACGTCCTGCGGCGCGGCGAAATTCACCCGCACCGCCAGGTACAGATAGTCGCCGCTGTGCAGCAGCCACAGTTCGCCGCCATCGGTGAATTCCTGGCGCAGTGCGCCATCCCACTCGCCGGGAGCGAGCCGCCCATCCAGCACCGGCGGATTTCCCGACGGCGCGGAGAGGGCGGTGGGGAACGCGGCGGAGGTTGGCTCGCTGGGGACCGTCCACACAATCGTCGCGCCGACGTGGGGCTGATCGTAGCCGCCGCCCCCCGAAGCGACGTAGCCGCCATCCGGCGACCAGGCCGCGCTCCACACGGCCAGGCGGTTGTGATACTGTTCGGCGTATTTCTGGCCCGTTGCGGGATGCCACAGGCAGATGCGCCGATCTTCGCCCGTTGAGGCGAGCAGTTTCCCATCCGGCGACCAGGCCACGCCCCTGGCCCAACCGGTGTGCGCGGCGATGGCGCACCCCAGCTCGCCCGTCGCGCCATCCCACAGCCGCACCTGCCCGTCCTGGTGCGCCGAGGCCAGCGTGACGCCGTCCGGTGACCAATCCAAGCCGTTGACGTCGCGCCGGGCCGGCGTATAGCCCGCCAGCGTGAGGCGCGCCCGGCCGGTGGCGACGTCCCACAGGACGATGTCGCCATCCAACTCGCCCGCCGCGAGGGTCTGGCCATCCGGCGACCAGGCGACGCTGATAACGGTTGAAGGGGTGGCGCTCTGCCAGGTGTCCTGCACCTGTTGGGTGGCGGCATCCCACACTTGTACCTGGCCGGCCCGGTTGCCAGTTGCCAGTTGCTTGCCGTCCGGCGACCACGCCACACACAACGCCCAGCCAGTATCCAGGGTGGCCGTGGTGGTGTACGCCGCCATATCCCACAGCCGCGCACTGCCATCCTGGCTGGCCGAAGCCAGGGTGCGGCCGTCGGGCGACCAGGCCAGGCCCCATACGAAATGGGTATGCCCCGCCAACACGCCGACCTCGCGCTGTCCGGCGATGTCCCAGAGCCGTATCTGATCGTAATCGGCCGTTGCCAGCCAGCGGCCATCCGGCGACCAATCCTGGCTGTAGACCGGCCCTTTGCCGGTTTTGAGATCAAGCGCTTCGCGCAGGCTTTTGACGGCGGGCGCCGCCGCTTGCGGTGTAGGGGTAGACGTCTGCGCCACCGCGCACAACGGAATCAGCTTGTCGGACTCGCGCAGCGCCGCATCCCAGGTGAACTCCTGGTTATCGCTGAAGTAGTAATAGGTGACGCCGTTGGGGAACAGCGCGATGACGTTGCCGCTGACGCCCTGCATCGCGGTGATCCAGAAGTCGCAATCAAAGCCATCGCTCTGGGTGTAGTGGGTGGCCCAGAACGCATTGTTGTACCTCTGCCGCCCGTCAATCTTGACGCCCCGGTCGGCCGGATCGCGCTGGAGCGTCGCGGCCAGCAGGCCGGGATGCAAGACTGGCTCGCCGTTGATTTGGCCGCTGTGGTTGTTCAACAGCAGCGCCAGTTTGGCGATGTCGTCGGGAATCCACCACAGGCCGTAGCCGCCCTCGGCCTGCCCCTGCCAATCGTCGTCGGCGGTGCGCATCGTCGTGAGCGCGCCGGGGCCAAGGCCCAGCGGCCGGTATATTTCGTCCACCACGAACTGAAAGATGTCGGCCGCCGGTCCTTCCTGGGTTTGCAGGTAGTTGTGCATAGCGCGGGTGAGGATGAAGGTGTCGCTGGTGCGGTAGACCCAGCGCGCGCCGGGCGCGGCGGCGGATGGCGCGCTAAACGCCGCCGCCATCCGCTGGGCGTAGGGCTGCGCGCCAAAGAACGTGCCCATTTTGGCGCTGTTATCGTCGGCCATGAAGCCGGTCGAGACGTAATTGCCGGTGGACATATCCAGCGTATGGTTGAAGGTGACGCGCTCCCAATCGCCGGGACTGGTGGCGTATTCGGGGACGTAATCCTTGATCAGCAGATTGGGCACGTCGGGGCCGTACTTCTGCGCCAAACGCAGCAGCGCCACGCCGACAAAGGCCGATTTGGCGGTGGAGTAGGAGGTGGCGCGCATGGCTTCGCAGTAGGGATACGTTCCAAAGCGGGTCTGGCAGCCGCCGATATAGTTGACACCGTTGACCACGACGCCGTACCATGTCATGTGCGCCGGCGTGACACCGCGCCCGAAAGCGGCGACGTCCACACCGGGATAGTCGTCGGCTAATGCCTGAATGGGCTTGACCGGCACGCGGGCGGCCAGTTCGGCGGCGAAATCGGCGCGGATGTGATCGGCGGCGGCCACCGGGCCGGGATGGTAGGCGGCGTCCAGCAGGCCCCACAGGTTGGCGCGGGTGTAGCTGGTGGTCTCTTGCGTGACCTGGTACCAGACTTTGGAGACGCGCTGGGCGTCGAACAGAAAGGTCAGCGTGCCGTTGAACGTCGCGTTGTCGCCCTTGGGGATCAGCGCGAAGGGGAGCGACGCCCGCGCGAAGTCACCGTCCCCGGCCTCCTGCCAGACGCGCCCCGGCTCCAGGATGAGATTCCACAGGGGATGATCAGCGATGATCTGGCCGCGCGGCACGGGGATCAAATAGCCATCGCTTTGCACCAACGCAAAATCGAATTCCGGCAAATACCGGTGATCTGGCCCCAATCCGCCGCGCACCATCTGGAGGTGGCCGCCCTCCTGCTCGCCGAGCAGTTCCAGGCGCCCCTCAAAGCGGTGCGCCGGCAGGGTGGCTGACGCCGGCGGCGTCAGCGCCGCCTCGTCCACCGGGCCAGCGAAGTCGAAGCCGTGCATCAAGTCGGCGAAGGTCAGAGGCAGGCCGGCCCGATTGATTGCATCCGGTTTGAGTGCTTGCAGGGCGGCGGTCTCGACCCAGTACAGGTCCGGGAAACGCTTCCCGGCGCCGCGGTTGCTAGCGAAGAACAGGTAGCGGCCGTCCGGCGAGAGGGTGGGGGTGCTTTCCTCGGCAGTCGAATTGATCGGCTGGCCGAGATTCTGCGGCGCGCCCCATTGTCCCACGCTATCCCGAAAGGCCACGTACAGGTCGCCAGTTTTGCCGTTGGGCGTTAGATTGTCGGGCCGTCCCGCCGAATAGAAGAGGATAAAGCTCTCATCCGGTGCGATAAACGGTTCGACCTCCACAATGGCGTCGCTGTTGACGAACACATCCAGTTTTTCCGGTATCTGGTACGCGCCATTGGCGAACGCAGCGCGATACAGTCCCATGCCGCCCAGGGTGGGATAGTCGGCCACGTAATACAACGCGCCGTCGCGGGTGAGCGTCGGACTCGACTCATCCCCTGCCGATTCCAGCGGCAGCGCCAGCCGGGTGGGAGCCGCCCAGCCGGCGCCAGCGCGTTCCACCCACCAGAGGCGATAGAGGCCCTCCGCCGTTGTATCTCCCGCCAGCGGGCGTCGGGACGAGAAGAGCAGCTTTTGCCCATCCGCGCTGATGAACGGATTCACATCATCGTACTCGCCGGAAAATGGCGCTGGCTCAGGCGTCGTCCAACCCGCACCGGTCTGCCGGCTGACCATGATAGTCGCCTTGCCGGACTCCAGACGGGTGAAGTAGAGTTCCTGCAAGTTGGGGTGCAGCGCTAGGGAGAGTTCAATCGCTGCGCTGGATACCGTGCCGGGCCGAAACAGAGCCGGCTCAGGTCCCGGCGGCGTTTCGTCCAGATACGGCGCGGGGATTGGCGCGGTCGGCGCGGCGGCTTCCGGCGCAACGGTCGGCTTGACCGTGGTTGCCATGGGGGCGACGGTTGGCGCCAGTGTCACGGAGGGTGGGGTGGGCGTACACGCCACCAGACCGGCGACGAACAGCAATATCAGACAGCGTTTGTGCATCATGGGTTAACCTCGCTTTGAAAGATAGTCAGGCTCGTAGTAGCCGCTGTATTGCCCATGCGTATGGCGCTGAAGCGGCTACTATGCACGCACCTGTATCTTTCAGCATAGGGCAAAACCAGGCCAGAGGCACTAGGCAGTTGGGGAGTTTTGTTCACCGATATGCCGGGACATTCTATTTTTTATTCACAGCGGGTATATGGTACAATGATGGCGGAACATCGGTAGGCGGCGCCTGCGTGGTGTCAAAGTAGAGTGTTGCCTCGCGCACATATCCGGGTAGAAGCCCAGGGGCGCAGCTTAAAGTTCCTCTACCATCTCCTGAACCCGTCCCGCATCAGGATGCAGGTACCGGGTCGTCGTCGCCACACTGCTGTGACCCAGCAACTGCGCCAGCGTGGCAATGTCGCCGCCGGCCTGCAAGAAGCGCGTGGCGTAAGTGTGGCGCAGGGTATGCGGCGTAATCTTCTGCGTCAGGCCGGCGCGCTGCGCGGCGGCGGCCAACAACCGTTGCACATCCCGCGCCCCTAACGCCTGCCAACTGCGGCTGAGGAACAGCAGCTTACTCTCCGGCGCCTGGGGCCGCACGGCGAGGTAGGCGCGCAAGGCCGCGCGGGCCTCTTTGGGCAACGCCACCGACCTTTCCTTCCCGCCTTTCCCCTGCCGGATCAGCACGCCGCCGCCCCGGTCGCCCAACTGCACATCCCCGATATTCAGGGATAACGCTTCGCTAATCCGCAAACCGGCCCGCGCCAAGACGTTGAGCAGCGCGACATTGCGCTTGTCCTGCCAGTCCGGGCCGTCTACCGCGGCCAGCAGCCGGCCCAGGGCGCGGGCGTCCAACGCTTCCACCGCCGGGGCAACTAGCTTGACGCCTTTCAGCCGCAGATTCCGCCCGTGACAGCGCAGTAACCCCCGCAGTGCGGCCAGGTGCAGGTTGATGGTGGCCGCCTGGTAATGCCGTTCCCCGCTGAGGTATTGACGATAGGCGCGGAGTTCCTCCACGGTGAGCAAGGCCACCTCCGGTTCACAGTGGTAAGTCTGGATGTACCAGGTGTGAAACTGCGTGAGGGCGTCGGCGTAGCGGCGGTGGGTCAGCCCCTCGTGATCGATTAGAAACGTCGTCGTGGCAGCTTGCCAGTTCATCATCCGTGTTCCTCCCGTTCAGACTAGATTATACAATATATTATACTATAATATATAATTTTGTCAATACATTTTTACAGAAAACCACCAAACTGCTTTATCGGACTGCTAACACCCAACAAAAACCGCCCGATGCGACTTGGCATCGGGCGGTTTTGTGTAACTGGGGCCGTAGCCCTAGAACAGTGCGGCCTGCTGCACGCCCAGCGCTGCCGGGACGATGGTCGCATGCCGGGGGCGTCAGCGGCTTACTGCGCGGGTCGCGATTGGCGCCGGTGTTAACGAACTGGTTGTCAATCATCGTCCGCAGTAGGCCAGGCATAGTCGGGTGATGTGGGCCACTCAGAGGCAGCGCTGCGCTTAGCGCGTCCCCGAGGGCTGTGGGCTGCTGTTTACGCAGGTAATAGCAGCAGCGCGCGCGGCGGTGATCAACAGTGGGGCGGCTCTCACGCTCCACTGGAAGCGGCCAAACCCGGAAATAGGGGGGCAGAGTCGGCAGGCAGGTGGGGAGAGCGGCCCAAAGTGGCAAAACAGCCCGGCGGTGCGGCGCCGGAACTGGTAAGGTCATTCCCTGGCGGGACGCACGACCGGGTGAAGCAATGGGACAGTGGCCCACCAGGTTAATCGGGGTGGGCCCACCGCATCAGCTAACTATCAGGCTGCTCCGCGCCTAACAAAAGAGGGCGTCACCCGCAGGTGT
>Ga0116144_10003542_pt1 | contig 15460 bp, 11 predicted proteins | sample AD_UKC035_MetaG_FD_89746 | JGI IMG/M metagenome (GOLD analysis project Ga0116144, IMG submission 89746) | Active sludge microbial communities of municipal wastewater-treating anaerobic digesters from USA - AD_UKC035_MetaG | ecosystem: Engineered > Bioreactor > Anaerobic > Digestate | place: USA... | reverse complement strand
GAGTTCCGCGGGAAGTAACGCCTGTGGAGAGCGTGTCAGACCGGAACATCCGGCTGTGCTCGTCGAAGCAGGAACCGAACGTCAATCTGTCATGGATGGATTTGAGTAGGTTTCGGAGAACGGTGAACCGACTGGTTATATGTGGATTGATGACGCCGTACTGCGTTCAATCCACCTGTCTGGGCGCGCTGGCGTTGGGGTATCCTGTCACGCTGGCGGCAGACGCGCACAGGACTAATGGCAAACAGGTTGCCAAATTGATTAAAGAATGGAATGTCAAACTGCAGGCCGCCGGAGCAGTCGTTAATCCCACGGCAGAGATTGCGTTTGGGTCTGTGGGCTGATGCGCCCGGAGATATTTTAATGCTGTACCGGGCGAGCCACGCCGGGCTGATTTCAATAATCAGCCCTCTCAAATTGAGAGGGCTTGGGTTCTCAGGGATTCGGGGTGCAACCAAATCTTAATCTTGTGAAGGGACAAACGCCTCCACACGGGCACCCAGTTCCCGGATATTGATGGGTTTGGACATGTAGACGTCACAACCCGCAGAGAGGGCTTTATCTGCATCACCTTTCAGCGCATTGGCCGTAATGGCAATAATCGGGGTGTAAGCAAGCGCGGTTTTTGAACTGCTTCGCAGCCGGCGGGTGACCTCGTAGCCATCGATATCCGGCAGGTTAATGTCCACCAAAATCAGATCAACATCCTGGGTTTCGGCGATTTGAACCCCATCCAGGCCATTCACTGCGGCCAACAGTATATACCCTCTCGATTCGAGGACGCGCCGAACCAGCAGCATGTTATCCGGATTATCCTCAATGTAAAGTATTGTGCGCCCCATCAGCGACCTCCTTGAGTTGGTATTGACCTTGCAAATCCGCCAAAACAAACTTTTCCGGGGGCGGTAACAGCTGGTCGAGGGAGATTAGCGAAAGATTGAAATTTCATGACGTACCGGCCTTCACAGGTCAAAAGGATCCGGGGATGGCAGATAACGGTTGACCGCATCCCGCAATTCCTGCAGGTCTACCGGTTTGGTTAAGTACAGATTGCATCCCACTGCCAGTGCTTTTTGATCATCACCGAGCAGGGCGTTGGCCGAGAGCACAATGATGGGAATGGTTGCCAGGGCGGTTTTCTGACTGGATCGCAGCCGCCGGATGACCTCATAACCATCAATATCCGGCAGGTTGATATCCAGCAGAATCACACCCACAGATTCCGTCTCGGCAATATTAATCCCTTCCAGTCCGGTGGTGGATTGTAACAGATGATAGCCCGAAGCTTCAAGAATACGCTTCATCAGGAGCATATTGTGCGGATTGTCTTCGATGCATAAAATGGCATTTTCCATGATTTGCACCAAGCCTTACTCTTTATCCTTTTCTTCTTCAATCACCTGAACAACCTGTTCAACAAACTTGCGTGAAGACAGTGATCCTTTTTGATACATGGCTTCAATCCGGCCACTGAGTCGCTGTCGTTCTTCCGGAGTGATATCCCGGGCACTGACCACCACAACGGGAATGTTCCGGGTGAGTTCGTCGGATTTCAATGCCTCCACCAACCCGAAACCATCCAGTTCGGGCATGGTCAGGTCCGAAACGATCAGGTCGGGACGTTTCTGCCGGGCCATCTTCAATCCCTCAAGACCATCTTTGGCGTGGAAAACCCGGTATCTCTTGCGGGTTTCCAGCAGGCGGCGGATCAGCAGGGCATCATCGCCGTTGTCATCAATTAAAAGAACTGTGGTGGTTTTTTCATCCAAGTTTTCAAGGGCAGCCTGCAGTCCCTCCCGCGGGGCAGCCGCCTGGCCTTCACTCAAATGAACATCAACCGCCCATTGATCCCCCAGGACATGTTTCTCAACCGGGAAAGTGTGTCCGGTACAGTTGACAACGACCTGCTCGTCCGGCCGGATGATCTGCTGACGGATCATTTTTTCCAGTCCGGCAAAAGCCACTGCTGTTGCCGGTTCAACCGCCATGCCTTCGCTTTTGGCCAGGGACCGCATCGCAGCAAAGGCCTCGGCATCCGTCACCGCTTCCATCGTACCGCCAAATTGTTGGGTCAGTCGCCACAGATAATTGTAAGAACTGCCCGGATCACCGGTGGACAGAATGATAATGCAGGTATCCGGGATGACTGGCGTGGCCGTGTCCCGGCCAGCCTTGAAAGCCCGCACCATGGGGGCACAGCCTTCGGTTTGAATAATGGCCAGTTTGGGGATGCGGTCGATCAATCCCATTTGGAACAATTCTTTAAATCCCTGGTAGACCCCCAGCGGTCCCAAGCCGCCGCTGACCGCCTGGATGTACCAATCCGGTGAACGCCAGCCCAGTTGCTCGACAATTTCATAGGCAATCGTTTTCATTGATTCGCGGGCCGGCAGGGAGCCGGCGCCACGGTCGAGGAAAAGCTGACGGCGTTGGGCAAATTGTGCTGCAATCTGCTTGGTTTGATCATAATTTCCGCTCACACGGATGACTTCGGCGCCGAACAAAGCGGCCTCGCGCAGCTTTTCCTGGGGGACCAGACTGGTCATAAAGACCCACAATTTGATGCCGGCCCGGGCACAGGCCGCGGCGTAGGCCACGGCAGCATTACCGGTGGAGGCAATCACAGCCTCTTTAACTCCCGCTTCCACCATGGCAGCCACGCCAACCGCAGCCTGACGATCCTTAAAGGAACTGGTGGGGCCGTAGCGTTCATCCTTGATATGGACTGCGTTGTGGCCCAGAGCAGGGGCAAAACGCTGCGAGAGCCAGAGCGGGGTGCCGCCGGCTGGATACAGATCAATAGACTCGGGCGTTTCCACCGGCAATATATCCTGATAACGCCACAAATTGGCGGGACGTCCGGGTAGACCGCGTAAGATATCCTTCTTGAATGTGATGTAGTCATACCGTGCCTCAAGCCACTGGGCATTGCACTGCTGACAAACAGCAGCTACCCGCGGGGTAAACGGCTGCTGATGACCACAGATCACACATTCCAGATACTTGATCTTTGACATATTACCTTGCCACCACCTCAATGGGCTCTGTAATTTTGGCTTCTCGCGGCAATATCACATAGAAGGTCGATCCCTCGCCGGGGACATTGCTGCTTTCGGCCCACATCTTGCCGCCGTGCATTTCAACCAGACGTCGACTAATCGGCAGACCCAGCCCCGTGCCACCCACCTTGCGGGTAGTGGAAGTATCCACCTGGGAAAATTCCTGGAAGATGGTCTCCAAATGGTCCGGGGGAATGCCGATGCCGGTATCCCTGACGGCGATCATTACCTGGTCGTCGGGCAGTCTTTGAGCCCGGATGGCAACAAAACCGCTCTCCGTAAATTTGATCGAGTTGTTGACCAGATTGATCATAACCTGACGCAGACGTGTGACATCCACATAGACTTCAATTTCTGCATCAGAGGTGGATTCAACAAACACATCCAGCCCCTTCTCACTGGCAAGTGACGAGGTGATGTTGATCACATCACCAAAGACATCCGCCAGCTTGACTTTTTCAGGATGCAAATTCATACGCCCAGATTCAATCTTGGCCATGTCAAGCACATCGTTAATCAGGTGCAGCAAATGCTTGCCATTTTTTTGGATCAGGCGCAGATCATTTTCCATGTATTCGGTCAGTGGGCCGTCGATACCTTCAAGGATCACATCCGAGAAGCCCAAAATCGAGTTGAGTGGCGTCCGAAGTTCATGGCTCATGTTGGCCAGGAAGGAGGATTTTAAGCGGTCCAATTCCTGCAGTTCAAAAGCCCGTCGGCGCAGTTCCTCGTTCAAGCGCAAAGTTTCCAAATGAATACTGGCTTGGGCAGCAATTTCCGCCATCAATCCCGCCGCTTCCGGTGAGGGATCAGTCAAACCGGTTACTGCCAGCTCTCCAATCACTTCGCCGCGCACCACCAGAGGTTGGGACAGGCTGATATTTTCAGGGGCTGCCGTCAATGGAGAAACCTGGTTCAGATCGTAGACAAATCCAGGTGTCAGGTTTTCATTGGCCTGTGAGAATTCCGCCCAGCCTTCCCGGGTCAACCGGCGACTGGATTCCTCAGCCTCCGCCCGGGCCCGGGCGGCATCCGCCAACAGACGCAAATTTTCAACCTGTTGTCCCACCTGACGGGCGACGGCCGAGACAAGCGCCTGCTCATCATCAGATAGTGCGTGGCCATCATCCGTCTCCAGCATCACCCGACCAACCTGTGTATCCATGACCTCCACGGATTCCTGATAAGTCACCTTGGTTGGGGGCGGATCCATGAAAGGTTCAACGCCACTCTGGTCGTAGGCAAAACCAATGCGCTCATTCTGATGAATGCCGTCCAGATAGGCATCCCAACTTTCATGGATGAAACGCCGTGTGGCGGCCTGCGCTTCAGCCCGGGAACGCTCGGCGGAGGCCAGCAGGCGCAGATTTTGAATTTGCAGCGAAACCTGCTGTGCCACAGCTTCAACCAGGCTTTGTTCTTCAGGCGACCAGGTTCTGGATGGGGGTGTTTCAACCACCACCGCCCCAATGGATTGCCCACTCGTCGTCAGTGGCATCAGGATGGCGTTTTTCAAATCCGCCTGTTTCAAAACAGAGTCGCGCACGGTTTGGAGGGTATTACCGGTGAAGGCATATCCCACCTGCGCACGTTCGTAAATCACAGGCCCCTGCAGCGACCGGGTTGGTGTCCCCGGTTCCAGGATTGCCGGCTCGGCCGGTTCCGGGATCGCCGGTGCGGCTATTTCTATTGGTGTTAAGGAAGCAAGGCCATCCGCCGGCGCCGGAGTTTCAGGCGACACGGCAGCCAGATCACCCTGGACAGGAGCCGCATCCGTTTCCGGCTGAGCTTCCGGGCGGTCAAACCCTGAGAACAAATCATGGAGCCGAGTATCGATCTTCTTCTTGGGCATGGAAAATGGCCTCCTCGACCTGGCGCGCTTATTCCTTATCCTTGATGCTCAATTGCGCAATGGTTCGCGGTGCACCAAGGGCATGCCCCAGTTCCCGGGCAGCAATCTGCAACACAGCTTCAACGCTTGTGGCGCTTTGGATCTTTTGGCTGATCAGGTTCAATGTACTTTGACGTTCCGCCTGCTTTTGAGCACGTTCAAACTGACGGCGGTTTTCCAAAACCGTGGCAATCTGGGGGGCCATGGCAATAAACAAACGTGTATCGGCCGGGGAGAATTTGTATGGTTCCTGACCTTCAAGGAGCAGGACCCCGATCTGTCGTCCGCCGATAAAGAGAGGCATGGAAGCCATTGCCCGGATGTTTTGTTGGGTCACCACTTGGTGCGCTCCTTCAATAACGCGCGGATCATTCTGCGCATCGTTCGAGAAGAGCGGTTCCGGCATGGTAAAGGCCTGGGTATTGATTTCTTCCAGCGTGTAGCGGTGTCCTACTTCAGTGGGCTCGGGCCCCATACCACTCCACCAGTTCGCCGCAATTTCCATATCAACCAGTTCATTGGCTGCGTTGTAGTTGAACACGCCAAGCAATTGGCGGTTAATCACCGGAATGCCCAAGGTCTCATGAATAATCCTCAGCATTTCCTGAAGATCACCTGCCTGGGCCAGGCGCAGGCCAGCCGCCGATAGATTTTCAGTTTGCTCCAGCGCTGACTTGGTCTGGGCCTGTTGCCGCAAGCTTTCAATGTGCGCACCCAGGCGCTCAGCAACCACATTAATCAGGGACAGCGATTCATTGTCGGTGGCCTCAAGCCCCTGAACCATCAGAGTTCCCACCGGTTCATCGCGCACCTTGAGGGGCAATGTAATGCCAGTTTCCTGAGCCAGTTGATCATTATCAAACGCCACCGGTCGAACCTCAGAAAGATTATAGAGGAAGCCCAGACTATCACGTCCGGTAGTATCCAGGAATTCCTTCCACCCTTCACCTGTCATCCGACGGGATACTTTTTCCGCTTCCGCTCGGGCGCGCTCAGCGGATTCCAGCAAGCGCAGGTTTTCAATCTGCTGCGCCACCTGGCGGGCCACACTATTGACCAATTCTCTGGTCCTTGCCACAGTCGATTGACCGGATATTTCCACGACCAGGTTTCCCAAGGGCTCCCCCGTCACCGAGATCGGGGCAACAATGGTACCGTCTTCCTCACTGGATGGAGTTCCAATGTCAGTCAATGGTGCCATTTCGTATCCGTCAAAGACATAGCCGAACGTTTCAGGCGCGTTGATGGCATCCAGATATTCAACCCAGTTAGCCCGTGCCAGTCGACGGGCCTGGGCCTCCACCTCGGCACGAGCCTGCCGGGTTTCCGCCAGAGAGGATGCATTTTGAATGGCAATAGCCAATTGGCCAGCCAAAGCTTCATAAGCGGTAAGGTTTTCAGAGTTCAATGCATTGGGTTCGCTGCTCTGCATGTCCAGCACACCCACAACCTGATCGCCAACGATCAGGGGAATGGACATCTCAGAGCGGGTATCCGGGAGTAATGGATTGGGTCTAAACGTCATACTGGCGGCTGTATCAGCAACAACGATGGATTTTTTCTCCACTGCAGCACGGCCGTTAATGGAAGATGTCAGAAGGGGTAAACGGTGATTGCGGCTAAGCAGTTCCGCTCCAACTGATCCTGTCCCTGATTTCAAGACCAAGTTGCTTTTAATGGTGTCCGTCAAATAGATCTGGACATAATAGAGATTAAAGCGTGAGCGGATGAGTTCCACCGCTTCTCTCAACATTGAATCCAAGTCGCGGACCCGGGAAACCGAGCGGCCCACCTCTGCTGCCAGTTCCAACCCCTGGGTACGCTCCTGGACACGTTGTTCCAAAGTCACAATGGATTCACTCAGTTGTGCGGCCATACTATTAAATGTATTGGCCAGAACACCAAATTCATCTTTTGATTGAATATTCGCCCGCACATTCAGGTTGCCATGCAACATCTGTTCAGCGCTGTTGGTCAGTGCTCCGATGGGAGCGGTAAACCGACGGCCAAAAAAGACTGCAATCATGACTGCCAGCCCGGCAATACCCAAGCTGAGCAAGGTTGTGATCAGGAAGGAACGCGTGATGATGCCAGACAGGTTATTGATGAGCAATTGCACCGGTGAGGAGAATTCGTCAATATAGGTTGTCGCCGCCACACGCAGATCCGTGCCTTCAATCGGCACCAAAACCATATATTTTTGGCGAATGGTCACCCCGTCCGGTTCCAACCAGTCATAATACCCTTCAGTAACCGAGCCGTCCAGTGATTTCTCAAGCAAGGCCCAAAATTCAGGCAAACGTTCAGCCAAATCACCAAGATAGGTTCCTACAAGAGCCGGGTTGCTGTGAAAGTGGTTAATGCCCTGGCTGTCATGGATGGCCGTATAGCCGGTATTGCCAACCGGTTGCACAGCAAGGGCGATCAACGCCTCATCGGTCTCCAGGGTCTGATAGTCTTTTGGATCCAGATCAGGGTTCAATGAAATGTAAAGACTTACAGACTGGGCAACCGCCTCGGCTTTATCCCGGATGGATTGTTCACCGGCTTGTTCAAGCGCAGTGCGGGAATCAAGCAAGGCTCGATTGCGCATCTGGGTAACCGTTCCCAAAAACAGGAGGAATACCAGAATAATTGGGACAAGCCCAACTGCAATCAAGGTTAGAGTGATACGTAATCGGATGTTCATAATCTCTCCTTGGTGATATGCTCACTCATTGGATCGTCTATCAAGCAACAGGCACTGCCATTTCAAGGCATTGAAAGAAATGCAACCAGCTTTCGTCTCCAAATCCACATACTGCCCAAATCTGATGACGGCCGTTATCGCAGGATCCGTTTCAGGTTCAGTCTTCATTCTCCGGGCAGTCCTTGAAAACTTGGGCAGCATGATTACTCCGACTCAATCCGATCTTCATCGTTTTGTCTCAGTGTGGTGATATTGGCACTAACGCGAGAAGCGCTCAAAACAACACCAAGTTCGCGAATGGCAGTTTGCAGTGCCTCCTGAATGGAACTGGTGCGTTGAATTTTTTCGCCGATATCCCCAGCCAGTGCTTCCACATCCGCTTGGGCTTTGGTTTGCTCAAAAGAGCGCACATTTTGAATGGATGTCGCAATCTGGGCAGCCAAGGTGGTTTGGACATTAATATCAGACTCGGTGAAGCGGTCCACTTGGTCGGATTGAATATCGAACACGCCAATCACCTTGCCGCCAACGATCATGGGGACAGCCAATTCAGAACGGGTATCCGGCAACAGGGGGTTGGGCAGGAAGTCAGGCGCCTGGGTGACATCATTGACGATGACGCCTTTACTCTCACGGGCAGCGCGGGCCACCAGCGATTGTTCCCGATCGAGCGGGATGGTGCGTTTCTCTGCGACCATCACGCGACCCGGTTCGCCGGCGCCGGCTACCAGCACCAGATTTTCACCGGTTCCATCCAGCAGGTAGATATGCGAGTGATACAGCTTGAAGCGTTCCTTGGTTAGATCCACCACCGCTTGAAGCAGTCGGTCTGTTTCCAGAATGGTGGCGGTGGCCGTTGATACCTCAGCAACCGTTTCCAAGTCTTGGGTCCGAGCCGCAACCCGCTGCTCCAAAGCACCGATGGAAGATCGCAACTGGGTAGTCATGCTGTTGAAGGTTGCCGCCAGCAAGCCGATTTCGTCCTGTCCGCCCACCCGGGCTTCAACATCCAGGTTGCCTTTGGCAATTTCACCGGCCACAGAAGTCAGAACAGCTAGCGGTTTAACCAGCCGGTTTCCAATAAAAAATGCCGCCAAGAAGGCCAGAATCAGGATGATGGCAACCAGCACACCACCCAGCACCAAGGAGTTGCGGGTGGATGCAGCAATCTGCGCTTGGGCTTCAGTAGCACCGGCCAGTAGTTCCTGGGCAGGCACCACAATCGCCAAACCATAACCCACTTCAGAAACCGGCGCATAAATCATAAAATGCTCAATGCCGTTTATGGACACAGTTTCCAGGCTGCTTTCACCAGCTGTCATCCTGTCTATGGCCGCAGAGAAATCCGGCGACAGTTTGGTCAACACGGCCTGATCCAGGACGTTTCCCAAGGGATAGTCATCCGGTGTAATGCCAAAATCGATATAGGCCGCTGGTGGCATGGCAATCAGGCGTTTGTTTTTGTCCAGCAGAAAGGCATGGCCGGTCTCGCCAATTTTCAAGTTGCCAACAACCGAGGTAATCTGGTTCAATTGAACATCCATGCCCTGCACGCCCCGGAATCTACCCGAGCTATCATAAACAGGGTAACTGACAGTGATGATCAGGCCGTTTGTGGCTGCATCCAGGTAGGGATCGGACCAGGCTGCGCTCTTGGTGGGGTTTTGCGCCGGCGCTGCAGCCATAAACCAGGGACGCTGGGTGATGTCAAAATCTGGCGGCACCAGAGCAGCCAGATCGACATTGGGATAGTACATTGTCTGACTGTTTACGCCGCCAAAATAGATTGCTACTGCATCGGGATTGGCGGCCAAGATGGCAGGAGTGGTAAAGTTGAGCTGAACCAGGGTATTCAATTCAGATATCAGCTCAGGAGTCAAATCCAAAATTCCCGGGATAAAGATTGCCAGTTCTTCTGAATTTGAATTATCCCAGTTGGTGCTTGACAGGCGATACATCGCTTCTTCAGCGTTCCAGTAATCGCCAGTGTTAAGTTTGGCTTCGTTGTCCAGTAGATTGACTGTTGTGTCGCCAAGGGTGGTAATTTCCTTACGCAGGGCGGCAAAAAAGTTGTTCAGGGTTTCTGTCTCCGCACCAATACTTTTCTGCAGTTCCGTCTCAGCCTGCTGGCGAACAGTGGCATCCAGTTGCTGGGTCAGGTACAAGTCGGTTTGCTGGGCACGATAGAAGACATAGAATCCCATGCCAGCAACCGCCAGAAAAATAATCACCGTGGAAGCCAGGATCAGGCGGGCGCGAAAACTCAATGTTCGTTTTGACCGACCGGCATTGAAGGTGGAATTGGAAGCTGTTGTCAGGCTCATTTTCATTCTCCGTAATCGTCTGAGGGATCCATTTAGTTGCCCGAGTCGTTTGTCAAAGCTTCGGGATCAATGATCACTGAAGTCGGCTTCATCCCCAGAGCATGTCCCAATTCGCGTACGGCAATCTGCAAAGCATCTTCCACGCTGGTGGTGCTCTGAATTCTTTGGGTGATCAGGTTGACCGCGCTTTCACGCGATGCCTGACTCTGGATCTGCTCAAAGGAACGGGCATTCTGCAAAGCCACACCCACCTGTGACGCCAACGTGGTCTGGATGCTGACATCAACGTCCGTGAAGTGGTTGACTTGATCAGATTGAACATCAAGCACACCGACAACCTTGTTGGCAACCAGCATGGGCACCGCCATTTCCGAGCGGGTGTCCGGCAGGAGAGGATTGGGCAGGAAGTCCGGGGCCAAGGTGACATCGTTGACCACCACGCCTTCTCGAGTACGGGCAGCGCGGGCCACCAGTGATTGCTCCCGCTCCAATGGGATGGTGCGGTTTTCAGCCACCATTTGCCGGCCCACTTCGCCGGCGCCAGCGGTCAAAACCAGGGTATTGGTGGGTTCATCCAAGAGGTAAATGTGGGCATGGTACAGGTTGAAGGATTGTTTGGAAAGATCCACAACTTCCTGCAGCAGGCGATCTGGATCAATAATTGTTGAGGTGGCAATACCCACATTCGCCACCACGCTCATATCCGAGGCAATCTTTTGCGTGCTTTCATACTGGCGGATGTTTTGAATGGCCACGGCGACCTGGTTGGCAATGGACTGCAGGGCATCAACATCTGCGTCCTGCAAACCATTAACCTGATTTTGCTGCACATCCAGGATGCCCAGCACCCGGTTACCAAGGGTAATTGGCAGCGCAATTTCAGCCTTTGTTTCAGGCAGGAACGGGTTGGGCAGCCAATCAGGATTTTGGGAGGTATCGGAAACCAGAATGGGTTGATTGGTTTCAGCCGCCCGCCCCACCAAGCCTCGTCCGGTTCGGATTTTGTGGAACTGAGCCAGCAGTTTTTCACCGGCAAGGCCGGTGCCGCCCACCATCACCAAATTTTCCTGGCGCTCATCGAAGAAGTAGATTTGAGTATGATAATACCCAAAAGCATCATTAACCTGATTGACCACCTCGGCAACCAGTTCTTTTTGTTCCAGGATGGTTGACAGGCGGCGGCTGACTTCGGTGGATGTAGCCAAGGCCTTGGTGCGATCCGCCACGCGTTTTTCAAGGTCAAGGATCAGCTCACGGATTTGCTTCGCCAGATTATTGAAGGTACGCGCCAGAACCGTAAATTCATCCCGCCCGGCAGTGCTGACTTCGGCTGCGAGGTTGCCGCGCTGAAATTCTTCGGTGCCGAGCCGCAGAGCTTCAAGAGGGCGGGTAATGCTGATCGTGTTGAACACTGCCAGCAAAACTGCCAATACCAAACCCACAACAATCAAAATCACACCGGTGCGAATGCTGTTTTGCGCTTGCGCCAACACATCTGTGTTTGTGGCGGTTACCTCTTTGACGTTTTCATCCGCCATGCTCTCAAGCCGCACGCTAATGTCGTTGCCCAGACGCTGCAGTTGCGATTCCAAACGGGTTGATTGGGCCGCATCGCCGGCTTCCTGGGCAGCCTGCAGTTCGCCAATCTGGGTTTGATAACTGGTGAGGGAGTTGATGATCAGATTTAGATTATCAGCGGTGGCCTGGTCAATATCCAGTGCCAGACCATCGCTCAAACCGGTCAGTGCCTGATCAACATCATCCAATGCTTCATAAGGGCTGGGGACATAATCTTGGATGTAGCGATTCAGGTTCAACTGGGAGGAGGCCACCCGCCGGGAGGTCGTCAACAGCAGACGTTCAACCTGGGCATCAACACTGGTGAAGCGCTCCAGGCGGTTCACGACCGAGTTGAAATTGCCCAGGATTGTGATTGCAACCAGGCCTGCCAGCGTCAGCACCAGCAGGAACGCAACAATCAGGCGGATTCGAACCGTCCCCTGTCGCGCAAAATCAAAAAGGCGATTTAACATAGCCAACCTCCTAGGGTGTGGTCTGAGCCTGTTCCCAAAACGTGTTGTCGAAGAACAAATCGGGGTTAACCTGTGTATCGAGGATATTGTAGGAATAGAGGGTATCAATTGTCCGGCGGACGTCATTGCGGTCGGTATAGCCCACCTGAATCAGATCGCTCTGGACAAGCTTGATGATTTCAGTCATCATGGAAACTTGATGATCCCGTGTCAAGCTGCCGGATTCATCATATTTCATCACAATATCAACTGTTTCCTGAGGGTTTTCAATGGCATACTGCCAGCCCCGCAGGGTGGCCCGCACCATCCGTAGACACAGATCAGGGTTATCTGTAATCATTTTTTTGGAGGTGAACAAGGTATCGCCAGGGAAGTCCAACCCATAGTCGGCATAATCGATAACGTTAATTTCTTGCGGACTGACGCCACTTTCCAGCACCACATAATACTCGTTATAGATCATGGCCGAGGCCACATCAAGATCGCCGTTAATAAAGTCATCCATGCTGAAGCCCTGTGAAACCAGGGTGAAGGAATTGGGATCAACTCCTTCCTTGGCGATCAAGGCGTCAAATTGGGCTTCCCAGTTACCCAACCAGACACCCACAGTCTTGTTAGCAAAGTCAGCAGGAGATGAAATGCCAGAATCTTTACGAGCCAGCAGCAGCAAACCATTGGATTGCTGAATCTGGGCGATACTGACCAGGTCCTGGTTTTGTTGGCCTTGGACAATAATATCAGCCAGCAGGCTGGTACCAAACTGCGCCGACCCCGTTCGGACGGCATCCAGAGCGGAAATATCGGGGCCGCCGGGACGGATGGTCAGATCTATGCCTTCTTCGGCATACCAGCCCTTGTCCAAGGCGACATAATAGCCGGCAAACTGCGCCTGGGGCAGCCATTGCAGGTTGAGGGTTACGGCTGTCGGTGTGGTGATCTGCTCATCAGGGGCGCCGCCATTATTGTTGCAGGCGCTTAGCAGCGGGGTCATCACCATCAGGGCAAGGATAAGCAGTGAAAACCAGCGTTTATTCATGTTCTATCTCCTTGAATGTTGGAATAAAGAGGTAATTTCGACAGAGGGGTGGTGTGGATAAGGCTTATCCAGAAGAGTGGCTGGTTTGCGGTGGAGCGGAAGACCGGATTTCAGCCTGCTTGGCAAGATTGGCAATGGCACTGGCAATCAATTGACAGATCCAATCGGGGCGGACCGGCTTGAGCAGGACATCATTAACAGACAACTTTTGAGCTGCCTTTTCAAGGTCCGGAATCTCGTAAGCCGTGATCACAATGATATAAGCCGGGCAGATTTCAGCTTGAGCGCGCAGTTTTTCAACCAGTTGCAGGCCATTGATGCCCGGCATGATCATGTCAGTGATCAAAATATCCACTGGGTGTTCTTTTACCATTTCAAATGCCTGTTCGCCCGTACTGGCAATAATCGTCTCAATTCCGGGACCGAGCAGGGCAATGGCGCGCGCCAGGGTCGTGGCAGTGGTGGGGTGATCATCAACCACCAGGACGCGGGCATGGACATTGGCGGGAAATTTTTGAGTTTTCATCAGTAATATTTTGCCTGATTCTGCCCTCTGCAACAGATTGTGTTTGAGCAGAAATGGTTGGGAAAAGTTGGCAAGTCATTCTGCTTCGGGATCAGCCCCACTTGGAGCAGAAGTTATATCGCCTTTTGACGCGCCCTTGGCCAACATCCGCTACAATTGCGGCGTCATCTGCAGCTCAGGTATCCGTACAGGTCCGGCGTCGCCTGCAGCGCAGGTATCATCTGCAAGTCACATCCAGGCCACTGAGGATGGCCTATTTAGCGCGGCAACCGATAAATCGCGTATCACCGCCCGGAATCGCTAACGCTTTGGTCCGTATCTGGGAGGTCAGTCACTCACCAGGCGATAACCCATCCCGCGCACATTGAAAATGTAACGTGGTTTACGGACATCCGGCTCAATCGCCTGCCGGATCTGGTGAATATGCCACTTGACCAGTTCCTGGGCTTCGCGAACATCAACTTTGTACCCCTGCGCCTCAGCCACCAGGGTTTGATAATCCACAACTTCGGGGGCGTGCCGTGCCAGTACCAGCAGGAAGTTGAATGATGTGGGCAGCAAGCTGATGATATTTTCACCAACTGTCACCCGGCGAGTGTACAGATCCAGCGCAATATCCCCGCGTTTCAAATAACGCTCTGATGAGAGGGGCGGCGGTGAAGACGGTGGGGGCAAAACCGCGCTTTCATCATTGAGCTGGTTTAATTCCCCCTGCAGGAGGTCAATTTGGGCTTGAATTTCACGCTTGCGGCGTTCTTTTTGCCGGGCGAGCAAAATGGACCGGATCCGATCGATCACCATCTCGGGTTTGAGAGGTTTCAACAGGTAATCCGTGGCGCCGCGGCGCAGAGCTTCAACAGCTGAGTCCAAGTCGGGCAAGGCGGTGAAAAGGACAACCGGCAAACCAGAATAACGGCTGCGGATAATGTCCAAAGCGTCCAAGCCGGGCATGCCTGGCAAGCGAATATCCATGAAAACCAGGTCGAAGCTGGAGGTTTCCAAAAAGGCCAGCCCCTGCTCTGCGTTTTCGGCCGTGGTTACATCAAAACCGGATGACTGCAAGATGCGCGCCAAGGTGTGCCGGATGACCTGTTCATCATCCACAATCAACAACTTGCCCGTAATATTCATAATTCTTTGCGGTGGAAACCACCCCGTTTCAGCGGGTGGCCGTTTCCACCTCACCTTTGATATCGGCGACCGGCAACCAGATTAAGATTGTGGCCCCGCGCTGGGGGTTATTTTCAGCCTGGATGCGGCCACCATGCCGGAGGATAATTTCTTGCGAGATGGTCAAACCCAAACCCGTGCCGTGTTCCTTGTTGGTGATAAAGGCTTCGAAGATGTTCGGGAAAATATCCTCCTGAATGCCCGGGCCGGTATCTGAAACAGCAATCAAGGCTTCCTGGGTCTCGGGCAGATACTGGGCGGATACTTTCAGGTGCCCGCCACCGGGCATGGCTTCAACAGCATTCATCACCAGGTTGAGCGCCACCTGTCGAAGCTGGTCTTCCAGGCCTGAGATCGGGGGCAGGGCATGGTCCAGCTGGAGTTCAAACGAAATTTGATGATGCCGCAGATGCGTGGCCACCAGCGCACCCACTTCCTGGACAATATCATTGATGCTAACCGGCTTAAATTCATCAGCATTCACCCGCCGGTAGGTGTGGCGCAGGCGGGTCAGCATATCAGCCATTCTATCAGTTTCTGAGAGAACGATATCCAGATCTTGACGGCCCTGGTCAGACAGGGTTTGCTCTTCTTTAAGTAAAAAGAGGGCATTTTGAATGGCCTGGATGGGATTATTCAATTCATGGGAAACCGAAGCCAGCAGACGGCCGGCGATAATCAGTTTCTCATTATGCACGAGTTGATCACGGGTGGCTTTTTCGTGCCGCAGGG
>Ga0116144_10003541_pt1 | contig 15462 bp, 17 predicted proteins | sample AD_UKC035_MetaG_FD_89746 | JGI IMG/M metagenome (GOLD analysis project Ga0116144, IMG submission 89746) | Active sludge microbial communities of municipal wastewater-treating anaerobic digesters from USA - AD_UKC035_MetaG | ecosystem: Engineered > Bioreactor > Anaerobic > Digestate | place: USA... | reverse complement strand
TTCTTACGGTAGTTAAATACTCTTCTAAAGCAGTATCTGATATACAAATTAATATATCACACATCTTTGAAGGTGAAAGTATATCTGTTGAAGAAAAATCTATCTGGTATGATGAATATCCTCCCTTAATTATTGATGGATACTCTCTATATGCGAATGTATGATATCCCAAATTTTTGAGTGCCTTACTTACAAACCCTCCTAATGTATTAATGCCTTGACCAGATTGGCCACCAAATTTTACGGATATTCTATCTTTCATATGAGCAGTTTTAATATTTATTTAGGTTATCATTATCAATATATATTGTCAAAAAAGGTTACAAAATGATTAAAATTACTGTACAATTAAAATTATGATTGATAAATGTACAATCACAATACAATCTGGTAAGGGGGGTGATGGAATCATCGCTTTTGATAGGGATAGAAAAGCAGATGGTGGAGACGGTGGAAAGGGAGGAGATATATATATTGTTGGAGACAGCAATATGTATGATTTAGGCAAGGTTGTTCACATTTCAAATTTTAAAGCAGAGAATGGTTATATTGGAGAAAAGAATAAAAGAAAAGGTAAAGATGGCAAGGATTTGGAGATTCATGTTCCATTAGTTACAAAAATATTCAATGATGATGGTACTGAGATATTTACAATGACAAAGCATGGTTACTCGATTAGAATATTAAATGGCGGGAAAGGTGGTTTAGGTAATTTTACATTAAGAGGTGAGGGCTGGGATGGAAAACTTTCAAGAACAAAGGGCGAAGACTTTGAAACAAAAGTATTAAACTTAGAATTAAATCTTAAAGGAGATGTAATATTCCTTGGCTATCCTAATGCTGGTAAATCTAGTATTGTTAATTCCCTTAGTAATGCCAAATACAAAGTTGCCCCCTATGAATTTACTACATTAGAGCCACAGTTAGCCGTTATGGATAGATATATACTTATGGATCTCCCTGGATTAATAGAGAATTCTTACAAGGGTAAGGGTTTAGGTACAGAGTTCTTAAAACATACAAAGTATGCAAAGCTTTTAGTTCATTGTATTAGTTTAGAGAATGAGGATATAAAGGGGATTTACAAAAAAATGAGAGAGGAATTCGCTAATATTTCTGAAGATTTATACTCTCTTGATGAATTAGTAATATTTACTAAGGCAGATATCTACTCTATTGATGAACTAGAAGAAGTAGAGAATGACCTTAAAAAAGATTTTAAAAATTTCTTAATCATCTCAACATACAGAAAAGAGGATATGGAGAGAGTAAAAGAGGAGCTAAAAAAGAGATTGAGTTCTATTCCTGATACCACTATCTAAAGCTAATTTAGCATTCCATTGTAAGTCTGGTTTATCTGTCATACTTTCAACTAACCACTCTAAATACTCTCTATCTGTTCTTTCAATTTCTTCAAATGTTTTACCCATATACTTACCAAAAGTCATCTCTCTCATTACTTGTGGTTGTTTCGTAATTAACATCATATTCTCTATACTTAATTTGGTATTATTTTTTAAATAGTTAAACAGATCTCTTAAGAAATATACATCACTTAATGCATCGTGTGCTTTAATATGCTCTTTGTTTTCATTCTTGTATAGACCTAGATAGTATCTAAGATACTGTAATTTGTAGCTTTCTAAATCCCTACCATCAGGTGTTGTAAGTGCATTCCTAGCAACTTTTAAGGTACATATTGTATCCTGGATATGTATACCCTTTTTCTCCAATACCTCCATATCGAATTCTACATTATGTGCAACCCATATATACTCCTTAGCGAGATATTCAAGATACTCTTTTAATGAATTACCATTGAATTCAGTGTCAACACCTTTATCAGGTAATTGGGTATCCTCAAATATATCAAGATCTTGGACATCTTCAGGTGTAATATTGTGTATTGCCATAGCACCAAAAGATATCTCTTGAATAGGCTTAAAGTAAAGATTAAGAAAAATATCAGGAGTATCTGTAATTATTGCTAACTGTAATATATCTTTACTTTGTGTATCTGTTGTTTCTGTGTCAAAGTACAGTATTTTGTTTCTATTCATAGCAAGTAGATTTTAGCATATCGTGTTTTTACTAACAAATATTTGCTTATATTTGTATATATTGATATATTTTCAAATAATTTATTTACTGTTAAAAAAATGACAGACCAGAATGTAGTAAAAGTAGTACCAATCGTAGTAACAGTTATAATTGTTGGTGTATTGTCCATTGGTATATTTATATTTTTGAACAAAGAGGGAACCTCTATTACAGATACTGCAAATCAAGATGTCGTTGATCCTAATTTAAATTCAGAAGAAACAAATAATATGACAAATGTAGAAGATTTTGATGAGTTAGAAATAACCACAATACAGGAAGGAACAGGGGCTGAGGCTGTAGTTGGTAATGCTGTATCAGTACATTATCAAGGTACATTAAGTGATGGAACTCAATTTGATAGTTCATATGATAGGGGAACACCTTTTGAGTTTACCTTGGGAGAGGGCATGGTTATAACTGGATGGGAAGAGGGTGTAAAAGGCATGAAGGTCGGAGAGATAAGGGAGTTAAAAATTCCATCTTCAATGGGTTATGGCCAAAGTGGTTCAGGACCTATTCCTAGTAATGCTGGATTGATATTTAAGGTTGAATTACTTGAGATTAAGTAGTTAGAACTTACCAAGTACCATTAATATTCCAATTAAAAGTAGTAATATACCTGCCACAAGATGCATATACCTAATATTTCTGTCTTTCCAATCTTTTACATCCTCTACTTTTTTTGTCCCAATATATACAAGTATAACTGTTGCTAACATAGGCAAGATAAATATTATATTGTAGAGAATTAATGATGGGAGAGCCTTGATAAAGCCATCACCAGCTACAAGACCACCTAATATTAAGTATGGACCTATTGTACACGGTAGTAAGAAAAGAGTAACGAATAATCCAACAATAAAGGCGGCAAATGGGGATGTAACCTTTGCAATTAATTTGTTAACTTTAGGTCTTAAAAAGAGTGGCATTTCAGTACCTACACCACCAGGTTTGTATGAAAAAAAATCTTTTAATCCAAGTAAACCCAGAATTATTGCTCCAATACCAAGTATTAGGTTAATACCTAACTTCCCATACAGAAATTCTCTAACAGATGATATAGATTGTACTACTTCAAAGGCCTTAATAATGAGAAAACCATAAAGGAGATACATAATTATTACTGCTATAATAAAGGATAAACCAGCCAAAAGTACCTTTTTTCTATTCCCAGGATTATATGTAATTATTGAAATTAGAACTAAAGCAAGTATCGATATGGCACAAAGATTAACAGAATCAGCAAGTCCTAAACTAATTACTTTTCCAAAAGTAATATTACTATCCGTATCCTCAGTAGTACTCTCACTTTCCTGTTTAGTATCATTTGATACCTTATCTCCATTCCAGAGTAACTGCCATCCATTTATCTCTATACCGTGTTCATATGTTAACTTCCCAGCGGGATAATCAATAGTAGTCTCTTTTACTTCCTTACCACTTAAATCTTTAATTGCTTCTGAAACAGTATCAGCGTATATGAAGTTTTTAATTACTGTTTCCTGTTCATTTTTTAATTTTGTTAGATCTTTTCTGATTGCTGCTCTATCCTTAGAATAAATAGCTGGATATCTATTTAAATCAGAAAGTTTAAGCTCTTCAAAAGATGTAGAACTGCCATTGGGTAAATATATTAAATTTGATTGGGCGTTTTCTACCATAGTATCAAGATTTTCTATTATCGGAGAATCTCCAGATTCAATACTATCTTTATCAAACATTAACTGTGGGATACCAAGAGATAATCCATATTTATCACTATAGTTATTTAATATTTGAGGATTAGCAAGATTCTTGTAAATCTCATACTCAATTAGTATGAATCCTCCTTCATCTACCTTTTTATGAAGTACAGGAGCAACTTTAGCACAGTGAGGACACCCTATTCCAGTAAAAGATATTGCAAATTTTGTATTACTTTGTGCAAATACATTCGCGGGTATACAGAGTAGTAATATTAGTAATATTTTTGTTAATATCTTTTTCATTTACATCCAAATGTAATATTATATCCCAATGACCAATTTTACTCTTTCAAAAAAACAGACTCAGGTTATAGATAGTATATTTAACTGGTATAGAGAGTCTAAAGGAAAGTATATCACATTAGGGGGTTTTGCTGGAACTGGAAAGTCAACAATTCTAGGGTTTGTTTCAAAAAAACTTCATAAAGAGAATGAGGGCATAAAAATAGCCTTCTGTAGTTATACAGGTAAAGCAAGTAGAGTTTTAGAAAGAAAGTTAAAAGATGTATCTGCTCTATTCCCCTCTGACTATATTGGTACAATTCATAGACTAATATATAGACCTATTGTTGATAAAAGAGATGAAATAATTGGATGGGAGAAAGTTCCCACTTCTGATTTTAAATACGCCCTTATAGTTATAGATGAGGCGTCTATGGTTACAGAGGATATTTGGAATGATTTACTTAGTTTCGATATCCCTATTCTTGCTGTAGGTGATCATGGTCAATTGCCTCCAATTAATAGTAAATTTAATTTGATGGGAAAACCTGATTTAAAACTTGAAGAGATTTATCGCCAAGAAGCAGATAACCCTATCATCAAGGTTTCTGAGATTGCAAGAAAGAAGGGTAAGATACCTTTTGAAATATTTGGGAAAAATATTAAAAAAATTCATAAAGAGGATGAAAATACTCAAGAGATTCTTGGTGATATATTTGAATCATTTGATGAAAACACTATGGTTTTGTGTGGTTACAATACAAGTAGAATTAAACTTAATAAAGGGATTAGGGCTTTACATTTTGATAAAGACATTCCACAGGTCGGTGATAGAGTTATATGTTTGAAAAACAATAGAAACGAAAATATTTATAACGGAATGATGGGAAGTATTTTAGAAATATCAAAAGAAAAGATACATGGATTTTCATATTATGAAACAGAAATTTCATTAGATTATGAGGATTACACATTCTGGGGGAAGATATCTATTAATCAGTTCAATTCTCCTACTTTAGTAGATTTAAAGATGAAAGATATCAACTATTTTGATTTTGGTTATGCACTTACTGTTCACAAGGCACAGGGTAGCCAAGCAAGAAGAGTTGTAGTATTTGAAGAACGATTCTCTAAGATGGATGATGAATCTTTCTCTCGTTGGTTGTATACAGCTATTACCAGAGCAGAAAAAGAACTCATTATTGTTGCATAGAGTATTATCCGGGTCTGTCACCTTCTGCTTGCTCATTTCGTTTTGTTCTCAATCCTTTTTACTTTTTCGCCGAACAATCTTGGTACTCTGTACATCCGTTTTCTTAGATCTGTTGTTTAAGAAACCTCTGAGAAAAAGGAGAAAGTTTGGGTTGATGGTTTCAGAGGTAGGTATGTCCCTAAAATGGTTCTAGGTATATAATGGGGATATGGTAATTAATAAAGCAAAAGATGAAAAAATTTTAAGAGAGGCAGCAGATATCTCTGTGAGTATTCTTAAACAAGTTAGTACAGGTATTCGAGAGGGTGTTACACCTCAAGAATTAGATATCAAAGCTGGTGCTCTATGTAGGGAGTACGATGTTAAACCAGCATTTAAAAGAGTTAGAGGTTATAACTTTAATACCTGTATCTCAGTTAATGATGTTGCTGTACATGGTATTCCAAAAGACATTCCTCTAAAAAAAGGAGACTTAGTATCTATTGATTTCGGTATTATAAATAAAGGAATATATACAGATCACTGTTGGACATGGAGTGTAGGTAAACCATCTAAAGACAACAGTAAACTAATTGAGGCGGGTAGACAAGCGGTAGAGAACTGCATACCTTTAGCTATTTCTGGTAATCATACGGGAGATTTAGGTTATGAGATGGAGAAAGTTGCTAAAGAAAACGGCTTTAATGTATTAAAAATGTTTATTGGTCATGGTATAGGTAAAACATTACATGATTCTCCAGATATTCCAGCATTTGGCAAGAAGGGTTCAGGTACTCTTCTGGTTGATGGTATGGTCATATGTATTGAGTGTCAGGTAGTAAATGATACTGGAGAGATAGAGATTGATAAAGATGGATGGTCTGCTAAGAGTAAACATGGTGGTAATAGTGTAATGTTTGAATATATGGTTATTGTTGGTAAAGATAAGCCAGTAGTTTTAACAAACACATTAAACTGGGATACAACAATATAGAGTTTATAATCCTATAGTAATATGGTATAATATAGATAGGTTTGTATAGCCTACTTTTTCTTTAGTATTTTAATATATTAAAGATACTGCTCTTTAAAAAAAGATCTATTCAATATCTCCTTAGATATTTCCCCCCTATATATGTTATTTATTAGTTTAAATACTATGTATGGGGTGGAAATAAATATATTAATGAAAAATTAAGAAGGAGAAAAAATGAGAAAGGTTATAGATTTGTTATGGGGGATAGTAGGTGCATTCGTCTTTGGCATAGCGTTGGGCAGATACATTAAAAAGTTCTTATAAAACATATAAAAGGAGAATATTATGACAAGGGAAGAAGGAAGGCAAAAAGAAAGAAATTTTAGAACAGGATTTAAAAAGATTATGAAGTGGCTGTCTGGGTTTGTTGCACTATCAATTTTGGTTTATGTTTTTATGGGAGTATACATAGAGGGAAATCGTCAGAAGGGGTTAAAAAACTCTAAGGAGCTACTATCAGCAATCAACATTAGTTCTGTGCTACCATGGGAAAGCGATAATTATAATATCATCGCGGTTGTTAATTGTGATGATGAAAATATCTTTCTCAAAAAAAATGAATCAATTGGTAGCGAAATGTCTGGCTGTATAGTACATCTGGCAGAGAATGTGGTAGTCGAAAAATCTTTTTATAAACTTAAACCAAATGCAAGGTTAAAACTCAAAATAATAAATGAATAGATCTTTGGAGGGGATACTCGTAATATTACATATTAATTTATGTATTGAGTATTCCCTCTTCAGACCACTATACTGAATATATTTTTTCAATAAGTGGTAATACCTGTTTCTTTCTACTCACAATATCCTTAAGATATACAACATTATCTTTTATTTCTTTTGCTAATTCATTTTCTAATAGGTTAATGTCTTTTCCTACAGCTATTAATATACAATCCCTTTCTACAGGATTTGTTAGCATAACAATACGCAAATTAAAGTCCTTTTCAATATTCATTAGTTCTAATTCTTTGATAATTGAATCTGTATCCATATTTTCGCTGTTTAAAGTCTCTACCTGGCTAATAGATACCCAATTACCATTGATTTCTATATTTCTAATATCTTCTTCGATTATCTCTCTAGTAGCGAGAGTATGCCAAATATCTTTCTTTTTAAATATCTCTAATGAATACTCTTGAATATCCCCTACTTTACATATCTTGTTTAATACATTAACCATATCAATATCTAATTGAATAGTTGTTGGAGATTTAAGACCAAGAGAGTCATCTAATATTCCAGCTAAAAGTATATTTGCAATATTAAAAGGAATATCCATATTAAAATTAACAAACTTTTCCGTAATCAATGTACATGTACTACCACAAGGTCTTATTGTGATTCTTTGAGGAACAATATCTTCTAATTTAACATCATGATGATCTATTACCTCTAAGATATTAGCTCTCTCCCATCCATCTGCTCTGTTTTCTGAATATGTATGATCTACAAGTACAACATTCATATTAGATATATCATTAACTAACTGAGGTATTTCTGTATTAAAGTTACTAAATATCCATTCTGTTAAAGGATTAATATCATCACAACGAATAGCTTTGTAATTGGTATCCCCAAGTTGATGTCTATATGATTCATAACCTGCGGCTGATGCAATAGAATCTAAATCTGGTTTTTTGTGTCCTAATACATATATTTTCATAATATTTTCTTCCATCTTCCTATCTTATCAAATAGTTTGACAGTATAGTAGATTTTAACTAGAATTCGTACTTAGTAATATATTTAAATATATGTTTATGGTTGAGATAAAAGAGCTTACAGGAACTGAAACAATCGATAATGAAAAGATTACACAGCAGTTAATTGAAGAGTTTCCTTGTGCATTTAAAAAAATTAAAGATCCACATGATGGTGAGATACTTTTTCAAGCTGGAATTAATGATCCTCAAGAATTTGTTTCAATGCTAAATAATGGGAGGGGGACATCCCCTGAGATGAAAGAACATCTTTCTTCTTATCAAGGTTTGCATGATGAAGTAATTTCAAATTTAATTAATACGAAAAATCAAAAAGTCTTTAATTCAGTACTTCGTTTAATTAGCTATGAATCGATGAAGAATGGGGGACCCTGTTTTTCAAAAAAGGGTATTTTACTACCTTTTGAAACAGCTGATGTATATATTCCTCCATCTATGATACCTACCTCGTTAAATGCATTCACAGAGGATGCAAAAAGAGCATTTTTTACTGCTTTAACATTTGTAAATACATATAATATGCTTCTAAATAGGGAAAAACATATTAAAAAGAATTAATCTGGTATAATGAAATAATATTTTAGAAATATAATTAGTATGACAGAATCAGAAATATATGATATTGCAATAGTTGGAAGTGGGCCTGCTGGCTTAACTGCTAGTATATATGCCAGTAGGTATAAATTGAAAAATATTGTCTTTGGAAAACTATTAGGGGGAACTATTACAGAAGCACATAAAGTGTGTAACTACCCTGGCTTAAAAGATATTTCTGGAATTGATCTTGGTATGAGTTTCTATGATCAGGCAAAGGGATGTGGTGGTGAGTACAAAGCGGAGAGTATTGTTAATATTAAAAAAGATAATGATATCTTTATTTTAACTTCTTATATAGGGGCTGTATATCAATCTAAGACAGTAATTTTGGCTTTAGGAACAAATAGGAATAAACTGAATTTAAAGAATGAAGATTTCTACTTAGGTAAAGGCCTTTCATACTGTGCTACATGTGATTCAATGTTTTACAAAGATAAGGTAGTTGCTGTAATTGGGGGTAGTAACGCTGCTACTATGGCAGCTTCTATGCTTTCTGATGTTGCCAAGAAGGTATATATAATTTATAGGGGTACTGAACTGAGAGGTGATCAGGTATGGGTTGAGGAGGTTAAGAGTAAAGATAATATTGAGATAATATATACAACGATACTAATAGGGTTAGAGGGAGAAAACAAATTAGAAAGGATTAAGCTATCAAGAGCTTTTAATAACTCTGAGTATTTAAATGTTGATGGTGTTTTTGTTGAGATAGGGTCAGAGCCTAATATCGATTTAGCAAATAAGCTAGGGCTTGAATTAGATGAGAAAGGATATATTAAGGTGTCTAATGAACAATCTACAAATATGGCGGGTGTATGGGCTGCTGGGGACTGTACAGATGCATCAAATGGATTCAATCAGGTAGTAACAGCAGCTAGTGAGGGAGCTATTGCATCAAATTCAATATTTTCATATTTGAAGAAAGGTGCCAAATCTCCAGATGTATACTAATCTTTCCTGTTGTTAACAAAGTCCACCCACTCTTGTAGGTAATTGGAGCTTGACCATATTTTATCTTTGCCAACCCCATATTCTATATGTCCTCCATATGATTCTACTAAGTCAGCTTCAACTTTTAACCCACTATTTGGATTATTCCTATCGCTATCATTTCTATCACCGCCTTTACAGAATACATCTGGTCTAACTACTTCTAATACTTCGGCACAGTTAGTAGCCTTGGGATTTTCATGTATTATGACATAATCAACACCTTTGATAGCATCAACGATATCTGCTCTATCAACTGCTGGGATAAATGGTTTACCTTTTTTGTTTATACATCTACTATCTCCATCAACAATTACAACTAATATATCTCCAAACTTCTTAGATTCCATTATGCAAGATACATGTCCAGGATGAATTGGATCATAATAACCCGATGTACACGATATTTTCTTTCCTTTTAACTCTTTCTCTTTTATTCTAGGAAACTCTTCGAGTGTAATAATCATAAATATATGGTTAAAAGTTATTTGATATTTAATCAGTTTAATTAATATATTGCAAGATATAATTTGTATGTATATAGAAGTATATAACACAACCTGTAGTATATATTACAAAACTGTAATACTGTATATTGTAGCCAATAACTAAGACTCTAATAACTACAGGACTTTGACTGATACAACCACTTGGGGTAATCTGGACTACTAAATACAACCCGTTGTACAATGAGATGTCCATACTGTTCAAGTACTACATCAAAGGTAGTAGACAAAAGAGATAACGCTGATGACTTCTCAACTAGAAGGAGAAGACAGTGTTTAAGGTGTGGTAGAAGGTTTACAACATACGAAAGGATAGAGAAAGTTGAGGTTGTAGTTATCAAAAAAGATGGCTCTTTTGAACAATTTGATTGTGATAAGTTAAGAAAAGGGATAAAGAAAGCTATTAGTACAGATAGAATATCTGAACAGGAGATAGATGAGTTTTGCGAATCTGTAACTAGAAAAGCAATGACTAATCCTAACCCTATTACTACAACTGAAATAGGGAATATGGTTTTGGATTGGTTAAAGACGCTAGATCCTTTAGCTTACATGAGGTTTGCATCTGTTTATAAAGATTTTGAGACTGTTAACGATTTAAAAAAAGAACTTGAGAACTTAATTTAGTATTTACTTTAATGCCCCAAGTAAAAAAGATAAAAAGGATACCTTTTAAAGTTAGAAAAAGAGATGGTCGATTAGTTGATTTTGATCAGGAGAGAATAACTACATCTATATTTAAAGCTGCGGAGAGTGTTGGTGGTGATGATAGACAGAGAGCTAAAAAGGTTTCTGATGAGGTTGTCAAAAGATTGTTTAATAAATATCCAACTGATGAAGAGATTACAACTGAGGAGATTTTCTCTGAGGTAAAGGAAACTTTAAAGGAGATGGGACATGGTAAGACTGCTATGGCTTTAGAGTTGTTTGTTAATTTAAAGAATAAAGTAAAAAATATTAAATCTTTAATTGATGCAGAGGAGTTAGTAAGGGGGTATATTGGTGAAGAGGATTGGAGGGTTAAGGAGAATAGTAATATGGCTTATTCTTGGCAGGGACTTAATAATCATATATCTTCCTCTGTTCAGGCGAATTACTGGTTATACTCTACATATCCTAAAAAGATTTCTAATGCACATATTAATGCTGATATTCATATTCATGATTTAGGTATGTTAGCTTCATACTGTTGTGGTTGGGATTTGAAAGATTTACTTCTTAAGGGTTTTACTGGTGTACCCGGTAAGATATCTTCTGCTCCTCCTAAACACTTTGGCGCAGCACTGGGTCAGTGTGTTAACTACCTTTATACACTTCAACATGAGGCTGCTGGTGCTCAGGCGTTCTCTAGCTTTGATACCCTACTTGCTCCTTTCATTGCTTATGACAAATTGACATATCCTGAAGTCAAGCAGAAGATGCAAGAGTTTCTTTTTAATATGAATGTTCCAACTAGAGTTGGGTGTCAGAGTCCTTTTACAAATATTACACTTGATTTAGTTCCTAATGGTATGTTAGCAAAAGAGAATGTCATTATCGGTGGTAAACCTCAAAAGGAAAAATATAAAGATTTTCAAAAAGAGATGGATATGATTAATAAGGCGTTTTGTGAGGTTATGATGGAAGGAGATGCGCAGGGGAGACTTTTCTCCTACCCCATTCCTACATACAATTTAACAAAGGATTTTGATTGGGATAATCCAAAGCATAAGCCCCTATGGGAGATGACTGCTAAGTATGGTATTCCATACTTTTCTAATTTCATTAACTCTGATATGAGTCCTGATGATGCTAGATCCATGTGTTGCCGACTTAGATTGGATAATAGGGAGTTAAGAAAGAGAGGTGGTGGTCTTTTTGGTGCTAATCCACTAACTGGTAGTATAGGTGTAGTGACTATTAATATGCCTAGAATAGGATATTTAGCAAAGGATAAAGCAGACTTTTATAAAAGGTTAGATAAATTAATGGATATTGCTAAAGAAAGTTTAAAGATTAAAAGAGCATTAATTGAAAAGTATATGGATAGAGGTCTGTACCCCTACTCTAAATTCTATCTTAAAGATGTTAAGGAGAGGTTTGGTGAATACTTTAAGAATCATTTTAATACAATTGGGATACTTGGTTTAAATGAGGCAATGGTTAACTTCTTTGGTTTGGGTAATGATTTGACCTCAAAGAAAGGAAGAAAGTTTGGTTTGGAGATAATGGAACATATGAGAGAGCGATTAATGAATTATCAGTTAGAAACAAATCAACTATTTAATCTCGAGGCTACCCCTGGTGAGAGTACAACATACAGATTTGCAAAGGCAGATAAAAAGAAGTATGGAGATAGAATTATAGCTGCATCAGATTTAGGTAAAAAGAAACATGATGCTCCGTATTACACTAACTCTTCACAGCTTCAAGTTGGTTTCACTGATGATATATTTGAAGCGTTAGATTTACAAGATGAGTTTCAATGTATGTATACAGGTGGTACTGTGTTACATGTATTCTTAGGTGAAAGAATGCCCTCTTCTGAGAGTGTTAGCTCTTTTGTTAAAAAGGTAGCTAAGAATTACAAACTTCCCTACTTTTCAATAACACCAACATTTAGTGTATGTCCTGTACACGGATATATCTCTGGGGAGCATAAATACTGTCCTAAGTGTGATGCTCAGTCAGGATATATCGATGGTACTCCTTTTAAAGAAATTATTTAATATATTACCTTTATAGATTTATGACAAAGAAAGAGAAAGTAGTTAAAAGACAAAGATGTGAGGTATATTCAAGAGTTGTAGGATATATTAGACCTGTAACTCAGTGGAATCCAGGGAAACAGTCTGAATTTGAAGATAGAATTACATTTAGATAGATGTTAATTGCTGGTTTTCAAAAATCTACATTATTAGATTATCCAGGTAAGATATCTGCTCTAATATTTACATACGGGTGTAATTTAAGATGTGAATACTGCCATAATCCTGAATTAGTAACTCTACCTCTGAAGAAAAGAGGTATTGTAAATGAAAAAGATATAATTAAATATCTTAAATCTAGAAAAGATTTACTTGATGCCGTAGTTATTACTGGAGGAGAACCTACTATACAACCCGATCTTATTCCCTTTATTAAAAAGATTAAACAGTTAGGATATTTGGTTAAATTGGATACTAATGGTACTGACTCAAATATTGTAAAAGATATATTAGATTTAGATATTGTTGATTACTGGGCTATGGATATTAAGTATGATATGGATATTTACAAACAGAATTTAAAAGAAAGTATTGAATACAAAGAGATAGAAAGAAGTATTAAGTTAATAATGGAGAGAGCTAAGGATTATGAATTTAGAACAACATATGTAAAGGGAATACATACTAATGGTTCAGCTAAGGGAATTGGGGTGTTAATAAAGGGGGCAAAGAGATACTATATTCAAAATTTTAGACCTGGTAAAACTATTAACCCTATTTTAGATAGTAGGAACTCATTTACAGACATAGAGTTAGAAAAGATTAAAAAGATAGTGAGTAAATATGTAAAAAATATTGAGATTAGATATTAGGATTATCTAATACTTTCACTACTCTCCCATTAATCATAGAGTTACTACTTGAATCTAAATATATAGGTTTGTGTATTGGATTAGAGGATTTTGGATAAAGAATTACTAAATCTTTCTCTCTTTTAATATTTTTAACTGTAGCACAACCATCTACAATAGCCACGACTACATCACCATCTTCATACTGTGCATTCTTTTGTACAACAAGGTAGTGCCCCTCTTCTAGATTCTTTCCGTCAATATTTCTCATATTCATTGAATCTCCCTTAATTATTAATCCAAATAGGTCTTTTTTATTCCCAATTAATGTTTTATCTACTTGAAGTATACCCATATTTTGTTCCTGGGCTAATACCATTGGTGTTCCCGCATTAGCATATCCTAATATTGGTATACCAACCAAATATTCATATACCTCTTCCTCATCACTATCGTTGACAACCTGTATACCTCTTGGTTCACTAGTTCTAATGATATACCCTTTCTTTTCTAATGCTTCAAGATGACTAACAACTCCTCTTTTAGTATTTATCTTTAACATACTTTGTAGTTCTGTTAATGATGGCGCATAGCTGTAATCTAAAAAGAAATCTCTAATAATTTTTAATACTTCTTCCTGTCTCTCTGTTAATCTTTCGTCCATATGTGGGTATACTTAATTTAATACTTTAGTATACCATTGATGGTATACCTTTCAACTACTTATAGTATACTATTGTTATCTGTATCTTCATGTGTATATACTTAATATATATAAATTAATATATTTCAAAGATGGCAGAGGAGAAAAAAGCTGAGAAGGTATATACCTTAGAGGAGATTAAGTTTAATCCGGATAATCTTACAATGGGTGTGGTAGCTTGTATTCCTTTTGTTGGATTGATATTAATGTTTGTAGAAAAGAAAGATCTTTTTGTTAGGTATCATGCTACTCAGTTTGCATTTTTAAATGTAATATATGTTTTATGGATAATTCCAATACTTGGAGCTATACTGGTAGGTATATTAGGTCTACTTTCATTAGTTCTATTCGTTCTAGGGCTTCTAAAGACCTCTAAGGGAGAGAGATTTGATATTCCATATCTTTCAGATTTAGCACTTAAGGTAATGGGTAAGATTGGTTAATTGATACTTGTTATATAAAGAGAAAGGGGAGTTTGTACTCCCCTTTTTAATCTCTAAGCTTCTTTTACTCTGCTAACTTAGGTTGCCAGTTACCTTCTCCACTTTCTACTTTTACAAAGTATGATTTGAGTATGTCTATGGTGTAATCAAAACCGTATTCCATTTCTACACCACTGTCTATTTCTAATTGGAATCCATCATATTTCTGTGTATCTGATTCCCATTTACTTACATTGTTAGCTGTAAAGTCTACTGGTTCATAGGCATTTATATCTTGTAACATACTTTTAGCTGTATATGTTTTTACATTATTTCCATATATTCCTATTAGATTCCATCCTGGGAATAGAGATACAGGGGCACTATCTTGGGCACTTTCATATTTAATAGGTTTACCTGGTATTGTTATATTTACATCTTCTTTAGCTTTAATTACATACCCTTGTCCAGGTAATAGTTGGAAATCATTATTATCATATACCTCTACATTCTGTCCTACCACTTTCCATGCTCCATCAAATCTAGATATTGAGTATATTACATCACCATATACATCATTTAATTGTGCGAGTAGTGCTGCAGCTGTTTTATACTCATCATATGCTACTACAAATGGGAATGATACAAAGTTAAATACTTCTTCAAGATTAAATTTGTAATTCT
>Ga0116144_10003540_pt1 | contig 15466 bp, 14 predicted proteins | sample AD_UKC035_MetaG_FD_89746 | JGI IMG/M metagenome (GOLD analysis project Ga0116144, IMG submission 89746) | Active sludge microbial communities of municipal wastewater-treating anaerobic digesters from USA - AD_UKC035_MetaG | ecosystem: Engineered > Bioreactor > Anaerobic > Digestate | place: USA... | reverse complement strand
GGCCCTGGTCGGACGGTGGGACGAATTCTGGAACCAACCTGCCCTTGCTGACTGCCTCGTAACTGCGTTCCAAGCCTCTTCCCATTGAGGTGCTGTCTGACCGGGTAATGGATCATACCCGAACCAACCTGCCCTTGCTGACTGCCTCGTAACTGCATTCCAAGCCTCTTCCCATCGAGGTGCTGTCTGACCGGGTAATGGATCATACCCTCACATTAACCGGTGAAGGTTAGCCTTCATGACACGTCGAGGCAACACTCTCCTCCACCTTCAGGACGCACCCTACGCACCTTTGGCGGCTACCCGGGCACGGGCGCAGGCTCGCGGAGACCCCGGAGAGCAGCTAGACGACGCATGCCACCCGTTATAAGACCAATCCGCAGCCCGTCCCCATAGTCCAAGGGTCTCGCTTTCGGGGCCATGGGTCGTCTGGACCTCACCCAACCCGTGGCGACTGCCCCATTCGGATGGCGCATCGCCGCTTAGCTATATTTATAATACATTTCAAGTGGTTACGTCTATAAAGACCCGTCAAGGGCACGGTTACCTTGGCGCGCCGCCACCGAGCAGCGTACATAACCACCCGAAATCACGACGTGCCGAACCTGGTACACGCTTCACCATGGCTTCGGGGTCATGGCTGGGCCTGCATCCGATGGGGTTCCCGACTTTGTCGTACATGCTTCGCGGCGTGTGCCAATCGTGTGGAGCCAGGCGCGCGAACCGTACCGAAGCTGGCACCCCCTGCACCATGGCGAAGCGGCTACATCGGGTCGTTCGATATCCCCGTCCGACCAGAGTTGTAGAATCCCATCATATTCCAATGGACCTCGAAACAGACGCGCTCATAGATGTTGCCCAGGCGAGACTCCGCCAAACATGCCCGGCCACAAAACAGACGAGCGACCATCGTTCACGATCGGTAGTCATGGACGGGGCTGCAGCATGGCAAAGGTGTGTTCGATGACAGGAAGCGTTCAAGCCACGAGATCATCATCGGATTCGTCGACCAGACTTCTTTGGGTTTGATAGCGGGACGCTTCCGGGTCGACGAACGCAATACCGTGACGTGCGAAATCGTTTTGCAGCGATGGCAATAGGCGCTGACGAATGGTGCGGATGGTTTGTTGATACGTAACGTCTTCGATTTCGGTGCGATAAAAAAATTTCATCGGCGACCCGGCCATCAACCGCATGGCGGCACCATCGGGTTGGAAAAGATGCAGGGAGACCTGGGGAAAGCGGGCTCGCATATGTTCGGCGGCCGCGCCAAAACGTCCGTGAATCATGGATTTGAGGGCCTGCATGGTGCCCAGGACCGCGCCTTTGGAAGCCACATAACCAGGACGCTCGGAAACCATGGGAACGAGAGGATCGATGACGATGATGAACGTGGCGCCATGATTGACGGCGACGCGGATATTGGTGGTTCGAGTGAAGGCTCCATCGATGAAGTATCGGTTTTCGATGCGTTGCGGCGCATAAAATGGTGCCAGAGCGGCCGAGGCGCGAATGGCCTTGTGGATGGGGATATGATCCAGACCCGGTTCACCGAAAACCACGTGTTCCATGGTGTCTTGGTCGGTGGAGCCAACATAAAACTGACGGGGCAGGTCGGTGAATCGATTGATCATGCCAGGTTTCGTGAGGTTTCGTTCGAGGTAACGCAACAGGGCGGTGCCGGCGAACGCGCCAGAAGGGATGAGTTGCAGCAGCGTTTGCAAGGACACATCGCCACGCGCGGTACGACGAAGGCCATGAGAAAACCTGCGCGCCACTTCCCCGAGGTTGGGGTCGAAACCATCGGATTTTCGTAACTTTTCTAGACGCCCCTCGCCTAATTTCATGCCGCGCATGATTTCATCGGGACCGAGCCCGTTGGCGAGAAAAGCGCCGATGATGGCACCCACACTGATGCCGCAAATGATATCGACATTAGCCAGGGAAAAGTTGGGCAGAAAATACTGCAAAGCACGAAGGATACCGACTTCGTAAAACCCGCCTTCGATGCCCCCACCCGCAAGACAAATCGCCGTTTTCCCGCCACGTCGTTCGTGAATGGCCCGATCGATATGATGCCATATCCTTGCCCATCCGCTGTCCTGCGCCTCGAGAGGCAACGTGGAACCAATCCGCAGTCGCCCTGCTTCGAAAGCGATTTGCGCACCGAATGGGCTTGCCGGCGCGACCAGAATCGTTCTCGAACGACTCGTAGGCCCCGCCACTTCATGTTCGCGATACAACTCACGCAATAGTTGCACCGCCTTGCTCTGCTCCGTCGGCGCTTCATGACGCGCATCGACGACAAGAACGTCAGCTCCGTGGAGCCGAAGCTTCGCAAGCGCTCTGGGCAATACGTTTTCCACGTGAAAACGCACCTCCCTTGCCAAGATGGGGGCCAACTCTCGTGCCGTTTGCTCCATGGCAGCCGCCGCTTCCCGCGCCTGCTCGTCTGAAGCATCCGTTAGAAAATAGACAATGTTGTCCATGGGCAGTCAACGATGCAAAGATACAACAGTATAACACACGGCAGAACAAAACGGGCGCGCGAGCTGCGATGAAGTTCATGACGCAGCCACGATAACCGTCCGCCAATTCACGACGAAACGACCATCGATTCGATACAAGGTTTTTCGCACACCATCCGACCCGCGTTGATACGGTTGCGGCCGCTTGCGTATTGATGGCGCGAGAGAAAACCGCTACTCCCTATTCTATGCGCCGGGGCCCATCCTCAATCCTTTCGAAGCTGCTGGAAAATAGTCCGGTGCTTTGGGGGTGCGCGATGATCGTCGTTGCCTGCCGCACTCCCCATCACTCGGAAGGACTCCCGGATTCTTCCACGACCGCGGCATCCGCCACGACGATGCGTCATCCGATGCGCGAAATTGAAAATACCCATGCACAACCCGGGGAAACGGAAAAACCTCGATTGGTTTTATGCTTGACGGCATCCCCTCAGATGCAGGTAGGGTATGGACACGTATTCGAATGCCAAATACACAAGGTGTTGGCAGGAGCCTTCGAAGAAAACACGCTACGTCTCACAATCCTGGCGGGTGACCACGATAGGCTGAAGTATTTGCTTGCGCATGCCTATCCTACGGTATTTACGATCGGTTTCACATTGCATCGCAGTGATGAACCTTACCCCCTCATGCCCCTCAGCGGTTTCGTGGATTCTCACCGATATTCCTGGGCCATCGATTTCATGAACGATGCCTGCCACAACCCAACGACCCCCTGAATGCGAAAGCCTCCGCATGGACGGGCTTCGTCGACAGGACTTTGGCCCCTGATAGCAGCCCCCGCACAAGTCATCGAAAGGCAAACTCCAAACCGCATACGCCGAACCAACCGCGCCCTGCGCCTACCATGACCCCGAGCCCATCGGCTTGCCCAACGACACCCCCAAGCCGCTCCCACGGCCGTCCAAACGAGAAAAACATGCGGATTCAATCAATGCAAACAACCATGCTCCCCCCGAAGGTGATAGCATTGATCCCATGAAACCAACCCATTGGGTTTTGCTTTCCCTGTCCACGCTCATCGCCTGCCATTCCCCACCCCCTCCCCCCGAAAACGTAACGCTCAACCCGGTCCAGGAAAAAACCAGCCCACCCTCCAAACCACCCCCACCGCCCCCACCTCTCGTCCCACCGCCCAAAGCCGTTCGCCTTACGACAGGCTTGGAAGGCTTTTGCGCTGTCCTTGACAATGGCAAAGTAAGCTGTTGGGGAGGAAGTCCGGAAAAGCCCATCCCCCGTATTCTTCCGAATATCGATAACGCCGTGGATGTGACTCGACTCACCATCAATCCACACGACGAACTCATCGTGATCGCTCGTACGGATGGTTCTGTCCTATCACTCGCCGAAGGTCAAGAAATACCCAATAATTTCAAATATTTAAACAATGTCCAACGAGTTCATGGCAACCGGAGCATAGCCGACGGTACCCTGTTCGGCGGCGTCTTATGCGCTCTTCATCGCGATGGGACCGTGAGCTGTTTCCCCCGGGGAGCGATGCAGCCAGAAGCCAAACCCCTTTCCATGCCCGGATGGACAGACGTTCTCGAGCTTTCCGTCTCGCTCAATCATGTTTGTGCGCGCATGCCCTCAGGGATTCAATGTGTCCGTCACGGAGATCTGGGCACGTCGAAGGTGGTCCGCGTACCCCTGCCGGAAGGGAAAACAGCGGTTTCCATGCAGGTTGGATTCTCGGTCTTATGCGTGGCTTTCGAATCGAAAACGGTGGCTTGTCAAGATCTCGGCGCTCCCAAAGCCTCCTTCAAAGAGGTGCCGGGGGCAAATCCGTTCGGGTTGAACCAGCTCGGATGGCTCGAAGTGGATGTTCCGATCGTCTGCGCCACGAATGGCAACCACGTGACTTGCTCCCGCATGGACGAATTCGGCTCGGGTGTCTCCTTGCCTGCCTTGGAAAAGGGTGATGTCTCCCTGGAAGGGTTTGGCAGCGTAGAGGAATTGGCGATTGCCCCACAAGCCGCATGCCTTCGGAACTCGGACGGAGCCATTGCCTGTTGGGGACACAACGAAAAAGGAGGTTTGGGACAGGCCTCCCAACGATATCTGCCCCGTCCCCGGAAGCTCTCCGACATCCCAGCGATGAAAAACGTGCAGGTAGGCAAAGACTTCACCTGCGCCTTATCGCAAAATCGCGAGGTATGGTGCTGGGGTCCAACCCCGCAACCCGTTCCCTCCTTGTCTGGAATCGTGCGGTTAATCGCCCAATCAGCCTACGCCTGCGCGTGGAATTCGTCCGGACAAGCCCATTGCTTTTTTGGCAAGACCGAAAAGCGATTGCCCATCCGAGTCCCGGCTTTGGACCACGCTATCGCCGTGGGATTGCCGGATATGGGAGTTCTCGGCTCCGTGGCAGCGCTGTTCGACGATGGTTCCCTTCGAATAGGCCATAACCCGAACTTCTCCTCTCTCGAAAACTTGCACCTTTCCCCCGAGCCTCGATTCAACCAAGGGAAAGACATGGCCATGAGCGAATTTGGCGATCTCGTGGTGTTGGATCGGCAGGGAGATGTCTATCTGGCTCGGGTGAACAAGGGACAAATCGTGCGCGCCCCCACCCCAGCGCCCCTCCTGCGAGGCGCCGTGCAGGTGCGACCCCGACAAGCCCTCATGGCCGATGGAACGGTACGAACCTGGTCCGACTCATCGTCTCCTCCCACATCATGGGGACAAGCAATCCGGTCGCTGGTGGGACCCTCGTATTGCGCCATAACAGCAGAAAACCAAGTGCAATGCTGGTCGTACCGGGGAACCGGCTCGCCCCTGCAGGGTGTGGTACAAGCCGAAGGCACCGGAAACGACAGCACGACTCACCTCTGTGGCGTAGACAGTCAGGGTGCCGTGTTTTGCCGGGGCAACAACCAACATGGCCAATGTGGAAATCATCCCGGTATCGAATACACCGCCAACCCGGTATTGGTGAACCTATCCGGCTCGCCGAAAGAGCCGTAAAACCCGCGACACATTCGTGACACCACTCCCCCATAAGAAGTAACCTATTGAATTTACACATTATCACGCTACTCTCCTCGCCATCTCGCTTGGAAAAATCCTTTTCAATTCTCTCGGGCCCCCGAATGCCTCCCCAAGCGAACCGCGGTCCGAAAACCCATCTCGATTCTATGAAACCATGGAGGTTCCTGCTCTTGCCGCCCTTCGCCCCGCTATCGTTCGTCGCTTATTGCCTGCCCCCCCCTGCGTGTCCTACACCATAGGCATGGCTCGAGAATCCCGCCCTCCCGGCTTCGACATGACCTATCGTCCCCAGGGACGGGAATCCTTTGGCCCCCCGTTGCGCACCTGGATCCTTCCCACCCTCTACCTTGTGCTCGCCATCGCTTTTGTCGGTCTCGTGATGGCCGCAAGCCTGCACACGTCGGATAGTTGGCTGTTTCGCTATATCGTGGAAGGCGATTCGCATCGCATCCTCGGTGCCCGTACGTTAGCCGTATTGGTTCTGCTCGGGGGCATCGCGGCCATGCTCCGAACCAGCATGCGAGGCGTGGTCATCCATCCCGACGGTGTCGAATACCGAGACGTTTTCGGTCTGTCTTGGCCCAAAATCAAGAACTTGAGCTGGGCGGAAATCGATGAAATCGTATTCGAATCCTCGAACGTTGCCCTTCGCTCCTGGGAAGGCGAGCGCATTTGGCTGCCCGCCGTTCTGGATCGTCAGGGATTGCAGCGAGCGCTCGAACGGGTGGCCGTGGCCCGCGGCATCCCCATGCAAGGAAAATCCCTCCGACCCATCGACGAAATCGAAGCCGAACTCGACGAGATGGCAGGCGGACACGAACGCGCCGAATGATTCCCTTGCGTCCCGCCAACACGCCAAATCCAGCTTCTTTTCACTGTCTATCTTCCCCCTGCCCCCCTTGCTACCGTGGCTCTCTTCCCATGGAATCCTTCATCCTTTTTCCTGCCTACGGAATCGGAGCCATCGAACTTCGATGCTGCATCGAATCCCTGCACCAACGACATCAACTCGACCGTCTGCTCGTCGTGGCTCCCCCCACCTTGCTCGAGCCTCTTCCGCCGCTTCATGGCATTGCCGACGACCTATCTGATGCAAAGCGGGTCGTGGAGAAAACCGATGCGTGGGCACACGCTCATCAGGCTCAATTCGAAGCGGTCGTGGGCATCGATGAAGAACTTCATTTTTCGTTGTCCCGCACCCTCGCCACCCACTTCGGTTTGCCCTTTCCCAGCGCTCGAACGTGCGCGTTGGCTTCCAACAAATGGCTGTGCAAACAGGCATTCGTCGAACACGGGGTCCCCACATCGGCCTTCACTCTCCTCTCCGAAGCCGATCTCGATGCCGCGGCGACCATCGGCTATCCGAACGTTCTCAAAGTATTGTCCGGCACCCAAAGCCAATTCCTGTTTCGAAATGATTCGCCCAAGGACCTGATCCGAAATATTTCTCGTTTGAAAAAAGCAACCCTCAACACCTTTTCGGATCCGCGCTTCGAACCGCAGCCATTATCCGATTCCGGACAGTTCCTTTACCCAAAACATCAGTTTCTCCTCGAATCTTTCGTCGGAGGAATCGAATTTAGCTGTGACTTCCTTGTCCAGGCCGATCATATTGCTTTGCTTCGCATCACTCGAAAACTGCCCGGTCCCACGCTCGGACTTTTTGGTGGATACCTGCTCGTCCCACCCCCTTGCCTCTCGCATCACGGCATAGATGAGGAAACCTTGATCTCCGTATGCCATCGAATCGTTCGCGCTTTCGGTATCCACCACGGCGTGTGCATGGTGGATTTCAAAGTGGATCGGGGTAGCATCCACGTCCTCGAATCGTCCATTCGCCCTGGATTCAGCGCCTTCAATCACCTCATGGCAAAACTACTGGGATACACCTCGTTGGCTGTCATGATCGCCGCCGCCATGAATGAACCCATCCCGCTGGGTTACCCCTCCTCCGAAGGTGCCGTCCTGTATCTCATCGCACCCCCGGGGCATGAAAACTCTCCCATCGACCTTTCCGGTTTGCATGAGCGCACCCACGACCTGGGAATCATCGCTACGCACGTCTACGATACCGAAGGAACCGCTTCCGACGTCGATTCGACGCCTCTCATCCGTGGTTACGTGCTCGTCCAGCCGTCCGATTCGAGCGGCATCGACAAGCTCATGAACATCCTTCCCCAAATCGTTCGCTACGAGACAAGGCCATGAATCCTTGGGTAGACGAACTACGGGCCTTGCTCGACGAACCGCTCAACGATGCGGCTCCGACCGCATTCGACCCACGAATTCTTTCGCTTCCCATGGAGCCAATGCTGGAAAGCGCCCGACGTTTTGGAACTCCACAATATTTTTTGGAGGCAGACCAGCTTCGCTCGATAGCCGCCCATTTCGTGCAGACCATGCAAACGTCCGTTCCCCGCAGCCATGCATTTTATGCCTTGAAAAGCAATGACTTACCCGCTCTCGGGCAAATCGTTCATCAGCAAGGCTTGCAGGCCGATGTCGCGGGCCTTTTCGAATTGCAACTCGCTCTCGAACTCGGATTCGGCACCATTTTGTTCAGCAGCCCAGGAAAAACGCGTGAAGAACTCGAACTGGCCCTTCAACACCCCAACCGCGTCATCCTCATCGTCGATAATCTCTCCGAGCTGAAGCGTATCATCGACCTGGCTCGAGCCATGGCCCCCCCACGGCCCCTGCGGATCGGTTTTCGCCTGTGTGCAGCACCGTCGGAGGATCCTTCCTGGTCCAAGTTCGGCATTCCGATCGAACAACTGCGCTACGCCATCGACCAAGCACAAACCTGCCCCAATCTGACTTGGTGCGGTCTCCACGTTCACTCGAGTTGGAATAAAACCCCGGAAAAATATATAAACAACATCGAAACCATCGCCGCCTGGCTCGCCGATCAACCGTCGTCCGTGCGACAACGCATGTCCTTCCTCGATCTTGGAGGGGGATTTTACCCGGAAGGGCAAGCGGTTCTTCATAAGGCCGAAGACAAAGGAATTCTGCTTCAAACGCTGGCTTCTCGTTTGGGCTCGTCCATGACCTCAGCGAAGCCCGCGTTCGACCCTTACGCATGTACAATCACCGCCGTCGAACCTCTCCATGTTTTTGCTCAACGGATCGGCGACAGCGTACGGCGCCGGCTAGAACCTATCATCCCGAATATCCAGATCTTTTTCGAACCAGGGCGATATATTGCTTCCCATCCGACCCATATCGTTCTTTCCGTCCTTGCCGTGAAGCCGGGTGGTGCCATCGTCGACGGGGGAAGCCAAATGCTCGGCGACGATCGATTTTTCGAGTATTGCTTCGCTCCTATCGTCAATGTGACACGCCCCTCACGGGAACGACGACGTTTCACGCTTTTTGGGCCCTTATGCGACCCCCACGACGTATGGGGATATACCCTATGGGGACAGAGCCCCGAAGAAGGAGATGTGCTCGCTGTCGTCGGCCAAGGCGCTTATTCTTTTTCGTCCGCTTGGCGCTTCATCAAAGCGATTCCCCCCTATGTGGTATGGGATAACGGGAAATTATGGCAAGCGAAGCGAGCGGAGACGTTTCGAAATCGCTATGCGGGATGCGAATTACCTTGCGGTGGCACCCTGGCAGGTCCAAAGGGTAGTCCCGAAGGGTAACGCGAGGTAAGGCCGAAAAGGTGTTTATCGAAGCGATGCCAGCGCCGCTTCATAATTCGGCTCGTTGACGATTTCCCCGACGAGTTCCGAGTAGATGACCTTATCGTTTTCGTCGATCACCACCACCGCGCGGGCCGTCAGTCCCGCCAGGGGTCCATCGGTGATGAGCACGCCATAGTCTTTGGCAAAGGTTGGGCTGCGGAAAGCGGACAGGGGCACGACGCCTTCGATTCCTTCGGCTGTGCAAAATCGGCCTTGGGCAAAGGGCAAGTCGGCGCTGATGGCGAGCACGACGGCGTCGTTGATGGTGGCGGCTCGCGTGTTGAATTCCCGGGCCGCTTTGGCGCAGACCGGGGTGTCATAGCTCGGGTTGATGGTAAGGACTTTTTTCTTGCCGGAAAACGAAGTCAAATCCATGTTTTCGAGCTTGCCGTTGACGAGGGTAAAGGGCGGGGCTTTGTCTCCTGGGGATGGAAACTTTCCTTCGAGAGTTGCGGGATTGCCGTGAAAGGTGACCTTGGACATGAAAAACTCCTTCAGTTCGATGAGTTGGATAACGGTACCACGAAAGCGAGGCTGAACCTGTGGTCGGATCCGGGTGACGTCAATCCTCTCTTGGCTCGAGGATGGGTCAAACGCTCGTGGTCAATTCCGGCAACTCGTAGGTGGCGCCGTGTCGACGCACTTTGTGTAAGATAGCGTAATCAAAGGGATAAAACGAGCGGTGGGCGTGGGAAGCGCGGAGGTTGGCGAAAAGATCAGAATAGAAAGCGGCTGTTCGTGCTTCGTTTTCGATGAGCACATAATCGGGATGGGATAGTTGGGAGGCTTCCTCCCATCGGTCCTGGGCGTGCTTGAGTAGAAAGTGGGCGGAGGAGAGGGAGGAGCGCCCCGCCTCGGCGTAATCCGCGGTGGAGAAGCGTCGCCACGAATCTACCAGTCGATTTTTTGCTTGTGTGACGATCCGTTCACGGCTCTGTTTTTGTCGAAGCTCGCGGGCCCATCGCGGGAAAAAATCCGAGCCTCTGACTACGAAGTCCTTGAAATCATTGTGCATATCAGACCACCGGCGAGTACCGAAAAAGAGGCGATTCCACCCCCGATCGGACCATGAATCGTGATCGAGCAGATCTCGTCGTTGTCCAGGGGAGAGGGCGATGAAAAGCAGGACAACCACGGCGCCGAAGCAGGCTTTGTCGAGCAAGGCCTCGACGAGAGCGCGTTCTTCCGAAATTGAAAAATACTCTGTAATATTAGATAGATACATTCTATGGAACGCGTTATTGGGCATGGTGGAAAGAGCATCGAGCATCGAAGAGGTGATGAAGCATGCGCGATGTAGATTGGGGCGAATGAGTTCGAAGTCTTTTCGCGATAGGGGGGGATAGATATGTTCTTCGGGGACGAGACCCCAGGCGTATTTGGAGCAGGCGGGATAGTTGATGATTCCGTTGGGGAAAGAGAACGGGTTGAAGGGCGAGGGGCGATGGGGGTGGTGGAGGCTGTGAGCGTAGCGAGGGAAGACCTGGGCGACGTGGGAGCGAATTTGTTCTCGGTCATGCCTGGAGCCGGCGAGACCGAGTACGACATTCATGGTTTGGGGGCCGAGAAAACGGCCGAGTTGCAGTAAGTGTCGTTGCCACTGTTCCAGGTCTTTTCGTGTGGCGGTACCTTGGCGCCAAAGTCCTTCATTGACTGCTTGGGTCATATCTTCGCGGGTCCAGAAATCACGGACCAAAGGCGGCAGACTGGGAAGGAGGCTTTCGAAGATTTTTCGTCGGCGGGGGTGGGTGCGGTAGCCGAGTAAGACGAGGTAATCGTGATAGTCTAAAGAGTGGATGGCGGTTCGTTTGAGTTCGGCCAAGGCGTTTTGTGCGGGGTTGAGGTCGAAACCGGCGACGAAAGCTGGATCGTAACGTAGGGCGGAAAGCAGGAGGTCGGCGTTAGCCGTGACACCAACGACGACATGGCCTGGTTGGACGTCGAGAGTCTTGAGGGTAAGGTCGATATCCTCGTTGGTATCGGAGTATTCGAGGCAAGCGTCAGACAGGGATGAAGCACCGAAGATGCGTCGTGAGGCGGGAATCCAGGATGGGGGCAGGGACATGGGCAAAGTGTGGGGCAAAGGAAGGGAAGAAACGAGCTGAAGGTCAATGAAGCGATGAAACGAGGGAGCGTTTGCTCTTGGTTGAACACGTCCTTTCGGAAGAAAAACCTATAAATTAATTATCTTGAAATACAGCAATTCATCGAAACTGCAATTAATATTTCATGTTTGCAAGGCAACGTTGTCCCACCAATGACTAACCTATTGATTTTTTATGGTTGCTTATGGCACGAAGAGTGCTAAGTTGACCGACAGCAGGCAAGGCGGGGTGATTCCGCCCCCCCCCTCCACCCCGTCTTGCGCATGCTGCCGCGCGAGGTTGATGCTGCCCCCCCAGCTCCCTCGCGCGTTTTTTTTGTTTTGTGCGCAGCTTTCTGCGGCGCACAAAACGAAACACGGCGGACCCAAAGGACCACCGTGTCAAGTCGTCGTAAAACGAAAAGGCAATTACTCGGTCGGGGCTTCCGGGGCTTCCGGGGTTTCGCCAGCCGGGGCTTCCGGAGTTTCGCCAGCCGGGGCTTCCGGGGCTTCCGGGGTCTCGGCAGCCGGGGCTTCCGGAGCCTCAGGAACCTCAGGAGTCGCGGGGGCGCCGCCACAGGCAAGCGCAAGAGAAGAAGTCAAAATTGCAAAAATTGCCCACTTGCTCATGTTTTCCTCCAACGTTGGAATGAGCCGTTTGGTAAGTTATCGACGGCTCTCCTACCAGACGCACAAGCTTCCCAAAATGGCTCACGGTGGATCAAGTTTTTTGTTTTTTCTTCCTCCATCGACACACCCTTGAAAAGAAAACATCCCCGTGAGCTACTTTTCCCTCCTCGAGCGTCCATAATCATTAAGGACTGTCCATGGCCTCACCTGCCCAGCACCGCCCGCACCTACGGCTTCTTCCAGCGGAACCGGAAGAAAGCCCCCGGTCGCGGGAGCAAACGCCCGTTTCCCGTTCTTTGCGTTCCTATGCGGACCTGCAAGACGCCGAACTGGTTGCTCTGGGAATTCAGGGCAATCGGCAAGCCCTCGAGTGGCTGTATCGTCGTCATGCGGCGTTTGCCATCCATCTGGCTATTCGGATCGAAGGATCGGCCAGAGAGGCCGACGATATCGTTCATGACTCTTTTGTCAGAGCTTTCGAAAGGTTACGGGAGATTCGAGATCCGGGTGCCTTTCGAAGCTGGCTCGGTTCGATTGTGGTACGAGAGGTGCGCACCCATATGCGCCGTGCGCGTTTGATGCGTGCCATTGGGCTTATTCGTGCCGGAGACCCCATCGATTTGGATGCGATTGCGAGTCCCGATGCCTCACCCTCCACACGTGCGCAAATTGCTCAGCTTTACGCTCTGCTTCAAACTTTGCCGGTCGACGACCGCATCGCCTGGATCCTTCGCTCGGTCGAAGGCCACGATCACGATACCATCGTGCGGATGACATCCTGTTCCTTGGCCACGGTCAAACGGCGGATAGATCGTGCTCAAAGCTATCTTGACGAGCATTTCGTCGATTCCCAAGCGTCGGAGAATTTGGAATGAAACAGCGAGGACCTTGTCCAATTTCTCGTTGCGACCTGCGTGACCATGCAACCCAAGAGCGCATCGACCGCATTTGGGAGCGTATCGAAGCGGATTTGCCCATGGTGGAGTCGGCTGCGCCTGCCCCTTCTCGTTGGATTATCGGTGGAATTGCCGCTGTAGCCGCTTCGCTTACGGCGGGGCTGCTGCTCGGCAAGCTCATTTGGGACCAACCGGCTGCCGCGATCGAGATGTTGGATCCGCCCGCTGTCGCTTCCACACCGCGGGAGTCGTCTTATGAGGTTTTGGCCGCGGCTACTCGTGGACAGACCTACGCGTTACCGGGTGGTGGGCAAGCGGTGTTGTCTCCAGGCTCCATCCTTGAGCTGCTTCGTCAGCGCAGCGATGGTGTTGAACTACGGCTTGTTCAAGGGGACGTGACCATCGATGCGGCGGGAGTTCCCCCGGAAAGAACGTTTGCGGTGTTTGCAGGCGAGTCGCTGCTGTCCACCCAGGGGGGAGGACGGGTGCTCGTGCGTCGCGACGACCACGGTTTCGAAGTGCAGGTTTCGCAAGGGGATGCGCGGCTTCAATCACCGCAGGGCGAGCGTAAGCTTGTGCAAGGAGAACAAGTCCGAACGGCTTGGATGCATACGCCTCGGCCTGTAGCTCGTCATCTTTCCTCACCCCTGCATTCCGCGCGAGTCATGCCGACACCAACGCCTGTTGCCTTGCAGGAATCGGCTCCTCCGGTGTCCAACGTGCCGGATTGGTTGTCTCGCGGTCGAGCTGGTGACAGTGAGGAAGCGCTTCGATTGCTTCGAGCACAGCCAGGAGGCATCGACGGAGCGATCATGGCGGCTTCCGACGCGGATTCTCTTTGGGAAATCCATGATATCGCCATCCGGCAGGATCCCGCCGCGGCTTGTCGTGCGTTGATTCGAGTCGCCGAGGCTTTTCCTGGGGATGCGTCCGCACAACTTGCCGCTTTCAAACTAGGCAATTATTATCGTCGCGCTGGACAGCACGAGCTTGCCAGCAAGTGGTTTGCCCTGGCGGCCCAAAGCCCCGAGGGAGTGCTTGCGGAGGATGCGCTTTGCAAGCAATTCCGTACCGCACCAAACGAAACGCAAGCACTGCGCTTTGCGCAGGAGTATTTGGTCAAGTACCCGGATGGCCGATGTAAAGAAGAAGCGGAACGACTTATCGCTGGAGAGGCATCCGACGACACCGGTGAGTCCTCTACGAAAACGACGGACAATACGAAACCTGCTCAAGAGCCTTCCGATTAGTTTTTGTTTCGTATCGTGGGTTTCGACCCATGCCATCGCGCAGCAGCCAACGACTACCGAACCGAGACACTCTTCGTTTCTCGAAGTACGTCTTGCCCTGTCCGAATCCGCATCGGCCCAGCTCGCGCAGCGTCGGTTGAGACGTTATTTGTCGATTGAATTAGAGGAAGCGGGGCATCTGGCGGCCCAAGGACAAGGACCGCTCAGTGACCATGTGGCCTATGTGTGGATAGACTTTCCGGACGCGGGCAACGTGACGATTCAGACACGCGTTGGGCGGGGAGCTGTGGCCACGCGGACGTTTGCCTTGCGGGAAGGGTTACGGCCCGACGTAACCGCGCGGCTCGTGGCGATAGCCACCTCGGAAATGATTCGTTCGCAAGCTCGTCCCACGCGAATTCGAAAACCCAAAGAACCTAAACCCCTGTCTCCCGAGCAAGTCGAGCTAGCCACTCGCCAGCATCCTGCTTTGTTATTTACCGGCAAAGGACAGGTCGTTTGGTTGCCGTCGGTGGCGGGAACGGTCGGTGGGTCAGGGATGGAAACGGCTTTCCGTTTGGGTTTGTGGAAGCCTTTTCTGTCGGGCTCGTGGCTCGTGGGTGATTCGAAAGGCGGACCTACGCGTTGGGTCGAGGCGGGATTGGGCGCGGACCGCTCGTTTTTTGCTTCTCCGAAGCTGCGCTGGGAGCTTGGACTGGGAGCTTATGGTGCCACGGTTCACTTCCGAGATGGTTATTTCGCGGATGGAGGACGGGACACCTGGGCTGCTCGAGTTTCGGGCCGATTCGGTGCGGAGCGTGTGTTGACCGGGTCGACATGGCTAGGCATCGCTTTCGAGCCTGCCATGTTGTTGCGTTCCGCAGCATTTCAGGCATCGGGGACCACCGGCCACATCGATGGTTTTTCCCTCGGTTTAGGTGTTTTTCTGCAAACGGAGCGCAGGTTGGGACCGGATATCATGACGTCGGTCCATCGTTGATCGATGGATCCAGAGCGATGGTTCGAATGACTTCGTAGGCGATGGCGAGTCCCATGGCAGCGGGCACCATGAGCATGGACGGCTGGATGATTCGCTGTCTTCCACGGAATAGGTCGCGGGACAGAATGGGGGCAGTCGCGGCAATTCGCGGCGGTTCCAACGAATACACGGCGGTGATGCCGTCAAGGGTGCCGCGTCTACGAAGCAGCTTGCGAACGCGAGCCGCCAAAGGATCGCCAACCGTCTGATCGAGCGGCGCGACCCGTATTTGCGTCGGATCCAGCCGTCCACCTGCCCCAAGTGCGGAAATCACGGGAATTCCAAGGGATTTGCAACGAGACAGCAATTCGACTTTCGGCCCCATGGCGTCAATCGCATCCACGACGCAATGGGTAGGGGGCTCCAGCAGGTCATTGGCGG
>Ga0116144_10003539_pt1 | contig 15470 bp, 12 predicted proteins | sample AD_UKC035_MetaG_FD_89746 | JGI IMG/M metagenome (GOLD analysis project Ga0116144, IMG submission 89746) | Active sludge microbial communities of municipal wastewater-treating anaerobic digesters from USA - AD_UKC035_MetaG | ecosystem: Engineered > Bioreactor > Anaerobic > Digestate | place: USA... | reverse complement strand
CACCGCGTCCACCAGCGCATCGATCTCGGCGCGCGACACGCAGGGCCGCACGGCGTCGTGCACCAATACCCATTGGTCGTCGTCGGCCCCCGCCTGCAGCGCGCCGAGCGCGCGCCGCACGCTGTCCGCGCGCTCTGCACCACCGTCCACGGCGCCGACCGGACAGCCACCGCGCGCCTGGCAGCGAGCCGCGACCTGCGGCCAGGCGGCGTCTCCCGGGGCGATGGCGACGACGATGCGGTAGCAGCGTGCATCGGCCAGGAATGGCGCGAGCGCATGCTCGATGACGGTGGCACCGGCGAGCGGCTCGTACTGCTTGCGCAGAACACCGGCGCCATATCGCCGGCCGGCGCCAGCGGCCGGCACTACGAGCGCATATCGCATCGGGGAGACGCCGCCGGCCGGCTACCGGTGGGCAGTGCGGGTACGCGGCTCCGCGCCCGTGGCAGAGCCCGGCCGGGGCACGACCTGGTAGAAGGTTTCGCGCGGCGCGACCATGCCGAGTTCGCTGCGGGCCCGCTCCTCGAGCGCGGTGAGGCCCTGCTTGAGATCACGGACTTCGGCGGCGAGGCGCGCATTGCGCTCGACAAGCGCTTCGTTCTCGCCGCGCTGGGCGGCGACGTCGGCTTCGAGGCGGCGCATTTCGCGCAGCCCGTCCGGCGAGGCGAAGAGGCGGTACTGCAGCAGCAGCACTACGATCAACAACGCTCCCGCCAACCACTTCATGGCCGCGTGACTCTACCAGACCTCATGCCACGGGGACAGTGAATGCCTGGCGGCCGGCGTAGCTGGCGCGCTTGCCGAGCGCGGCCTCGATTCGCAGCAGCCGGTTGTACTTCGCAACGCGGTCCGAACGCGACATCGAACCGGTCTTGATCTGCGTGGCGGCGGTCGCCACCGCGATGTCCGCGATGGACGTGTCCTCGGTTTCGCCCGAGCGGTGCGAGACGATCGCCGCGTACTTCGCCGCCGCGGCCATGTCGATCGCCGCCAGCGTCTCGGTCAGCGTGCCGATCTGGTTCGGCTTGATCAGGATCGCATTGGCGATGCCCTTGGCGATGCCCTCGCGCAGGATCGCCGTGTTGGTGACGAACAGGTCGTCGCCGACCAGCTGCACCTTGCTGCCGAGCAGGCGCGTGAGCTGCGCCCAGCCGTCCCAGTCCCCCTCCGCCATGCCGTCCTCGATCGTGATGATCGGGTAGCGGGCGACGAGCGAAGCGAGGTAGTCCGCGAACTCGGCCGGGGTGAACTCGCGGCCCTCACCTTCGAGCACGTAGCGGCCATCGCGGTAGAACTCGGAACTCGCGACGTCGAGGCCGAGGTAGACGTCACTCCCGAGCCGATAGCCCGCGGCGTCGATCGCCTCGGCGATCATCGAGAGCGCCTCGGCGTTCGAATCGAGGCTCGGCGCGAAGCCGCCCTCGTCGCCCACCGCGGTGGTCAGTCCACGCGCCGCGAGCAGCTTCTTCAGGTGCTGGAATACCTCGGCGCCGCAGCGCAATGCCTCGGCGAGGCTCGGCGCACCGACCGGCAGGATCATGAACTCCTGGATGTCGAGGCTGTTGTTGGCATGCGCACCGCCGTTCACGATGTTCATCATCGGCACGGGCAGCACCGGCGCGCGCGCGCCGGCGAGCGATTCGTACAGCTCCTTGCCGGCATCCAGCGCTGCGGCGTGCGCGTTGGCGAGCGAAATCGCAAGCAGGGCATTCGCCCCGAGCCTGCCCTTCGTGTCGGTGCCGTCGAGTTCGATCATCGCCGCATCGAGGCCGGCCTGGTCGGCCGGATCGCGTCCCTTGAGCGCCGCGGCGAGCACGCCGTTGACGTGTTCGACCGCCTTCAGCACGCCTTTGCCCAGGAAGCGGCCGGCATCGCCGTCGCGCAGCTCCACCGCCTCACGCGTGCCGGTCGATGCGCCGGACGGCACGGCCGCACGGCCGCGCACTCCGCTGTCCAGCGTGACATCCGCCTCGACGGTGGGATTGCCGCGTGAATCGATGATCTCGCGGCCACGGATGTCGACGATGCGACTCATAGCAGGGATTCCTCGTAGGGCTGTGATTTGACGGCGCCATCGAGCGCCTTGAGTGTGGTGAGGAGCGCTTCCATGCGGCCGAGCGGCCAGGCATTCGGTCCGTCGGAAAGCGCCTTGTCGGGATCCGGATGGGTTTCCATGAACAGGCCCGCGATGCCCGCGCCGACGGCCGCGCGTGCGAGCACCGGCACGAACTCGCGCTGGCCGCCCGAGGCCGTACCCTTGCCGCCCGGCAGCTGCACCGAATGTGTCGCGTCGAACACGACCGGACAGCCGGTGTCGCGCATCACCGCGAGCGAACGCATGTCGGACACCAGGTTGTGGTAGCCGAAGGTGAACCCGCGCTCGCAGACCATGATCTCCTGATTGCCCGTCGACCGCGCCTTGTCGACGACGTTCTGCATCTCCCAGGGCGAGAGGAACTGGCCCTTCTTGATGTTGACCGGCCTGCCCTGCGAGGCGGCATTGACGATGAAATCGGTCTGGCGGACGAGGAACGCGGGCGTCTGCAGCACGTCGACCACCGCGGCCACCTCGGCGAGCGGCGTATCCTCGTGCACGTCGGTCAGCACCGGAAGGCTGAACTGGCGCTTCACCTCGTCGAGCACCTTGAGCCCCGCCTCGAGACCCGGGCCACGGAAGCTCGTGCGCGAGGAGCGGTTCGCCTTGTCCCAGGACGCCTTGAAGACGAACGGGATCCCGAGGCGGGTGGTGATCTCCCGCAGCTGGCCCGCCACGTCGAGCGTGAGCTGGCGGCTCTCGATGACACACGGACCCGCGATCAGGAAGAACGGCTGGTCCGCGCCGATCTGCGCACCCGCGAGCTTCACGGGCGGCGCCTCACGCGCCCGCCGCGGCCGGCAACTGCGCGGCGCGGTAATTGCGTGCCGCCCGCACGAAGCCGCTGAACAGCGGATGCCCGTCGCGTGGCGTCGAGGTGAACTCGGGGTGGAACTGCGTCGCCACGAACCAGGCATGCGTGGGCAGTTCGACGATCTCGACGAGGCCGTCGCGCGAAAAACCCGAGAACGCCAAACCGCCCTTGCGGAAGCGCTCGAGATAGGTGTTGTTGAACTCGTAGCGGTGTCGATGGCGCTCGCGGATCACCTCGCGCCCGTAGGTCGTGCGCGCGAGCGTGCCCTCGCCGAGCAGGATGTCCTGCGCGCCGAGGCGCATCGTGCCACCCTTGGCCGACTGGTCGTCGCGCGCCTGCGTGCCCTTATGCGCATCCTGCCATTCGGTGATCAGCGCGATCACCGGATCCGGCGTGGCGCGATTGAATTCCGTGCTGTTGGCCTGCAGGAGGCCGAGCACATTGCGGCCGTACTCGATGACGGCAAGCTGCATGCCGAGGCAGATGCCGAGATAGGGGATGCCGTTCTCGCGCGCGTACTGGATCGCGCGGATCTTGCCCTCGACGCCGCGCTCGCCGAAGCCGCCCGGCACCAGGATCGCGTCCATGCCCTTAAGGGCGTGCATGCCGCCCGCGTCGAGATCGCTCGCCTCGATGTAGTGGATGTTGACGCGCGTGCGCGTCTTCAGGCCGCCGTGCACCAGCGCCTCGTTCAGCGAGATGTACGAGTCGCGCACCTGCACGTACTTGCCGACCATCGCGATATCGACCTGGCCGTCCGGATTCGCCTTGGCGGCCACGACCTGGCGCCATTCGCCGAGATCGGTCGGCGGCACTTCGAGGCGCAGTTTCTCGACGACGATCTGGTCGAGCCCCTGCTCGTGCAGCAGCATCGGGATCTTGTAGATGTCGTCCGCCTCGACACCGGTGATCACCGCGCGCTCCTCGACATTGGTGAACAGGGCGATCTTGCGACGCTGCTCCTCCGGCAGCGGGTGCCTCGCGCGGCAGAGCAGGATATCGGGCTGGATACCTATGCCGCGCAGCTCCTTGACCGAATGCTGGGTAGGCTTGGTCTTGATCTCCCCCGATCCGCCGACCACCGGCACCAGCGTGAGGTGCATGTAGACGCAGTTGTTGCGCCCGAGCTCGACCCCGACCTGGCGGATCGCCTCGAGGAACGGCAGCGACTCTATGTCACCGACCGTACCGCCGATCTCGACCAGGCAGACATCGGATTCGCCGGCACCGAGCATGATGCTGCGCTTGATCTCGTCGGTGATGTGCGGGATCACCTGTACCGTGGCGCCGAGGTAATCGCCGCGCCGCTCCTTGGCGATGACGCGCTCGTAGATGCGTCCGGTGGTGAAATTGCTGTTGCGGCTCGTGGTGGTGCGCACGAAGCGCTCGTAGTGGCCGAGATCGAGGTCCGTCTCGGTGCCGTCATCGGTGACGAACACCTCGCCGTGCTGGAACGGGCTCATCGTGCCCGGATCCACGTTGATGTACGGATCGAGCTTGACCATCGCCACGGTGAGGCCGCGCGACTCGAGTATGGCGCCCAGCGATGCGGCGGCGATGCCCTTCCCCAATGAGGAAACCACGCCGCCAGTGACGAAAACGAATCGGGCCATGAGGTGTCCGCCGCGAAAAAGAACCGGTGCCGCTCACCCCCGGCGGGGGTGCATCACGACGGGCAGCTAGGTTAGCAAATTGGCGCCGCCCGGGCGAGCGCGGCGCGGCGATTGTTGCCACACGATGCGACCGCGCCTGCGCGTGGCGGCACTCACCTGAAAATCCGCATCGATCCAGCGCTCACCGACCGCCACCAGGCGATCAGCCGCGTAGACGAGCGGCACTGCGGCGCGCTCCCACGGCGCGATACCGGCGACCTGCAGCAGGCGCTTGACGCTGCGTCGCGGCCCGCCGCGGCGCGGACGCAGACGCTCACCGCCCAGCCTCCAGCGCACGGCAAGCCCGGGCGGCAGCAGATCGAGGTCGAGCGCACCGTGCTCGTCGGCGCGGATGCCGATGCGCCCACGTGCACCGGGCAGCTCGATGACCGGAATGTCCTGCCAGCGCCAGTCCTCGACCGCTGCCGACCCGCCCTGCGCCGCCTCGACCGGCATCTTCGCCCCGCGAGCCGCACCAGCCGGTTCCCACACGAGCCGGTTGCCGTGGCGACGCACGCCGCCCTCGTCCCATGCGACCCGGGGTTGCGCATCGGCGCGCGCAGCGAGCATGGGGCCCGCGATCTCGGCGAGCCGGCGCGTCTCGGGCACGCGGCTACCGTGCTGCACGATCCATGCACGCAGCGCATTGCGTCGGCGATCGTCCGGCAACCGGCGCAGAACGGGAACGGACAGATCGGGTCCGTCCATGGCCGCCAGCAGGTCCTTTGCCGCGATGCCCGCGAGCAACTGCCGCGCATCCGCCGCGTGCCGCGCCGTGCGTGCGAGCGAACGGGCCGCCGCGGGCCAGCGCGCCTGCAGCGGCGCCAGCAACTCGTGACGCACATAGGCGCGATCGAAGCGCCGGTCGGCATTCATCGGATCCTCGATCCAGTCGAAGCCGCGCTGCCGTGCGTACTCGCGCAGCGACGCGCGTGGCACGTCGAGCAACGGACGCAGCATCCAGCCCTTGCCGAGCGGCGCGCGCGCCGGCATCGCGGCGAGACCGGCAATGCCCGCCCCGCGCAGCAGCTGCAGCAGCACCGTTTCCGCCTGATCCTCCAGGTGATGCGCAGTGAGCAGTGCTTCGTCCGCGCGCAACAGGCTGGCGAACGCCGCATGGCGCGCCACGCGTGCCGCCGCCTCGAGCGACTGGCCCTTCGGGCAGTCTACTGTCACCCGCCGCACAACGATTGGCACGCGCAACTCGCGTGCGTACAGGCGGCACGCCCGCACCCACGCGCGCGAGCTGTCCTGCAAGCCGTGATCGACGTGGACGGCGCGCAGCGCGAGCCTACGGTGCCGGCGCCGCAGCGCGGCGAGTGCCGCGAGCAGGGCCAGGGAATCTCCACCGCCCGAGAACGCCGCAACCAGCGCCACCCGTGGAAAATCAGGCAGCAGCGCGCCGAGCTGCGCCTCGAGGATGTCCGGGCCGAATGCGGCCACGGTGCGCAAGGCTAGCTCGCGGCTTCGGAGTACACGCCGAAGCCGGCGATACGCGCATTGCGGGCATCCCGCAATTGCTCGGGCGACATCTGGTCGAGCGCGGCGAGCTGCTCGAGCAGCGCGGCGCGCATGGTTGCGTACATCGCCTGCGGATCGCGATGCGCGCCGCCGAGCGGCTCGGGCAGGACCGCATCGACGAGGTTCAGCTCGGCGAGCCGCGCGGCCGTCAGTCCCATCGCCTCGGCGGCGATTTCCTTCTTGTCGGAATTCTTCCACAGGATCGAGGCGCAGCCCTCCGGCGAAATCACCGAATAGGTCGCGTACTGCAGCATCAGCAGTCGGTCGCAGACGCCGATTGCGAGCGCACCCCCCGAGCCACCCTCGCCGATGACGACACTGACGATCGGGATGCCGAGCACCGACATTTCGAACAGGTTGCGCGCGATCGCTTCGCTCTGCCCGCGCTCCTCGGAGCCGACGCCCGGATACGCGCCCGTCGTGTCGATGAAGGTGACCAGTGGCAGGCGGAAGCGCTCCGCGAGGCGCATCAGTCGCAATGCCTTGCGATAGCCCTCGGGCTTCGGCATGCCGTAGTTGCGACGCACGCGCTCCTTGGTGTCGCGCCCTTTCTGGTGCCCGATGATCATGAGCGGCCGCCCTTCGAGGCGCGCGAGCCCGCCGACGATGGCGAGATCGTCACCGTACATGCGGTCGCCATGCAACTCCTGGAAGTCGGTGAAGATCGCGGCGATGTAGTCGAGCGTGTACGGGCGTTGCGGATGCCGCGCGAGCTGCGTGATCTGCCAGGGCGTCAGGTTCGCGAAAATGCTCTTGGTGAGCTGGCGACTCTTGGCCTGCAGCTTGCCGATCTCGTCCTTGATGCTGACCCTGGATTCGGAAGTGACATGCCGCAGCTCCTCGATCTTGGCTTCGAGCTCGGCGATGGGTTGTTCGAAATCGAGAAAACTTACGGCCATGGGTCCCACGGGTTCGACCAGAAGCGGGCGAGGTTAAGGGCGGGGGGCCGGCTACGCAAGGCGGGTGCACTCGGCGTAGACTCCCCGGCTGATCCGACAGGCAGCAGGAAGCCGCCAGTGTTACGCAGGGATTTCGTCCGCGCCGCCACCGCGCTTGCCACGCTGGCACCGGCGTCCGGCGCCATCGCCAGGACCCTGGCGCTGCTCGCCACCGCCCCGAATCTGTTGCCGGCGCGTTCCCTCTCGGGCGGCGAACTGCAGCTGCCGAAATCCGACGTCGAGGCACTCGCCGCGAGCCTGCGTGGCGAACTGCTGTTTCCCGGCGCCAACGGCTACGACGCGGCCCGCAGGGTCTGGAATGGTTCGTTCGACAAGCGTCCGGCGTTGATCGCACGCTGCACGGGCAATGCCGACGTCATGGCCGCCGTGGACTTTGCGCGCGAGCACGAGCTGCTCACCGCGGTACGCGGCGGCGGCCACAGCACCTCCGGCAAGTCGACCTGCGACGGCGGGATCGTCATCGATCTGTCCGCCATGCGCGGCGCGACCGTCGACCCGCGCGCCCGCCGCGCGCGCGTGCGCGGTGGCGCGTTGCTCGGTGATCTCGACCACGAGACGCGGCCCTTCGGGCTCGTCACCACCGCCGGCACCGTTTCGCACACCGGCGCCGGCGGACTCACCCTCGGCGGCGGCTTCGGGCGCCTGTGCCGCCACTTCGGGCTCGCCTGCGACAATATGCTCGCCGCGGAAATCGTCACTGCCGCGGGCGAACTCGTACGCGCGAGTGCCGGCGAGAATCCCGACCTGTATTGGGCGCTGCGCGGCGGCGGCGGCAATTTCGGCGTGGTCACGGCGTTCGAGTACCAGCTGCACCCGATGGACCCGATCGTGTTCGGCGGCGTCATGCTCTGGCCCGCCGCGCGCGCCGGCGAGATCTTCCGCCGTTTCCGGGACTTTTCGCTGCAGGCGCCCGATGCGCTCAACGTCGACATCTTCCTCGTGGACAGAGGCGACTCGCCCGTCATCGGCATCGAACTGTGCTGGTCCGGCGCGCGCGCACAGGGCGAACGGGTCGTTGCGCCGCTGCGCGCGATCGGCGGCACGCTGCTCGACACGGTCGCCCCCGTGCCCTACCTCGCGATGCAGACCTCGGGCGATGCGCAGTTCCACGGCGGCGTCAATTTCTACGGCAAGGCGGGCTTTCTCGTGGCGCTCGAGGACTCGACGATCGATGCACTCGTCGAGGGCTTCGAGGCCGCCGCCCCGGGAAGTGCCGGCGTGTTCATCCAGCAAAGCGGCGGCGAGGTCGGTCGCGTCGCGCCCACCGCTACCGCCTTCGTCAATCGCGACTCGCGCTACTGGCTGATGGTCAACTCGGTCTGGAAGGACCCCGCCGACCGCGAGGGCCATATTGCCTCGGCACGCGCACTGTGGGCACGCGTCGAGCCCGCGGTGTCCGGCTTCTACATCAACACCATGGCCGACGAGCAGTACGCGCGGGCGCGCCAGGTCTTCGGCGTCAACTACGACCGGCTCACCAGGGTGAAGGGCCGGTACGACCCGCACAACCTGTTCCGGCTGAACGCCAATATCCCGCCTCAGCCCGTCATGGAGGCGTCGACGCCCGGCGGCGGGCCGTAAAGCACCCGCAGGTTGCCGGGACCCGCCAGCATCTCGAGCTGCTCGAGGAGCTCGCGCGCCGCCCGCACGTTCCACTCGCTGCCGAGGGTCAGCACGCCGCGCGCGCCGGTGCCTTCGTAGTCGATCGAGACCTGGCAGGGCCCGGGGCGCCACGGCGTCAACAACCCGGCCAATGCATCGGGCAGGCTCGCCCGCGCCGGCGAGTCGGCGGGACAGCGGATCACGATGCGTCGCGCCACCTGCTCGCGCACGCGATCGAGTTCGGTGACGCGCCGCGCGGCGAGCCGCCAGCCATCGCTGAATTCATCGAAGCGCACCTGGCCCTCGACGACCAGCAGCGCATCCTTGGCGATCAGCTCGCGGTACTGCTGGAACACATCCTCGAAGAAGTCCGCTTCGATGCGTCCGGAGCGGTCGTCGAGCACGATCGCCACGCGGGTGCCGCGCCGGCGCACCTCGGTGACGAGGCCCGCAACGGTGGCCGGTTTGCCGCGAAAACCCCTGCCCCCCTCTGGTCCGCCCACCGGGCGGTCCGAGACCAGGTCGCCGATGCGATGGCTCACGAAGTGCGGCAGGCCCGTCAGGAAGCGGTCGATCGGATGTCCGGTGAGATACAGGCCCAGCGTTTCACGCTCGCCGGCGAGGCGCACCGACTCGCTGCTCTCGGGCTGCTCCGGCACCGACTGCACCACGGGATCGGCGTTCGCCGCCGCGTCCAGGCCGAAGAAATCGGCCTGGCCCACCTCCCTGGCGCGCGCCTCCTGCTCGCCGAGCTGTACCGCGGCATCGATCCGGCCCAGCATCGTCGCGCGGTTGGCGCCAAGCCCGTCGAGGCTGCCCGAGCGTACCAGCGCCTCGAGCGCGCGGCGGTTGATCCGCGTGAGGTCGAGGCGCCGGCACAGGTCCTCGAGGCTCGCGAACGGACCGTGCGCCTCGCGCTCGCTGATCAGCGCCTCGACCGCGCCCTCGCCGACACCCTTGATCGCACCGAGCCCGTAGCGGATCGCGCGCTCGCCGGCGACGGTGAAGGCATGCATCGAGTGGTTGACGTGTGGCGCGAGGATATCGATCCCGATCTGGGCGCACTCGTCGATCAGCGTGACCACCTTGTCGGTATGGTCCATGTCCGCCGACAGCACCGCGGCCATGAAGGCCGCCGCATAATGCGCTTTGAGCCACGCCGTCTGGTAGGACAGCAGTGCATAGGCGGCGGAGTGCGATTTGTTGAAGCCGTAACCCGCGAACTTCTCCATCAGGTCGAAGATGTGCGCGGCCTGGGTGGCATTGACGCCGCGGGCGGTCGCGCCCTCGACGAATACCGAGCGCTGCTGGGCCATCTCCTCGGGCTTCTTCTTGCCCATCGCCCGACGCAGCAGGTCGGCGCCCCCGAGCGTGTAGCCGGCCAGCACCTGCGCGATCTGCATCACCTGTTCCTGGTACAGGATCACCCCGTAGGTCGGCGCGAGCACCGGCTGCAGCTCCGGATGCAGGTAGTCGATCGTCGTGCCCTCTGGGCTGTGCTTGCGCGCGATGAAGTCGTCGACCATTCCCGATTGCAGCGGTCCGGGGCGAAACAGTGCGACGAGCGCAATGATGTCCTCGAAGCGGTCGGGCTGCAGGCGGCGGATCAGGTCCTTCATGCCGCGCGACTCGAGCTGGAAGACGGCGGTCGTGCGGCACGACTTCAGCAGCGCGAAGGTCGGCGCGTCGTCCATCGGCAGGTCGGCGATCGCGATCGGCGGCTCGCCCGCGGACGCGCGCAGCGCGTTGATGGTGGTGATCGCGCGATCGATGATCGTGAGCGTGCGCAGGCCGAGGAAGTCGAACTTCACGAGGCCGGCCGCCTCGACGTCGTCCTTGTCGAACTGCGTGACGACGCTCTGCGAGCCTTCCTCGCAGTAGAGCGGCGCGAAATCCGTCAGCACCGACGGCGCGATCACCACGCCGCCCGCGTGCGTGCCGGCGCTGCGCGTCAGCCCCTCGAGCGAGCGCGCGAGGTCTATCAGGTTGGTGATCTCCTCGTCGCTCTCATAGAGCCGCCGCAGTTCCGGCTCCTTCTTCAACGCATCCTCGAGCGTGATGCCCAGCTCGAACGGGATCAGCTTGGCGATCCGGTCGACGTGCCCATAGCTCATGCCGAGCACGCGCCCGACGTCGCGCACGACGGCCTTCGCCGCCATCGTGCCGTAGGTGATGATCTGCGAGACGCGCTCGCGGCCGTACTTCTCGGCGACGTAGTCGATCACGCGGTCGCGACCGTCCATGCAGAAGTCGACGTCGAAGTCGGGCATCGACACGCGTTCGGGATTCAGGAAGCGTTCGAACAGCAGGTCGTAGCGCAGCGGATCGATGTCGGTGATGCCGAGCGCCCAGGCGACGACCGAGCCGGCGCCGGAGCCGCGGCCCGGCCCCACCGGAACACCATGGCCGCGCGCCCAGCGGATGAAGTCGGCGACGATCAGGAAGTAGCCGGCGAATCCCATCTGGCAGATCACGTCGAGCTCGGTCGCGAGCCGCGCGCGATAGCGACCGGCCTCCTCCGGATCGGACCCCCGCAGCGCCAGATGCCCCTCGAGGCCGCGCGCCGATTCCTCCCGCAGGTGCCCGGCGACGGTCTGCCCCGCCGGCACCGGATACTCGGGCAGGCGGGCCTCGCCGAGCTTCAGCGGCAGGCTGCAGCGACGTGCGATCTCGACGCTGTTCGCCAGCGCCTCCGGTATGTCCTGGAACACGCGCGCCATCTCGGCGGGCGAGCGCAGCGATTGCTGCGGCGTGTAGCGACGGGCGCGCCCCGGATCGGTGAGCAGCGTGCCGTCCTGGATGCAGACCCGTGCCTCGTGCGACTCGAAATCGTCCGGTGACAGGAAACGAACGTCGTTGGTGGCGACCACCGGCACGCCACGGCGCGCGGCCAGCGCCGCGGCGGCCGCGATGTAAGCCTCTTCGTCGGTGCGCCCGACACGCTGCAGCTCGATGTAGAAGCGATCACCGAACAGCGCGAGCCATTGGTCGAGGCACAGCGCGGCCTCGGCCTCGCGACCGGCGGCAAACGCACGGCCGATGTCGCCCTGGGTGGCGCCCGAGAGGGCGATCAGCCCGTCGCAGGCGTCGCGATCGAGCCACTCACGCTCGAGCAGCGGCACGCCCTGGCGACGTCCCTCGCGATAGGCGCGGCTCACGAGGCGTGTGATGTTGCCGTAGCCGCGCGCGTTCTGGCACAGCAGCGTGAGCCGCGCCGGCTGGGCACGCTCGGCACTCTCGCGCACCAGCAGGTCGGCGCCGACCACGGGCTTCACGCCCGCCGCCAGCGCCGCGCGATAGAACTTCACCATCGCGAACAGGTTGCACTCGTCGGTCACGGCCACGGCGGGCATGCCGGCCGCGGCGGCCGCCGTGACGAGCGCGGGCACGCGCACCACGCTGTCGACGAGCGAGTACTCGGTGTGCACCCGCAGGTGCACGAAAGGCGCGCCGGCGGCGACGGCGCTCACGCGCGACCTGCCTGGCAGGGGGCGAAGGAGAGCCGATGGATCGGCGACGGCCCACTTCGCTGCAGCGCCGCGAAATGCGAGGGAGTCGGATAGCCCTTGTGGCCGTCGAGGCCGAAGCCCGGATAGCGCTCGTTCAGGCGGCACATCAGCGCGTCGCGCCAGGTCTTGGCGAGGATGGACGCGGCGCTGATCGCGGGTTCCGACTGGTCGCCGCGCACCACCGCGCGCGCGGCGGCTGCGAGTCCGAGGTCTTCGAGGCGTGGCAGGCGGTTGCCGTCGACGAGTACGCCGGTCGGGCGCACCGGCAGGCCGAGCAGCGCGCGGCGCATCGCAAGAAGCGTGGCTTCCAGGATATTCAGCTGGTCGATCTCGCATGGATCGGCCCACGCGACCGCCCACGCGAGCGAGCGGGCGCGGATGCGGGTCGCGATCCGCTCGCGTTCGGCCGGTTCGAGCTTCTTCGAATCGGCAAGGCCATGCACCGCCCGGAGCGGATCGAGGATCACGGCGGCTGCGACCACCGGTCCTGCCAGCGGGCCGCGCCCGGCTTCATCGACGCCCGCGATGCGCACTCGCTCGCTCACCGACGCACGAGCTCCAGTACGGCGTCGGCAGCGCGGCGCGCGCCGTCGACACGCAGCGACTCGTGGATCGCGAGGAAGCGGCGCGCGAGCAGCGCCGCCCGCGCGGGGTCGTCGAGCAGCGCGGCGAGCGCGCCCGCGAGCGCCGCCGGCGTCACGGCCTCCTGGAAGAACTCCGGTACGAGTTCCTCCCCGGCGAGCAGATTGGGTTGGGAGAAATGCGCCACCTTCACGAGCCCCAGGGTACGCAGCAGCAGCGCCGTGATGGCCCCCAGCCGGTACGCCACGACCATCGGCCGCTTGCACAAGGTCGTCTCGAGCGTCGCGGTCCCGGACGCCACGAGCACGACGTCAGCAGCAATGATGGCCCCGTCTGCCTGACCATCCAAGAGCCTGGCGCAGATTCCGGGGGCGTGCTCGCGCCACTGCGCATCGAACAGCTCGCGGACCGCGGCATTCGCCATCGGCGCGAGGAACAGGGTGTCGGGCCGCTGCCGCGCGAGCATCGCGCAGGCCGCAGCGAAATCGGCTCCGAGGCGGGTGACTTCCCCGACCCGACTGCCCGGCAGCACCGCGACCACGGTCGCCTCGCGCGCAACGCCCAGGGCTGCGCGTGCGGCATCGCGATCGACGGCGAGTGGAATGCGATCCGCAAGCGGGTGGCCGACAAACACGGCGCGCACGTCGTGCTCCGCATAGAAGCGTGTCTCGAACGGCAGCAGGCACAGCACGAGATCGCAGGATCGGCCGATGCCGCGCACGCGACCCTGCCGCCATGCCCACACCTGCGGGCTCACGTACTGCACGGTGGGCATCGCGCCCTTCAGGCGCCGTTCGAGCCCGAGGTTGAACTCCGGCGCATCGATACCGACGAATACATCGGGGGGCGCGGCGAGGAACCGCTGCGCGAGGCGCCGGCGCAGCCGCCACAGCCGCGGCAGGTGCCGCAGTACCTCGGTGACGCCCATGACGGCGAGCGACTCGGACGATTCCCACGCCTCGCAGCCCGCGGCAATCATCTTCGGACCCGCGACGCCGAAGACCTGCACCCCGGGATCGCGCTCGCGCAGCGCGGTGATGAACGCGGCACCGAGCGTGTCGCCCGAGGCCTCGCCGGCCACGATTCCGACGCGCAATGCCATGCGGTTGGTCAGCGGACGAGGCTGCGGGTCGCCGCGTCGATGAAGGTGACGAAGGCCGCGATCTCGGGCTGCTCCCTGGCCACCGCGCGCAATGCGCCCACGGCGTCCTCGAGCTTGCGGTCCTCCCTGTAGAGGGTGCGAAACGCATTCCTGATATTGCGGATCTGCACCGGCGAGAAGCCGCGCCGCTTGAGTCCCTCGGAATTGACCGAGTGCGGCACGGCCGGCTGGCCGACGGCCATCACGTACGGCGGCACGTCGCGCGTGACCGCCGCGTTGTTCGCGATGAACGCGTGCGCGCCGATGCGGCAGAACTGGTGCACGCCGGAGAAGCCCGCCATGATCACCCAGTCGCCAACCTGCACGTGACCGCCGAGCGTCGCGAGGTTCGCGAGCACCACCTTGTCGCCGACGACGCAGTCGTGCGCGACGTGCGAATAGGACATGAACAGATTGCCGCTGCCTATGCGCGTGACGCCCTGGTCCTTGCTCGTGCCGCGATTCACCGTGCAGAACTCGCGGAACACGTTGTCGTCGCCGATCTCGAGCCGGGTCGGCTCGCCCTTGTAGCTCTTGTCCTGCGGGGCGCTGCCGAGCGACGCGAACTGATGCACGTGGTTGCGCGCACCGAGGCGCGTGTCGCGTTCGATCATGGCGTGCGCGCCCACGGTGCAGCCCGGGCCGATCTCGACGCCCGGGCCGATCACCGCGAACGGCCCCACGACCACGTCCGGTGCGAGCTTCGCCTGCGGCGAGATCAGTGCTCGCGAATCGATCATGACTTCGCTGCTTTCTTCGCTTCGGGTGCAATCATTATCGTGGCCGAGCAGACCTCCCCGCCATCGATCATTCCCCTCGTGGAGAAGCGCCAGATGCCCTTGAACGCGCGCTCGAACTGCGCGGTCAGCACGAGCTGGTCGCCCGGCTCGACCGGCCGGCGGAAGCGCGCCTCGTCGATGCCGGCAAAATAGAAGAGCCTGTTCTCGTCCGGAATGAAGTCGGCCGTGACAAAAGCAAGGATGCCCGCGGCCTGCGCGAGCGCCTCGAGCATGATCACGCCCGGCATGACCGGGCGGTGCGGGAAGTGGCCGGGAAAGAACGGCTCGTTGTAGGTAACGTTCTTCAGCGCGCGGATCGATTTGCCGGGCTCGCACTCGAGGACGCGATCGACCAGCAGGAACGGGTAGCGATGCGGGAGCTTCCGCAGGATGCCGTCGATGTCCAGGAACACGGGGTCAGTCATGTTGATCCTTGTCCAGCTGCCTCTCGAGCGCTGCCAGCCGTCCGGCCATGCGATCGAGCCGGTGCAGGCGCGCCACGGCACGCCGCCACTCGCCGGCCGGGACCGCCGGCAGACCGCTCGAATAGACCCCCGGCTCGGTGATCGAATGACTCACCATCGTGAGCCCGGTTACCGCAACGTCGTCACAGATCGACAGGTGCCCGACGATGCCCACCGCACCGCCGATCTGGCAGCGCTTGCCGATCGTTGCGCTGCCCGACACGCCGACACATGCCGCCATGGCGGTGTGCGCACCGATGCGCACGTTGTGCCCGATCTGGATCTGGTTGTCGAGCTTCACGCCCTCCTCGATCACCGTGTCCTCGATGGCACCGCGGTCGATCGTGGTGTT
>Ga0116144_10003537_pt1 | contig 15475 bp, 9 predicted proteins | sample AD_UKC035_MetaG_FD_89746 | JGI IMG/M metagenome (GOLD analysis project Ga0116144, IMG submission 89746) | Active sludge microbial communities of municipal wastewater-treating anaerobic digesters from USA - AD_UKC035_MetaG | ecosystem: Engineered > Bioreactor > Anaerobic > Digestate | place: USA... | reverse complement strand
TTGGCGATGGTACGGTAGTATCGTCTGGCAGCGGCATAACGTTTACCAGCACAGGGCTGGCTGCACAAACGGTTTATCACTATGCCATATATGCTTATAACGGCAGCGGTGTTACATTAAACTACCGCGAGGCTTCGCCCTTGCAGGGCAGCCGCTCCACGGTTGCCGCCCAGCCCACCACGCAGGCCAGCGCTATTTTCTTTTCAGCACAAACACCCATCGCACTTACCGTAAGCTGGAGCAACGGCAACGGTGCCGAGCGGGTGGTGGTTGCCCGGCAGGGCAGCGCGGTAAGTGTTAATCCGGCAGGCGGCAATACCTACACCGGCAATGCAGATTTTGTATTAGCATCAGATCTTGGTTCAGGCAATAAAGTGGTGTACCGTGGTACAGGTAATTCAGTTTCAGTTACCAATCTTAGTCCCGGCACGGAATACCATTTTAGGGTATATGAATTGAACGGTACGGGAGTACTTACCAGTTATAATACGGGAACCGCTTCGGGTAATCCGGCCAGTGTCATACTACTACAGCACGAGCCTTCGGCACATCCGGCATCGTTCACAGCTACATCGGTATCTAACATACAGGTGGGGCTGTCGTTTTCAGCGCTGTCATCCATTCCCAACAGTTTGGGGTATATTATTCTGCGTAGGCAGGATGGCAGCAATCCTTCCATTACGGGTATTACCGATGGTGTTGCGCCTGCTTCGTTGTCGCTGCCTTCGGGCACAACCTTAATAACTACTATCACTTCGTTATCGCAAACTACTTACACCGATGGCGGCCTTACCACCGGCACACAATATAATTACCTGATTATACCCTATAACGGCAACAGCACGGGCACCTATAATTATAAAACAGACGGAACCTTGCGAACCGCTTTCGCTACGCCTACCGCATCAGGCGCAAGCGATATAGTAACGGCTTCATTTTCTTATCCAACCAACATCGCGTACCAAAATTACCAGGCTATTGATATTACTTCCGGTACAAGCGTGGAGGCCGGCCGGTTTACCATACGCGATGGTGGCGGGGTAAACGATGCAGATAACTCGCCTACGGTGTTAACGGCTATTACCTTCTCGATAGACAACAGTTCATTTATACGAAGTGTGGCGTTGTATGACGGAGCTACCGAACTGGCGGAAGCAACACCTGTTGGCGGCACGGTATCCTTTTCCGGTCTTAACATTATTGCACCGGATAACAGTACCAAAAATTTTTCAGTGCGTGTTTCTTTCAATAGTACCGTTACTGATAATCAGCAATTTTCATTTACCGTTACAGCAGCTACTGCGCAAGTGGGGAACTCCGGCTTTATTTCAGCCAACGCAGGCGGGGCGGTTACATCCACAGCAGGAGATGATAATCGCATAGAGGTAACGGCCACTAAAATAGTTTATGTTATACAACCGCCAGCGTTAACCGGTGTAAACACCGATGTTTCGCCCGCCCCGGTTTTAGATGCACAAGATGCATTTAACAACAAAGACTTGGATTATTCCTCGGCCGTTATGGTAAGCAACTCGGCATCGCTCGGCATGAGCAACACCCCTTCTGTATTTTCATCGGGCACGCTCAACTTCCCGAACAACTTCAGGTTTACCACATATGGAACCACTGCGCTTACGGTTAGCAGTGGCGGCCTTACCAATGCTACGAGTAATTCTATTGTAGTGCAGGCGGCAGAGCCGATAGCGCAACCTGCGGCACTTTTGTTTTCTACTGTATCGGCCATTTCCATGAATGGATCTTTTATGGCTGCTTCGGGCAGTCCGTCCGGTTACTTAGTGCTGCGCAAGGCAGGGTCAGCGCCAACAGAAGTTCCGGTAGATGGAACGACCTATTCAGGAACCTTCAATACCAGTACGGTAGTTCATAACGGAAGTGAAACATCTTTCGGCAGTACGGGCTTATCGGCCGGCACGGTGTATCACTATGCTGTTTATGCGTATAATGGCAGTGGTCAGTCCATTAATTATTTAACCGCTAACCCGTTGAGCGGAGAGAAGCTTACCGCCCCGGCTGCGCCAGTGGTTGATCTGAAAAACCCCACTTCTTCCAGCTTTGTAGCCGAGTGGAGTATTGTGGCAAGTGCTACGGGTTATAAGCTTGAGGTTTCCCTTAACAGCAGTTTTAATCCGGTTGCGCAAACACATGATGTAACAGGCACAGCCTTTAATGTAACCGGCTTACAGGCGGCAACGCAGTATCATGTTCGCGTGTATGCTGTAAATACAAGCGGCCAGTCCGAAAGTTCAGCCGCAAAATTTATAACCACGCAATCATTCCAGGGCGGGTCGCCACTTACTATTGGTACGGTTAACAAAGACACACAAAACAATGGTACACAGCTTTCGGTAACCCTAAGTGGAGGTGAAGGTCAACGTACGGTAAAACTATTTTCCAGAGGCATACGAGGCAATACGTTTTCAGAAGCCATTATTAATTCCACAACAAGTACTTACCAGATTACAATTCCACATGCAGACCTGGATGAGTTGGGACTTGAGTTTTATTTTGAAGCCTCTGATGCATCGGGTACAGCTACCACGGTAAAAAATTATATTTATAAGCAAATTCCTGCCAACACCACCCTAAGCCTTCCATCCGGGGGAGAGGTAAAGAATTATAAAATTATTTCAATTCCTTACAAATTGAATAATCCTTCAGTATCCAATGCCTTTCCAGCATCATGGGTAGGTGATAAAATGAAAATGCGGCTTGTTCGGATTAGTGATAATGGAAAAGACTATGATCCGAACGATTTTAAGAGCAGTCTTTCAATAGGAGACAGCTATTGGTATAATGCGCGTGAGGAGTACAAAATAGAACTTGGTGTTAACGATGGTACAGTATCTCAAAATAATCAATCAAGACCATTTGAGTTGAATCTTCATTTTGGCTGGAACATGATCGCCACACCGTTTCCGTTCCCCATAAGCTGGGATGACGTGCTGGAACACAATGCAACTACTTCCGTTGGCCAGTACCATATATTTAATGGTTCGGGTTACACAACAAGCGATAACCTTGAGCCGTGGAAAGGCGGCTTCGTGCATGCTGATAATGCAACTACCTTAAATATTCCGGTGGTGTTCAATGGCTCCTCGGGGGGACGAAAGAGTTTGCCGGAAGAATTTCCAGAACTGCCAGGCCAGGGTAACTGGTTAATACCGTTAGCTTTAAAGCAAGGTAACAGAGAACAAACCCTTACTGCCTTTGGTATGCACGAAGAGGCCGATGAGAGTAAAGACCGCTTTGATGCCGTAGCCCTTCCACGTTTTATCGAGCATTTGGATTTAAACACTACTCATGATGAGTACTTCTCTCTAAAATTTATGCGTGATGTCGTGCCACATCAAAATACCTATACATGGACGTTCCAGTTATCTTCTTCAAGCAAAGAACCGGTAGAGCTTCGGTGGGATCATCACCGGATAAAATCAGGCATAGGCCAGTTGCTGTTGTATGATAAAATTTCGGAAGAACTGATTGATATGCGGGCACAAGGCAACTATATGGTTCCTGCCTCCGAACGGGAACTTCAGTTTATCTATACACGAGAAGAATTATTACCTGGCTTAAGCAAAGTAAACCTGGGTGTTCCATACCCTAACCCGTTCCGCAGCGAAGTAACCCTGCCCTCATTTATCAATTTAACAGAAGACCCGGTTGAAGTGTGGGTGAGTATCCGCAGCCTTACGGGTATAGAAATTTACCGAACGGCCACACAAAACAATCAAAGAGGTTTAATTAAGCCCGTGTGGAAAGGCGAAGACCACTTTGGCCAAATAACGGCAGATGGTGTGTACATTTATCAGGTAACATTTAAGGGGAAAGACCGCAGTGCGATGAGTTATGGAAAAGTGATCAAACATTAAAACGATGATTGCGATGACTAAGTGGAAATACTATATAGCAAGGACAAAAAGCACAACAAATAAAGATACCAACTCCGTGCTAAAAAGAGTACACAAGATGATCATACTGATGCTGTTGAGTAGTGTGGTAGGTTATGGCCAGCAACTTGAGGTAAAGCGAATAGAATTGAGTGGAGCAGATGTTATTTTTCATTACACACTGTCGGACAGTGTTGCGGGCAGATCGTTTACCATAAACCTGTACACTTCGCGCGATAACTACATTAACCCCCTTGAAAGACTGAGTGGAGATTTTGGGTTGCAGGTAAAAGCTGGAAACGACAGGAAGGTGATCTGGCATGCCCAACAGGAGTTGGGCAATAGCTTTGATGGTAAAGTTGCAGTAGAAATACGAGCGCGGGTGTATGTTCCATTTATTATGTTCGATGGCTTTAATAAAATTAAGAAAGGAAAACCTACCGATTTAACGTGGCGGGGCGGCTCTCGCCAGCACATGTTGAACTTTGAGTTGTATAATAAAAAGGGCGAACGGGTAACGGTGTTGAATGCAAATACCAATGCGGCAGCTAATCACACCACGGTAACCCTTCCGGGCGATGTAAAAGCAGGGAAGGGATATAAGTTCAGGATAGTGGATAGCAAGAACAAAGACCTGGCTGTGGAAAGTACACCTTTTACTATAAAGCGAAAGGTGCCGTTTTTACTGATTGCCTTGCCAATAGTGGCTGGCGGAGTAGTGGCCAGCCAATTTATTAATCCTCCAGGGGAAGACGGAAACATTCCGGATCCACCAAACACACCACCTGGGTAAAAATTAATTAGTCAGAGATACTTCATACATCTATACTATGAAAAAAAAATTAATATGGGTTGCCTTGTTGGTATTGAGCCTGAATGTGAAGGGCCAAAATCTATCGTGGACAAGCAACGAGATACATCTGAATTTTAAGCAACCCCTGGCAGCGGCCAGCATTCCGGTAGTTACATGGGTTAAACCGGCATTGGATTATAGCAGCAGCCCGGAGAACAGAGTTCATATCGTAGTCCAGGTGACAGCCGATGCGGGACTGAGCTCTGTCGTATTAAAAGTAGGAAATACCACAGAAGGAGGGGAGCCGATAGCGAAAGACTTGCATGTGAGTTCGGGTAATACGTACACAGTTGATTTAACCGTAACCCTGAAGGATGGTGCCAATTATATTGAGGTGGTGGCCCAGAATGCACTTGGTGCTAAAGTAACAGCTACACGTAATCTGATAATAGGAAAAGATGCATTAGATTATATTTCGGCAGACCGGAAGGATGTTGCTTTGATATTTGCAACCGATAACTACGACCACTGGGATGATTTGGTAAACCCGATTAATGATGGCCATACAATAGCAAAAGAATTGCGAGAGAAGTATGGGTTTGATACCGAAGTGATAGAGAATGCCACAGTAGAACAGGTATTTGAGAAGCTGAGGGATTACAACCTGCGCAGGTTTAAGCCACAGGATCAGTTACTGATATTTTTTGCCGGACATGGGATGTTTGATGACACCTTTGGCGAAGGTTATGTAGTGGCGAGTAACTCATTGGCAAATGACAAGAGTCGAACATCATACATTGCACACTCCAGACTTCGTGGGGTTGTTAATAACATACCGAGTCAGCATATTTTGTTGATGATGGATGTTTGTTTTGGAGGTACGCTTGACCCAGTAATAGCCCGCGCACGTTCAGCAGCCGATGAGGTTTCGGAGCGGGAGATGCTGGCTCGGAAGTTTTCGTATAAAACACGAAAATATCTTACTTCCGGTGGTAAAGAATACGTGTCAGATGGAGTGGTGGGGCAACACTCACCGTTTGCAGCTAAACTCATTGAATCGCTGCGCAGCAATGGTGGAGATGATTTTATACTTACGCTATCAGAGATTCAGGTGGCTATGGAAAAACTTAAGACATTGCCTCGATTTGGATCATTTGGCGATGATGAACGACTGAGTGATTTTGTTTTTGTTTCTAAAACCCGAAAGTAAATTAACGGTTAGACATCTTAAGTACCGCTTCCCGTATCAACTCCGGATTACTCCACGGAACAAAGTGATCCATGCCTTCTACAAAAACAACTTCCACGGTGGTGTTTACGAGCATGCGCCTGGCAAATGCTGCATTGTCCGGATGTACCAGCGAATCTTTGCCGCCTTGGATGACTACTACAGGTGTGCGAATTTCTTTCCAGTGGGGTAGTAAGGCCTCCAGTTGTGGCTTCAGTTTATAAATTTCATCGTTAGAGGCTCGTATTGATCGCGGAAGCATCCATTTCAAAAAGGGCGTGACCAATGGTGCGCGAAACCATTCTTTCGGTTCCAGTTCGGGTGCAATGGATGGAGCTACCATAATCAAACCATCAATCAATTCAGGATAATCCAGAGCCATTTGTGCTAAAAGCGGACCGCCTAACGAATGCCCTACTAAAACTACAGGTTGATTGTTTTTATGTGCCAGCAACACGGGCTTCAATAAAGCCGATTGTTTCTTTAATGATGGCTCCGCATATCCAAAATTGGCGCCTCCAAACCCAGGCCGATCCACACTAATCATGCGAACGGATTTAAGCAGCGTGGTATCAGCCAGAAAATCAATAAAGGCACTTAGTGATCCGGGCGACCCGTGCACAAAAATCACCAACGGTTTAAGCGAATCTCCATTGATCAGGTAGGTCTGTTTTCGTTTTCCAACATAATAGTTTTTTAGTACAGCTTTGGGATTTTTGTTTTCGAAGTAGTGATCAATTTCAGACTTGCTCATTCTGAACTGCATGCATGAATCCAGCAGAAAGGTGACTCCAAAAAGAACGGCCACGAAAATCAGTGGCCGAATAGTTTTGGTCAGTAGGAGTTTGACTTGCATCAGATTTTAAGAATGCGTTTGTACTCGGCCTGATTGCGCATGACATCGATCGCTGTTTTAATTTCTTTGTCATTCTTAAAGCCGGTTTCTACTGCTCCGCGTTCAAAGTAATACCGCGAAGCAATTTCACGCTCCAGCAATGCTTTAATGGCATCTTTATGATTGATTAGTTCATTCTTACGCAATTCTTTCAGCCGTGCCTGAATCTGGTCAATATTACTCCTTAATTCATCGTATGATTTTTCTCTGGTTGCTTCGGCAATCAATTCTTCCAGCTCGGTTTCTACAGGCGATTGAAACGAGTAGTCTTTGGTTTTCATCCAACTTACAAAATCCGAATATTCTTTATCAGATAGTGAGAATGTGCGTGGCTCTGCCAGGGATGGGTGTTGATGTGCGTAAAGCGTTGCGTAATCAAAAATAAATCCGTTCAGGAAAACTACTTTGGTAATGGCGGCATCATCGGCAACCGCAATGGCTATATCCGGATCAATGCCGCCACCATCATACACTTTGCGGCCGTGTGTTGTACGAAATTCTTTCTTTAACGAATCCGGAATGGAGGCCACGCTACCATCTTCTCTGCGGTGTGTATAATCCAGCACCTGAATACACCGACCGGTGGGTGTATAATATTTGGCGGTTGTAATTTTTACCTGCGAGTTATAAGACAATAAACGGGGTACCTGCACCAACCCCTTTCCATAAGAACGTTCGCCTACAACGAGGGCGCGGTCATAGTCCTGAAGTGTGCCGGCCACAATTTCTGAAGCGGAAGCACTGCCGCGATTGATTAACACCGTAACCGGAATTTCCAGGTCAACCGGTGGGTTGAGTGTTTCGTACGTGATATTGTTTTCGGCAACTTTACCTTTGGTATCTACTACTTTTTTTCCTTTCGGGATAAACAGGTTGCAAATGTTAACGGCTTCGTGCAGCAAGCCACCCCCGTTGTTGCGTAGATCAAGGATTAAATACTTCGCGCCTTTTTCTTTAAGGTTTACGAGTGCGTTCTTCACTTCTTTACCGGCATCGGGTGTAAATTCGGTAAGTTGAATGTAACCCACCTCGGATGACAACATTCCAAAATAGGGTACGTTGCTGATTTTTATTTTCTCGCGCTTAAACTCCAGGTCTAACGGTTTGTCGGTGCCCATTCTTTTTACCGTTAGGGTAACCGGTGTACCTACTTGCCCGCGCATAATGTGGTTAGCTTCTTCGGCAGTAAGCCGCGCCAACTCCACACCATTTATTTTTAGAACTTCATCGCCAATGCGTAAGCCACTTTTATAGGCCGGGTAATTTTCGTACACCATGGTTACCACGGTACGTTTACCAATTGGGCGGGTAACAGCACCTATACCACCATACTGGCCGGTGTTTACGGTGCGAAAGTCTTCCACTTCATCTGCAGAGATAAAGTTAGTATAGGGGTCGAGCGACTCCAACATGGCATCAATGCCAGTGCGAATCACTTTATTAGGGTTAACCTCATCCACATACAATGCATTCACTTCTTTGAAAAGGGAAGCGAAAATGTCGAGGTTTTTGGCTATTTCGAAGTAGCGCTCCGCTGGTGTTGTAAATGAGAATGCCACCGCACCTCCCACAATCAACCCGGCCACTACAAGTTTTTTCTTCCAGATTTTCATAATCGCACGCTTCAACATTGAAAGGTACGAAAACTGACGGTGCGGGTTTAGAAAATTATTTGAAAATAAATGGCTTATTTTAGTTACTCCAGGCGTTTCTCAAAAACCGAAGCCAATTGCCATGCATTACATTCTCAATGTCCTGAGGCGTGTAGCCGCGCCTGGAAAGAAGGGTTGCGATTTTTTGAAGGTCGGCAATGGTTTCTATATCGGTGGGGCATTGTTCTTTACCAAAGGCGCCATCCAAATCGGAACCAATACCAATATGCAGGGAGTTACCAGCGAGTTGACAAATGTGATCGTAGTTGTCGATTAACTTCTCTAACGTGCAATTCATACTTTGAGGAGTAGATTTTCCACGCACCCAGTCAGGCACCAGCATCCACGCATCAAGCACACCACCAATAACAGCTCCGCGCTTTATTAATTCTTTCAGTTGTGCATCGCTAAACTGACGATTGTGATTTACCAGCGCACGACAATTATTATGACTGGCCCAAACAGCTCCGTTAAAATTATCCAGGGCTTCCCAAAACGAATCATCGCACAGGTGCGTGGCATCGAGAATGATGTTAAGCCGCTCCATTTCTTTGAGCAACTCTTTTCCTTTTGAACCGATACCCCCGGTGGCATTGGTACCTTGTGCATATCGGCCCGGGCCGTAGTGGGCAGGACCAATGGCGCGCAATCCATATTGATAGGCAATCTCCAAATGGCCGAGAGTAACCAGCGAGTCGGCTCCTTCCAGGCTTAGAATATAACCAATTGGTTTTTGAGGCGACCAATCCTTGAGATGTGTTTCAAGCGATGCCAGATTGGTTATGGCTTTCAGCTCACCGGCACGTTCCATCTCTGCATACCATGCACGTTGTGCTTGTGTGTGTGCCCAGGCTTGTTCGGGCGAGTGCCAACCATCCAGGGAGCTATCGGGTGCAACATAGCGGGCAATTTGTGTTGCTACTATTAAGCCAATGTTTCCTTTGCGCAACTCGTCAAAAGAAACAACCCCTTTACCACGATCGGGTTTATCGGTAAGTTTTTTTTCACGTTGCCTGATTTCTGAAATAGGTTTGCGTAAATCGCGGTTCCACTCCATCGCATTCATGCTAAGATCCAAATGAGCATCGACTATGAAGGTTGACATTCTTTTGCTGGTTTGTATAGTCTTTTGCAATGATAGCTATGAACGATTGACCTTACATTTAAATAGTAATTTTTCTTTTCCTCGCCACTACATTCCAGGTTTTAGTAACCTGGTTGTTTTCAACCACGGCCAGCGTTTCATGCAAGGCAACCGTTGGGCAGATGTGAAAGGGAACTCCATACAATACATCGCCCACTTTATAAGTATTTTCCTTCGGTGCTTTCAGAATCAAATGTTCTTCGCTATGGCCAAATGCTTGCAGTTCGGGTGCATTTAAAAAATAAACCCGGTTGGCTAATGGATTTTCAGAGGCAACGGCTTTGTGCCCAAGATCGATGCACAGCGTTTCGTTATCGGGTTTTGAAATGATGCGCGTAATAAGCAAGGCAGCGAACACAAATGGCTGTTCAGCAAATTGCTTGTGATAGCCATAATCCCAGAAAATAAAAGTACCCGGGCTTACTTCAATATTTTTTCGTTTGCAATGAATGGAGATGGTGGTGTTGCCACTTGTAACAATGGTTGCATTTACCCCGGTGTGGGCAGCAATGGTTTGTTGAAGTTTTGAAACGCGTTCAAATCCAGCATCGCAGCCCTTTGTTCTCACATTCAGATCAGCATCGCGATGATGACCATCATAAGCATGAAGGCCAACCGGAGTTAATCCTTTTAACGATTTACAAAATAAGAACAATTGCAAGGCGTGTTCGGGTAGAATCCCCGTGCGGCTCATACCTACATTCAAATCAAGAAAGATACGAATGGAAAGATCGTTGGCTTGTGCAACAGCTGCGAGTTCCTGAGCCGTAGCTTCATTATCAATTAAACAGGCAAATTGTGTGGCCGGAAATTTTTTAATGAGTTGTATAAAACGAACACCCCGCGGGCCAACGGGTTGATAAGCGAGTAGTACATCGGGTGCACCAATGGAAGCAAGCATTTCTCCTTCGGCAATGGTGGCGCACTTAAATTTTTTAATGCCGGCATCCATCATCAGTTTACAAACCTCAGGCGTTTTATTTGTTTTTACATGTGGCCGCAGTTGGTTTACATCGGGCACAAACTGTTGTAGTATTTTAATGTTTTGCTTTACGCGATCAGGATAAACTGCGAGGGCAGGAGAATCCAATTCACTTATATTTTTTATCAGGTACGATGGGTCCATAGCCTTTCGGTTGATCGTTTATGGTTTGTAGTCTTTAGCAATTATAGCTAAGGACTATCAGTTGGTTTTATGCTAATTCAAACATCGCTTCAATTTCTACCGGAATATTATCGGGTAACGAACCCATACCCACGGCACTGCGTACGCCCACACCATTATCGGGCCCCCATACTTTTGCAAACAATTCGCTGCAGCCATTGATTACAAATGGATGACGTTCAAATTCAGGCACTGCATTCACCATGCCCAACACTTTTATCACGCGTTTGATTTTATTAAAACTTCCAAGGTTTGCTTTGAGTGTAGCGAGTATAGCAAGTCCTACCTGTTGTGCAGCAAGTTTCGCTTCATCGGCATTAAGATCAACGCCTACTTTTCCAATAATTAAACTTCTGTCTTCTTTCACCGTACCATGCCCCGATACATACACGAACTTATCTACAATAAGGAATGGTTTGTAAACACCTAACGGAGTGGGTGGGGGTGGTAATGTAAGGTTAAGTTGCGCAAAGCGTTGATCGGGTGTTAAAGTATCCATACAATAAAATTAATTCAGGATAGAATTGATGATCATCACACCCCCCAATCCACACACAGCCACAATAGTTTCCATAACTGACCATGACCGTACGGTATCGCGGATGCTGAGGTTAAAATATTCTTTAAATAGCCAGAAGCCGGCATCGTTTACATGCGAAAACATAAGGCTACCGGCTCCAATGGAAAGTACCATCAGGTTTGGATCCACATCGGGCCGGCCAATAAAGGGCAGCATAATTCCTGCGGCTGTTAAGCCGGCTACAGTAGCAGAGCCCACACAAACACGAATGATACCGGCAATGATCCAACCCAGCACAAGTGGATGTGCATTTAGGCCATCCAGCATGGCTGCTATTTCATTACTGATTCCACTATCAATCAATACTTGTTTTAATCCACCGGCACCACCCATAATCAATAGAACCATAGTTATGTCTTTTACAGATTCGCCATAGCTGTTCATGATGTACTTCATTTGTGTGCCACGCAAAATTCCCAGCGAGAAAGTAGCTACTCCCAAAGAAATGAGCATAACAATAGCCGGATCGCTTAAGAAGATGAGTACAGGTTTGAATGATGAACTATTGCTAACATAAGGATTTACCACGGTGGTAACAGCAAGAAAAATTACCGGCAACAAAGCTGAAATCAGGCTATTCGCTAAACCGGGTAGTTGATCATCGGGTAACCCTTCGGCCTGAAATGTTTTAATCAGGTTGGTAGGAATGCCTTTTAAAGTTTTGGAATAAAGCAATCCGGCAATAAGAACTGTGGGGATTGCTATGGCGAACCCGTACAATAATGTTGTACCCATGTGTGCGTTAAACTGGGCTACCAGGGCTGCGGGCGAGGGGTGTGGAGGAAGAAACCCATGCGTAACTGAAAGGGCGGCCATCATGGGCAACCCGATATATACTGCTGGCAGGTTGTACCTGTAAACAATAGACGCGATTAACGGGAACACCAATACAAAACCAACATTATAAAATAATGGAATTCCAATTACGAGGCCGGTGGTCATCAATGCCCATTGTAAATTTTTTTGGCCAAAGATTTGGATCAGGCCTGCGGCAATTCGTTGGGCAGCGCCACTATCGGCCACTAATTTGCCCAACATGGCACCGGCAATCACTACAATTACCAGCGACCCCAGCATGTCGCCCACCCCTTTTTGTACAGAAGCACTGATTTGTGAAACGTCTATTCCTAAAAGCAGACCGGCCAGAATAGAAACAATCAGAAAAGAAAGAAACGCATTTACTTTAAAGTAAGAGATGAGTAACACCAGCAAGGCAATGCATACCGCTACGATGAGTATGGACATGCTTTCGGGTTTTAGAATTTGTCGGGAATTTGAACAATTCGAACCACAATTTCGTGTGGATCGCCATCTTTGTCTAGTAAATTAAATGTAACCGTTGGATTGTCGCGCTTTAAGTTGGGCTCGATATGTACTATTTCATTATCCTGTAGGTGCTTTTGAATTTCCTTTTGAAGGATGAATAAAGCATTTGCGAAGTCAACTTCGAGTGGGCTGGGGTTATAGGATGTCGTCTTCATGTGTGAGATTCAATATTCAAGATTCAAAGTTTGAGAGTAACTAATTCTGAATTTACCAACGTATCAATGCCGATGCCCACGTAAAACCGCTTCCAAAGGCAGCTAAACAAAGTACGTCATTTTCTTTCAACTTTCCTTCTGCCCAGGCTTCACTCATCGCTATGGGAATGGATGCAGCGGTTGTGTTGCCGTAGCGCATAATGTTGTTGTACACCTGGTCATCGCGCAAAGCAAGTTTTTCCTGTATGTATTGACTGATGCGCAGGTTGGCCTGGTGTGGTACCAGAAGATCAATATCTTCTTTCTTCATTTGGTTGGCGATCAACGCTTCGTTAATCACTTCCATAAAACGAACCACCGCATGCTTAAATACCTGGTTGCCATTCATTACCACTTTAAAATGGGTAGTATCCAAAATCTGTTCGGGTTGGCGCTCTTCCCGTTTGCGGCTGCTGCCCGGATCGCGCACATAAAGTTCTTCGGCAAAGCGACCATCGGAATGCAAATGGGTGGAAAGGATTCCTGGTTTATCGGATGGTTGAAGAATAGCGGCTCCGGCACCATCGGCAAAAATAACGGCAGTATTTCGGCCACGGGTTGTTACATCAATAGCGGTTGATTGAATTTCAGCCCCCACCACCAGAATGGTTTTATACATTCCCGATTTGATAAACTGATCGGCAACTGAAAGCGCATAGATGAATCCCGAACAGGCATTACGAATGTCCAACGCACCAATGCTTTCCAACCCTAATTCGCGCTGCAACAAAACACCTGAACCGGGAAAGAAGTAATCGGGGGTGATGGTTGCAAAAACAATAAACTCAATATCTTTTTCGGTAAGGTTGGCCCGTTGCAATGCCATGCGCGTGGCTTTAGCGGCCATGTTGGCCACAGTGTCTTTGGCAGGATCAATCCACCGTCTTTCCTTGATTCCCGTGCGTTCGGTAATCCACTCATCGGTGGTTTCCATCATGGTTGAAAGTTGGGCATTGGTAATAACCGTTTCGGGCACATGATGGCCAAGACCAACAATTCTGGAGTATCGCATAGAAGTGTATTAAATGCGCGATAAAATTAAGGAAATGTTATGGAATGCCTAATGTTTGTTAGTTTCCTGTTGCCTTTAGATGGTAACACGAAACCAGAAACTTACAAAACCACATTCACAATCTTGCCCGGCACCACAATCACTTTTTTGGGTGGTTTGCCTTCTGTCCATTTCAGCACAATTTCAGATGCCAGAACCATTTTCTCGATGTCTTCTTTGGGCATGTCGAGCGCAAACTGCATTTGTGCACGCACTTTTCCGTTGATGGAGATGGGGTAATTGTGCGAACTTTCCGTTAAGTATTGTTCATCGAATTTCGGGAAGGTGGCATTTAATACCGTGTCGGGGTGGCCCAGTAAAGCCCACAATTCTTCTGCAATGTGCGGGGCAAAAGGAGAGAGGGCGATAACCAGCGGCTCCAACACGCTGCGCTTGTTGCATTTGAGCGATGAAAGCTCGTTGGCACAAATCATAAACTCACTTACCGAGGTATTGAACGAGAAATTTTCAATGTCTTGTTCAACCTTCTTCAGGGTTTTATGCAACACTTTCAGTTCATCGCGGGTAGGTTCGGCTTCGCTTACGCGGAAGTTGCCGGTGTTATCATGAAAGAGATTCCAGAATCTGCGTAAGAACTTAAACACCCCATCAATGCCTTGTGTGCTCCAGGGTTTGCTGGCTTCCAGCGGCCCTAGAAACATTTCGTACATGCGAAGGGTATCGGCTCCGTAATCGTTGATGATTTGATCGGGATTTACTACGTTGAAATACGACTTGCTCATCTTTTCAACAGCTGAGCCACAGAGATATTTACTGTCTTCTAAAATAAACTCTGCATTGGCAAAATCGGGTTTCCACTTTTTGAATTCATCTGTATTTAACTCAAGTCCGTTAACGATGTTAATATCCACATGCAGTTCATCAACTTCGTATTGATTCTTCAATCCAGCCGAAACGAATTTGGTTGTTCCTCTTACCCGATACACAAATCTTGAATCGCCTGTAATCTTCCCCTGGTTGATCAGCTTCTTAAATGGTTCATCAAAATTGAGGTAGCCTAAGTCGTGCAGTACTTTTGTCCACAGGCGCGAGTATAATAAATGCGCCACGGCATGTTCCGAGCCGCCAATGTACACATCTACCTGGTTCCAGTAGTCCAGTGCTTTCTTATCCGCGAAAGCGTTGGTATTGTGCGGATCCATGTACCGTAAAAAGTACCACGCGGCCCCGGCATGGGTAGGCATGGTATTGCTGTCGCGTTTTTTATCGGCCGCAAAGTTTATCCAGTCGGGCAGGTTGGCCAGTGGGCCTTCGCCATTGCCGGAAGGTTTAAAGCTGTTGGTTTCGGGCAGCTCCAGCGGCAACTCGCTTTCTTTCATGGCGTATGGCACATCGCCTTTGAAGTAAACGGGAAAAGGCTCGCCCCAATAGCGTTGGCGGCTCCAGCCGGCATCGCGCATCTTGTAGTTTACCTGTCGTTTGCCAATGCCACGCTTTTCGATTTCATCGATGGCTACGTCAATGGCTTTGCTCATTACCAATCCGTTAAGGAAGCCTGAGTTTTCGAGAATGGCTTCT
>Ga0116144_10003536_pt1 | contig 15476 bp, 9 predicted proteins | sample AD_UKC035_MetaG_FD_89746 | JGI IMG/M metagenome (GOLD analysis project Ga0116144, IMG submission 89746) | Active sludge microbial communities of municipal wastewater-treating anaerobic digesters from USA - AD_UKC035_MetaG | ecosystem: Engineered > Bioreactor > Anaerobic > Digestate | place: USA... | reverse complement strand
GTTGCGGGTGAAGGTATTGACCAGGTTGTAGAATACCTCGGATGGGATGGCGTGCCGATATAAGGCTGCCTCAAGGCAGGAGTCATAGCGGTGCACGCGCATATTGAACAAGTCTTTTTGTAAGCCACCCATCTGGGTATTGGCAAAGGTGTTCTTAAGGGCTAAATAGCCATCGGCATAACTTTGCCAGGCAGTACGCCGCACTTCGCGGTCGCTATGTGTGATAAGCCCTTCAACGGTTGACTGTCCCACATCGTAGGTTTTACCTTGGCTGTCTTGAGCAGGCTCAAATTTGACCTCCGAACTGGTCAGGCTGGTATAGGTCTGAAAAGAAGCACTTAGGGGTTGCCCAGCCAAAGCAGCGACCTCTTCCACTTCTTTAGTGCGGATGTGGGCTTGCTGGTGTTCTAAGTCGTCAACATAATGCGTATAGATTTCTAACCCGGGAAGCTCATCCAGCCATTTTCTCAACACCGGGATGCCAATCTCCATCAATTCTGGTTCAATAAAGGCACTGGCGGCATGTAGTTTGTGCATCAGTGCCATGCTCTGACCCATCCTGGCCAGGGCATCCTGGTTGTTGGCATCAGTGGCTGCGCCAAGGGAGCCGTATGACATGACTTTTGCGCCAAGGCGCATAATTTCCTGCAATAGGTCAAGGCAGGTAAGCAGGGTGGATGGGCCTTCTATAAGCTTGCCCTGGAATTGGCTTATCTCTGGGATGCGCTCACTGACAGACTTTAAAGCTGCCTGCCAGTCTGTTACACTGGGGAAAATGCTATCCAGATCCCAAGTTTCTTCTATTGGTACATCTTCGCGGTTGGGTAGTTTGCTTGTATCCATAAAATAACTCCTTCGGTTTATTGCCTGATTTTGTTTGAAAGAATACCATAAACCAGTTAAAAACAAGCAAAAATGATCCTTCAGGGTTAGTTTGCTTGTTCTAAAGGTCTCTCATTAACCACTTTAGGTTATACTTTGATGAATAATTGCTCGCTAAGCCAGTGAATACAAAGGAGAACATGCATGCCGCGCAATAAACTCACCCATTATTTGCTTTTTGGTTCGCTCTATTTTACCCAGGGCACGATCTTAGGTTATTTTGCCTCACTCAATGCGCTTTACCTGTTGGAACGCGGACTGAGCATGACCGATATCGGCATCTTCGGGGCGATTGCCCTCATCCCTTTTATCATCAAGATTTTCCTGGGGATGCTGAGCGACCGGGTCAACCTGTTGGGCATGGGACACCGCAAACCGTACATATTGATTGGCCTGGCTGTTCAGATTCTCTGCCTGGTCGTTGTCCCTTTTGTAAATCCTAAAACGGCGTACTGGGGTTTTGTGGGCATTGCCTTCATGCTGCAGTTGGGTATGGCGCTCTATGATACCTGCACAGACGGCCTGGCGCTCGACACCACCCCCTTAGCTGAGCAAGGTAAGATCCAAGGGTTCATGGTGGGTGGACGCGCTATAGGCACCATTGCGGCGGCCTCCATGGTGGGGTTGTTAGCTGAAAATGTCTCTTGGAATGCAGTGTTTTGGGTGTTAGCGGTATTGACATTACTACCTTTACCCTTAGTTTTGCGTTTGAAAGAAAGTGAACGACCTGCTGAAAAACGTTTTGAATGGAAAGCTTTTAGGGCTTTTAAGAACTGGCCTGTAATTGCGGTAGGATTGGTAGGGCTGATCATTTTCATGGTGATTGTCGGGGCAAACCAGCTGGTTAATCCATTCCTGGAGCAGACCCTGGGTATCAGCCTTTCGCAAGCGGGCTTTATCACCTCAATATGGGGGATTGGCGTGGTTTTAGGCAGTGTGGTGGGCAGCTGGCTGATGAGCCACCTGGATGCCAAGAAAGCCACCTTGACCATCCTGGCCATGGTCAGCGCCAGCCTGATTTTGCTGGCGTTCATGGTACTCACATCTTTAGGACTGCCGGTGGCGATACTCCTGGTGGTGCTTTATGGGCTGGCCTACGGCAGCGCCCAGACAGTGACCTTTGCGCTGTGCATGCGCTTTGTTGACCAACGCATTGCTGCCTCCATGTTTGCCATCTTGATGGCTTTTACAAACATTGGCCAGGGCATAGGTTTGGGCTTGGGCGGGGCGCTTTCGGATGCGATAACCTTCCGCTGGACTTTTGTGGCCTTTGCCGCGCTGAACCTGTTGGTGTTGCCTTTCTTGCCGGCTATCTTTCGCAGAAGAAGCGCAGCGTGAGCTGTTCCTAAAAGTACTTGGCTTGAGAGAATGACAGCTGCATAGCATGCTTTAATCAAAGGCATGTCATTTAATCGTGATTAACGTGTCATTGAAAAAAACAGGCTTTGCAAGGTTTAAACAACAGCCTGGCAGGTGATAAACCAAGCAGCAGTTATGATAAACTACCTTAAACGATGAACGCAAAAACACTTCATACCCTGGAATACTATAAAATCCTAGCAAGGCTAAAGGAATATGCTGCCTTCAGCGCGTCTGCCGCGCTGGCGGAAAGCTTGCGCCCGACCAGTAATTTGACTAAGGCCCTGGAACGCCAAGCAGCCACGCGCGAAGCAAGGCACCTGATAAACACCAATGATGCTATTACTTTTGCGGGGGCAACCGATTTACGGCCGTTGGTTTCGCTTGCACAGCACGATGGCACCCTGGAGCCCGGGGACCTGTTAGCGATAAAAAATACCCTCATTGTTTCGCGTTCGGCAAAGCATATCTTTGAAGATGCGGCTGAAGAGGTACCTTACCTGGCCAATACAGCTGGGGACCTGGCTGATGGACTGGGCTTGATCGATACCATCAGCAAAACCATCTCTGACCGCGGGGAAGTGCTCGACTCAGCCTCAGAGGCGCTCGCCAAGATTCGCTCTGAATTAAAAGTGACTTACGAGCGCTTGATGGACAGGCTGATGCGCTACATTAACGACCCTACCAGCGCCCGTTTTTTACAGGATACGCTCATTACCCAGCGCTCCGGCAGGTACGTTCTGCCGCTGCGCGCGGAATTTAAAGGCCGCATCAAGGCCATCATTCATGATATGTCCTCTTCTGGGGCGACATTGTTCATTGAACCCCTGACCGTGGTGGAATGGAATAACCGATACAGGGAGCTGCAATTAGAAGAGCGTGAGGAAATCAGGCGGGTCTTATTTGCACTTAGCCAGCGCGTGGCAGAGCAGGGCCAGGCGATTGATGCTATGGTGGCCGCGATGGCGCAGCTGGATTTGAGCCTGATGATGGCTAAATATGCTGAAGCGCTGCATGCCAGCGAGCCAGAAATGCTGCCTTTCAAGCAAGACGCTCAAAAGCACCACCCGGGCAGCACCGTGTACCTACTGCGTGCAAGGCATCCTTTACTTGACCCTGCCACTGTCGTCCCTATTGATGTTGTCCTGGATAATGAGACATTTGCCCTGGTCATTACAGGCCCCAACACGGGCGGCAAGACCGTTACGCTGAAAACCGTGGGCTTATTTGCCTTGATGGCGCAATCTGGGATGCAAATCCCGGCGCTTTCAGGCTCTAAGCTGAGCATTTTTCGGGATGTCTTTGCGGATATTGGCGACGAACAATCGATTGAACAGTCACTTTCTACCTTTTCGGGTCATATCACCCAGCTGGTAGCGATTCTCAAACGGGCAGATTCACACTCATTGGTCTTATTGGATGAGCTTGGGGCGGGCACAGACCCGCAGGAGGGTTCGGCGCTTGCCAGGGCTGTATTGACGCACTTATTGGGCAGACGTATCACCAGCCTGGTGGCTACCCATTACCCGGAGCTTAAAGCCTATGCCCACGCTACACCTGGGGTGGTCAATGCCAGCGTCGAGTTTGATTTACAGACGCTCAAACCCACCTATCACCTGACGATTGGCTTGCCTGGGCGCTCTAATGCCCTGGCGATTGCTGAGCGTTTGGGGCTGCGGCAGGACATCATTGCCGCCGCAAAGGCTGAAATCAACCCGGCTGACCTTCGCGCGGAAGATTTGCTGGATGAAATTCACCGGCAGCGCGACCTAGCTCGCGAGGCGCTAATCGCAGCAGATAAAGCACGCATGGAAGCTGAATCGATGCGGGATATGGTTGCTGCCAGGTTGGAGGCGGTGGAAGATGAGCGATTGGCCATCCTGGAGGGTAGCCGCCTGCAGTCTCAAAAAGATTTGGACGCCTTACGTGGGCAAATCGAAGCTCTGCGGCGGGAGATGGCGCGTGCCCGTCAACCCCTGGATGTGGTGGAAGAGGTTGAGGAGATTGTTGAAGAATTAGAAGAAGTCGTTACCAAGGTAGAAGTGCGCAAGCCAGCGCAGAAAAAAAGCAGTAAGCAACTGGGTCCCTTGCGTTTGGGCGAGAAAGTTTTCCTCAAATCCATTGGCCAGGAAGGCGTGATTACGGCATTAAGTGAAGATGATTTGGAGTTACAGGTGGGGGTACTGCGGGTGCGGGCACGCCGCAGTGATGTGATCCGCAAAGATGTAGACCCCACAGCGACACCGCCTGAGAAAAGTACGGTTAAGCCAGCTGGCCATACGCTGATTCCGCATATGGATTCGCCCGGTCTCGAACTGGATATCCGGGGCGAACGTGTGGAGGATGCCCAAACAGCCCTGGTGAATTACCTGGAGCGGGCTTACTTGGCTGGGCTGCCTTACGCACGCATTGTTCACGGCAAGGGCACAGGCAGGCTGCGTCTCGCCATTCGCGATATGTTGAAGGGCTCCCCGCACGTGAAGCGCTGGGAGTCGGGGGATGATAAAGAAGGCGGCGACGGCGTCACCGTAGTCTTTCTCAATAACAGTTAAAAATTAAACGATCCAAAAAATTATTAAAAGAAAGGATCACCACTAGACTGTACCCCAATTTACTGGTGATCCTTATGCACCGGCGCCCTAATTCCGTGTGCCCGTTCGCGATAATTTCTATCCTTTTTATATCATCTAGGCGTGACCAAAACGTGGACAAAACCAGGCATTATAAAAACCAATTTGTCCTGGCTCGCATGAAACTTTCAGCAATTTCAGGTGATTGCGCTTGAGGGGTAACCTGGTCCATAAGGGTTTGGGCTTCAAGCAACTTTTGTTTGGCAGATTGTGAGTTTGGGTTAGCAAATTGAGCAGTTAAACGCAAGGCGGTGATTTGAGCCCAAATGTTATGGGTCTGATAAGTTTTATTTAGAAGCTCATCAGAAATCCGAGTAATTGCTTTGTCATCTTTGCGTTTGCCAGCAATCAGCATTAAGAGTTGTTTTGCCGATGTGGCGATATTGATTAATCCAACTGCTAAAGATTCTTCAATTAAAGTTTCTAGCAGCTCGTAAGCCTGGTCAGATTTGTCCTTGATGATCAAGAAACGTGCTTTAACCAACAAGGCTTCTTTGTGAATACCTCCCAACTCAGTTCTGATTGAGTGATCGATAACCGATTCGAGGATTTTTTCAGCTCTTTCAAGTTCGCCCAATCTACCTAGGCAACAAGCAAACCGGGTCAGGTTCTCAAAATAAATTTGGGACACTAGCGGAGTTTTTGAAAGCTCTTCAAGGATTATCTTAGCGCTGTTCAAATCCTCTAAATATAAGTAAGCCGAACCCAACACACCCTGACCGCGCATGACCATTTCAAGGCGACCAGCTTGCGTGGCACTCTCTATGAGCTCTTTTGCCAGGCTAATGCCGCGGTCTAAATTGCCAAGCGAAATTTCAACGCAAGCAAGTATGTAAAGGAAATACTCCATCAGCCATTTGTTCTGCATCGATTGTGTCAGCGCTAAACCGGCACTGACATGTTCCTTTGCTTCTAGCGCTCTACCAAGGGCAAGTTGGTTATACCCAAATGAGAGATGTGCTTGGGCTTGTCCATAAGGCTTAAGCACTTCTTGATGCTTCTGGTAGGCTTCTTCAATAATTTCTAAGCCTATTTTTGGAAGCCCAGTTCGAAAATGCATTAAGCTGAAATGATAGTTTGCCTCGAAGATTATTTGCCTGTCAGAAATCGAAAGATTCTCTTGGTTAGTATCCAATACCTGTTGATAAGAGACCTTTGCTTCTGAGAAGCGCTGCAGCATGGTCAGGCACATGCCTTGGTGCAAGAGGGCATCCCGTAAAATTTGGATATCATCTTCTGTTTTTAAATAGGTGATAGCTCTTTCAATTAATTTAAGCGCTTCGCTTTTTTCCATTTGCAGCAATAGGGCACGGCTTTTGTAGTACAAACTTGCCCCAATCAACAGTGCGCTGTTTGTCTTTTGCCCCCTAGACAAGCTGTATGCGCAGATCTTTATTAGCAAATCTGGGTCTGAGCTTTCAAAAGCGTACTTTGCCCACTGCTTGCACGCTTGATGTAAAAGCTCATCAGAAACTTGGTCTGGAAAGTTAGTCAATATTTTTTCAACTTCCTGGTAGGCCGGGTTTGTTCCTGCCCGAGAGTAAAGTGACCAAGCTTGCTGGGCCACTTTTAACCACCAAATCACGGCTATGCGATAGTTGCCGCCTGCTTGATAGTGATTAGCAATCGTGCTTGCTCGAAAGTGTGCCTGTCCTTCCAGTTCCGTTTCAATAGCTTTTGCTGCCAATAGGTGCAAAGCGCTTATTTCAGGAGCAGTCATGCTGTTTAAAATGGAATCGCGATAGAGGTTATGTGAGAAGGTGAATCGCAGGGTATTACTTTTTGTATCTTTGACTTCTTGAATATGTCCATTAAGAGCTAGGTAATTGAGGGCTTTAATAATAGTTTTCGAGTCCTGTTCCAGCATGTGCTCGAGGATGGTAAATTCAAATTGGTTGCCAAGTATGGCCGCTGCCTTTAGAAAGGCTACATTGGTGGGGTCTAGTTGGGCTATTTTCCTTTCGTTGAGTGCTTGGATGCTCTTGGCAATTGGGATTACCGGATCTTTTGCCAGGTTCAGGTCTTGGTTCTCGCGCAGTGATTTTAATGTTTCAATAATAAAATAGGGATTCCCAGCTGTATGATCAGCCAAGGCATTAATGAAATTATCCTGGCTAAATGAGGGCCGGATTTGGTTCACAAGGTTGCGCACTTCGGGTTTGGTTAAACTTGGCAAGTTAATCTCTTTAACATCTTCTGTGCGCGAAAGGGTATTTATGAAATGGGTTAATTTTGGGTTTTTATATTGTTCATCAAAAGCCAGAATAAGAAGGCCATTTTTTTGCAGAGAACCTTTTTGAATGATGAAATTTATTGCTGAGAGGGTGGCAGAATCCAGCCATTGGGCGTTATCAATTATGACTAACAAGGGTTGTTTTCGTGTCATAATATTAAGCAAAGTCTGCAGCGATTCAAATGTAAGCCTATAACCTTCCTGACTATTTAGGCGTTCAGGGGTTGAGAGTCCCTCTCTAATTTCAGCTAATTCAGGAAAAAGCAGCCCTAAGAAATTTGCCCAAACCTTTGGTAATAGCCGCCAGTCTTCAGCATTGACGCCGGAGCGGATTAAATCCACAATCGTTTGTAGGGGGGCGTTATCCTGGTCTATGCAGGCAGTGTATAACAGCCTGCAAGCAGGCCAGGTTTGTTGATATAACTCCTGCATCAGGCGCGTTTTGCCAATGCCACTTTCCCCTTTGAGGATGGCAAGGCCACCTTGGTGGAATGTTTTTTGCAATTGATCAAGTTCTTGGCTGCGCCCTACAAGTTGAGTATGAACACTGGTCGAAATGGGCCAGGGGGGCATATTATTTTCTTGTTTAATCTTCGTCAGCGCTTCTAAAGCTTGCCCATCTTGGACCAGTGCTTCGGGTAAGGGGTTGCCAGTCTTAGATTGGTAGTTATCTTTAAGGTAGCGATATTGAGCCCTGGCTTCTTCCAACTGCCCACTTTGCATGAGCAATTTGAGTAATTGATGATGCAGGTCGATATTGTTCGGATCGTAGTTTAGCAAAGTAAGCAGATGCCTGATGGATTGGTTAATTTCGCCAGTAGTATGGTAATGGGTGGCAAGCCGTTGTGTGAGTAGTTTGCGATAATTGACTAAGTAACCATCAGTGTAAAGCAACCACTCTTCAAACTCCTGGGATGGGATAAGCTTTGCGTCCATTAGGAAGTTCAAGCCATGCCAGCAACTTATGGCTTTCTCCATCTTTTCTACTAAAGTACTGGGAAGGGGTAGGTTATCTGGGTATACAAAAGGGCTGGTGCCAATAGCGCCATAAAGTGTTTCAAATTCCAGCTTATCGATCCTGACCAAAGAAGCATCCAAAGTGAGCTGGTCGTTGTAGCTTACGATCCCATTTGGGAGGGGAAGAGCTTTACGTAATTTACTGATGAGGCCGCGCAGGTTATTGCGGGCATCTTTCTCATCTTGGTCTGGCCAAAACAAAAAACAGAGCTTATCCCGGCCGACAGATTTGTTTTCACTGGCAAGGTAATATAAGAGCGTGCGGGTAGCACGGCGGCTTATTGCTAAAGGCACCCCATTCCATTCGATGATGGGGTTTCCAAGAAGGGCTATACTTAGTTGGGTTGTGCTAGCAGCCTCAGTCAAGTTATGCTCCTTAATTCGACAGACTCACTAGTCGGGTTGCAGAGGTTTTACATAAACAGATAATTCACTTTTGTGAGGTAATTCTACCTTAAATTTAAAAAAAAGAGTCCCTACTTTTAATGATAGGGACTACTAAGAGAAATCCTCCATGCCGAAGGTGGGAATCGAACCCACATACCCGAAGGTACACGATTTTGAGTCGTGCGCGTCTGCCTGTTCCGCCACTTCGGCAAGTGCCATGTAGTATAACCATTTCCCTGTTTGTGGTCAAGACTCCCGCGTTAGTTGATGCTGGATTAAGTTTGGTAACCCATTTGGTAAATATAGGCACTTTTGTGATGAAATGGTTATAATGCATTGAAAATAATAAAACTGTTATCTGCTCTTTGCCCTTAGGTAAAAAGGGCATAGATTTAACCATTGGAGCGCATTATGCAATTAGGAATTATAGGTCTACCACAGTCTGGAAAAACCACACTTTTTAAGGCACTTACCGGCGCAGATATTCCCACCGAGATGTCGGCTGGTCAGCTTGAAGTGCACACTGCGGTTGTGGATGTGCCGGATGCCAGGGTTGACCAGTTGGTGGATATCTACAACCCAAAGAAAATTGTGCGTGCTAAGGTGACTTATGCCGATATTGCCGGCTTAGATGGCAGCGCTGGCAAAGAGGGTTTGTCTGGCGCTTTGTTTAACCAGCTTTCACAAATGGATGGCTATATCCATGTTGTGCGGCAGTTTGAGAATGCCAGCGTGCCTATACTTTCTGGTTCCATCGACCCTGTGCGGGATATCCAGGTGATGGATAATGAGTTTATCCTGAATGACCTGATTATGGTTGAACGCAAACTAGAGCGGTTGACTGAAGAGCACCGCCGCGGCGTGTCGCGAGAACGCTCTGTGGTTGAGGTGGAAATTGCCTTATTTGAGAGGCTGAAAGGCATGCTCAACACTGAAAAACCGCTGCGGCATTTTACTTTTACAGCCGAGGAAGAAAGGATCCTTTCCAGTTATGGTTTTCTAAGCCGCAAGCCGCAGATCATTGTGTTTAACCAGTCAGATGAGCAGGAAGTGCTAAAGTACGAATCACCTCACCCGCATACCGAAGTGGTCTCAATCCCGGCCAAGCTTGAAATGGATATTGCCGCGCTTTCAGAGGAGGACGCTGCTTTATTCATGGAAGAGTACGGTATTAGCGAGCCGAGCTTAAAGAAATTAATCCGCCTGTCTTATGAGCTTTTGGGCTTGCAATCTTTCTTTACCGCCAGCGAGAAAGAAGTGCATGCTTGGACCTTAAGACGCGGTGCGAATGCCCGTGAGGCAGCTGGTGTGATTCACTCAGACATGGAAAAAGGCTTTATTCGCGCCGAGGTTATATCCTTTGAAGATATCCTGACCTACGGCGGCACTGCTGAGGCGCGCGCCAAAGGGCGTTTGAGGGTTGAGGGAAAAGATTATATTGTTGCGGACGGGGATATCCTGGTTATCCGCTTCAATATTTAAGGCGGCAGGGTAATACAGTTAAGACTAAGTAATCCAGCTGTTGTGTTGGTCTGAGATTATATAATATCAGTCACTCAATAGGGTGCGCAGGGTGTGAGGGTCTACCCTCGAGGTAAGGTCAAAGCTCAGCGGGGTTACGGACACAAGCTGGTCGATCAGCACAGTTTTTAGGTCGCTGCCCTCTTCTGGGCGGTCCAAGTCAATGCGGATTTCATAACGCATATGGCCCGGCTCATTTAGAGATTTGCGCAAAGAAGGTTTGGGGTGATAGTAGCGCTCACGTGACTGACGCGTGATGACCCAGGGCGTTTTGGGGGTAGCACTGCTAGGAACATCGACCTTAAGTACGTCTACATCAAAAGGCAAGTGCACTTCCAGCATTTTCTTGGCAAACAGGTGTGTAAAATATGCTGCAACTGAGAAATCGACTTTGTTTGACAGCGAAAAATGATCACTCTGTACGGTTTGTAAAGACATTGCCAGGGCAGGGATGCCCAGCGTGGCAGCTTCTAAAGCAGCACCAACTGTGCCAGAAACCGTAACACCTGAGCCCACATTTTCGCCGTAATTGATACCCGAGACAACCAGGTCTGGTTTGCCTTGAATGATCTCTAAAACCCCGTGCAGGACGCTCTGGGCTGGTGATGCACCAACGCCATAGACGGTCCACTCTTTACCATGCACGGTCAGAGTCTGCGGTTGGAAAACCCCATCAGAATCTATTGGCAGGCTGCGGCCGGTGCTGGTGAATTGTTCGCGCGGAGCGACCACGTGTACAAAGCCCAAAGGCGCCAGGGCTTCAGCTGCTGCCCACAGGCCAGGTGAGTGGATGCTGTCGTCATTAGTCAAGAGAATTTGATATTTCTTCGAGTTATCCATTCAATGTAATTCTAACGAAAGATTTACTTTCAGGCAATGTGTTTTCGCAAAACCGCGCTTAGGTTTCCTGGGAGCCAGACAATAAAGCCGGTAAAATGACCAGCATTGCATCGCGAACTTCCCGAAAATCTGGCATATGATTGGTGGTGGCTGGGTCAAAAAAACTATGATGAATTTTTTTGCCCTTCCCAAGCCACAGTGGGCACTCTTCTGCCGCCGAATCACATACTGTTATAACCAAGTCGAAGTGCTCGCCTTTGAATGCATCAGCATGTTTTGATTGACCGTCATGCTGAATGCCGATCTCATCCAGGGCTTTGATGGCCAAGGGGTGCACATACCCTGCCGGCTTGGTGCCTGCGCTAAACGCTTGCCATGTTTTGTTATAGTGAGCGTTAACAATGGCTTCTGCCATTTGTGAGCGGCAGGAATTGCCCGTGCACAAGAACAGCACTTTGGATTTTTTAGATCTTGGGTCTGTATTCATTTAATAACTCCTGTGAGGGAAAGAGGATGGCTTTTGGGGTACAGACACTTTTACAGAAACAGCAGCCTACTACGCAGTTGAAGGGCTCCACGACGATGACCTTGCCATCTTCAGCCCTGGCATACACGTTATGTGCGCAAAGGTCAAGGCAGGCACCGCAGCCATTGCATAGTTCTGAGCTGACGGTGGGAAACCAGGGGATTTGTTCGCGAGGGTAGCCGCGCCAGGTGCCGTAGTTGTAAGGTTTGACGGGCTTACCTGTGGCGCGGGCACTGTAAAAGTTTTCGTATTCTCTTTTCAGAACGACCAGGTAATCTTTTATGGCTGGCTTGGGGATGTAATTATGCTTACGCACGCCTTGGAGCAAGATGTTGCCGACGTCACCATCATCGGGGGTGATATTGGCATCATACAAGGCATTAAACAGCTCTTCCAGACCCAGCAGCCCAGCAGGTGCGCCGCTAATAAATAACATGCGATAACTTAATTTACTCATAATAATTTACTGATTTTAATAATCAGGCAATGTACAGTGCTCGCTAACAAAGCTTTTCAAATGCCCAAGCATGGCCATGACGCCATTATTGCGCTGCGAAGATAGGTGTTTCCACAACCCAATTTCATCTAGGAATTGCACATCCATACTTAGTAAATCCTGCGCGCATTGACCAGAAACAATCGTGGTTAGGATGGCAGTGATGCCCCTGACAATTAGGGAGTCACTGTCTACTTCCAGGTAAACCCGGCCATCTTCACAGCGCAGGGAAAACCAAACGCTGGATTGGCAGCCTTTGACCAGGTTAGCCTCGGTCTTATTAGCCGGGTCCATTGGTGGCATAGAATCACCCAGCTCAATCAGGTAGGTGTACTTCTCATCCCAACTGTCTAAAAAGCTGAAATCGTTGATTATTTCTTGTTGGAGCTCTTTAATCGTCTTCATAATATTTACTTTCTTAATATTTTTCGGGCGCGCATGATGCCATCAATAAGGGCATCAATGTCTGCTTTGCTGTTATACAGCGCCAGGGATGCGCGTACATTACCAGGGATCCCTAAGCGATCCATGATGGGCTGGGTGCAGTGCTGCCCAGTGCGCACCGCGATGCCGAAGGCGTCCAGCAGGGAGCCTAAATCGTAATGTTGAATACCCTGGATGTTAAAGGGCAGGATGCTCGAGCGTTTTTTGGGATTGCCATACAAAGTCAGGCCGGGTATGCTGGTCAACCTTTCAACGCCATAATCAAGCAAGTCCTCTTCATAGGCGCGCAACTGGAGAGAATCAAATTCCTTCAAGTAATCAATGGCCGTTGATAGGCCGATTGGACCTTCGATATGGGGCGTGCCGGCTTCAAACTTGAAAGGTAGCTGGTTATAGGTGGTATGTTCCAGGGAGACCGAATCAATCATTTCCCCGCCAGATTGGTAGGGGGGTAATTTTTCTAACCAGGATTCTTTGCCATACAAGACTCCAATGCCAGTGGGGCCGTACATCTTATGACTTGAAAAGGCGTAAAAGTCTGCATCTAAAGCCCGAACATCATGCTCAATGTGGTGCACGGATTGAGCGGCGTCTACCAATACCGCTGCACCAGCAGCATGCGCCATGGCAATGATATCAGGCAGGGGGTTGATGGTGCCCAAGGAGTTGGAGATATGGTTAACAGCCACCAGGCGGGTTCGTTCAGAGAGCATTTCTTTAAACACGGCCAGGTCAAGGTCACCATTATCATCAAAGGGGATCATTTTCAGAACCCCGCCCTTGCGCTGGCACATCAATTGCCAGGGCACAAAATTGCTGTGATGTTCCAGTTGGCTGACGATGATTTCATCACCAGGTTTTACAAAGGCTTCGCCAAAAGAGAATGCCACCAGGTTGATCGACTCGGTGGTGCCACGGGTAAAAATCACCTCGTAGGGGTGGGCAACGTTGATGTAATTGCCAATGTTCTGGCGTGCTTTTTCATGCGCCTCGGTTGCCAACATGCTCAACGTGTGATTGCCGCGGTGGATATTGCTATTGATGGTTTTGTAATAATTCGTAATGGCATCAATGACCACCTGGGGCTTTTGGGTGGTGGCAGCGTTATCCAGGTAGACCAGGTCATGCTCGTGGACCTTCACCTTTAAAATTGGAAAATCTTCCCTTGCACCGATGATTGATTTGTTCATATTAAATATTCCTAATATTCTTAGACTTATTTTACCAGCATGATCTTTGAAATGATTAGGCTGTAATAGGTAAATGCTAGCAAATTTTAACCTTGTATGCTTTGGCTATTGTATTTCAATAATCCAGCAATAAAATAATCAGTATTCTCAAGAGATATCTTTGCTCTTGGTTATAATAAAAGCAGGTCTAATGATGGGTAATGGCAACTTTTAAAGATAAACTAACCGCGGTGCGTGAATTGGGCTTACGCAAGCTGAGCCTGTTGGCTTTATATCGTTTTGGATTAAGCAGCGGTCATCTCAAGCGGGTTACTTCATATCCCATGCCATTTTCCCCTGACATAAAGCTCTTAACAACCGACCTGTTTTACCCACCCCAGCCGGATTTTTATACCCACCACGACATTTCACACAGCGATGCCTTGGCTGAGGCAGATGATTTGTGCAGGGGTGTGGTCAGGCTTTTTGGCGATGACCCCACATTGCTGAACCTCGTCCCAGGAGGGGCATTAGCGCACTGGAGCGATTATGAACTGAACCATGCCAGTTGGGGGGACGAAGATATCAAGTTGATCTGGGAGCCAGCCCGTTTTTCCTGGGCGTTTAAATTGGTGCGTGCTTATGCAATCAGTAAAAATGAAGCTTACCCCAATGCTTTTTGGTCAGCGTTCGACTCTTTTCAGCTTGCCAACCCGCCTTTCTTGGGTCCTAATTGGATGTCTGCTCAAGAAGCGGCTTTTCGCATTATAGCTTTTGTATTTTGTGACCAGGTATTTGCGACCTCTGAATCGTCATCTCCAGAGCGCCGGCAAGCCCTGTTACGTGCCATCAGTGAGCATGCGCAACGTATCCCCCCGACCTTGATCTATGCGCGCGCCCAAAACAACAATCACCTGGTCAGTGAAGCAGTTGGGCTATACACTGCCGGGCTTTACCTAGCCAACCACCCGCTGGCTGAGAAATGGAAGAAACTGGGTTGGAAGTGGTTCAACTGGGCGATTCAAAACCAGGTCAGCCCCCAGGGCACTTACATCCAGCATTCAAGCAATTATCACCGCTTAATGCTGCAGCTGGCTTTGTGGATGCGTCACTTGCATAACCATTTTTCGCAACATGTGCCTTTCCCCGAGCAGACCTTATCCAAACTTGCGGCAGCTACCGAATGGTTAGCAGCCCTGGTTGATGCCAGTTCTGGGGGTACCCCAAACTTGGGTGCAAATGATGGTGCATTAATCTTGCCGCTTACATCCTTAACTAATGAGGATTTTCGGCCGACGGTGCAGGCTGCAGGGGCAGCTTTCATAGACCAAGCCATTTTTCCCGCTGGTTCCTGGGATGAATTGGGTGCTTGGTTTAACTCACACATAGGAAAAGCACTCAAACCCGTAACGCCTTCTAAAGACATAATTCGCATTGACTCAGGAGATAGCCATGCTTTCTTGCGCGTAGCCGATTTCACTGATCGCCCTTCGCATGCCGATCAATTGCATGTTGATTTGTGGCATAAAGGCATTAACAACGCTTTAGATGCTGGCACTTTTTCATATAACGCTGAGCCGCCCTGGCAGAATGCTTTGGCAAGTACCCTGGTGCATAATACGGCAGCCTTAAATGGGTTAGATCAAATGAAGCGGGTTACGCGCTTTTTGTGGCTCAATTGGGCGCAGGCGCAAATTACCAGGCAATTATTTGATGAAGCCGGCCATCTCGTTTCAGTTTCTGCGCAGCACAATGGGTATGCGCATTTAGGCTGGCTGCACCAGCGTACACTCAGCGCGCAGATCAGCGGTAAGTGGGTGATTGATGATTTACTTATCCCCATCAAGAAAAATTCACAACCGATCAGTGCGCGTTTAGCCTGGCTGTTCCTAGATAGCGATTGGGCGTTTGAGGAAGACTTATTAATCCTGCATTTCGGCAGCATGACAATGCATATCAAAGTCAAAGGCGC
>Ga0116144_10003531_pt1 | contig 15502 bp, 17 predicted proteins | sample AD_UKC035_MetaG_FD_89746 | JGI IMG/M metagenome (GOLD analysis project Ga0116144, IMG submission 89746) | Active sludge microbial communities of municipal wastewater-treating anaerobic digesters from USA - AD_UKC035_MetaG | ecosystem: Engineered > Bioreactor > Anaerobic > Digestate | place: USA... | reverse complement strand
TTCACCCGCAAATACACCAATATCCGCAAGGCAGTCGAAGCCGTTCAGGGCAAAAATGCCCAAAACCTGTGGAATGAACTTAAAGACAGCAAACCTTCTGCTTACAAAAAGCACCTGGTCAGCGAAGAACTGATCGCCCCGCGTGTCAGCATAGTTTTCTACAGCATGCAGGCCAGCGAAGACAACCGCCTGCTCGGCATCAGCTACAGCGAAGACAAAATCAGCACCAGCCGCAAATAAGTAATTCTGTTTAAATGGGACAGCGCCCTTTTAAGGGCGCTGTCCCATTTAGACCGAATCTTGTTGCGAGTTGTCGTGGGCGAGAATATAATTGCGCATATTTGCTGAAAGGATGCCGCACTTTGAAAACACAGGCGATTGAGCGGATCGTAAAAAGCTTTGATACCATGCAGTCATCGACTGATCTGCTGGCAACCGACTTTCTCGATTCACTGGCCAGACTCGAAGATTCTGCAATACAGAAACGCCTGCTGCAGGAACTGATTGTAAAGTATGTCGAGCTGGAAAAGCGTGTCGATGGCCTGTTGCGCAATACCTTGCCCGAGAGCGTCGCTGATGAGATAAAGTATAACAGCGAATACCCGGCACGGGCATTTGATGGTAGCATTTTCTTTTCTGACTGCGCCGGTTTTACCAAACTCGCTGAAAAAATGTCAGCTGAACTGCTTATAGAAAGACTGCACCTCCTGTTTTCGGGCACCGATAAAATCATGCAGCGGCATGGCGGCACCAAGATAAAGACGATCGGCGACTCATATATGGCCTGTTTCGGGGCACCGCTGCCGCAGCAGGATCATGCGCGCCGGGCGGTAAATGCAGCGCTCGATGTCATCGAGTTTTTACGTGAATTCAACGCTGATCAGCCTTTGCCGATTGAAATGCGAATCGGAATCCATTCGGGGCATTTCATGGGCGGGGTTGTCGGCAAGGATCGCATGCAGTTCGATGTTTTTGGCGACAATGTCAATATTGCATCGCGCTTTGAGTCGTCTGGCGAAAAAGGCCGGATCAATGTTTCAGAAACTGTTTTTGAGCAGGTTTCTGAACTTTTCAATTGCGAGAGTCGTGGCGAAATTTCGCTCAAGAACAAAAACCCGATGAAGGCTTATTTTGTAACAGGCCGCAAGAACGAGGCGGCGAGGTAGCACATGGAAAAAAACGGTAATTACGACCGACCGGTCAAGGTAGCTGATGGTATTTTCTGGATAGGCGTCTATGAGCCTGAAATGAACCTGCACTGTAACGCCTATCTGATGGTTGAAGGCGATCGTGCACTGGTAATCGATGGCGGCAGTCGCCCTGATTTTGCCAATGTCATGATGAAAATACTGCAGACCGGCATAAAACCTCAGAACATCGATGGCCTGATTTATCAGCATTATGACCCCGATCTGTGCGGATCGATTTCAAATTTTATCGACCTTTGCGAGAACAAAGACCTGAAAATCTATTCGAAAGCCAGTAACAACATGTTTCTGCGTTACTATTTCGAAAAGTCTCATCACTCGATGCTGACCGACATAGGCACCAGTAATTATGAGCTCGATTTCAACGGTCGCCGGCTCAAATTCATCAAAACTCCCTACACCCACTCCGCCGGCAGTTTTGTAACCTTCGACGAGCGCACCGGCACGCTTTTTACCAGCGACCTGTTTGGCAGTTTTTCCAAAAAATGGCGGCTGTTCGAAGATCTCAACGACGAGTGCATGACCTGCAAAAATTACGAAAATTGCCCCAATCATCTCGAATACTGCCCCCTGCCCGATTTTATCAGTTTTCATCGCCATGTCATGCCCTGCAACAAGTCACTGTCGTATTCGATGGGCCTGCTCGAGAAACTGCCGGTAAATATAATCGCACCGCAGCACGGCAGTGCTTATCGTAAAAAACGCGACATCGCGCATCTGATCGCGCTGCTCAAAGACCTTAAAGAAGTTGGAATGGACGCTATTGCCTGATAGGATTTAGAAAACAAGGAGTAATTTCATGACAAAAAACCAGGAACTGCTCGAACTGATCGACGCTTTTGCCAGTAATGAACTGGCGCTGGCAAGCTACTACGAGCTTTGTGCCGAAAAATTTCCGGAAAACTCTGATAAATGGAAGCGTCTGATGATCGAAGAAGAAATGCACGCCCAGGTTTTTAAAAAAATACGCCAGTCGGTTGAAGAAGCTCCCGACAAATGGAAGATGGGCCGTTTCAACCTTCAGACGGTCAATCTGATCTGCAAATCGGTTAAAGACAAGACCGAAGAACTTCGCCGCGGCACCATCAACCCTAAATACGCTATCAATTTTATCGTCGATGTCGAACAGTCACTGATTGAAAGCAATATAAGCAAGGCGCTCGAGACCGAAGTCGAAGAGTTCAGGCAATTGCTCAACAAGGTTCAGGAAGATACAACCGGCCATAAACAGCTGCTTCTCGGCCTGCGCAAATAACGGGAATAAATAAGTGTTTAGTTTGCGGGTTTGCGGTTGTAGAAACCGAGAATGATGCCGAGGGCGACCGACCAGAGGGCGGCGAGGCCGATCTGGTAGGGTTTTGGCAGCGCAAAAGTTACGCTGTGTGCCGGAATCCAGAACCAGAGCAGCGACATGAAACCCTTGTCGATGTTGGCCCAGTTGCTTTTGCGGGCAATGAGATTGTCGAGCAGGCGGTGCATGAGCACCAGAAAAGGCCCGAACTGCAGGTTGGTTGCCACCGAAATGGCGATTGCCCTGCCCCATGGGCCGAGCTCAGGCAGCATCTGATGCTGCACCAGGGTTTCGACAAAGCCGGCGAAGCCGGTGAAGGCGTATTTGATCATAACCGCCAGAAAAGCCCATTCAAGCATTTTGCAGACGAGTATGCCAAAGCCAAACGGCTTGCTGACGCGGCCTTCGATGATCCATTTGGCGATTACATCGCCGAAGGTTCCGAGAATGGCAAACTGCAGCATGGCCGATGCGATTGGCCAGGTAGTGACAAATTCAATATAGCTTTCAATCATCTGTTATCCTCTACATCTTCAAGAATCAATACAACAATATCTCCCATTTTTTCGCTGGAAACATAATACTGAATCTTTTTATCTTTATTTGAACAGTTCAAGTCCGGGTAAGCCGGCACACGAACTCTTGGCAAACCGGTTTTATAAGTGTGTTTGATGGCATCGAACATTACACAGTTGATACAATTGCTGGTTTTACCGCAGCCTTCTGCCTTTTGAGCATGTATACAGCCAAAAATATCTCCGCATCTGAGCCCCTTGACCTGGTCAGCGCTGATACCAGCAAGTGCCAGAGCTTTCTTTCCAGCGGAGAGAACATTGAATTCCTTATCCACTACTATTACCGGGGCTGAAAAGCTGTCGAGGAATTCCTGTGCGGGCGTCGCCATTTCTGCGAAAACTCTGCTGCTGCAGTGCTGACAGATACCGTGGCTGATCGGGCGGTAACGAGTATCGGCAGTGTCAGCTTTTAAAACCTTGCCACACCAGGCACAGACGACGCGTGGCTGCGATGCCTTATCATCTGCGAGAACTATCTGCATGCCCGGCCTGATCTCGCCACCTTCGAGAATTTCAGCACGCAGGCCGCCGCGGTCGAGCATGCCGGTCAGAACCTCAGCCAGCAGCATTTCCTGAAGGTATCGGCACGGCTGACAGAGTTCCCAGGCGTATAAAAGAACATTGCCGACATAAAACTTCCTGCCGAGCAGTTCGTTAAGCTCTATTCCACGGGTAATAAGGTTGCGTCTGAAAGCCGAAGGCGTAAAATTGGTATTGAGCTGCCGATTGCAGGCTTCTATTGCTTCGATTGACTGAAGTGTTATCGCGTTTTTGTTACCGCCATCGACATTTTCGCGGTAGTAACGGTCACCGACCAGGCCACAGCCGGCCCGTGCCAAAACAGAAGGCACTTCAACCGTTTTTTCGCCGGGCGCATTACATGTATAAATACCGATAATTTCAGCCATTTCATTATCCTTTTAATATTCGAAGCGCAGCAGGTTGTTGACTACTCGAAGTTCGGCGGCAGCAATACGTTCGTAAATCCCGCGTTTGATGTAATAAGGGTTCCAGCCAAAAATCAGCGAGGTAACTGCCTCCCAGATTGCAACCCAGGCAGCAACTACAACGCCTTCCTGAAAAATCTTTTTCCAGACTTCGATATCAGAGGTGTCGGGCAGTTTGAACTCTGAAACAAGTGTGAACAAAACAATGCCAAGTATCATCAGCATGGAGAATTTGCGGATTTCCTTGCGAAGATTGAGATTTTCGATCTGGTAGCGATAGGTGAAGTAGTTTGCCACAGCTTTTCGCAGTATGTTTTCCTGCAGCATGTTGAATTCCTGATCAACAGACACTCTTATCAGAAATTCGCTGTCACCGATTTCTTTAACGCTGTCGATGATGTAATCGACGAAATCCTGGTCGAGTTCGCGCTTTACAAAAGAAGCTTTCTTGTCGAAGCTGTTGAACAGGTCATTCATCGATTCAACGCTGATATCGATGATTGCCTTGCCATCTCTGGTGAATTCGTATCGGTTTTCGAGAATGCCGCTGTCCATGTCTTATCTTTTAATGCCCGGTAAGAATACTTCTGGCGCGATAAATCGAGCCGAGGTTGTGAATTTCGCAGTAATTTTTGCTGAGCAGTATGCGCCGGGCCAGAGCCGAACGGGTGCCGCTCAGACAATAGATCAGAACCGGCTGCTGGCGATCAGGCACGACACTTTCGATTTTTTCGCCAAGCTGGTCGAGAGGCACATTGACGGCGCCGGCAACATGACCGCCGGCAAATTCCTCAGTCGTGCGGACATCGATGATGACGGCACCGGCCGCCTTGAGTTCGCGCGCCTTCTTTGGGCTGACCTGGCCCAGTCGTTTGAGAAGAAAGAAAATGATAATGGCTGCAATTATAATGATCTGTGTCTGATCCATGATGATAAACTCAGCTGAATGAGCCGTAGGCGTGGTCGATCTCGACTTCGCCCGACTCGAGTACTATCGAATCTTCGAGATTCTGATAGACGAGGAATATGCCCTGACGTCCGTCCATCACTACGCCAAGTTTGTGCGGCAGACGGGTGTGAGTGAAATACTTGCGGCGGCTTATCACCGGCTGATTACGCAGCCAGTTCCAGTCGATGAAGCCCTCGCCGGAGTCCTGACGCACTGAGAAATAGCCGATACCCATGGTGGTTACATTATGAAAAAAATGTGACCCCATCGAGGCATCGACTCTGAAGCCTTCGAGCGAATATTCGACAATGACCCTGGCAAACGATGTCTGCGGCCAGGTAACAGGAATGCCGAGCCAGCGGTCACGCGTGCCCCAGCGGCCGGGGCCGAGCAGGATGTATCTGCGGCCTGATTCCTTGAGCTCGAGATTGAAAGCTTCGACCTCACGTGCCATGTCTTCAGTCTGTGATTTGTCAAAAATATCCGGATCGATCCAGATGATGTCGCTGATTTCATCGATGCGCCCATTACCCATGCCAGAGTCGGCATAGAGCATGAGTTTGCTTTTGTCGATGCCAGCTTTGTCAATGTTGTAATCTTCGCTTTCACGCAGCATGTGCTTGAGCTGCAACAGGTAAAATACCGGCTTGTCAAGGTTTTCAGAATCGACATCGAGTGCGAACTCAATTTCTACAGGAGTTTCAAGAGCTTCTTCGGCGACATTGAGAATATGTTTTATCGTTCTGGCCAGTGGCATAGACTCATACTGCAGAATGTTCGCGAAATTAATGACTCTCGGCCCACGGCTTTCTATGCCGACTTCAAGACGCTGGTCAAGGTGGTTCCAGGTGGAGGCAACTTCTTTCAGGGTTCCGTCGGCTTCGGCAACTGAAATTTCAAGCTTGACCAGCGTCGCATCTTCACCATTGAACAGATCGACCGTGTTTTTTTCGAGATCGAGCACGGTGAAGCGGCGCTGTGAGTTCTTCACCAGCTCTTCTGGAGTCAGAATCTCAAGTTGCGGGTAAGTCGGACAGAACCTGAAAGAGCGCTCGCCGCCAACCACGTTGCGACCAAGGCCGAGTACGATCATGCCAACGCCGTCTTCGGGCTGGATGTATGAAAAGGGGTAATAGTTATAGGACTGCCCTACCCCGGAAATCAGCGGGTAGAATTTATGGCCATGCCGACGCCCGACTATCTGTTGGATGACTACAGCCATTTTTTCTTCTTCGATGTTGTAATTGATCGCATCAAAGTATTCACGCGCCTCTTTTGAATAAACTGAGGCATAGACCAGCTTGATCGCTTCTTCGAGCTGGCGCAGACGCACTTCTGAATCAGGGTGATTGTTCGGCACGAAAAACGTCTCATACAAGCCCGACATCGAATGCGAAACTGAATCTTCGAGCACACCAGAAGAGCGAACGGCAAGCGGGTATGTCACCTTCTGCAGCACTATGCGCAGACGGTTGAGAATCTTCTCGGACAGCCGGCTTTCGACAAAACGGCGCTTGATCGTAGCATAATCACGCTCTGACGACACAAAATCGGCGAGATCATTGGTCGTGATGAAATTGGTGAATTCATCAACCCCGATGATGAAGGTTTCAGGGATACGAATGACAATATCAGAAACTGATTCGAGCATCGACGAGTTGTAGAGCAGATAGTTCATGAAGGCGATGCCGCGGCCCTTGCCGCCGATGGCACCTTCAGCCAGTTTGCAGATATGGTGCCGGTTGTCGCCGATGAAAGACTTGTCGAAAGAGATAACCTTGCCACGTGTCTTCATTCTGAAGACCCAGTTGCCCATATTGATCAGAAAATCGCGCAGAGACTCTACTTCGTCGAATTCGGCAACATGAATACGAGACACAACTTTGGCAATCTGCACTTCTCCGCGCGCCAGCAGCCAGGTCGAAAAATTGTTACGGCTGGCGTGATACTCGATCGACTCTGCCGGAACGATGCGCAGACAGTTGCGAAAGTCGCTCATGGTGCGTGCTCTGGTGATTTCCTGGCCCTGCGCATTTCTGAAGACGAAGTCGCCGAAGCCAAGATTGCGATAGAAGAACTTTGAGAGCCGTTTGGAAAGAAACTGCGATTCTTTGTGCACAAAAGCAGCGCCGAGGCGGTTGGCGGCCGCTTCGATCTCGGGTTCTGATGACTGCAGCAGAATCGGCAGGTCGGGTGAAAGTTCCTTGAGCTTTTTAGCTAGTTTCAGACCGGCTTTGTCATCGAGAACGCCATCTTTTTTGTATTTTACGTCTGAGATGACACAGAGCAGATAATCTTCGAAATGCTCATACTGCTTCATTGCCTCTTCATAACTGGTCGCCAGAATGATTTTGGGCCGGCAGCGCATTCTCAGAACCTTCTTGGTTTCTTCCTGCAGTTCTTCTTCGACAAGCTTGGTTGTCTGTCTGATCAGCTCTGAATAAAGATGCGGCAGATAGCGGGAATAATAGCGTATCGAGTCTTCGACGAGCAGAATGATGCGAACCTGGGCTATAGCTGTGTCTTTGTCAGCATTGCGGCGATCTTCGATATATTTGATCATCGCCAGAAAGATCTCTGAATTGCCGTTCCAGACGAACACATTGTCGTAATGAAGCCAGAGGTCGCTGTGGGTGTCAAGAGCTTCAAGATCGGTGTTGTCGTTGAGAAGCAGCAGAACCGGGAGATCGGGCCAGCGCTCTCTGATTCTCTGCCCGCAGTTTATCGTGTCGGTGCGGCTGAGGCGGCTGAGCACGACAACCAGATCGAACTTGCGCTTTTCCAGCATTTCTATAGCTTCGTCGCCAGAGGTGACGCTCGATATGCGGGGCGCACTGGTCAGATTGAGACTGAAATACTCGCCAAAGATTTTTTCAGCCAGCAGGCCATCCTGTTCGAGTGAAAAAGCATCGAAAATGGTTGCTACCAAAAGCAGTTCGCGAACCTTGAAGCGCATCAGGTCATGGAATATCTCACTGTCAGACTTGAATTTCTTAAAGACCTGCATGAGTTCGTCGTTGTGCATCTGTGTCTCCAGTGGTGGCTTGTTTGCTGGCAAGATTATAGCAGACTCCTTGCCTGTCTGGTTAATTTTTTCAAAACTATGTTGCGGCTTTCGTGTAATATGTTATAATTTTTCTATTATACCACCCTGGAGGAACCATATGAAGCTTTTCAACAGGCTATTCGCTCTCTTGATCGTATTAGCAGTCCTGTTCTCAGGCAGTTCACTTTTTGCAGCCGATGAAACCACTGAAACCGTAACCAATTTATCCAAAGCATACGAATCCTGGAAAAACCAGGGCATCAAATTTGTCGTTCGCGACAGTAAAGGCAAATTTGTCCATTGGGCCTATGGCCGCCTCGAATCATGGGGAGCCAAGTCAAAATGGGTCGTCAGAGACCCCAAGGGCCACTTTCTGACTCATGCCAAAGGCACCGTAGAAAACTGGAAAAATGGCCAGACCCGCCTCGTTCTGCGTGACAACAAAGGCCGCCTGCTTACTCATATCAACATCAATATCGCTGAAGGCACCAGCTTTGCCGCAACTGTTGTCGGCCTCAGACATCTCAAGAATGACAAGTTTCTTGCTTTCGTTCAAGACAGCCTCTGTGATATCATCATCGCCGAACTCAAGCAGGATTTAACAACCAAGGCCAGCGTACTGGTCAAATATCTCAACCGCTACAAAAACGACAAAGGAACCGAAAATTTCAAACCGGTTCTGCGCAAGATCATCCCGGTTCTCGTTTTCATGTCGAACGACAAACCGAACGACATCAAAACCAAATCTCTGGTTGAAGACGCAAGAAAGCTGCTCACCGAGCTCTAATTCAAGGTTTTGCATAAAAAAAGCCTCCTTTGGGAGGCTTTTTTTTATTTATGCTAATAAATTAAGCGAAAGCACACGAAGTAAGTACAAAATTAACCTGCCACGACTGGTGGAATAATGAGTCCTAAGAAACAGGAAAAACCCAGCATCTTATCGATGCTGAGCCTAAGTGCATCAGCACATTACTCGGCCGTTGCGTTTCTGCTCGGAGTGATAGGCGTATTTTTCATTTTTCTGCATTACCGTGCGCCGATAAAGCTCATGGCGAAGGATGCCGTAGAAAACTTCGGGTATCCCGCCCTCTTTCTTCTCTGCTGGGCAGCTGACGTAATTATTCAACCGATTCCAGCAGATGTAATTGTTTTTGGAACGGCATTCGGCGGCGCCAACATCTGGAAAACCTCTCTGATAGCTGGGTTTTCCAGCGGCTTTGGCGGAGCCAGCGGTTATTTCATCGGTCGATTTTTCGGTCCCTGGCGCTTCAGAAGGATCTTCGGACCCAAAATGTTGCGCATGGGGCGCGATTTGTTCCGTGATCATGGCGCACTGGCCATATTCGTCGCCGGCGTCACTCCGATTCCTTATTCGGCGGTGTGCTGGATTGGCGGCATCTATAAGATGTCGCTTACAAAAGTAGTATTGGCCAGCTGGATCAGCAGAACCCTGCGCTATTTCGTTGTAGCATGGCTGGCAAACCTGGTTTAGCGAAAGAAGAAACATGCGACAAACAGTAACACTGCTTGGAGACTACTTCTTTTACACCTTTTCAACTCTGTCAATTATCTGTATCTTAGCTGTTCTGCTGACTCCGGCACGCAGTTTCATCATCGCCGATCTTTATCAGCAACTCGATAAAAACGGGAAAGAACGGGCTCTCGCCGCTTTTTCTGAAAAACTTGACCGGGCAGGAATAGAGCGTACAGATTTTCGCCCGCAACTGCTCATCAGAAAGCGCAGTCGCGAAATGCTGGTGCTTTCTGATGACATTATTGTCGCATCATACCCGGTCAGCCTCGGGCGTTCACCAGTTGGCATCAAGTTGCGTGGCAACGACCAGAAAACCCCTGAGGGTCAGTATTACATCTGCAACAAAATCGAAGGTCATCGCTACCACCTGTTTCTGCAGATCAATTACCCCTCTCCTGACGATGCCAAGCGTGGAGCAGTGCAACAAATCATAAAACCAGGTGAAGAAGCCAGAATCGAAGCTGCCTGGCAGCAGGTGCTGCCGCCGCCTGCCGACACCGCACTCGGTGGCCCGCTTGGCATTCACGGCTTTGGCGCCGAAACCAACTGGACTACCGACGGCAGCATTGGCCTGCACAACATTCACGTTGAAGAAATATACTGGAACATAGCGACCGGCACCCCTGTCGCGATAATTCCCTGAACACCTGCAGCCAATCAAAATTGTCTTAAGTCCCCCCCGCTTCAGTAGTTGACTTTATCGTCAGACTGGAATATTGACATCATTAGTCACGAAAAAAAGTCATTATTTTCTTGAGGTGGGAAAGCTTATGAAATCCGCGAAACTACTATCAGTAACTTTTCTGGCGCTGCTCTTTGCTGTCAATTTGTTTGCCGATTCGGCGACCAGACCTAAAACTGATGTCGAAAAGAAGTTTTTCGACGAGGTAATTGGCGCCTGCGAAAGCGCAATAGCTGGAATAAACGCCACCTGGGATGAAGAAAGCCGGTCAGGCGAAGAAAATAATGACCGTATAACCGAAGACAGTGAAAAATACCCGCTCGTACACTATTTCAACGTCAGCTGGGCTGATTTCAAACGGATTGAAGAGGCCAGAGCAGCGCTCGACAAAGAACTCGAAATTCTGGCGCCCAAACTGCAGGAACAGACAAACAGCATGGACACCAAAGCTTTTGAAGAACTCGCCGCTAAAATTGGCAAAGCCGCCGAAGCCGGCGATTTTGCGACAGTTGAGAAACTTCAGAAAGAAGCCGAGGTCATGGCAAAACAGCTGGAAGCAGGCGGTAAGCAGATGGGGCAGCAGGTTGACAGTCTGACCGAAAAGCATACTCCTCACGATGTCAGTCTTAAAGTGCGTATTGCAGTTAACAGCTTCTACAAAGACTTCAGCACTGACCACAAAACAGCCAGACTGAACGACGGCACAGTCTGCTATCGCATCGAAGACAGCAGATACAGCAATGGCGCCTGGATCGAAGGCACCACTGCTCTTTTTCTCGGCAATGACTGGCAGATCGCACAGGATGGCGATGTCAAGGCCATGAAGCATCCCGAATACCCTGAGAAGCCATCTGCAACTGTCAGAGCCATAATAATTACGGTTGAAGCAGAAGAAAAGCGTGCGCTGGCAGCCCTCAACTCAATGAACCTGGCTGCCCTCAAATCTCTGATAAAGTAATCGCCAGCTAAAATTATCTGCTATTCGCCAAAATATTCCGATCATTGTTCCCTTGATTTTATTCGAGATTCAGACAATATTATTGAGTATTGCCAGGGAGATACTATGAGCGGAAAATTGGTGCGAATACTGTTGCTTTGCCTGATCTGGTGCGCAAGCGCGTCTGCTCAGGAACCAGAGATCCCGGCCCCCGGAAATTTCAGTGATGAGCGCATCTATTCGGTCATCACCAGCCGCTTTTTCGACGCTGATGAAGAGAATAACTATTACAACTACGAACGCATCGAAAAGGACGACCCGCATTACCGCGGCGATTTAAAAGGTCTCGCGCAGAAACTTGATTACATAATTAGCCTCGGCTTTACCGCGATCTGCATCACGCCGCCGATCGAAAACCGTGGCGGCCTCGATTTCATGGGGTTCAACGCCTATGACTGGGAAACCTTCGAACCGCGCCTTTCATCGCGTGATTTTACTTATGCCGACTTTATCAGGGCTGCTCATAATCTCGGCCTGAAGGTCATTCAGACGTTGGTTGTCAATCACTGCTCGAACTTTGGGATTCGCAATCACTATTTTATTCCACGTCTGCCGCTAAAATTCTACCGTGGCCCGCTCAAACCCTCGTGGCCTTACATCTTTAACTTCGGCGACTATAAACACGAATTTCGCATGAACAACGACAACCCTTGCGCGCCCGAATGGTTCAAGGACTATCGTTTTCGCGACCCCTGGGGTGCCGGTCCGCTCAAAGACCCGGTTACCGGTGCAACTTTTCCGGCCAAAGACCTGCATCCTGAACGCTTTTTCTCGACAAACGAAAATGATCTGCACCCTGACTGGTTCCACAGCGAAGGCTGGCTGACGACAGCCGAAAACATGACCGTCACTCGCGTGCAGCGTGCTCATCTCGATGCCAACAGCATCGACCTTGCAACCGACAACTGGCATATCAAGCGTTTTTTCGCGAAGGTCGTCAAAAAATACATAGACCTCGGAGTCGATGGTTTGCGCATACAGTTCGCGCGTAATTCTGACCGTCGCGATCTCGTTCACATGCTCGAACTCTGGCGACAATTAAAACCGGAGTTATATGTGTTTGCTGATGTAGCTCCTGTTCTTGACGGCTTCGGCAAACTAAGCGGCGAAGAGCCAACCGAACTGGTTCCGTGGTGGTATACCCGCAACACCCCGAATCCTTTCGAACCTGATATTGGCAGCGGTTCCGGACTGGCAGTAATGGATTACCCGCTTTTCAAAACCTTTGCGTCAAATCTGTCGATGGGCCATTTCAGCGGTGTTGGCAACATCATCAAAAACGACTGGCTCTATGCCGACCCCAACCAGCTGGTGACTTTCTTTCACAACTACGACATCGGCCCCGAAACTGGCAACCTGACCAGATTCTCAGGCGAAACCTGGAAGGCGGCCTGTGCTTATAATCTGATGTGGACGCTCAGAGGCGTGCCAATGCTGCTGATGGGTGAAGAAATCGAATTCATGAAAGGCATGCCGCAGGTCTGCGTGCTGCCGACCGACGTTCTCTCACAGACCGGCAAAGCCTATTACGGCGACAATCTGACTGACGCCAGCATATCGCAGGCTGCTGCTCATACGCTGGCGCAGCACATAACGCGACTCAATCAGATCCGTGCCGCCATTCCCGCTCTGAGCCGCGGCAACATGGAAAACGGCAATGAATTCGTTTCCGGCATCAGTTTTGTAAGAAATTTCAACAATGGCGAAAGCTACGCGGTAGTTGGCCTGAGCGCCTTTATTGAGCAGGATATCAGCGTAAGCCGTGTTCTGCCTGGTAATTACACCGATGTCGTGACCGGCGAAAGTCAGCAGGTCGCAACCAGTTCACGCACGCTCAACTTCAGCGTTAAAGCTAATTCAGCCGGAATCTGGGTGCTCGACGGGCCCGGAAAAATCGGCACTGACGGCGAATTTTTGCGCTAAATCGGTTTGAGTCGCACGAGCGTGGCGCCCCAGTGACCGGCGTCATGGCCGGCTGGTTCCCATGAATCGACTATATCGAGATGTTGTAGAGTCGCTTCAACAGTTCGTCTGAGGTTGCCGATGCCTTTGCCGTGCACAATGCGTATATTGTAGATATGCTTTTCACGACATGCTTCGAGATAGTCTGCTACTACCGACGCGACTTCGCGCGGTTGAAAAGTGTGCAGATCGAGGGTTCCGTCGAGCGGCAGTTCTACCTGATCAGGTGGTATGTCTGGCATCGAGAAGGCTTGGGCGTATTGGCAGCAATTCGGCTGGCGTCATGATTCTGGCTCCCGCCGGCCCCGGCACTATTATCTCGGCTTTCGGGCAATAGTCATTGAACAGTTCACGACATCTACCGCATGGCGAGATAACTTCTCCGATGCGGTTAACAACTACCAGCGCTTCGATATCGGTGACGCCTTCTTCAGCAGCAGCGGCGATGGCGACAGCTTCAGCGCAGACTTCTACTCCGGCAATTGAGGTCTTGAGCTGCAGACCGGTAAAAATTTTGCCGTCTTTTGCCTTCAGGGCAGCCGCAAAATGATGACGGTTTTCTTTGAATCTCTGTGAAATAAGCTTTTTAGCGGTCTCGATCAGATAAAAGTGATTCTTCTTCAACTGGTTCAACATTTAACGCCTCTTTCTCTCAAAACTCACCTTTAAGTTCACGGGCAAAAAACTCGCGTTCATCTGCTCCGTAGCAGACGAGCCCGATACGTACCGATGTTTTGACCGGTTTGCTCCCCCATGGCCAGAAAGCGCAGTACATGCAGGCCTGATCGCAGATCGGTTTGCGGTAAAGCGTCTGTTCCTTACGGGTGCCACCGACTTCGCGCACGAACTTGTCGAAAAAATTCTTGAAAAAAGCTCCCTCACCGGCAGGCTTGTAAGGTTTGCCAAAATACTCTTCTACCTCGACAGCCAGTCTGGAAATCAGGTCGGTATCTGCAACCCCGCAATACAGCAGAGGTTCATCCACATCATTGTTTGGTTTGATGTTGTATTTTTTTTCGATGACATCGATCAGTTTCAGGGTCTTGCGGATCTCCGGCAGATAACTTTTCATATCACCTCTTGTATTTGCTGAATGAGAGTATAAACGAAACCCGATCCTGCGGGCAAGTTAAAACTATTTGCGTAAAACAGCGTTACGCGCTGCAACCATTGCCTTCAGGCGATCCGGGTCGAGCGGGTTTTCCCAGAAGCCGTCGTATTTAAGGCTTGAGCCGATAATCCAGGCATCAGCTCTGGCAAAGTCTGCAGCGTTTTCTGAAGTGATGCCCGAGCCGATAATTACTGGAATACGGCCAGCAGTGCGCGAGCGCTTGAGATCATCTTTATTGGCCGCCTTGCCGGTTGCGCTGCCGGTAATGATGACACCGTCGATGCCAAAAAAATCAGCGCCGTGAACCCAGTCTTCAAGGGTAAGATCTGCAGTTACCGCGTGGGCTGAATGCTTTTTCTGAATGTCGGTCCAGATTCTGATGCGGCCGGCACCGAGGCGGGTGCGCTCGCGCAGCAGTTCACCGGCACAGGCTTCGATCCAGCCTTCATCGGCAACATGACCGAACACACAGCCCTCGGCCCTGATAAAGTCACACCCGGAAATGTGGGCAGCGGCAAGAGCCTCACGGTTCGCTCCGGCCAGAATCTGTATCCCTAGCGGAAAATTGCTGCCAACTTTACGCCTGACTTCGCAGGCAACCCGCGTCATGGCAGCTACGATTTCGGGGCCGACCGCACCTTTGAGATAAGGCCGGTCGTGCATATTTTCGAGCATGATACCATCGAAGCCGGCGCTCTGCAGCATGGCCGCTTCAGCTACGGCAGTCTCGCATATTTTTTCCATAGAATCGGTATTGAAGGGGGTGCCGGGCAGAGCCCTGACATGCACCATGCCAATAAGGGCCGGGAGCGGCAACCGGTTGGTAACATCGAGAAGTGGCTTCATCAGAGACTCCTTAGCTCAACAGATAGATCAGAATGTTTCCGGCGAACAGTATGGCCGGATACCAGAAGCGGCACACCCTGTCGAGATAGATCGCCATATCGAAACGGCGACGCTTGGCATAGTTATTATTAACCACAGTTTGCACCAGTGCAAGAAAAATCACAATGTAGAAGAGAATGAAAATTTTATCCGACATCAACAGATAGCCGACGTTCGGCAGTGCGTCAGCCTGCGAGTTGTGAAGGGCTACCGCCGAAAGCAGGGCGGTGATGCAGATGCCGCACTGGGCTTCGAACTCGCTGGCGTTGATGTAAAACACCACATAAGCCATACCGGCAATGATCAGCAGAGGCA